>Ga0257117_1000178_pt1 | contig 64471 bp, 48 predicted proteins | sample SI112_135mmetaG_FD_190157 | JGI IMG/M metagenome (GOLD analysis project Ga0257117, IMG submission 190157) | Marine microbial communities from Saanich Inlet, British Columbia, Canada - SI112_135m | ecosystem: Environmental > Aquatic > Marine > Inlet | place: Canada: British Columbia | collected... | reverse complement strand
AGTGAAACACTCATTACAAACACGGTTAAAAAAGCGATCGCTTTTCTCATAATAATACTCCTTGTTGTTTTTTGTTTATTTTTTTAATGCTTGGGCTTTATTGGTCTGTAGAATGCTTTTATAGAGAACGAGTATAACTTCGGTCTCTTAAAAGGTATAGTAATATAGCCCACAATAAAAAAGATGGCAAGAAATAGATTTCAAAATATTACCATCATCACAATTACGCCAACGTGAAACTGAGTTCTTGTGTAATGTTTGTAATTATCTTTCCAACTCGATTATTGCTTTCTTGTTTTAATTGAATAGTTTTTACGGCATGCATTACAGTTGTATGGTCTCGGCCACCAAAATAAACCCCGATGTTTTTAAGGGATGTTCCAATAATTTTTCTACAAAGATACATTGATATTTGTCGCGCTTCTGCAATTTCCATTTTTCGACTTTTTCCCACTATTTCTTTTTCTGGAATATTTGAAGCGCCAGAAACCTTACGAACCACATCTTCTATGGTTAGGTCCGCAGTAATGGATTTTCCAACCCTTTCTTTTACGACTTCTTTTACCAAATTAAAGTCAATCTCTTGATTCATTAAAGATGAGCGAGCAAGAATACGAATAATCGTTCCTTCTAGGTCTCTTACATTATTTTTAATGTGCGTTGCAATAAACTCAATTATATCATAGGGAAGGGCGACGCCGTTTTGCTCCGCCTTCTCCATTAATATGGCAACTCTAATTTCAAAACTTGGAGGTTGAACGTCTACAGATAGCCCTGATTGAAATCGCGACAAAAGACGGTCTTGCAACCCTTGCATTTCTGTGGGATAGCGATCCGCTGTTAACACAACCTGTTTTCCAGACTGAAGAAGCTCGTTAAATGTATGAAAAAACTGTTCTTGCGTTTGTTCTTTTCCTCGGAAAAACTGAATATCATCAATTAACAAAACATCAGATTTTCTATATTGTTTTGCAAATTCAACTGTTCGATTCTTTCTTAAGCTGTTCACAAAATCCAATGTGAACCTTTCGCTGGTTACTAAAACAACATTGGCATTTGGATTTTCTGTAATAATTTGATTTCCAATCGCGTGAATTAAATGTGTTTTTCCCAACCCAACCCCTCCATATACTATAAGAGGGTTGAAGGCGGTGCTTCCGGGAGATCTGGCTACAGACATTGCTGCATTTTTTGCAAATTGATTATTTGATCCCTCAATGAACGTTTCAAATGAGTAACTTTTATTTAGAAGCGGTTTTAATTTATTGCTTGGCTTTTTTTCAATCGGAATTTCTGACGACCCAGCGGTTACTTCAATCTTCTCCGCAGAAATAATAAATCTGAATTTTGGCGCAGGGTTAATTTTTTTTGCAATAGCCCGGTCTAAGTTTTGTTTATAATGAGATTCAATCCATTCGAAAAAAAACTGATTTGGAACTTCAAGTACAAACTCTTCATCCGATAAGGCAACGGGAGAAATTGGCTCAAACCAAGTATTGATTGCGTGAGCGGGAAGAGCAGCCGTTAGATCTTCGTATACAGCGAGCCACAAAGTGTCGTGTGTCATATATTATAGTTTTCCACAAGTTATCCACATAATAAATTAGACTCTAATTTAGTGAGATAACTCAATACGTAGCCAATAGTAAAATCGTTTTCTTTGGTTTTTCTTAAACTATTTATGTCTTTTTATTTTTTTAACGATTACAGCTATCTTGCCAGCCGTTAAAATAAATTGTTTTTTTTGGATGCCAATGAACCTGGTCACAACAGCTAAAAACAGGTAAAAAATTATTTTTATTATATTTATTTTTAATTTGGCGATAATTCATTCTATATTGTAATTTCGTAGGCTTTATTGGAGCCGAAATGAAAAGAACATATCAACCAAGTAATAGAAAAAGAAGAAACAAACACGGTTTTCGATCCCGAATGTCATCGGTCGGTGGAAAATCTGTTTTGCGTCGACGCCGCAAAAAAGGGCGTAAACGTATAGCGCTTTAGTGGAAACGCTGAATGCAATAGGCTTTTTAATAGGGGCCTGTCTTTACTCTGTGGGGAGATCGATTTTCTTCGTTTCCCCATAACGGGTAATGCTTATTTGAGCTGTTTTACGCTTTTTGTTACTCATCAAATTAATTATTATTTTAATTTACTTTTTCTTAATAAAATATTAAAAGTTCACCTGATACGCCCTGGTGAACATGACCTAATAAATTAAATATGGATAGAAATACTCTTCTCGCATTCTTTTTAATTGCGATAGTTTTAATCTTTACGCCCATGTATATGGAGACGTTTTCTCCTTCACCTGAGCCGGCAATCGTCGAAGACACCGGTCTCGATAGTACACACGGCTTGCCGATAGGTAAAAAACCTAACGCAACGAAAACCGTTAAACAAAAACCTGAAGTTTTTCAGCTAACATCGCCAACAAAGGCGGATTTAGAAGAAAAACTTATTGAACTTGAAACCAACCTTTATAATGCGACCGTATCTACAAAAGGCGGCGGGTCGATTGTTTCTTTTTCTTTTAAAAACTACTTTGATCAAGACAGTCAGCAAGTCAACCTAATTAACGGCATAAATAAAGAGAATCTATCAATTAGGTTTCAAAACCTTGATGGCGACCCCATTAACCTCGGTAAAAACTGGTCCTACAATGGCTTTCTAGGTGGCTCCATAAATAGCAAAGAAACTCTTAAGTTTTCTACTGAAATTTCTCCCGGACAATTCATTACAAAATCTCTAACCTTTCGCCCCGATTCTTATGTAATTGATATTTCTGTTGATGCTCAAAAAGTTCAAAGCCAGGTGTTTTCCGGTAACTATTCCATTGGATGGTATGGCGGATTACCGCCAACCGAAAAAAATGAAAAAGATGATTTTGTTTATTTTAAGTCTTATGTGTTTCAGGGCGGAGAACTTGAAGAAGTCAAAATAAAGGAAGGCGAAACCGAATCACAAAGCTTTAACGGCTCAACAGATTGGGTTGCTATACGAACAAAATATTTCATTACATCTTTAGTTCCAAATAACCCAGGACAGGTAACATCAGCTGCAATTGGAGGTTCGTTTTCCGACCGAGAAGCCTATGACATGGAGTTGTTACTGCCCGCATCTGACATCTCAAATATTTCTCTTTACCTTGGTCCATTAGAATACGATAGAATTAAAAACATAGGACAAGACCTTGATCGAGTAATGAATTTTGGCATTGCTCCCGTTAGACCGCTTGCAAAAGGCGTTCTTTGGGTCTTGAAAAAAATGCACGATATAATCCCCAACTACGGTTATATTTTAATATTATTTGCATTTTTTGTTAAGCTATTAGTATATCCCTTAACGAAGAAAAGCTATCAATCCACTACAGCAATGCAGCAAATTCAACCAGAAATAACTGCTCTTAAAGAAAAACATAAAAACAATCCACAAAAACTCAACACAGCAACAATGCAACTATATAAAGAAAAGGGGGTCAATCCCTTGGGAGGTTGCCTACCAATGCTTCTACAAATGCCTTTATTGTTTGCCTTGTTTGTGGTTTTTAGAACTACTATTGAGCTTCGAGCAGAACCCTTTGTATTTTGGATAACAGACTTATCAGCGCCGGATGCAGTATACACCCTTCCTTTTTCTGTCCCTATATACGGTTCCCACGTAGCAATTCTTCCGGTTTTGATGGTAGTGTCTATGTTTATTCAACAGCGCATGATGAGCGGGGGAGCAGCACAACAACCCCAACAAAAAACGATGCAATACTTTATGACTGGGTTTTTCTTTTTAATGTTTAATAGTTTTCCGTCGGGATTAAATTTATACTATACTCTTTTTAACGTTTTAACTATAGCGCAACAAAAACTAATTCCGCCCACCGATACAGCTTCAGTGTAATGATATCTGATACCATTGTTTCTCCGGCCACACCTCCGGGATATGGCGGTATTTCTATTGTTCGGCTAAGCGGAATTAACGCAAAAAAAATTGCAACATCAATGTCCCGTGGGTGCAACAACTTTAAGACCCGAGTTGCAACCTTCGTTTCTATTTTTGATAATGATGATGAAAAAATAGATGACGTTCTTATTACATTTTTCAAATCACCTCGCTCTTATACCGGCGAGAATGTTATTGAATTTTCCTGTCACGGAAACCCAATCATTGTTGATCAAATTGTTGCAACCGCTTGTGATGCCGGGGCTCGAATAGCAGAGCCCGGAGAATTTACCAAACGAGCGTTTTTAAACGGAAAACTAGACCTTCTTCAAGCTGAGTCTGTTGCTTCTTTAATTCAGTCCCAGTCAAATATAGCATCAAAAATAAACAATAAAGTTTTAAGCGGGGAGCTTTCAAACAAATTAATCGATATTAAAAACAAAATTTTAGGCGTTATGGCGGAGCTCGAGTTTGAATTCGACATTCGCGAATCTGAACTCATTCGACCAAATCTAATAAACAATGCAATTGAAATAGTTGAAGACAGCGTTAAGTCGCTTAATGTTCTTATTGGTTCTTACAAAGAGGGGCGAATGTATAATCAGGGCGCTCGAGTAATCATTGCGGGAAAACCAAATGTCGGCAAATCTACACTATTAAATGCTTTATTAAATAAAGACAGGGCCATTACAGACAGCGCGCCCGGAACAACGCGTGACACAATTCATGATAATATTATATTGGAAGGGATTCCAATTACCTTTGTGGACACGGCGGGTATTCGCAACACAAATAACCCGGTAGAATCAGCTGGCGTTAAGAGATCTTTATTGGAAATCAAAAACGCAGACTTATTAATAAACATGACTTCGGAAAACGAGTATCTCATTGATAATATTGATGATATAGACACGATAACCGTATATAACAAATCAGACCTAGGTTCTCCGTCGAATATCCACAAAAACACCTTTCTTGTTTCTGCTCTCTATAAAAACGGTATAAAATCATTAAAAAAGGCGATTATAAAAAAACTAACCGCTAATAACTCTTCTGGTTCAAACACCGTACTAACAACCCGCAGACAACTAGACGCAATTACAATCTGCTCCTTGTCCTTAAAAAGAAGCCATCAATTATTGAAAAAAGAATTGCCTGAACTTGAGCTCGTTTCTTTTGAGCTTCGCGATGCCATTAACCACATCGACGTTCTCTTTGGAAAAACAACAACGAACGATCTTTTAAAGCGGGTATTTTCAGGTTTTTGCGTTGGAAAATAGTTTCACGTGAAACAACATAACAAATATGACATAATTGTTGTTGGAGGTGGTCACGCCGGCATTGAGGCTGCGCACATCGCCGCGAAACGGGGCTGTGTTGTATTATTAGTTACTATGGATAAAAAAGCAATTGGGCGAATGTCTTGTAATCCAGCAATTGGCGGACTAGCTAAAGGACAGATGGTTCGAGAAATAGACATACTTGGTGGTTTGATGGGAAAAACAGCTGACGAGTCCGGTATTCAATTTAAAATTTTAAACAGATCAAAAGGAAGATCCGTTTGGTCTCCAAGAGCACAAGTAGACAAAAGACAATATGAAATCCAGACTAAAAACAAAATAAAACAAAACAGCAATATAAAAATCATATCCGGAGATGTTGTTGGGTTAACTATAAAAAACTATTGTGTAACCGGTATCGAATTACGATGTGGGGCGCTAATAAGCTCAACAAACGTTGTTTTAACCTGTGGTACATTTTTATCCGGGAAAATCCACATTGGGCCAAGAAAAATATTAGCCGGAAGAATGGGTGAGGACGCATCTGATGGAATCACGGAGTCTCTGGTTTCGCACGGGTTTGTTTCGGGGCGACTAAAAACAGGTACACCTCCTCGTTTAAAAAAATCTTCAATTGATTTTTCTAAAACTGCCGTAGCTATGGGCGATAAGTTTCCTACACCGTTTTCTTTTCAAACCGGTGAGTTTTCTCCGCCAAACGTAGCTTGTCACACGGTTCGAACAAACAAACTTGTTCACGATGTAATACAAAAGAACCAAGAACTCTCTCCAATGTTTTCAGGAGATATTTCCGGTATTGGGCCAAGGTATTGTCCTTCCATAGAAGATAAAGTACATCGGTTTTCGCATCACGATTCTCACCATCTATTTTTAGAACCCGAGTGGCACATGTCAGATCAGTTGTATCTAAATGGGTTTTCAACTAGTTTACCTGAAAACATTCAACTCGAAGCGCTAAGAAAAATCCCGGGATTAAAAAATGTTGAGTTTTTTAGACCAGGCTATGCAATTGAGTATGATTTTTTTCCGCCCGCACAGCTTCGGTCTACGCTTGAATCAAAAAACATCCGCGGATTGTTTTTAGCTGGACAAATAAATGGCACATCCGGGTACGAAGAGGCTGCAGCACAGGGCTTATTAGCTGGAATAAATGCATCCCTTCGATTGGCCGAAAAAAGCGGCTTAGTTTTGTCTCGGGCGTCTTCTTATATTGGGGTAATGATTGACGACTTAATTACAAAAGATACCTTGGAACCGTATAGAATGTTTACTTCTCGAGCAGAATATAGGTTGATGTTACGTTATTCCAATGTGGACGAACGGCTCTTTGAAGTCGCAAAGACATATAACCTATTAAACGAAACTTCTATAAAAAATATTGAATTAAGACTGAGTCAAAAAAACACATCCAGAGCCGCTCTATCTCGGAGCGTTAGACCCAGTGAGTTACCTGAAAAAATAAAAATTAAACACGCAATGCCAGCTAAAACGGTTCTTAAAAGAAATGAATGCCTAATTTCTGATTTTCCATCTAGATTTTTCGAAACCAACAAAAAGACACCAACTTGGTCTTCTCAAGAAATATTACTAGATCTTGAAGCTGAAATAAAATACGAGGGTTACATCAAAAGACACCTAAGTGAACTCGAAAAACAAAAAAGAAACGAGGGTCTAGTAATAAATAAAACCGTGAATTATAGCACATTTACAGGGCTATCAAATGAGGCAATAGAAAAACTTTCTTTTGTTAGACCGGAAAATCTCGGTCAAGCAATGCGTGTTTCAGGCATAACACCCGCCGATATATCCGTGCTTTTAGTTAACCTTTCTAAATAACGTCCCGTTTCACGTGAAACAGTCCAATACAATTTCAGATCTAAAAAGCCTTAACAGGTCCCTGGGTTTTTCTTTTTTTTCAAAGCATAACATTAAAAACCAAACCATAGACTCGGCCGCATTGTTTTTAAACTCAATTTATAAAGATCTCGAAAAAAACACATTTTTATTGTTTGACAACAAACCAGACGCATATCAATTTTATCTGACTTGTCTTGGTTTAAACAGGGATGCTTTTTTGTATTATCCCGATGTCGACGACAGCGATGGCGTTCCGGGGTTCAACGCTGAAAGCGATCGGTACCGTGCGGAGGCCATTATAAAGCTTGGAGATATCAATAATCGATATATTTGCATAGGCACCAACTCGTCGCTTACAAAAAAAGACATTGACCTGGGGCTTCAGAAAAACACATCATCGTTGGTATGTTTTCCCGGTAAAACCGATGAAAAAAACAACATTATTACTTTGTTGTGTTCTTGGGGTTACGAAAAAACAGACACTGTTTACGAGCCGAGAAAAATTGCATCTCGCGGTGAAGTATTAGATGTTTTTCCTCCTTATTTTGGAAACCCTGTTAGAATTTTGTTTGATTATGATAAAATTGAAAGAATCTCCCTTTTTGATCCCACAACCCAATTGACGACAAAATCCATTTCGCGCCTAACATTAAAAGGATCAACAAAAACCGCTGAAACTCTTGTTTTTAATAACGTTATAGAACATTTTTCAAATACAGTTATTGCATCTGTTTCTATAAATAGCCATTGTGTTAATTTTGCATTTAAAGAAGCCCGAAAAACCAAATCGTTAGATATTGTTCCAATATTATTTAAGGGCGTAACAATAGAAAACAAAAAAAAGGAAATAGACGTTCTACTTAACGAAAAAACACATATAGATGTAATTGGTGGGTTTGAAACCCGTTCTTTATTGTCTAAACACTACAAAAACAGTAACTGGGTTGAAGGGAGTATACGTCACGGGTTTTATTCGTTATCTAAAAACCTTGTTGTAATATCAGCGTCTGATTTTATAAATAAAAATGTTTTAGTCGAGAAGTGGAAACCGGTGAAAACGAAATCCCTACCGAGTGCTTCCATTGGTGATATATCATCTCTCACAAACGGTGATCCTGTCGTTCACACCGTATTTGGTATCGGAATTTTTCGCGGACTCATTGTCCAAGAGACTCCAACCGGAGAGCGTGAGGCTGTAAAAATAGAATACAAAAACAATTCGTGCGTTTTTGTCTCTCTTGAAAAGATGGATTTAATTCATAGGTTTGTTGGGTCCAATACAGCACCAAAGATATCAACGCTTGGCACAAAAAACTGGGAAACCAGTATAAAAAACACTACAAAATCAGTACAGGTTTATGCTGCCGAGCTGTTGAAGTTATATGCCAATAAAAACAAAAAACGGGACTTTAACTATAACAAGTCCAATGATCTGGATGGCGAACTTGAAGCATCTTTTCCTTTTATAGAAACACCAGATCAACGTTTAGCCATTGAAAATATTTTTTCCGATATGAACGGCAACAAACCGATTGATCGCCTCATATGTGGTGATGTCGGTTTTGGAAAAACAGAAGTTGCTATCCGAGCTATCATGAAAGCTGTTTTATCAAAAAAACAAGTTGTGTTTTTGTGTCCTACTACTATATTAGCCGACCAACACTATATAACTTGCAGAGAAAGACTTGGAAAACTTGGGGTTAAGGTTGGTCTTTTGTCGAGATTTAAAACAAAAAAAGATCAATCTTTTACTATCAATTTATTAAAGACACACAATGTTGACGTATTAATCGGAACCCATCGCGTGTTATCTCAAGATGTTGTTATTCCTGAACTTGGGTTACTTATTGTTGATGAAGAACACAGGTTTGGAGTCGCACATAAAGAAAAAATAAGAACACTAATGGGCGGTGTTGATGTGATTTCTTTATCTGCCACTCCAATTCCCAGAACCCTTCAACAGTCCCTTGTTGGTATTCGCGACATAAGCCTTATTCAAACCCCGCCTCGCTCACGCCTCCCCATTGAAACGTCTGTTCGTTATTATGATTGGGGCACTGTTTATACACACATTGAAAGAGAATTAGCTCGGGGCGGACAAACATACTTTTTACACAATGATATAGCATCTATACCTTTTTACACAAAAAAATTAAAGGACAGGTTTCCAAACAAGTCAATTGAAAACATTCACGGACAAATGGGGAACTCTGAATTAGAATCTAAAATACTGTCTTTTTTTGATGGCGGCATTGACGTTCTCGTTTGTACTACAATTATAGAATCTGGGCTTGATGTGTCTAACGCAAACTGTATTGTTATTAATAACGCACAAAACTTTGGACTGTCTCAACTTTATCAAATACGCGGCCGGGTGGGGCGAGGAGATCGCCAAGCCAACTGCTTATTGTTAATCCCAAGAAAACCCTTAGAAAAAGATGCGCACAGACGCCTTAAAACAATTGAGCAATATACGTCTCTTGGTTCTGGGTATGACATTTCCTTGAAAGACCTGGAAATTCGGGGCGCTGGAAGCTTATTTGGATATAAACAAAGCGGACATATATCATCAATTGGGTTCGAACTATATTGCAGTCTATTAAAAGACGAGGTAGACAGTGTAATGGGCCGAGACAAAAAAGACCGGTTTCCAAACGTTGTTTATAGTGAAGCCGCTCTTATTGAAGATGTTTATATTTCAAACCCCACCCAAAGGCTAGGGTTTTATAGTCGCCTGTCTCAGGCAACCCACAAAGAAGATGTAATTAAAACAAAAAACGAATTAAAGGACCGGTTCGGAAAAATACCACAAGAAACAACTCGACTGTTGTTTATAGCTGAAGCGCGAGTTTTATTCAAAAACACATCAGTAATAAATCTTTCGATTGATAAAACGAGCGTTGGGTTTGTTTTAGATGATATTTTTCCATACAAAACATTAGACGCTCTTTTCGGTGCTGTTTCTGATTTTAAATCAAAAGAAAGCATTGGTGTTCACTACGGAAAAACCAAGTCCGACAACCTTACCGTAACTTTTTCAACGCTTTCAATTGAGGCGTCAATGGGTCTGTTATTTAAATGCTATCATTTGTTTTTTGTTAATAAAAAAAAGTAATTTCCCTATCTTGAAAACTACAATTTTAACTAGCGTTCTTTTTTTATTTGTGTCTTGTACAACCAAAGACAAAGATGATTCCGTCGTTTTGGCGCGGGTAGGCAACCAGGTGTTGACCGTTAAAAAACTCGAAATACTTTTGCCCGCAAAAGATAGGGCAGATATTAGTATAAAAAACTTCGTTGGTGACTGGGTTGATGGCGAACTAATGTTCCAAGCAGCTGCAAACCGAGGCCTTTTAAACGAACAGCGCCTACTAGATTCTCGGGATCAATATTACAAAAAAATTGTTGTGGGCGCCTTGTTAGAAACGGCGAGCTCTATGACCGGCGATGTTTCTAACGACGATGTTCGGAGCTACTATGATTCTTTTTCTTCAGGGTTTGTTCGTCATGAAAATGAAGCGCTTATACATCTCTTTAAGGCTATTCGTCTGTCTGACGCAAAAAAGATAACATCAATACTTAGAAAGAAAAACAAAAAAAGTTCAAAAGAAAAAATTGATGAACTTTTCTCGACATTCGATGTAGAAATAAAAACCGTTACAAAAGGACAGCTAATAAAAGAACTAGACTTGCCTATTTTTAAAACTAATAAATTAGGTGTAGTGGGACCAATTAAAACCGGTGTTGGATTTCACGTAGTTGATGTTATAGATAGATATAAAAAAGGATCTCAGCGTGGCTTAGAAAGTGTGTATGATGAGATTTATCAACGCATTATAAAACAAAAACGAGTCGGTGTGTTTACGTCCCTACTCGACAGCTTAAAGGAAGAAACCAATGTATTTATTAACTCAAACTATCGCTAGTTATGAACTATAAAAATCTGATTCTTATTTTAGTTCTTTCTGGTTCTTTTTCTCAGGAAGACCTACAGGTTATAGATGGCGTAGCTGCGATTATCGAAGACCAGGTTATATTAAAAAGTGACCTTGCGCAAATGATTAACATGACCGCAATTCAAAACCGCATAGACCCCCGTACAAATCCAGAAGCTTTTATTCAGCTTCAAAATTCGGTAGTACAATCCATGATAGATCAAAAAATTATGCTTGAAATGGCCGAGCTAGACTCTATTGTTGTTGATGAAAAAGAAGTAAACCAATCTTTAGACCAGCAGGTTCAAATGTTAATTGCTCAGGCGGGAGGTGAAAAACAAGCCGAAGAGTCCTTGGGGCAGTCTATAAAAGATTTCCGTCGAGAATTTTGGTTTGATATGAGAGACAGAATGATTTCCGAAAGATATCAACAACAGCTTTTAAACGCCGTATCTGTTACGCGAAGCGACGTCAAAGATTTTTACAAAACCTACAAAGACAGTCTCCCTGTTTTACCTTTGCGCGCAAAGGTAAGACACCTACAAATAGCTATCTTGCCAAGCCAAGAAGCAAAACAAGAAACTTTCGATTTTCTTGTTACCTTAAAAAATAAACTTAAAAATGGTGCTTCTTTTGCGGACTTAGCTAAAGAACACTCTATTGATCCTGGGTCTAAAACAAATGGCGGTGAATTAGGGTGGGTTAGTCGCGGATCCTTTGTTAAAAACTTTGAAACGACAGCCTTTACATTGGGCGTGGGCACAGTGAGTGACCCCGTAGAAACTGAATTTGGTTTTCATATCATTGAAACACTTGAAAAAAAGGGGGATAAAATTCGAGTACGCCACATACTAATGTCACCAACTATAACGAAAGATGATAATGAGCGTGCATTTAATTTTTCAAATTCTATTAAAGATTCAATCAAAACATTGATAGAGTTTAAAGCGTTTGTAAAAAAACACACATCTGACCAATCCACAAAAGAGATCGGCGGTGACTTGGGTTGGATTGATCCTACAAACTATACTGTCCCTGAAGTTGGGCAAGCAATCAAATATATAGATATTTCATCTTGCAGTCCTCCAATTAATTCTTCTGTTGGGTTTCATTTGCTTTGGGTCGAAGGATTAAAAAAAGGAGGAAGGCCTAATTTAGTTGATCATTGGCCAGACGTTGAATCTATGGCTCTTAATAAAAAGAAAATGGATTGGTATAAGGACTGGATCGTCACTGCGCGAGAAAAATTTTATATTCAAATCACAACAAATTAATATTCACAAAGTTCTTCACAAATCACATGAACAACGTGTGGATAACTTTTAATGATTTGGATAACAGGCGGTTGTTGCTTTTTGTGGTGGAAAACTAATACCTTCTCCACATTGTTTCATTTTTTTCCACATTGAGTTTTACTTTAAGTGTTTTAATTAAAAGTTCATTAATTGTTTAGTTTAATGTTTATGAACGGCAGACTTTTCCACTTTTCCACCGCCTATATAAATAATAAATGTTTTTAATTAAATAATGGTTTATTAATAAAGAAACTTCTTTTTGTGGATTATTTCACAAATATATATGACTTAAACTCTGTTGTGTTTTTTCAACAGAAAAAAAATGAATAACGCGCAAAAAAAATACAGCGCTCAAATGACTAACCGTTTTTTGTTTAAATTGTTTTCTATTCGAAAATTACCGTTAGCTTTTTTGACCGGTTTAAAAATTATTCAATTGGACGAATCTAAATGCATTACCAGTGTTAATTATAATTATTTAAACAAAAATCCTTTTCGATCCACGTTTTGGGCCGTGCTTGGCATGGCAGCAGAATTAAGTACAGGTGCATACGCATTGTTATCAACAAAAGGAAAAGGAGAAAGCATTGCCGTAATATTGGTTTCAACTCAGGCAGAATTTTTAAAAAAAGCCACAGGAATATCCACATTTGTTTGTACCGATTGGTGCGCCTTTGACGATGCAGTAAACAAGACCATCGAAACAGGTGTACCCCAAACAACCAAAGGAAAAACAGTTGGGACAAACAAAGATGGTGAGTTGGTAGCTAACTTTGAATTTACCTGGTCTTTTAAAAGACGCGATAAAACACGAAAACTAAACTGAGACCTAATACAAAACAAACAAGATATCAAATGTTGGTTTAAGACGTGTATCAACGCAGGAAACGCATCCAATCACAGAATGAAAACGATTTAAATAACACAGAAAAACCCTTTTCAATAAAAGGTCTATTTAGGTAGCTTTATAGGCTTTATTAGCACTGTAAAAAAGTCTTAATCAATACTAAGTTATCTAAAATAGGATTTTAATGAAGTTTTCCACGTCCAAAACCGAACTACAACAGGCTTTACAAAAACTTTCAAAAGCTACGCCAACTAGATCTACGCTTCCAATTCTTGGTTGTGTTTTAATTGAGTCCACAGAAGAAAAGACCACACTTCGCGCAACCGATTTAGAAATTACAATAAAAGTAGAAATTCCTGTAAGCCTGGAAAACGTAGGATCTACCGCCCTACCTCATAAAACATTGTTAGACATTACCAACGAGCTATCAGAAACAAGGGTAACTTTGTCCGTTGACGATAAAAACAAGGCAACGATTTCCACCGACAGCGGACAATACGACTTAATGGCAAAACCCGCCGATGAATTTCCAGCTGTTCCAGACGTGTCAGGAGCACAATCTGTAGAAATACCAGGCAAAATGTTAAAAGATATAATTAGCGCCACATCGTTTGCGGTGAGTCGAGACGAGCTAAAACCAGCAATTACAGGAGTTCTATTTAGGTTTGTGGAAGGCGGGATTACAGCTGTTTCAACCGACGGACACAGACTCGTAAAATATACAAGAAAAGACTTCAACTCGAACAACTTTAAGGGTGATATGATTGTCCCGAGAAAATTTTTATCGTTTATGTCAACACAGTCTACTACCGGCAACGTGTCTTTACTTATTGGGGAAAACCACCTTACAGCAATAACAGGGAGCGACACGGTATTAACTCGGATCATCGATGAGCGCTTTCCTGATTATGAAAGCGTTATTCCAAAAGAAAACGATAAAACACTCAAAACCGAAAAAGAAATTCTTTTAGGCGCAATAAGGCGTGTTTCTATCTTTTCAAACAAATCAACACATCAAGTAGCGTTAAATCTTGACTCGGCTGCTTGTAAAATAACGACCGAAGATCCCGAAAAATCATCTAAAGCACAAGAAGACGTATCAGCGGAGTTTAACGGAGAAAGCTTAACGATTGGTTATAATGCGGAATACTTAAAAGACGTGGTTTCTCACGTATCTGGAAAAAATGTAATTGCAGAATTTAGCACACCCATTAGCGCAGCGCTTTTTAGTTCGGGTTCAACGGAAGAAAACATAGAAAGCATTATGCTTCTTATGCCCATCCGGCTGAATGATTAAAAGTCAAAACGGATGGCCATTAAAAGCCTTACTTTGGTTTCGTTTAGAAACCACAAAAAACAGGTGTTTCGTTTTCAGGATGGACTTACAGTGATTTGGGGAGAAAACGGATCCGGAAAAACAGCAGCGCTAGAAGCAATTCACTTTCTTTCTTTTGGCAGTAGTTTTCGTACCCGGATACACCGAGATTTAATTAGAAATTCAGATGGCGCCCTATCTATTCGCGGTGAGTTTGTATCAAAAAATTATTCAGACAGCATTACTATATATGTTGAAAAAAAATCAGGTCAAAAAATAAAACTGAACGACAAACAGCTATCGGGGCGAAAAGAGCTGTTAGGAAGGAACAACGTAGTAGTTCTCTCCCCAGAAGAACAACCAGTAACAAAAGGTGCCCCCGCAGAACGCAGGCAGTTTTTTGATAAAATGTTTTCAATTACATCTAAAAGTTATATGGAAACACTTCAATCGTATAGTCGAATCATAAAACAAAGAGCATCGATACTGTTTCAACTTAAAGAAAACAGGCGTTTAATTGGTGAATTGGAAAGCTGGGATGAGCAACTTGTTAACACGGGTCAAAAACTTTGGTCTTTTCGGTTTGATCTTATTGATGATTTCAAAGAACACTTAATAAAGATATTAAACCAGTATGATGGCGGAATAAAATTAGACCTAAAGTACACAATAGACGTTCCAACTGTTGAAGCGTACCAGTCTAAAATTCAAGAAACACAGAGCGCAGATATTACAAGGGGAAGAACGAGTTACGGTCCACATAGAGACGATATATCGCTTTCGTGGAACGGCCGCGACCTTAGAAGATTGGGATCACAGGGAGAACACAAACTCTCGTTGGTTTTGTTAAAGCTTGCGGAAATGGAGTTTGTACGCAATAAAACAGGAACACACCCGACTTTATTATTAGACGATCTTTTTGCAAAATTAGACCTAGAAAGAAGCAAAAAAATAGTATCACTTTTGCAGGGTTTGGAGTTTGATTCGGGCCGCCCCGTTCAAACGATTGTAACAACAACGGATATTTTGAATGTGGAAAAAAGCGGACTCTTGACAAAGGAAAAAGAAACAAAAACTTATCACTTGGAAAGATAATGCAACATATTGGCGGTGCCCTTAAGGGTTTTTTGAAAACATCGGGACTTGAAAAAGGAGTCGCTCAGCAAAGCGCAATAGACATTTGGGCTGAGGTTGTTGGTCAAAGCGTTGCTAAAAACACAGAACCGGAATCAGTTGAACACGGTGTAATGATTGTAAAAACAGAAACACCCACTTGGCGACAAGAGCTTCTGTTTCAAAAAAAACAAATTATTGAAAAATTAAACAAGAAATTAAATAAAAAAGTAATAAAGGATATTCGATTCATATGAGCACAGAATCACAAGCAAATCAATATAGTGCCGAGAGCATTAAGGTATTAGAAGGGCTGGAAGCGGTTAGAAAGCGTCCCGCTATGTATATTGGAGATGTTGGCAAAAGAGGTCTTCACCATTTAGTTTATGAAGTTGTTGATAACTCAATTGACGAAGCCCTTGCGGGGTACTGTACGAAAGTTACGGTTGTTATAAACGCGGATGGGTCTGTGTCGGTGGAAGATAACGGTCGAGGCATTCCAGTGGACATCCACAAAGAAGAAAATAGACCAGCCGTGGAAGTTGTTATGACCGTACTTCATGCGGGTGGAAAATTTGACAAAGGGTCTTATAAGGTTTCAGGAGGATTACATGGCGTAGGTGTTTCGGTTGTAAACGCCTTATCGGAAACGCTATGGGTTGAAGTTAAGCGAGATGGAAAAATACACCATCAAGATTATAAATTTGGTGATCCTCAAAACGAACTAAAGGTTACGGGTACAGCAAAAACAACAGGTACAAAAGTTTGTTTTTCCCCTGATTCCACCATATTTAACACAGTTAAGTTTGAATATAACATTATTGCAGAAAGGTTACGTGAGCTTGCTTATTTAAATAGAGGTTTAGAAATTGAGCTAAATGACGAGCGAAGCGACGATGGCGAGTCAGATGTTTTTAAATTCAAAGGCGGATTAAGTGATTTTGTAAAATATCTAGATGAAAACAATAGCCCTCTCCATAATAAAATAATTACAGTTACAAAAGAAGACGGAGAAGTTCCGGTAGATATTGCAATGCGATATGGAAATACTTATAATGACAATATTCTGTCTTTTGTAAACAATATTAATACTATTGAGGGGGGAACGCATCTTTCGGGTTTTCGTTCAGCGCTCACCCGCGCCATGAATAATCATGCAGCAAAAAACAACCTGATTAAAGCAAAGAAAAATGAAAAAATTTTATTATCAGGTGAAGATTTTCGCGAAGGGCTTACAGCGATTATTAGCATAAAGGTTGCTGAGCCACAGTTTGAGGGACAAACAAAAACAAAATTAGGAAATGGCGACGTAAAAGGCATTGTTGATAAAGCTGTTTATGAAGGGATTTTAGATTTTCTAGAACAGAATCCATCTATTGGTCGTAGGGTCATCGAAAAAGCACTTTTAGCATCGAGAAGTAGAAGCGCCGCAAGAAAAGCCCGTGAACTTGTTCGTAGAAAAAGCGCACTCGGAGGTTCTTCTCTTCCCGGAAAACTCGCCGATTGTTCAAATAAGGACCCCGCCTTTTCTGAGCTATATCTGGTTGAGGGGGATTCTGCTGGTGGATCGGCAAAACAGGGTCGCGATAGACGCACACAAGCGATTCTACCTTTGCGCGGTAAAGTCATAAATTCAGAAAAAGCCAGAATTGACAAACTGCTCTCCAACAACGAGGTTCAATCCATGATCACTGCATTAGGTGCTGGGTTTGGCGGGTCAGAAGATGAATCAGGTGAAAGATCGGTCGGTGACTTTGATGTTGAAAAATTGAGATATCATAAAGTTATTATTATGACAGATGCAGATGTGGATGGATCACACATTAGAACCCTTCTTTTAACTTTTTTCTATCGAAAAATGAAAGAAATAATAGAAGGCGGTTTTTTGTATTTAGCGCTTCCACCGCTATATCGAGTTTCCCAAGGGAAAAAAGAAGCCTATGTTTATGATGATAATGAACGAGATCTAACAATTGAAAGAATGCGCGGGGACAATAAAAACACAAAAGTATCCATCCAGCGTTATAAAGGTTTAGGTGAAATGAATCCAGGTCAGCTTTGGGAAACAACAATGGATCCCGAGCGCAGGACACTCATGCAAGTTACTGTAGATAGTGCTGTTGAAGCCGCTGAAACATTTCAGAATTTGATGGGGCATGATGTAGAAGCCCGCCGGACTTTTATTGAGAGAAATGCAAAATTTGTCGTCAATCTTGACGTTTAACACTTTAGGAAATATTTATGGTTGATTTTAATAGAGACAATATTCTTCCGCGTGATATCGTGGATGAAATGAAAGAGAGTTATCTTAATTACTCAATGTCGGTTATTGTATCACGGGCTTTACCCGATGTGCGAGATGGACTAAAACCCGTTCACCGCCGAATTTTATTTGGCATGAGCGAACTAAGCTCAGGGTGGAATCGCCCTTATAAAAAATCCGCACGAATTGTGGGTGATGTTTTAGGTAAATATCATCCCCATGGCGATAGCTCTGTTTATGATGCGTTGGTTCGGATGGCGCAATCTTTTTCAATGCGATATCGACTTGTGGACGGGCAAGGAAATTTTGGGTCAATCGATGGAGATAACGCGGCTGCAATGCGTTATACAGAATCCAGAATGACAAGAATGTCAGGTGAAATGCTAAAAGACCTCGACAAAGACACCGTTGAGTGGACACCGAATTTTGATGAAACCTTAAAAGAACCATCGGTGCTTCCATCGGCGATTCCAACCTTGCTGGTAAACGGCTCAGAAGGTATCGCGGTGGGAATGGCTACAAAAATTCCACCTCATAATTTGACCGAAATTATCAATGGTTTAGTCGCTTTAATAGATAACGGAGATATTACGACCGATGAATTAATGACCCATATTAAAGGGCCCGACTTTCCAACAGCGGGACTTATTATGGGGATGGATGGACTTAGAAGCGCTTATGAAACCGGGCGCGGGAAGATTAAAATGCGAGCTCGAGCTCACATCGAAACAAATAAAAACGGAAAAGATAGTATCGTTATTACCGAAGTTGCCTATCAAACAAATAAGGCAAATCTTGTTGAAAAAATAGCAGACTTAGTTCGCGATAAAAAAGTGGTTGGCATTTCTGATCTTCGAGACGAATCAGATAAAGACGGAATCCGCGTGGTGATAGAAACAAAACGGGATGCGGTTCCAGAAGTAATTCTAAACCTGCTTTATAAACACACACAACTTCAAGATACTTTTGGTATAATTTTATTAGCGCTTGTAAAAGGCGTTCCAAAAATAATGCCTCTTAAAACAATTTTGAATCACTTTATAGAATTTCGTCATGAAATTGTTGTTCGTCGGACAGAGTTTGAGCTAAGAGAAGCTGAATCCCGTGCTCATATTTTAGAGGGATTGAAAATTGCGTTAGACAATATTGATGAAATCATAAAAATTATTCGCGGCAGTAAAGACCCAGCTCAAGCAAAAGAAGGATTAATGAATGGATTCAATCTTTCCGAAATACAATCACAAGCGATATTGGATATGCGCCTTCAAAGACTTACGGGACTTGAAGTAGATAAAGTGGTAGCGGAATACAGAGAGTTGATTAAGGTTATTGCGCACTTACGAGGAATATTAGACAGTAAAATCCAACGTATGGATATTATAAAAACAGAGTTAATTGAAGTTCGAGATCAGTACGGTGATGAAAGACGAACTGAAATTATACCCGTGGATTCTAATTTCACCATGGAAGACATGATTGCGGAAGAAGAAGTCGTGTTAACAATTACTCACCTTGGCTATATCAAACGAACAGCATTAAACACTTATCGAACTCAACGAAGAGGCGGTAGAGGCGTTCAAGGCGCAATGAGTAAGGATGAAGATTTTGTAGAACATCTTTTTATTGCTAATACACACGACTACATGTTATTCTTCACGGAAAAAGGAAAATGTTATTGGTTGAAAGTATATGATATCCCTCAGGGTGGACGTGCGACGCGTGGTCGCGCCGTGGTGAACTTGATTGGATGTGAGCCGGGTGAAAAAGTTGAAGCATTTGTTAGTGTAAAAGAATTTGATGATAATCACTATATTGCTATGGCTACAAAAAATGGAATTGTAAAAAAGACCGTTTTATCTGCCTATGGTAAGCCAAGAAAAGGCGGAATTTATGCGATAGATATCCGAGAAGGGGACAAGTTGATTGAAGCGAGAATCACAAATGGTGACCAGGATATTTTATTAGGAACACACAATGGGAAATCAATTCGTTTTTCTGAAAGCAATATTCGCCCAAGCGGTCGAAAAACAATGGGTGTAAAAGGAATTACTCTCAGCTCAAAAGATGATCGCGTAATTGGTATGTTGGTGGTTCGACGAGAAGGAACCATTTTAGTTGCAACCGAAAAAGGCATGGGTAAACGAACAGATGTAATTCAATATAGAACCCAAACTCGCGGCGGAAAAGGTGTAATGACAATGCGATGTACAGAAAAAACTGGAAAAATGGTAAATATTATGGAAGTCGTTGATACGGATGATTTAATTGTAATTACCGATTCTGGTGTATTGATGAGACAGTCTGTTGGTGCCATAAGAACTATTGGTCGCGTGACGCAAGGCGTGAAGTTGGTAAAACTGGATGCGGGCGCAAGTATTTCTTCTATTACACGGGTCATAAGCGAAGACGCAGCAACGAGCGAACCAGAACCGGAAGACAATCAATTATCTCTCGACGATATTGAACCGAAAACCGGAGACGCATGAGCCTTGTTGGCGCATTAAAATCAATTCAATCTAAAATTGAATTATCACAAAAACGGGGCGGCTTTAGCTGCCCTGTTCAGTTAGTAGCCGTTACAAAAACACATCCTTTTTCTTTTATTCAGCTTTGTTATGATTCTGGTATAAAATCAATTGGTGAAAATAGAATCCAAGAAGCAGCACAAAAATTCGAAACTTTCGAAAATATGCCAAATATCAAACGAAGGTTTATTGGTCACCTTCAAACAAATAAAGTTAATAAATGTTTAGAATTATTTGACACTATTGATTCTGTTGATTCTTTAAAGCTCGCAAAAAAGATTTCTAAAGCCGCAAAGCGAGCACATAAAACAATCTCTGTTTTGTTGGAAATCAATACAAGCGGAGAACCGCAAAAACACGGTTTTCTTTCAAATCAACAAGATGAAATCATTGATTGTTTTAATGAAACAAATATAAACATAGAGGGGTTTATGACAGTTGGCCCAAGAACAACCGATGTTGGAAAAATTAGAGCATCGTTTATTCAATTAAGAGAATTACGAGATAGCGTAAACCAAAAAACCCCACAACAAAAAATGAAAGAGCTATCTATGGGGATGAGCAGTGATTATGAAATTGCAGTGGAAGAAGGAGCGACCATGATACGGTTAGGTTCTTTACTTTTTGGAAATAGGGCATAGACGTTTTTATAAAAACAAAAAAAAGAAGACCATATCCAAAACGATTTGATATTTCTGTTCCAGCAAACATGAAGTGTGGTATTTTAAACAAATAAAATCCCGCGTTAATTGTTTATAAGTTTTTAAGTGGATCTATCCAAGGTAGTAAGTAGTCAAATAATTTTCTATAGCTTAATGAAAGTTGCCAGGCCCCTATGCGCTGGTCTACCTCACCTTCAATTCCAGAAAAAGCACCTCCAACAAAAAACGGTTTTTGAATCGTTAACCCTATACCGCCAACAGAAAGGTTCCACAATGTACCTCCTCCGAGCGTAACAATAGTTGCTCTAGAATTTGGCGATTCGAGACCGTTCCAATAAGATGGTGTGGTATGTCTTACAATAATATTTCCACCTAGCGATGCATTTATTTTAGGAATTAATTTTGAAAAAGCAGTCAAAGAAAGATCGTATAGTTGAGATGACTTAAATCCGTATTTGTTTTCAAGCAAAGGAATTTCAGCCATTAGTGTTCCGCCAATAAAAACAGGGGATAAGGTTCGTTTTTTGAAAAACTGAATTTCTAGTATTTGCTTGTAAACTCCATCGCTTAAGCTAAAATGACGATGATCTGTAGCATCTTCACCGCTTAAAAAAAAAGGGTCTGACGTAAGAGTGTTTTTTGATGGTATAACTATACCGCTACCTAAAAACCAACGTTTTCCGGGTCCTTGTCCATCGTTAAAAACTAAATAACGAAGCATAAGTTTGGTGTCACCCATTGCGCCACCCACTGCATTTAAAAAGTCTGAATCAGTGCCTTCATCTCGATGATGGATAGTGCTAGAATCACTGTTCCACCCCATCGTTCGCTTTCCAATTGTTTTACTAATGGTTAAATTCCAATAATTAGATAAACCAAAAGTTAGCGTCGGAGTTGTCGTTAAAGATGTAAGAGATCCTTTATGGTCAAATGTTTCATTTGATCCCGGTAATACATCATGCCACCAATCAATATATTGGATTGCGTTGTCTAAGCCAAACATAATTTGTCCAGCCCAAAGCCCAACGCCTCTATCTGAATTGCCGACCGGCAAAGATGGATTACTTCAAAGCGCTCATTGACCTCGAAGAGAAAATACCATCAAAAAGAATAATAAAAGAGATTTCATGATGTATTAAATTAGGTACCTATTTTATAGAAATCTTATAATTAAATCATAGAGATGGTGCATAAAAAAGTGTACTCAATTTGTAAAAAATACAAACTTTATCGGTTGCAACAACGAGGACATACCAAAAATGAAACAAATATTATTATTTTCCATACTCCTTTTACTTTTTTCTTCATGTGAAAAACAAAATACGTTATTAAAAGATTTTGTTCAAAAAGACGATAGCGCATTTACTTATGAAATCATAAAAGTTATTGAGGGCGATTCGTGGAAAGAATATATTATCAAAATGGTATCTCAAAACTGGCTAACAAAAAACGACGTTGAAGAAACCGAATGGTGGCACTGGTTAAGAATTGTTGTTCCTAATGAAGTTGAAGAAACGGAAGCGTTATTATTTATTGGAGGCGGAAACCATAAAAGTAATTCGCCTAATTCTGCCGATGCAGCTACGATACAGATTGCCATGGCAACTCGGTCAATTGTTGCTGATATTTCAAATATTCCATTTCAACCCGTAATATTTAAGAATGATGATTTTGGTGAAAGAGTTGAAGACGATTTAATTGCCTTTGGTTGGAGACATTTTTTAGAAAATGGCGCCAAAGACAAAGACGCCCAATGGTTAGCGCACCTACCTATGACAAAAGCAGTTGCTCGGGGCATGGACGTTATTCAAGAAATTTCCGAAAAAGAAAACAAACCGGTTGATCGTTTTGTCACTGCTGGCGGATCTAAGCGAGGGTGGACCACTTGGTGCACGGCTATTGCCGACGATAGGGTTATGGCAATTATTCCAATTGTTATTGATATGTTAAACGTAGAAGAGTCTTTTAATCACCATTGGAAGTGTTATGGAGAATGGTCTCACGCAGTTGATAGTTACGTGGATGAAGAAGTTATGGATTGGATGGGCTCCAAGGAATACGATAGAATAAATGAAATCGTTGAGCCGTTTTCATTTCGCGAACAATTAACGTTGCCCAAATTTCTTATTAACGCCACTGGTGATGAGTTTTTTGTAACAGATTCATGGCAGTTTTATTGGGATGAGCTTAGAGGTGAAAAATATTTACAATATATTCCGAACGCTAATCACGGACTTCGAAGTAATGACGGCGAATATAATATGAAAAGTTTAACCGCATTTTATAAAGCAGTTATTTCTGACACAGAAAGACCGCAATACAGCTGGTCTGTAAGTAATGACTCTATTTATTTAAATATAGATCACGCTTTAAATTCAGATTATTCTGTTAAACAATGGGAAGCGGTAAACGCTGAAACGCGAGATTTTCGCGTGGATGTTATTGGTCGAAGTTGGACATCAAAAAATATTTCAAAATCAAGCGATGGTCGTTATGCGGTAAAAATCACAGAACCTGAAAGCGGGTATAAGGCGGGTCTCTTAGAAGTAACATTTAACCCAATGTCACAGATTCCATTTATATTTACATCGGGAACAGTGGTGGCACCCAACACATTTCCGTTTGGAGACTATGTGAGTAAAACCCCAAAGGGAACTCGATAGCTCAAGTTCTAACAATTGTAAAACTGGAATTAGCTTAGTTTTTTAGCGATTTCTATTCCAAGTTTTATATTATTTAGTGCCAGGGCTTTATTTGTTTTTAGGCTGCGTCCTGCCGTTTGTTCAACAATTTCCTTCAGCAAAAAAGGTGTTAACTTTTTACCCGCAATACCGAGATTAAGCGCAGTTTCACAAGCCGTTTCAATAATAGATTTTATTTCGTGAGTGGGAATTTCGTCTTTTTCAGGCACAGGGTTTACCACAAGTACCGAGTTTGAAAGTGCCATAGCAATATTTTCTTTGTAAATATTTGCAATATTTTGAGATGACGATACAGAATGAATTCCAAATATTCCAGATGACCTAGAGTAAAAAGCCGGTAATTCATTTGTGTGATATCCAACAACGGTTATGCCGAGTGTTTCCATCATTTCTAGTGTTTTAGATAAATCTAAAATAGCTTTAGCTCCAGCTGAAATGACTACCATAGGAATCGTTGCCAGTGCGGTTAAGTCTTGTGAAATATCAAAAGAAAATTCTACGCCTCGATGAACGCCACCAATTCCGCCCGTAGAAAAAATAGGAAGCCCAGCTTGGTGTGCGATATGCATAGTTGATGAAACAGTTGTGGCGCCATTCCATTTTTCTGAAACTGCTATTCCTAGTTCTCGCCGAGAAACTTTTTTTACCGAATCGTTTTCAGCGATAAAGGTTAGCTGGTCGTTTTCTAGTCCAACGAAAATTTCGCCATTAATTATGGCTATTGTTGCTGGAATAACATTGTTTTCTTTACACAGCCGTTCGCCTCGTTTGGCGAATTCAAGATTATCAGGGTAAGGCATTCCATGGGCTATGATGGTAGATTCTAGCACCAAAATTGGCTGTCCAAGTTCCAGAGCTAATTGAACATCTTTAGATAATTTTATTTTCATGATAAAAGACCCTGGGTTTTTGGTTTAATTTCTTTACTTAATTTTAATTGATTATGAAAAATATTGACCCCAAAAGATACAACCTTTCTGCTCGAACCGTTCTAAGACAAAGCGATAAAAACAGCGTTTTTATTGTTCTTGATCGCAAGAGTCGAATCGTTATGAAAGACGGTTATCGAATTTTAACTCAAGCTAAAACCATTCTTCAAATTAAACCCACCATAATAATTACAGTTTTAGCATCAGCACCTGTTTGCAGTAAAACGCGAAGTTTTTTACTACAAAATAATATTCAAGTTAATGAACTGTAACCGTGTTTAGTTTTATTTTTCCTCAAGATAAGAAGATTTCAAAAGATGTCTTTACTTTAGCATATCCAGTAATAATCAGCAACTTAAGTCGCGTTCTTATGAGTATTTTTGATGTTGCTATGGTGGGAAGACTGGGTATTGAGGCTTTAGCTGCAACCGGGATGGGGGCTATGTTGCTTTGGGGTGCTTTAAGTTTGGTGTTGGGAATTCGAACAGCTGTACAAACAGTTGCATCTAGACGATTAGGACAAAAAAAAGACAAGGAAGCTGGCACCGCTTTTCACAACGGTCTTATTATGGCAACTTTTTATGCGGTGCCGATGTCTTTTGCGGGTTGGTTTTTAGCAAAAGATATAATACCATTTTTTATAGACGACTCCATCGCAATGCCGTTGGCTGTAGATTATTTTTCAATTATTTCTTTGAGCCTTTTATTTTCAGCCTACAGTTTTGTGTTTCAAGGGTTTTACACGGGTGTGGAAAAAACCAAAATTCATATGAATGTTACGGTCACCAGTAATCTTATAAATATTTATCTTAATGCGGGATTTATTTATGGTTCGGACGGCATTGCACAGTTTTTTACCGAAACAATTCCGTCGCTATCTTTTTTAACGGTATTTTGGACTTGGCCAGGTTTTCCTGCGTTGGGTGTAAAGGGCGCAGCGATTGCAACGCTTATCGCATCATTTTGGATGATGATGCACTATTTTTTGTTTTTATTTTCAGATCAAATTAAAGATCGTTTTGAAGTTTTTAATTTTTCCATTAAAAAGACAATGATGAAGCGACAATTAAAACTTGCCTTACCTCAAGGCGCCCAAGAAGCCATTATTGCTGTGGGGTGGTCGGTTTTTTATAAGATTATGGGTACAATTGGACTCGTCGAATTAGCCACAACAGAGCTCTTGTTTACAATTATGCATGCGTCTTTTATGCCAGCGCTCGGGGTGGGACAAGCCTGCGCAACGTTGGTTAGTAAATACATGGGCGAAAAAAAGATCCATAAAGCAGAAGCCAGTATTAAAGAATCAATTCGGCTATCGGTATATATTATGGGAACCATGGGTATAAGTTTTATTGTTATTCCGGAATATTATCTTTTTTTATTTACAGATGATCCTGAAATAATTCGGATGGGTATTTTTGGTTTACGAATGATTGGTGCTGTTCAGTTTTTAGATGCTATTGGTTTTACGCTTTGGTTTGCGTTATCAGGCGCTGGAAACACGTTTTTTCCAGCAATGGTAGAATCGTGTCTAACTTGGGGTGTTGTTGTTTTTGGAAGTTATATTTTAGGGATAGTTTATGATTTTGGATTTAAGGCCCCATGGATGCTTTTCCCTGTTTATATGGGGTTATTCGCCGGAATAATGATTTGGAAAATTAAAAAAGGCGACTGGAAAGAGATTGAAGTATAATTAAAATATAATTTTCGACCTCGCGAGTGGATAAACAAATTATATAGTGTAAATTTCAGGCTAACAACAACCATCTAATTTTCAAAAATAATGACCCCTTATAAAGATCCTGACCCAGAAGAAACACAAGAATGGATTGAATCTATTGAAGACGCCCTAGAAGAACATGGATTTGAACGTACAAGAGAATTATTAGAAACATTAATTGATTATGCTCAGTCAAAAGGCGCTCGGTTGCCTTTTAATACAAGTACGCCTTTTATAAATACTATTTTACCTGGCCAACAACCAGAATACCCCGGAAACCGTGAAATTGAACGGAAAATAAAATCCATTATTCGATGGAATGCTATGGCTATGGTGACAAAAGCCAACAAAGAGACGCCAGGAATTGGTGGACATATTTCAACATATGCTTCAGCTGCCACGCTTTATGAGGTTGCTTTTAATCATATTTTTAAAGGGGCAAACCACCCTAACGGATTAGATCTCGTTTTTTTTCAAGGGCACGCTTCCCCCGGGATTTATTCACGGGCCTATCTTGAAGGTCGATTTAACAAAGATCATCTTAATAATTTTCGCCGAGAACTATCTAAGGAAGGAGGCCTTTCTTCTTATCCTCATCCGTACTTGATGCCGAAATTTTGGCAATTTGCTACAGTTTCAATGGGGCTCGGTCCAATCATGGCTATTTACCAAGCGCGGTTTATGAGGTATATGATTGATCGCGGGTTTATGCATGATACGGGTCGAAAAGTTTTTGCGTATCTTGGAGACGGGGAAATGGATGAACCTGAAGCAAAAGGAGCTCTTACTCTCGCATCAAGAGAAGAATTAGACAATTTAGTATTTGTGGTGAACTGTAATCTGCAAAGATTAGATGGCCCGGTACGAGGAAATTCAAAGGTAATTCAAGAATTAGAAGGTGCGTTTAGAGGTGCCGGATGGAATGTGATAAAAGTGATTTGGGGAACAGATTGGGACGATCTTATAGAAAGCGACTCTACCGGAATTTTACTTCAAAGATTGGAAGAGATTGTAGACGGAGACTTATTGAAATATGTAGTTGAAGGCGGTGCATATTTGCGAAAACATTTTTACGGGAAATATCCGGAGCTCTTAAAAATGGTAGAACATATTTCTGATGATAAGTTAGCAAAAATGAGATTAGGAGGACACGACCCTCTGAAAATGTATGCAGCTTACAACGAAGCAGTGAATTTTAAAGGAAAGCCGACTGTAATTCTTGCGAGAACAATAAAAGGGTATGGCTTAGGAGAAGCGGGCGAAGGCCGTAACATTACTCACAATCAGAAAAAGCTTAACGAAAAAGAACTACTCGAATTTAGAGATAGGTTTAATGTTCCACTATCCGACGAACAAGCAATGAAAGCGCCTTTTTATCATTTCGAAGAAGACAGCCCTGAATACAAATATTTATTGGAGCGACGTGAATCATTAGGCGGATCGCTTCCAATTCGAATAGATAAATCCAAACCATTAGATATACCGGGTCTTTCTATATTTCAAGAATTATTAGATGGGACCGGCGAAAGAGAGATATCAACTACGATGGTATTTATTCGATTATTAACATTGTTAACAAAAGACAAAATAATTGGAAAACATATTGTCCCAATTGTTCCAGATGAAGCGCGAACATTTGGAATGGACCCTCTTTTTCGACAATTAGGGATTTACGCTCACAAAGGACAACTTTATGACCCGGTAGATTCAGATCAGTTTCTATTTTACAAAGAAGCCGTTGATGGCCAAATACTTGAAGAAGGTATTAATGAGGCGGGTGCAATTTCTTCTTTTATTGCTGCAGGAACAAGCTACGTAAATCATGGCGTAAAAATGATTCCATTTTATATTTATTACTCCATGTTCGGGTTTCAACGTATTTGGGATTTTATCTGGGCTGCAGGTGATATGCGAACTCGAGGTTTTCTGTTGGGAGGAACCGCTGGGCGAACAACATTGAACGGTGAAGGATTACAACATCAAGATGGCCATAGCCATTTAGCCGCCGCTGCCACACCTAATATTAAAGCATATGATTTGGCGTATGCATATGAGATTGCAATCATAGTGAATCAAGGCATCAAAGAAATGAGCCAAGACGATAAAGATGTTATTTATTATTTAACGGTAGAAAACGAGAATTATCTTCATCCGCCGTTGCCCGAAGGCGTAGAAGATGATATTATAAAAGGGCTTTATAAAATTAAGTCAACGGAAAACCCAACAGTTCGACTTTTAGGGTCAGGACCGATTTTAGGTGAAGTATTAGCTGCTGCAGATCTCTTAAAAAAGGACTGGAATATTGAGCCAGGAATTTGGAATGTTACAAGTTTTAGCGAGCTTCGAAGAAACGCTGAAGAAGTTCAAAGGTGGAACTTAATTCATCCCGACGAGACACCACGAAAATCCCATCTAGAAGAATCGTTAAGTAAAAACCGAGTTCCAACAGTGGCTTCATCTGATTATGTTAAAATGGTTTCAGAGCAAATAGGGCCTTATGTTCCCGGTCCTTATTATACGCTGGGGACGGATGGTTTTGGGCGAAGTGAAACACGCGAAAACTTGAGACACTTTTTTGAAGTGGATAGGTATTATATCGTTCTTGCGGCAATTCGCGCATTAGCTTTAGACGGAAAAATGGACATATCAAAAGCAGATGATGTTATGAAAAAATATAATATTGACCGAGAAAAACCAAGCCCCATAACGGTTTAGGAAATAAAATGATTAAAGAAATAGTTTTACCTGATTTAGGTGAAGGCATTGATGGTGCCGAAGTAAGTGAAGTTCCTGTTTCAATTGGAGACCGCGTTGGTCATGATGATACAATTTTAGTATTAGAATCAGACAAGGCATCTATGGAAATTCCAGCGGAAACAACGGGAAGCATTGTTGAAATATTAGTGACAGCAGGTGATGAGTTGAAAACGGGCCACTTGCTTATGAAGATTGAAGTTTCGGATGAAAACCAGGGCGATATCTCACAATCAAAAGAAAATATAGAAGATGTTAAACTGGAACAGGAAAAACAAACACATCGCCCGGTGCCCGTTCCCGCTGAAGCAATACAAAAACTAGATCAAGGTGATAATATTGCTACGGGTATTTTTGCATCACCAGGGGTTCGACGATTATCTAGAGAATTAAATATTGATTTAAAAATTATTAAGGGGACAGGCCAAAAAGGACGAATTACCAAAGACGATCTTAATGGGTATATAAAACTTCAAATGGCCATGTCATCTGGATTGAGTTTATTACCTAAACAAGAAATTGATTTTTCAACATGGGGAGATGTTGAAAGTCGAAAACTAACAAGAATTCAAAAAATTACCGGTGAGCGCCTCCAAGTTGCTTGGCAATCTATTCCTCATGTGACTCAATTTGATGAAGCGGACATCACAGACTTAGATGTTTTTCGCAAAGAACTTAAGTTGGAAGGCATTGAAAAAGGAATTAAGATTACCTTTCTTCCGTTTATTATGAAAGCTGTCGCAATTGTTTTAAAAGAAATGCCAGAATTCAATAGCTCACTGGATTTTTCTAATCAAAACTTAGTTTTAAAAAACTATTATCATCTAGGAGTCGCTGTTGACACACCTAACGGGCTAACGGTTCCGGTTATAAAAGACGTTAATCAAAAAACTATATTTGAATTATCAGAAACCCTTACAGATTTAAGTACTCGTGCTCGAGATAAAAAATTAAAACCAGATGAAATGAAAGGCGGTACATTTACTATCTCTAGTTTAGGCGGCATTGGAGGAACAGGGTTTTCACCTATTGTGAATCCTCCAGAGGTGGCCATTATGGGTGTTTCAAGAAGCAAATGGAAACCGGTATATGATAAAAAACTGGGAGAATTTCTCCCAAGATTTATAATGCCATTTTCATTATCATACGATCATCGAGTAATTGACGGTGCAGCTGCCGCAACTTTTACATCAAGGCTTGCAAAAATATTTTCTGATGTTTCTAATTTCAAAGGATAATAAATGTCAGAAACAAAACATGTTGAATTAGTTGTTATAGGCGCAGGCCCAGGTGGATATGCAGCGGCGTTTCGAGCAGCCGATTTAGGAAAGAGAGTTTTATTAATTGACAAAGACCCGACCTTAGGAGGAGTTTGTTTAAATCGCGGATGTATCCCATCAAAGGCGCTACTACACATTTCTAAAGTAATAGAAGAAGCAGAAAGCTTATCAACAATGGGAATTACCTATGGGAAGCCCGAAATCGATTTGGATGCAGTTCGCGCTCATAAAAATAAAATTGTTTCACAATTAAGCGGCGGGATCTCACAGTTAGCTAAAGCAAGACACGTGGAAACACTAAGAGGTGGAGCTTCTTTTAAATCAAATTCTGAATTAACAGTTAATACGGAAACGGGCGAGATATCAATTAGTTTTGATAAGTGTATTATTGCTGCTGGCTCAACATCGGTTATGATTCCTGGTGTACCGAAAAACCACCCGTCCATTCTTACATCAAAAACAGCGCTTGATTTAATTGACATCCCAGAAAGACTTTTGGTAATTGGCGGTGGCGTGATTGGTTTAGAGCTTGGACAGGTATACGCAGCCCTCGGGTCTAAGGTATCGGTGGTTGAGTTTTTACCTAATTTAATTCCCGGTGCAGATCAAGATATTGTCAAACCTCTTCAGCGAAAATTAAAAAAACAATTTGAATCAATCTTACTTTCATCAAAAGTAACTGCCATTGAGCCCAATGAAGATGAAACGCTAAACGTCACGATTGAAAACAATAAAGGAACGATCACAGAAACTTATAATAAGGTTTTAGTGGCGGTGGGTCGCAAACCAAACACTCAAATTTTGAATATAAAATCAACGACTATACAATTGGATGATCGCGGATTTATTCAAGTTGATTTATATCAACAAACATCAGTAAAAAACATTTTTGCTATTGGAGACATCGTTGGAAACCCAATGTTGGCCCATAAGGCGACCCACGAAGGAAAGGTGGCAGCAGAAGTGGCATCAGGGCACTCAGCTGTTTTTGATGCTCGAGCAATTCCTTCTGTTGTTTTTACCGACCCGGAAGTTGCTTGGGCTGGACTCACAGAAACCGAAGCTAAAGAAAATGGAATCTCGTATGAAAAAGGTGAGTTTCCATGGGCTGCCAGCGGCAAAGCAATTGCTATGGGGGCCAATCAGGGTAAAACTAAAATTTTATTTGACCCAAAAACAAAACAAACACTTGGTGTTGGTATTGTTGGGCCGGGAGCGGGGGATTTAATTTCTGAAGGCATGCTTGCTATTGAAATGGGTGCTGACGCTGAAGATATTGGGCTTACAATTCACCCTCACCCAACTCTCGGGGAATCGTTTGCTGCAGCCGCTGAAGCGTTTTCAGGCACAATTACAGACCTATATATTCCAAAATAAAAAATATGAATTTAAAAACAACTTTTATTTACACTCTTTTTGTATTTGCAATCTTATATGCGCAGAATCAAAACTCGGAACAACCGCCATCAGTAACAGTTGGAGCTTCAAAGCAAATAAGCGATCCTAAAAAGAAAACAATGGAAGACGCGCTGAAGGATAAAAAAGAAATTCCCGGTTTTTTTACTTTATATCAAGATACTGCAAATGGGAAATTATCAATGTTGCTTAAAAAAGATCAAATTGGAAAAGAGTTTATCCATTTTGTTCACGGTATAAACGGTCAATTAAGTACCGGGGTGTTCAAGGGAAGCTATCGCGGTTCTCGAATAATGAAATTAAACAGGTATTTTAACCGTGTAGAATTTGAAGTTCAAAATAACGCTTTTTGGTTTGATCCTAAAACGCCCCTTAGTAAATCTGCAGATGCAAATATCAGTACGGCTATTTTAGCGTCATCAATAATTATTGCTGAAAAGGATGGTAACATATTAATTGACATTGATAACATCTTTTTATCTGAAGCACTTCATCAAATTACTCGCGGCCTAATTCCGGGCGGTAAAAATAAAAACCCATTTAAACTTGGGAAACTCGCCAAGGAAAGAACAAAGTATGACGGCGTTCACAATTACCCAGAAAACACAGATTTAATAGTACAATATGTATTCACGAATCCATCCCCCACTAATTGGGGATCTGATCGAGGCCTTACGGATGCTCGCTCAGTGAATGTAAAAATTCAACATAGCTTTATAAAAATTCCTGAAAATAATTACAACCCACGCTTTGAAGATGTTCGAGTTGGATATTTTACAACTCAAGTAACGGACATGACAACACCTGATGATGTAACGCCGTTTAGAGACCTAATTCACAGGTGGAACCTTGTAAAGAAAAACCCCGATCAGGGAATTTCTGAACCAATTGAGCCGATTGTCTGGTGGATTGAAAACACAACACCACATGAATTTAGAAAAGCGATTGAAGAAGGCGTATTAGGATGGAATAAGGCATTTGAAAAAGCGGGATTTATAAATGCTATTCAAGTAAAAATACAACCAGATGATGCAACATGGGATGCGGGAGACATTCGATATAATGTTCTCCGATGGACATCGTCTCCAAATCCTCCTTTTGGTGGATATGGTCCGAGTTTTGTTAATCCGAAGACAGGTCAAATTCTTGGAGCGGATATAATGTTGGAATATGTTTATTTTACGAACCGCGTGAAATATGAACAGCTTCATAAAACATTTGATATAGATATTGAACTAGATTCACAAAACACATGTTTTGCCGGAGATTACCTTCATCAAGGCAACTTATTTGGGATGGCGGCACTCAGTTCAATTGATAATTTTTCACAATTAGAACAACACAGATTGATTTATGAAAGTCTCGTAAAACTTACCCTTCATGAGGTTGGACACACTTTAGGGTTAAATCATAATTTTTTTGCAAGCAATTTTCATAGCTTAAAAAACATTCATAATAGAAACATTACAGAGCCCGTTGGGCTCACATCATCTGTTATGGATTATGTATCAGCCAATGTGAATGCATCTCCAAAGCACCATGGCCAATTTTATTCTACAACACCGGGCCCTTATGATATTTGGGCAATTGAATTTGGATATACACCTTCTTACGAAAGCTTTGTAGATGAGCGAGAAAGAATGAAGTTACTTTTAGATAAATCTACAAAAATTGAATTGGGGTTTGGAAATGACGCTGATGATATGCGTTCTGCAGGAAAAGGAATTGACCCAAGAATAAACGTATCAGATATGAGTAGTGACGCAATTGATTACGCACAACAAAGAATGGATATTGTACGTTCTCTCTATCCTGGACTCAAATCAAGATATGAAATATCTGGAGAATCGTACCATGCATTTACAGATGCTTTCTCAATCTTAAACCGAGAATACACCAATTCAGCTAAGGTGATATCTAGATATATTGGTGGTGTTTATTTAGACCGGTCTTTTGTGGGACAAGAAAAAAAGAATGACCCCTTTACCCCGGTACCAGAAGACAAACAAAAATGGGCAATGACACTTCTTGAAAATTATATTTTCTCACCCACCGCCTTTGAGTTACCAAAAGAGACTTATAGTCATCTTCAATGGGAAAGGCGAGGGTTCAGCGGAACCAAAGACCCTAAAATTCTTGATATGGTTTTAAATACACAAAAAGGAATATTGGACCATCTCTTGCACATTAATGTATTAAAGAGAATTTCAAATACAGAATTGTATGGCAATACGTACGGTTTACATAAAATGATGGGAGATCTTACACGGAGTTGTTTTTCTGTAGATGCGGGAAAAAATGTAATTGGAATGCGCCGCAATCTTCAAATAGAGTATGTTGAGCGGTTAATTCGTATTATACAGAACAAAGGTAGTGTTAAATATGATTATTTATCGGTTTCATTTGCGTTTGAAAATTTAAATAAAATTAAAAAATATATTTTAAAATCTCATGGATTGGATGAAGCAACAAAAATTCATCGAAAGTATTTAACTTACCGTATTGATAAAATATTAATAATAAATTAAAATGATAAGGATTTATTTTGAAAAAAATACAAACACTTTTTTTAAGCCTATTAATAATGAGTTGTTCGTCTATGACAAATAAACCGGTGGAAAAACACCCATTAGACAAGTCCGAGTTTCGGAAATTAGTTTTAGACAACGGCATAAAGGTTTATCTTCTTTCGGATCCAAATTTTAACGTATCTGCCGGTTCAATGGTTGTTGAGACTGGTTCGTTGGAAAATCCAAACAACAGAGAAGGTTTGGCGCACTTTTTAGAGCACATGCTTTTTTTAGGTACAAAAAAATACCCTGACGTAGATGAATATTCTTCGTATCTTAGAAATTTTGGTGGTCAAGCCAACGCCTACACCGCAAGTGATCATACTAATTATCAATTCCAGGTATTACCAGATGGGTTTGAAGGTGTCATTGATAGATTTGCACAGTTTTTTATTCATCCATTGTTTACAGAAGAATATACCGCAAGAGAAGTCAATGCCGTGAATTCAGAACATCAAAAAAATATAATGAGTGATAATTGGCGTCACCATCGCGTTACGAGTTTATTTCTTAAAGACGGGCATTCTGCTAGAAAATTTGGTACCGGAAACCTTGAAACGCTCGGAGATATTACGCGAGAAGAACTCGTTAAATTTTACGAAGAAAACTATAGTTCAAATCGTATGGGGTTGGCTCTTTTATCCACCCATTCCTTAGATGAAATGGAAGAATTAGTTCATAAGTATTTTTCGGAAATTACGAATCGCGATTTAAAAAGAACATATCACGATTCAAAGCCCTTTGAAAAGAAAGAAACATTTAGATTGGTTCAAATTGATCCAGTAAAAGATTTGCGTGATTTAGAATTGAGTTTTTCCCTTCCAAGTACTCGATCGATGTATGAAAGTAAACCCGGTCGACAATTAGGGTTTATTCTAGGACACGAAGGAGACGGAAGTTTATTGTCTTATCTTAAAAATCAAGGCTGGGCACGAACATTGTCTGCTGGTGCTGGTGCAGAAACAAAAGAATACGGATGGGCAAATATTAAAATCGGAATTACACAAAAAGGACAAGACAACTATAGAAAAATTATCCAGGCGACGTTTGATTACATTTCTCTTATGAAAAAAGAAGGCTACCAATCACACGTTTATAACGAATTAAAGACCATGGCGGCCCTTGAAGAAGTTTATGCAAATAAGGGAGAAGGTATGTGGCGCGCCACACAACTTGCTAATGATCTTATGATGTATCCATTGGAAGACGCTGGAAGAGTGAATTTTATATACAATGATAATTCACCGGATTCATTTGAAAATATATTAGCTCATTTAACACCAGACAATATGTTAGTCACATTGGTGGCGAAAGGTGTTGAAACAGATCTGGTAGAACATTATTATCAATCGCCATACTCTTATATTGAAGATGAAAGTTTTTATAATGAACTAATTGCTTCTTCTTTTAGAAAAGAATTTATGATTGCGGAAGCCAATCCGTTTATTCCTAAATCAGCTTCTGTTCCAAACCGGTCCTATCAAGAAAATGTAATACCAAAAGTTCTTTCGGACGGAGATGGTGTCAATTTGTTTTTTGGAATAGACCATGAGTTTTTACGGCCAAAGGGCGTTATTAATTTTAAAATACTTTTCCCAGACGAGACAATGAATGTCCGTCATCGAGTTTATTCAAAACTATATATTGCTTGCGTAAATGAATCATTAAACGAATTAAGTTATCCGGCAAAACAAGCTGGATTGAATTATGCATTTCAAGAAGGGTACGAAGGTCTATATTTAGATGTATCTGGGTATACTGAATCAGCAATGACATTATATGAAATGTTGCTTTCGCACATGGTTGATTTTTCAATTACTGAAGATCAATTTTCTGCGATAAAAGATAAAATAACAAGAGACTATAAAAACTTCTCTTTATCAGATGCCCATCAACAAACCCGAGAAAAAGGCGCCGATATATTTCATCATATTAAATTCAATTGGGAAGAAAGCCTTCCGATTGCAGAGGCGGCAACCTTGCAAGATTTGCAGGAATATGGAAAATCTCTCTACAATAATACATTTATTGAAGGATTGGTTTATGGTGATTTTAAAGAATCAGATGCGCGAAGAGCCTTGCGCGTGTTTAAAGAGAAAACTCACACAAATGGCATAAATCGTCAAGATGCATTTGATATCAAATATTTAGATCAAATTGAACCAGAAGATATTCAGCAAGTTGGAAGGCTTGATGTAAATAATTCCTGTTTTTATCGAGAATATGTATTGGGTGGTGATTCTCCGGACATGAGAGCAACATCTATGATTATAAGTCAAGCAATTCAACAACCGTTTTATACAGAAATGAGAACCAATCAACAATTAGGATATATTGTTTGGTCTTACTCTATGCGTCGTGACCAAACTCATTATTTAAGCTTTATAATTCAATCAGAGGCCTTTACGGCAGATGATGTAAATCAACGCGCTGATCAGTTTATTACATCGCTCCCGGAATTTCTTTCATCTATAGATGATGAAACATTCCAACAGTTGAAAGATTCTGCTATTGAAAAGCTTGAGAAAAAGCCCATGAGTATCCGAGAAAGATCTAACAAATTCAAAACATATATTTTTGAACATAATGCTGATTTTGAAAGAGACAAAAAAACAATAGTTGCATTAAACGCCCTTGGCAAATCTAAAGTGGTTGATCTCCTTAAAAACACTGTGGGAAAAGAAACGCGAAGAATGGTAAACTTTTTAATGTTTGCGAAACAACACGATAATCCAACGGGTGCAAAAAGCTCATTTAAAGAAGTGGGTGCTTGGAAAGCAAATAGAACATATAAATAAAGGAATGCCAAACGAAGTCATCTTAATCGCCGCAGTTACGGTTGATGGTTTTGTTGCCCGCCATGATCGTGAAGTGACGACTTGGTCGAAAGATCTGCGCCAATTTAAAGAGCAAACATTAGGACATCCAGTGGTCATGGGTTCTAACACCTACGATACGCTAGCAGCAGAACTTGAAGGGCGCCGGATGATCGTAATCCATCGTGATGATAATCCAAAAGAGATTCTCAACAACATTGAAGATGACCGCTGTTTCATCATCGGCGGCGGTAAAACCTATGCTCGTTTTGCTTCCTTTTTAACTCATTTATATATTACGCCTCATCCATTTATTTTCGGTAAAGGAATTTCTTTGTTTGATGAAGAAGTATCTGAATTGAAACTGGATTTTCAAAAAATTATCTCTGTGGATGAAAAAAACGGTATTTTTCAATATCAATATAAGGTTCTTTCTTCTTGAAAAATTATCGACCAATATTTTTATTGTTAATAGTTTCAATAGGGTTTTCTCTCGATGTATATAGCGGTGGTAAGCTCTCGACTAATCAAGCAGCTATGGATGTGACTCACTATGATATACATTTAAAAGTTGATCCTTATAAAAAAACAATTTCCGGCAAAGTTATTATTTCTTTTATCTTAATTAGTAAACCTAAAAAAATAGAAATTGATTTACTAGATGTATATCATGTCTCAGGTACCGCTATAAATGGAATGGGGCTTTCTTTTAAACATAATCATAATAAAATATTAATTGAAAATCCTAACTTGGGTTTATTTAAAACTCATCAACTAGAAATTAAATATGGCGGTAAACCGCCTGAAGCTAAAAAACCTCCTTGGGATGGCGGATTTACTTGGGAAAAAAGCGATGATGGATATCCGTGGGTTGCGGTTTCTTGCCAAAGCAACGGTGCACATATTTGGTATCCATGTAAAGAACATCCCAGCGATAAAGTTGACGGTGTTGATATTACAATTACAGTTCCAGATCCGATTATGGTGGTGGCAAATGGAGTGCTTCAATCCATGTCTCCCGAAGGAGACAGGTGGACCACATGGCGCTGGAAAACAGAATATCCCATGAGTGCTTATAATGTAAATTTTACTGCAGGAAATTTTTTAACGGTAGAAAAGACAGGATATATTTTAGATAAACCATTAAATATGGTTTTTTATGTATTGCCTGAATCTAGAGTTGGCGCTGATGAATTATTAAATGAAGCAGAAGAATATTTAAATTTTTATGCGAGTCATTTCGGTCAATATCCCTGGATGAAAGAAAAATTTGGCCTGGTTCATTCTCCTTACTGGGGGATGGAACATCAAACAATTAACGCTTATGGAAATAATTATAAAAAAACAAAGTTGGGATATGATTTTTTATTGTTTCATGAAATGGGACATGAATGGTGGGGTAATTATTTAAGCGTAGCTGATTGGGCTGACTTTTGGATTCACGAAGGATTTGATACTTACGCAGAAGCGTTATATATAGAAGAAAAATTCGGCAAAGACCCATCAAAAACATTTGTTAAAAATCGATATAAAAAACAGATTTCAAACAAGCAAGCGATTGTGACAGAACAAAACGTGTCCACAGATTATTATTTGGATAACGATGTTTATTATAAAGGGGCATATACACTTCATTCACTTAGATACTTGATCGGGGATGATATTATGTTCGCAAGTTTAAAGGAATTTATTTCTATGTCAAAAGACAAGTCTCACAATCAGACTTCAACCGCAGAATTTATTTCACTTATTCACAAAAATTATGGAAAAAACATTCAGTGGTTCTTTGATTGCTATCTTTATCGGGGCGAACTTCCCACACTGATGGTAGAAGAAGAAACAATCGGAGATAAAAAGTATTATGATCTTTGGTGGAAAGATGATGGGTTTTTAATGCCGTTGGAAATTGAATATGTTTCTTTTGATGGAAAAAGAAATCGAAAACTGGACTTAACTAATTCTCCACTTCGGATTGTTATTCCAAAATATTCGGATTTAAAAACAGACCCAAATGAATGGCTATTATTTAACAGAAAGGACTCTGAAAAATGAAATTAAAACAAATCTCAATAGTATTTAGTGTTGTTCTAGTTGTATTTCTTGTTGTTTGGCAATGGATAGATCATCCGTTACCTCAATATGAAGGTGAGAAAAAATTATCTGGACTAAAAAATAAAGTTGATGTTTTTACGGATAATTTTGGTGTTCCTCATGTATTTGCCGAAAACGAACACGATCTCTTTTTTACTGCGGGATATATAGCTGCAAGCGAACGATTGTTTCAATTATCTACAGTGGCATTAGCGGTTCGAGGGGAATTGGCATCAGCGCTTGGGGATGATTTATTAGGTACCGATATTTATTTGCGGACGTGGCGAATTCATGCAACTGCAAAAAAAATGGTAAATGCCATGACACCTGATAATAAAAAAATATTTGATGTTTTTTGTGAAGGAATTAATACACGCATCGATGAAATAAAGAATGATCCACCCGTCGAATTTAAAATCTTAGGAATAGATCCGCCCTATTGGGATCCCAGTATCGTTGCGGGTTATGCGCGAATGATGGCACACGAAATGCAGGGCGCATGGGAACCTGAAATTGTGTATGGTGCCGTTGCTGCTTATTTCGGAAAAGATAAACTAGCTGAGCTTATTCCTGGGTATGATGGCAGTCTCCCAACAATTGCCAGTAACGATTATAAATATTTAAAACCCGTTTTTGATAGTATTATTGAGGAAGAGTTTACTCTTCGCGATATGTTTGGAAAGCACGATGCTGATATTGGATCTAATAATTGGGTGGTTTCAGGCGACTTTACAGAATCTGGAAAACCCTTATTGGCCAACGACCCGCATTTAGCATACACACAACCGCCACGATGGTTTGAAATCCATCTAAACGGCGGAAGGTTTGACGTTTCAGGAACCTGTATAGCTGGGATTCCAATTCCAGTTATTGGTCAAAATTCAAAAGCAGCCTGGGGATTTACAAATAGCATGGTAGATGATGTGGATTTTTTTGTTGAGCAAATCAATCCTAAAAACAAAAACGAATATAAATCCGGTGATAAATGGCTTACGATTGACGTATTTGAAGAAACAATTCCGTTGAAGGATGGAAGCGATACAACAATAATAATTCGTACAACGCATCATGGTCCCATAATAAGCGACATTCATGATTTACTTAAAGGGAAAGATATTGCAATGTCTATGTCGTGGACGGGCCACTGGGTCACAACTGAAATGGACGCATGGGTTAAATTAAATACAATGGAGAGCTGGGAAGATTTTAGTAAGGCAGTGAAATTATTTGGTGTTCCAGGACAGAATATTGTCTATGCAGATATAAATGGAAATATTGGATGGCGACCAGCTGTGTTTGTTCCGATTCGAAAAGAAGGGTTTAACATGGTACCTCGACCAGGGCACGATACAGCTTTCGATTGGAAAGGAAAAGTTCCCGACGAAGAAATGCCCTATTTATTAAATCCAGAAAAAGGTTTTATTTCCACAGCAAATAATAAAACAATTGATGAAAGCTTTCCGTATTATATCAGCGGTTTATGGGCAGACCCAAGTCGAGCAGAGCAAATTGAAACTCGACTAAATTCTATGGATAATATGACCGTAGATGATATGAAATCAATTCAATTAGATCACACATCTCCTTATGCGCAGATCACACTTCCATATATATTAGCTGTTGAGACGGGCAAAGAAACAGGGAATTTAAAACGCGCATATCAATTTCTAAGAGATTGGGATGGCGTTGAAGATGTTAATTCAGAAGCGGCATTGGTTTACCATGCAACGATGAGAAATCTTGTTTTAAATATTTATGGAGATGAAATGGCTTTGCTGGGAAACAAATATTTGGAAGCGTTTACGGGACTCAAATATTTAGTTCATCGAAAATTAAGAGAAGTGCTACAATCGGGACAATCATCCTGGATTGATAATATTACAACCCCGCAAAAAACAGAAACGTTAAATGAAATATTAGCAAAGTCTGTGGCTGATGCAGTGGATGAATTAAATAATAATTATGGAGTTAATGTGTCAAATTGGAAATGGGGAGACGCACATTCTTTGACTCATCCACATAAACTATCATCGGTGAAATTTTTAAATTGGCTTTTTAAGCTTGACGTGGGACCATTTCGTTCTGGCGGATCTGATAAAACGCCAAATGCCGGTGGGTATTCTTTTAACGAACCATACCATCAGACTGCAGGCGCATCTATGAGGAGAATTGTAGATTTTAGCGATATGAATAATACACAATTTATTCTTCCAACGGGGCAATCTGGATTGCCAGATAGCCCTCATTATAGAGACCAAGCCGATATGTACCATAACGGCGAATACCGTACAACATGGTTTAACGAAAAATTTATTCGCTCCAACAAATCTCTTTTTAGGCATCTTGAATTAATGCCGTGATTTATGATTGAATTCGTTTTTATTTTAATCCTAATTATGTTATTGGTTCGCCACCTGTTTTTTTGGAAAGCGCGAACCTTTAATATTAATATTCCAAAATTTATGGCTCATAGAGGAATGAAAATAGAGTCGCCCGAAAATACAATTGAGTCTTTTAAAGAAGCAATTAAACATGGGTTTAAAGGCGTGGAACTGGATATCATTTTAACAAAAGACGGCGAATTAATTTGTTCTCACAATTATGACTTAGAACGAGAAACAAATGGACAAGGATGGATTCATAAGATTAATTTAAATGAATTAGATAAAATTAAAACGGGGATATATTCACACCCAAACAATTCACAGGCCTTACCAACATTCTTAGAAATACTTTCTGAAATTCCATCGAACATATTTTTAAATATTGAAATAAAAACGCTCTCCCTTTTTGATCTTTCCACAACAAAATCATTAATAAAACTAATTAAAAGCGAACAGATTAAGCATAGTTTTATTATTTCAACATTCAACCCGATTGTGGTGGGCTATTTCCGACTCTTTTCCCCCAGTGTATCAATTGGATATCTTATTGAAGACATAACATGGTTATGGACCGCTCATTTGTTTCACCCCGATTATTTACACCCTCGCGCTGATTTAGTAGATCAAGATATTTTTGGTATGTGTAAGCGTCACAATCTCACATTAAATGTTTGGACGGTCAACACAATACCTGCAATTAGATGGTGTAAAAAAAATCATATTTCTGGAATTATTACAGATAACCCAATGGCGCTACATGTATAAAGTAATAAAAACGGATTCTAATATAGTGCGTCCGCTTAGACATAAAGTTTTACGTCCAAATCTATCTTATGAGGCGTCAATTATGCCATTAGATAATCACCCTGAAACCGCACATTTTGTCGTGAAAAAAAATAGTAAGATTTTAAGTGTGGCATCAGTTTATCATGAAGATTTTGAGGAGATGCCTCATAAAATATCTCATAGACTACGCGGAATGGCAACTGAACCAACCGAACAAGGAAAAGGCTTTGGGGCAATGGTTTTATTGGGTTTGATTGATTATTTGAAAAAAAATACATCAGCCGAAATTTTATGGTGCAATGCAAGAGTAACAGCATTTGGGTTTTATGAAAAAATGGGATTTAGCATTTTGGGCGATATTTTTGAAATTCCAAATATTGGTCCACATAAAAAAGGATATATTGAATTATGAAATCAATTACTGTCTTAAAATTGAAACAAAGAATGGATAATAATGAAAGCTTTACTTTGCTAGATGTTCGAGAAGAAAGAGAGCTTGCTCTTGCATCAATTAATGAAGCAATTCATATGCCTATGATGGCAATACCATATCAGTTAGATGAAATAGGAAAAGATAAACCTGTTTATCTTATTTGTCACACGGGTTTACGTTCTGCTCAAGCGTGTTTATATTTAGAACGTAAAGGATTTGATGTGGCCAATGTTGTGGGCGGAATTAACGCTTGGTCTTTAGAAGTTGATTCAAACACTCCAGTATATTAAAATATTGAAAAACAACAAAACAGAGCCAAATCATTGAATTGGCTCTGTTTTGCATTGTAAACATTTAGTTTATTTCATTAAAACAATTTTTTGAGTTCCAGACCAACGTGGCGTTATAAATGCTACAAAATAAACCCCTGATGTCAGTTGCTTTCCGAAATTGTCCTGTCCGTCAAACTTCACATTATAACTTCCTGCGTTCATTGACGTAAAATTATAAGACCTTACCGCTTGCCCCATTATATTTGAAACAACAATTTCAACATTAGATTGAGTATCTAAGTCAAATCTAAGCGTTGTTTCTGGATTGAATGGATTTGGGTAATTTTGGTGAAGAGTAATCGTTTTTGGTAATAATGCGTTATCGTTTATAGATAAAACGACATTCGCATTTCCAGGTGTTGGTGTAAGCCAATCCCAAACATCAGATCCATCAGGTATCCTACCGTAAGAGACATCCCCAGTTTGATTTCCAAATGTTAGCGAATCTACAAAGGATGTATCACCGGCAAACATCGTTACTAATCCAATTTGCTCTCCGTCGCTACCCAGTTTTATTTCTATATGAAGAACGCCTTGTTCAGACTCTTTGTCTGCCCAAAGCAAAACAAATCCGCCAGGTGCGATGGTTGTTAAGCTTGCATCGTTAGTAGGAATTTGCCAAGAACTAGGATCGGATAAATCGTCTGAAATATACATACCACCGATATTCACAGATACATCTCCAGTATTATACAATTCGATGAAATCATCATAGTCTCCATTTTCATCTGTACAACAAGAATCATTACTAGCGAGGAATTCATTAATAACAATTCCAGAAAGACCTTCTGGCGTCCACGTATTTGAAACGCCAGCTGTTGGATTCGGGAAAGCGCCCCAAGTCGCTCCACCATCACCAATTCGACCAGAACTAGTATCGGCAATTTGTTCGCCATATGTTAACGAATCAACAAAAATTGTATCGGTGCCGGAAATATAAACCAGTCCAATTTGTTCACCGCTTCCGCCAAGTTTTTCTTCTACATGAAGAGGTCCCTGTTCGGACTCTTTATCTGCCCAAAGTAAGAGAAATCCACCAGGAGGAATTGTTGTAACATTAGATGCGGTATCAGGAATTTGATGAGAAGCTGGATCTGTTAAATCATCGGTGAACCAGAGACCGCCGATATCAACGGAATCAGTTCCTGGATTATAAATTTCCACCCAATCATCAAAATCGCCATTCTCATCCGCCCAATAGGAATCGTTGCTTGCCATGAACTCGTTGATATATAGCGTCGGTGCCTGGGCAAGTATCAGAAAGGGTAACGCCATCATTATTGTTAGTATTCGTGTCATAACGAATCTCCTTTTTTTGTTAATGAAATTCATAAATATATAATTTTTCTTCAGAGTCGCTTACAATATAAACCTGATTAGTATAGTGGTTATAAACAACACCTTCAGCTTTTTCAAAATCGAGAGAGTAAGTCTTTAATACTCCATCAAGTTCATTCCATTCATACAATTGTTTAGACTCATCACTCACTATAAAATAGTTTTTAGTTATATCGTTGATACAAATACCCGAATAGTCTCGAGCAAAATCTAACGAGAGTTCTAATGTATTGATAAGAGCAGAATCAAGTTTAATAAAAACGCCAGGGTTTTTCTCGTTTAGTAAAACTATTTGACCATTATTTGAGTTGATAGCTATTCCTTCTAGGCCACCATTACTTTCATTGTTATTAAATAAAATAGGGTTTCGAGATAATATATTACCAAATGTATCTAAGTGAACAATTTCTAATAGAGACTCTTCGGCAACCCAAAGCGTATTATCTCGCACATCATACGTAATTCCTTCGAGATCCACCCCAGAATAAGAAAGGGTTTTTATTGTATTTCCGAGAAGGTCAAGTTTATATATAGAGTTATCAGGAGGGTCGCTTACAGCGTATAATGCGGACCCGTCGCCATTAAGCGTAAGTCCGGATGGTTCAGGAACATCTAGACTTACGCTTTCTATTAATACAAGTTTTGATTCGGAAATAAGAGGAGAAGTCTCATCGATGTTACAAGATGAAATAACAACTCCAACCAATATGGTCAAAACAAATTTCATTGTCTAATTATTAGATGCGCCTGGCGTAGGAGTTGAAAAAGCAGTCCAGGTTTCGCCACCATCGGGTGTTCTACCTATTGATACATCTGCTTCTTGTGCATCAAAAGTATAAGTATCAATAACTGTTAATCCATCTGAATCAATTAATACAACAGATTCGCCACCGCTTGAAAGTTTGGTGTTAATATGTAAAATGCCTTGTTCCGGTTCTTTATCACACCAGAGTATTAAGTAACCTCCAGCAGCAATTGTCGTTAAGTCCGAATTTGTCATCGGAATAAGATTTGGTTCCGTATCTTCTGGATCGTCCGTAAAATACATACCGCCGATATCAATAGCTTCCGATGTTCCGTTATAGAGCTCTACCCAATCATCGAACCCACCTTCTTCATCTGAATGGCCGGCATCATTACTAGCAAGAAATTCATTAATAACGAGCACCCCTTCTTCCGTTGGCGGAGTTTCAATGGGGTCGTCTTCCCCAAGATCACACCCAATAAAGCCCAAGAGCAATATAGACAATAGTCCAGTTGTTAGGTTAGTTAGTTTCATTTTTGTTTCCTTTTGTTTATTAATTGTTAGAAAAAGACCAGTGTTCTAAACTGAACATAGGAGAAATCATAATCACTGGGTACGCCACCACCTGTTGCGTTTGTTGAATTATCAACCATAGCATAATTCAAATAAAATCGTATGTTTGGATTCACATACCAATTGACGCCTAAGGTAATATTATTTGCTTTTCCACCATAAATCAATGCTTTTTCATCTGATAAATTAAGGTGACTAAATCGAGCCAATAGTTCAAAGGCTCCCCATTTTTTATTATTAGGTAATATTTGTCCAAATTCACCTTCGTTTACGACCCAAGGACGAGTTTCACCCGTAACAAACCAACTAATAAATCCATAACCTCCAACCAATGATACATCTGAATAACCATCTTCTCGAGTTAATGATGTTTGCATATATTCACCCTGAAGCGATAAGCTTTTAAGGCGAAGTGCGCCCTCCAAGCCCGTTTGGGATATTTTTTCTACATGGAAAATATTATCAGTATCTACGATTTCAATATCTCCAATTTTTGTTTCAGGTTCAGCATTGTAATCAACAACGCCTTTATCGTCAAGTGGGTTATGTTGAGCAAATGCTCCACCTAAATGAATTAATAGACCGTCTGTCATAATAGGCGCCATTGCAAAGCGCGCAGCAATTCCGGTTCCAGTTTCATCTGTATTTTGATTTTTGTCATCATCCATTCCTTGAGCAAATAATGCGGTACTAAAATGCCATTTATTTCCCCATTGTGTGTATCCAACAGATGTTCGTCTCCCTAATTTAAAAGCTAAGGCATTATAAGCCCTTTCAGGGAAAGCGATGAGTCGGGAACTTGTTAGTATTTCTAATCCAAAAGGAACTTTGTAATGCCCCATTTTAAAGATAGAATTTTCACGACCACTATAACTTAGCCACATATCTTTTATTTCGACTGAATATTCAGCAATATCCATATCCCACTCTGCATTCCAATCACCCCAAAGTTGAGTTTTTGCGGCAAATCGTGCTTTTCGAAGATGAGTACCATTGCTCAATTTTTCGGCAGTATCATCCATAAAATATGCACCATCAATATACATTCTAATATCAAAACGTAACTTGAATTGCCCGTCTTCTGATTTTAGGATAAACTTTCCATTTTCAGTCCAACCGGATGAGTCAGATAAAGATGTTTGCCCTATAATCGTTCCTATAATTAAGAAGGGAAAGATTAGCATTGTTATTTTTTTCATTTGATCTCCTTTTTTGAATAAGTCTAATCTGGTAAATCCATACTTATTATGGTTTTTGCAATATTTGCCAGATAGACATTGATTTGTTTTAACAGATCCATCAGCTCCATATGAACTTCATGGGTTGCTACAGATTCAGTTAATGCTTGTTGAACTCGCTTTAAATGTGTAATTCTATATTCAGTTTCTAAATTTCGATATTTTAAATCTTTAGTAATTATTTTCTCTGCTGTTTTTAATCGCATTTCACCAAAGGCTTCTTTTAATCGACTTAATTGTTTCATAACTCGAATATGAAAATCATTAAGTTCGCTTTCACCTTCTTCTGAAAAATTTTCATGAATATTTTGGAATTTCCCAGCAAGCGGAATAATGTTTTTATCAATAATATCTCCAACGCTTTCCATGTCTTTTATAATAGACATCATAGCAAAAACTTCAATAGCCTGCGTATTAGTTAATTCTTGTCGGCTAATTTTAAAAGAATAATCAGATACATTTCGTTCTAGAAAATCAATCTTATTTTCACGCATTTGGATGCCATCTATTATAGATAATTCTGGATATACTTCATCTTCATTAGTGCCGTTAATTGAAAAAGGGACAATCGAAGCAGAAACCATTCGTGTAAGAATTTTAATCATACGTAACATTTCAGTGCGAGCTAATTCGATTGCAACGGCAGGGTGACCAATTTGAGAATCATCTAAATGCCATATAGTCGGCTCTATACCTTTGGTTTTTTTTATTTTGGGTAAAAACCGATAAACTAGTTTCTCTAAAACTTTAGTAAATGGCAGAAAAATTAACCCAACACCTACATTAAATATGGTATGGGCATTTGCAATTTGTCGAGGTGTTTCTGCGGCAAGTTTATCTAGACCGGTTAACCCGCTTGAAGATGAAAGAGACTTTACAATTGCGGATAAATCAGGGATAAACCATATAAACAACAAAACACCGCTTGTATTAATTAGTATATGAGCGAGGGCGACGCGCTTTGCTTCGCGAATAGTTCCAATACTAGCCAAAGCGGCGGTTATACACGTCCCAATGTTTGCGCCTAAAATAAGTGGAATTCCAGCATCCAGAGTAAGCAAGCCTTGTTGAGCTAAAACAATTACAATTCCAGTGAATGCGCTCGAGCTCTGAATTAAAGCGGTAAAACCGGCTCCAATTAAGATTCCATAAAAAGGGTTTTCCAATCCTCTCATAAGACCTATAAAAGGCTCAAAAGTTCGCAATGGTTTCATCGAATCAGACATAAGCTTCATTCCAAAAAACAAAATACCAAAACCAAGAAGAACTTCTCCTGTATGCTTAATAGAATCTTTTTTTCCAAAAAGCGTCATAACAAACCCGGCGGTTATCATTAATAAAGCATAGTCTGTTAATTTAAATGCAATTAATTGAGCTGTTACGGTTGTGCCAATATTTGCGCCTAAAATAATTCCGATGGATTGAGCATAGGTCATTAGCTGTGCTTGAACAAAGCTCACCAACATAACAGTTGTTGCGCTTGAGCTTTGTATGACCATTGTTACAAAGGCGCCTACAATCAAAGCAATAACACGGTTTTGTGTTAACGTTGCTAAAATATTTCGCATTTGATTTCCTGCGACTTTTTTTAGCCCATCACTCATTTTATCCATTCCGTAGAGAAATAATGATAAGCCACCAAAAAGCCCCATTACAAGAAAACCCCAATGAATATCAGACCCATTTCCATCGCCTGCAAACAATAAACCAAATTGTAATGCGAATATAGAAATAAATATTTTCAATGGAAAAACCGATTTCATAATGAAAGACTAGTCCCTGGTCCCCATTGAATGAATTGTTTTTGCAATATTTCCAGTATAAACATTGATTTGTTTTAATAAATCCATAAGCTCCATATGAACCTCATGTGTTTGAATAGACTCTTCTCTTTCATCGTGGAGACGCTCTAAGTGTCGTGTACGATACAATGTTTCTAAGTTCGTATATTTTTCTTCTTTAGCCATAATGCGCTTTGCTAGCTCAAGATCGAGTTCAGAAAATGCCTCCTTTAATCGACTTACTTGCTTACAGACCTTTGTGTGATAAATATCAATTTCTTCTTTTCCTTCTTCGGAAAAATCCATTTTTAATGCTGATTTTTTTGCAACGAGCGGAATCATATTTTTTTCAAGAATGTCACCAATACTTTCAATATCGTTCACAATAGACATCATCCCATAGACTTCTTGTATTTGATTGTCTGATAATTCCTGTCGGCCAATTTTTCTTAAATAAAGCACAATTCGCTCTTCAAGAAAATCTAATTTTTCCTCTCGCATTTCTATTCCTTCAACCAGAGAAAGCTGTGGATATATTTCATCAACAAGCGGTTCATTAGATTTAAACGGTTTAATAACAGAAGTTAGCATTCGACCTAGGATAGTAGACATTCTGGATACTTCATTTCGCGCAAGATCAATTGCCAATACTGGCGTAGAAACTGCTTTATCATCTAAATGCCAAGTGACGGGTTGTATTCCTTTTTCTTTCCCTTTTTCCGGGTAAATCTTCATAATAGTATTTGCAAAAAAAGTTGTAAAAGGTAAAAAGAATAACGCAAGACTCACATTGAAAATGGTATGGGCGTTTGCGATTTGCCTAGGTGTTTCTGCAGCCAATTTATCAATTCCTATTTCAGATGATATAGGTGAAATAGAACGAATGATTTCTGAAAATGTGGGAATCCAAAATATAAATAAAAGGACACCACCAACCTTGAACATTACATGTGCAATGGCAACGCGCTTTGCTTCTCTAGACGTACCGATACTTGCTAATCCAGCTGTAATACATGTTCCAATATTTGCACCCATGACCAATGGAATTCCAGCGTCGAGCGTTAATAATCCCTGTTGTGCTAATACAATTACGATTCCCGTAAATGCGCTACTGCTCTGAACTAATGCTGTAAAAAGCGTTCCGACCAAAAGTCCAAGCGCAGGATTTTCTAGACCTTTTAATAAATCAATAAACGGTTGAAATGTTCGAAGTGGCCTCATGGCATCAGACATGAGTTTCATTCCAAAAAACAGAATTCCAAAACCTAGAATAGCCTCACCCATGTATTTAGTAGAATCTTTTTTAGAAAACATAGTTAAAGCAAATCCAACCGCAATCATAATAAGGGCATAATCTGTTAATTTAAAAGCCACCAGTTGTGCGGTGACTGTTGTGCCAATATCAGCTCCAAGAATGACACCTAAAGATTGAACAAAAGTCATAAGTTGAGCCTGAACAAAACTTACCAACATAACTGTCGTTGCGCTTGAGCTTTGAATAACCATAGTAACAAAAGCACCAACAAACATTCCAACAACACGGTTATTTGTTAATGCTGATAAAATATTCCGCATACGATCGCCTGCAGATTTTTTCATTCCTTCGCTCATTTTTTCCATACCGTATAGGAAAAAAGCCAAGCCGCCCGCAAGAGTCATTATAAGCGTTGCCCAAGAAAACCCACCCGAAGACATACTTGAAGATCCGGCAAAAAGTAAATTCAGCATTAATATGCTGGAAATGAATACCGTAGTTAAGGGTAGTCGAATTTGTTTCATTAAAACTGTCCTTTTATTAATTAATTATTGATTTGGTTGCTTTCAATTTTCGTTCTTTATATATAGGAATAAATAAAGACAAAAAAGCCAATAGAAGTAAACCTAAGCTAAGTGGATTTGTAAAAAAGATAGTCCAAGTATCTTCAGCTAAAAGCGCTTGTCTAAAATTTGTTTCAGCCATTTTCCCCAATATCATTGCTAAAACCATAGGAGCAGTGGGAAACCCATTTCGTCTTAGAATCCAACCGAGAACACCAAAACCAAAACATACATATACATCAAACATGGTATTTTTTACAGCATAACTCCCCACAAAAGCCACTGCAATAATAACGGGAAGCAATATAGATTTTGGAGCCGCAATAAGCTTTACCCAAATTTTTGTGCCTAGATATCCAATCAACAACATAAATGCTATACCAACAGGTAAACTTGCAAATAAAGCGTAAACGAGTTGAGAGTTTCGAGTAAACAACTCTGGGCCCGGTGTAATATTGTGTAAAGTAAGAGCACCAATCATGACAGCTGTTGCTGCAGAACCCGGAATACCCAATGTTAATAATGGTACCAATGCACCGCCTTCACTAGCGCCCGCTGCGGCAGAAGGGGCAGCAATTCCTTCTAGAGAGCCTTTTCCAAACATCTCAGGGTTTTTACTAGATCGCTTGGCTTCTCCATAAGCGACAAATGCAGCAATGGTTGCACCTGCACCGGGGACCGCCCCCACCAAAGCGCCAATTGCACCACCTTTAAATATATTTTTTCGAATTAACCAGATTTCGCTGAACTTTGGCAATTTACTTGAAAAGGTTTTTACAGCAGTTTTAACACCCGTGTCTTTTTCAATATTTAAAAGAATTTCCCCTAAGGCAAAAAGCCCAATCAGTGCCGGGATAAAAGAAAAGCCATCGAAAAGCTCAGTTCTGCCAAAGGTAAACCTAGGATGGGCATTAATTATATCTAAACCAACCGTCATGAATAGTAATCCAAGCGCTGTACTAAAAAAAGCTTTTGGCCTGTTTTTAGATTCCATAGATGCAACAATTGTAAGTCCAAAAATAGCGAGAGAAAAGAAAGCTGGTGGCCCAAACTTTAAGGCAATTTTAGAAATAGGGAAAGAGAAGAAGATCAATATTATAGACCCAGTAATACCGCCTATTACGTTTGCTAATAAACTGGTACCAAGCGCGCGACCCGGTTGTCCCTGTTGTGTAAGTTCATAGCCATCCATGGCCACGGCAACTGCTGCCGGTGTTCCAGGTGTATTGATGGCAATCGCTGTAATGGTTCCGCCATAAGCACATGATGTATAAATTGAAACTAGAAATACAATGGCAACCAATGGATCCATGCCAAAAGTAAAAGGAACCATTAATGCCAATCCGGTTGATGCGGAGAGTCCCGGCATAACGCCAACAAATATTCCAATAGTAATTCCAATCATAATGGCAGCTCCAGGATGCCACCAAGGTATTGTTTCAGTGCCCAATAAAGCTGAAAAACCAGATAAAAGATTCGTAAATAATTCCATTAGAATAGTGTTCCTAGGGGGAGAGGTACTTGAAGGATTTTATAAAAAATACCATACATAAATAAAATAACAAACGTTGTTGTGAGTAAAATAGTTTTGATTTTTTCATGTTTTAATAAAATCATACCGGCAATCATCATTAATGCGCTGGCGGGCAAAAACCCAATGAATGAAATAATCAAAACATAAATAAATAAGATACCAATAAGAGATAAAACCAATTGAACACGACCTTGCCCAGATTGTTTAGGCGAATCGTTGAATTGATACAAAATCATTAAAGATACCACGATCAAAAATAGGGCCCAGACCTGTGGAATAGTTGCTGCACCAACAGAAGTTCCGGCTCTTGGACTTGGAAAGTAGGAACTAATAAAAATAAAGTTTATTGCAATAGAAAATCCAACACCTGAAATATAAGGAACGTTTGATTTTTTGAATCCTTTCTTTTTGAGATAAAAATAAATCAAGAAGGAAACGAGACCAATGGTTATAATAAAAATAAGAATTGGCATGGGAGCAGAAGGAGGTTCAATTCCAACAGAAAAACCGGCTTTTTCTAAATACGTTTTTGCAGAGACAGCATCACTCAGTACCATTTTTTTAAAGGATTCACCCTCAATAAAAACGCCCTGAACTCGCGTTGTTTGAATAAAGGCTTTCCATTTTGAATCCTGGCTTACTTCTTTTAATAAGTTTTGTAGATAAGATACAATATCAGAACTGGTCCCTTTTTTTACTGCAAACCCGCGCCACATAACATCGGTAGTTAAATCAATTCCAACTTCTTTAAAGGTTGGTGTATTTGGAAAATCAGGATGTCGTTCTTCGCTTGCAATAGCAGCGATTTTTAAATTGCTTTCTCGGCCAATAATATCTTCGGGGTTTCCAACATACACATGATTATGTTTACCCATCACGGAAGCAATCGCTGGGCCACCGCCACCATATGGAATCCATTTTGCGGAAATACTGCTCTTGTCCCAAATTTTTACCGCCATAAGATGATCGAGGGATCCGCTTCCAGGCCCACACCATTTTTGTTCATTTGGATTTGCTTTTGCGTGAGCCAAAACCTGTTCTATCGTTTTGATATCAGAATGCTTATTGGTAATAATCGCTTCTGGGGAAATGGTTAAACAGGCGAGATATTCAAAATCTTCAAGGCTAAATCCAATGTCTGTTGTTTGAATTGGAGCGAGGAAAGCCGCAGGAAAAGCAAGAATTGAATATCCGTCAGCTTTTTCATTATAGACATTTGCCAGGGAAAGAATGCCCGACCCTCCAGGTTTATTGACAACAACAAACGACTCTCCAGATTTTTGTCCTGCAATTTGAGCAAACTGTCGCGCCATAAGATCAACAGCGCCGCCCGGTTTTGTATGAACAATTATTTTAACGGGCTTATCCGGGTATGTTGCACTAGCAAAGCTGAAAAGCAGGATTGATATTATTAATAATTTAAATGATAGCTTATTCATAAGAGAAAAGTTGTTGATTTATATATCTAAAATAACTTATAAGATTATTTTAACATTAATTTTTCCAAGTAGAATAAGGGTTTTTTAAAAGCATCATATTATAATATTTAACTTGCCCAGTTACTTCTTCGCTTATAAAGTTTGGTTTTTCAAACTGTTGATCTTCGCTTTCTAGTTCTACTTCTGCCACAACTAGCCCATCATTTACACCATGGAACTCATCTATTTCCCAGATTAAATTATCATGTTTGTATTTATATCTGGTTTTTTCTATGAGCGGCTGGTCACAAAGAGAGAGAAGGTGATCAGCGTCAGATGTGGGGATTTCCGTTTCAAATTCATAGCGACTCATTCCACTTTTATTTCCCATTCCCTTAATGGTTAATACACCTTTTTTTGATCCATCTTTTTCTACGGTTCTAACTCGAACAGCTCGCTCTTTTTCGGGCTGTAAATAGCCTTGACGCATGGTGGTTCCACTCATGTCACTTGGAAGTGATTTTATTAAAAATTTTCTTTCTATTTCGTTAGCCATGATTATTCCTTATGTTTTTTTAATTTGCTAATGGTTTATCAATCCACCCAATGACACGTTTGATTGCTTGTAGATAATTTATGTTTTCAACGTCATTAAGCCCAACATCCGTCATGGTTTTTTTAATATCACCTAATTCTGTTGATTCAGAATTGATGGACATGATTGTCGCGCCATTGACCAAAACATACCCAACTTCACAAATGGTATCATTTACCATATATCCATAACGCTCTTTCACAACGGTAACAGCTTGTAAATCAGGGTGAGCTTTTACCATATTTAAAAATTCATCACGGGAATATTTGTCTTTTTCGAAATTTGGCATTTCGACTTGAAAGGCGGGAAAAATATCGCTTTTCAAAAAATCTACAGATACAGGAAATTCTGTCTTGGTGAGCGGATTCCATTGTTCAAGCCCATCAATGGTTTTAACATAGGTTTTGATATCCATTTTTCCGTCGCGAATTTTTGTATTATTTTCATCATTTGTGCGTGACATGATGTAGATTTCCGGGGAATGACGGACCCATAGTTTTTCTGGAATAGGAACAGACAATCTCGCCATTCTTTCAGCTTGATCAATAAAATCTTGACCGAAACTTCTAAATTCAAATCTTGGTTTTGAAATCTCGCCTACTTTCATTTTATCTTTAGACATTAAGGAGTCCTTTGTGTAGTTAGTTTGGATATTACCAGTAAGAGTTTAAGAAATATAAAACATATGTGTTTATTTAAGAAATTATAGGCAATTATTGTGCCACAAATTATCATTGAAGACAGAACAAGAAACAAAGTAAAACGGGGCGATGAAAAATCGCCTTATAGACGAAAAATCGCCTATTTATTTTAGAGTCCGTATTTTTTCATTTTTGACCTAAGAGTAGTTCTCGGGATATTAAGCAATTTTGCTGCATCTGTTTGTTGCCATCTGCATTTTTCTAAGGTTTCCTTTATAATAGTTTTTTCTGATGAAGAAATGGTTTGATTTAAAGAAGAACCATCGGAGTTTGGTTTGGTTTTTTTTTGCTCTTGCAAATATTTTGGCAAAAGGCTAGCGACCAAAGTATCTCCTCGTGATAGGGCAATCATTTGGATAATGGCGTTTTCCAATTCACGCACATTCCCGGGCCAATGATAGCTCTGAAGCAAAGCCATAACAGCTGGTGTAATATGATGTCCTGAGCCATGTTTTTTAATAAAATGTGCCGCGAGAAGAGGAATATCGTCCGATCTATTTCTAAGGGAAGGAACAAGTAAATGAACTACATTTAATCGATAAAAAAGATCATCGCGAAATTTGCCGTCCTCCATCTGTTTTTGAAGATTCACTTTTGTTGCTGCGAGAATTCGAACATCAATTGATATAGTTTTATTACCTCCAACGCGCTCAATTTCATTTTCTTGAATTACGCGAAGAAGTTTTACTTGTAACGACAGGGGTAAATCATCGATATCATCTATAAATAATGTTCCTCCATTTGCACGTTCAAAACGTCCAAGGTTTTGTTTTAGTGCACCTGTAAACGCGCCTTTTTCATGACCAAATAATTCGCTTTCAAATAAGGATTCAGATAATGCAGCGCAGTTAACCTTAATTAGGGGTCGTTTTGAGCGATCGCTTTTTTCATGAATTAAATCTATAATGAGCTCTTTTCCTGTTCCGCTTTCACCTTCAATTAAAATAGAATGATCGCTTGATGCTGTTAGGTTTATCTTTTCAATCAAACTTAGGAAAACAGGGGAATTACCAATAATTTTTTTTGAAAGATTCAGTTTTTGTTTAAGCTCAATATTTTCTTTTTTAATGGATTGATAGTCTCGAATGGTAGCCAGTTTATGAAGCAACTCTTCTTGAGAAAAAGGCTTAGTCAGGTAATCACTTGCCCCTACTTTTAATGCATTAACAGCCGATTCTACAGAACCAAATGCTGTCATTAATATTACTTTTGTATTGGGGTAGTTTTTTTGAATATACTTCAATATATCCATTCCACTTTTTCCGGGCAGCCGAATGTCTGTTAATACAAGGTCGAACATTTCCTTTTCTAAAATATCAATTGCTTTTAATCCGTTTTCGCAAGGAAATACAGCATACCCGGCTTTTTGGAGCATCTTACTTAATGAAATGCGAAGAATTTTTTCATCTTCAATTAATAATATTTTCATTGTGAACCTATGGGTAAGTGAATCATAAATTTAGTGCCAGAATCTATTTGGGTAGAAAGATTTATTTCTCCGCCGAGCCCTACAACAATTTCTTGTGCAACATATAGACCGAGACCCGTTCCTTTTCCGACTTCTTTAGTCGTAAAAAAGGGGTCAAAGACTTTTGATATATCTTGTTGTTTAATGCCGTGTCCCCAATCTTCTACGGAAAAACAAATCATTTTATTATCAAGAACAGTAGAACAAACAACTTTTCCACCAACGTTAGAAGCATCAATGGCGTTCATAATCAAATTCATGGCTAATTCATCTAGTAAATGCGCATTACAACGTATGTTAGGAAGAGAAGGTTGAAGGGACATCACAAAATCAATTTCTTTAGATTTAATTGAATAATTCAAAAGCTTTTGTACGCTTAAAACCACATCATTAATTGATGTTTCAGAGTCATTGCTCCCTTTTCGACGAGAAAATCCAAGCAATTTACCAATAACAGATTCGATATTTTTTAAGGCATCATCTATAAGGTGTAAATAGTCATTCCGTTCTTTTTCATCCAAATCATCCTCTAATATATTGTTAATGGAGTATCGAATACCAGTTAGCGGATTGTTTATTTCATGAGCCACTCCAGCAGCCAAGCGGCCAATAGAAGCCAGTTTTTCTGCATGAAAAACATTTCTTTCTGACTCTTTTATCTTTTGTCTGGATTGAATAAGGCGACGCCGAAGATGTTCAAAGTTTGTTGCTAGTTGGCCAATTTCATCATCGCCCTCAGGGAGGCTTTCTTCGCTTGGGTACAGATTAAACTGTTTTACTGCATTTCCAAGTTGATTTAGGCGGCGTGTTAACCATTCCGAGATTACATTTACTACAAAAAGTGTTACTATAATAATAAATCCAATAACCCAATAAATCATAAACAAAATCTGTTTTATTTCTGTTTGAACCGAATTTGCATCAAATCCCAAGATAAGATAGCCCCACGTTTTTGTGGATATAGAAACGGGTTCAACCACTTCTGCGACCCAATTTCCATTCTGTTTGGATAAACCGTGGCGAAATTGGAGCGAATCAGAAATAGATGACCAATCGACATCTGAGTTGTGGGCAAAAGTCAAATCCATGGATTGATTTACAAAAATAGCGTAGTAGATTTTTTTATCTGACTCTTTTCGTAATTTTTTTAGTGTTCGATTCAAATGGCCGATGGGAAGGATTTTCCCCATAGATTGATTTAACATCGCATCGACCAAAGGGATAGTTCCAGTATGGGCAATTTGTTGAACGGTTTCCATGTTTTTTTCAAGAACAAGTCCCTTTATTTCTTGAAAAACCAGTAAAGAAATAAAGGTTAACACAGCAATTAACAATGAACCAAATACAATAAAAAGACGCCCCTTTAATGAATCGGGTAAAATCATTTTTTCGCCTTGTTAATAGCATTTAACACTGAGATTGTAATATTGTAATCTTCGTTAACAGCTTTTTGAAATCCATGAGAGAATTCCTCATCCCAATTTTCTAATGTTTTTATCATACTTGCTTGATTTACATCAATAGCAGTAAATGCTGCTATTACTTCATCTTTTAATTGCAAATCGGTTTTACTTGAAACCACGATTGGACTTGTAGGGAGGGGCGGAGCAATATGAAAAATTTCCAAACCCATTTCTTTTGCCATTTCAGCAACAGGTTCTTTGATAATACCAACATCAAATTTATTTTGTAATACCAATTCAGCAACCATTGTATGATGAGATGCATAATGCATAGTTTCGAAGTCATCTTGTTTTAAGCCGGTTTTTTCTTGAATATATATTGGCGCCCATTGACCTGTTAATGACTCTTTCGAAGGAAGTACAATACGTTTTCCCCGAAGATCATCTAAGGAGTTTAAATCCGTATTATTTTGAGTAACGAACATGATTCGATTAGTACTTTTACCGTTTTTGTTTAAGGGTTGTAAAATAATATCTAAGGCTAAGGTATCTTTTTTGGTTATATAAATTAAACTCCCAAGTGCGGCGACAGACACTTCTCCTTGTGCCAATTGAGTTGCTGTTCCTAAATATGATTCACAGAGTTTAAGTTCAAAATTAAAAGAAGTATTTTGGTTTAAATAATCCATAATCGGCTGATAGCCTTCATAAATCTCACGAGGAGAATAACGAGAGACGACTCCAAAGTACCGGGTAGGTTTTTCTGGTAAGGGACTTGAAGATATTGGAGTGAATCGTGAATCGATTGAAATATCAACAGCTTTTTCGTAGGTCACCATTATAATCCCAACAACGACAAAGAGAATTAAAAAGATATATATTGATCCGCTACGGCTCATTTAATTATAGACAAAACGGTTGATTGTCTTTGAGTTTCATTACCCAATTTTACGCTACACGCACGTTCAATAAAATTGTTTCTAAGATGATTTTTGATATTTTTTATGTAATTTTTAATATGCTTAAAACAAAATTTAGAAGCATTTTGATTTATTTAGATTATATAAAGGAAGGATAATATCCATGAAAAAAACAAGCACATTTATAAGTTTAACCTTTTTATTTATTACGATTCTTTTTGCGGGTGGACAAACAAGTGGAAAGATATTTTTCGATCATACAAGCGACTTAAGCGAAGAAGGTATAAATGCATTTAATTTAAAAAGAGCATATCTTACTTATGAAAATTCCGTGAATGAAAACATGACCTATAAAGTAACCTATGATATTGGAAGCAACGATGGCGGTAGCGCATACACAGCATTTTTAAAAGTGGCGATGGTTAAATTGAAAACAAGTTTTGGAGATGTCTCTTTAGGCATGCAGGGTATGAATATGTTCAAAACCATGGAAAATACATGGGGGCATCGATTCATTGATAAAATGCCGATGGACACCTATGGGTATTCTGCATCTGCTGACCTGGGTGTCGGCCTGAGTCGATCATTTGGTCCCGTATCTACCAGTGCCCTTATCACAAATGGCGGCGGCTATAAAAAAGCAGAATCAGACTCCCATAAAAAGTTGTCAATCCATGCGGTCTATGGTGAATCAAAATTGAACAAGAAAGATGGTTTTAATGGAGGTTTAAGTTTTTCAATAGAACCCTACGATAAGGATTCACTTGCTACAGAAAATACAAATGTGTGGGGTGTATTTACCGGTTATGCCAGAAACGGTTTCCGCGGTGGGCTTGAATTTGACACAAAAATTCAAGAGGATGTGTCTGGGCAAATTTTCTGCATATACGCCACATATAAAATCAATGATAAATTATCCATCTTGGCCAGATTAGATCAAGATGATGCCGATACATCAAAAGATAGCGATGGAATTCAGGCGATTATTGCAGGTATTCATTACATTGCTGGAAAAGGCATAACCATTGCACCTACAGTTAGAGTCAAGGCTCCGGAAGATGGGGATTCAGAAAATTCAATCGTATTGAATTTTCAGTTTGATTTCTAAATAAAAAGGATTGGACTTAGGAATCTATTGTCCTTGGCAACACTACGTAAAGTGCCGCACCACACAAACAGGCTAGTAGCCCCTTATTCCACCTTTGGCGGTGTGTTCAAGTGTTAAGGTGCGGAAGTGTTAATAAGAAATGACCTCGCCGGTGAGTTTATTCGTAAGGCGGTTTGAAGTCTCTTAATCGTCTTTCTTTAATAATCAAAGGGACAAAAGAAAAGGATCTTTTATTATGAAAATAACAAATAAACTGAGAACTTATTCGTTGATATTGCTAATTGGTTTTTGTGTTGCCTTTAATCCAATAAGGGGTGATACAATTTATGAAGATATTCAATTAACTGCTACTGATAGCGCATCTGGTGATGAATTCGGCCACTCCATTTCATTGGACAACGGCGTTGCTGCTATTGGTGCACCTTTCGATGATGACAACGGGACCAATTCCGGTTCCGCATATCTATTTGATGTTTCCACAGGTGAGCAAATCGTAAAACTCCTTCCGTTAGACGGTGTAGAGGGTGCTGAATTCGGTTTTTCTATAGCCATAAACAATGGCATTGTGGCAGTGGGGGCTAGGGCAGATGACGAAAATGGCACAAACGCAGGTGCTGCATATCTTTTTGATGCATCCACGGGTAATCAGCTCTTTAAGCTTACGCCTAATGACGCAGAGCCAAACGACGAGTTCGGAAACTCAATCGCCATCGATAATGACATTGTTGCTGTTGGAGCTTGGCGAGCTGATGAGCATGGCGATGGTTCCGGAGCAGCGTATCTTTTTGATGCGACAACAGGGAATCAATTGGACAAGCTATTACCACCTACTGGCAATAACTATCAAACCTTTGGTGTATCTATCGCAATGGACGACGGACTAGTTGTAATCGGAGCGCGTACTTTCTTTGACCTTAATGAAGGCTTTATCTATGCCAAAGCCCATCTGTTTGATGTATCAACAGGGAATCAACTCAACGAATTTCAACCGGATATTTTGAATTTAAATGGAGATCTGGGCGGGCATTTCGCTGATGCTGTCGATATTGATAATGGTCTTGTGGCCGTGGGAGCTCCATCCAGGAGCGTTGTATGGGATTTCTCTGGAGCTGCCTATATTTTTGATGCCTCAACGGGAGAGCAGCACCAGTTTATCTTCCCCGATGAAGTCTGGGACCGGGACCATTTCGGCATCTCCATATCAATCGACAACGGGGTGGTCGCTATCGGCTCTCAGGAGGATGACGACAGCGGCTTCGATTCAGGGTCTGCCTATTTTTACAATGCGCACACTGGTGAAGAAATACATCAACTTCTTGCTAGTGATGGAGCAGAATTCGACCTGTTTGGAGCTTCTGTTGCCATTGATGGAGATGTTACTGTTGTTGGAGCAAAGGGCTATACTGAAAGTCACACTGGTTCAGCATATGTTTATTCTGGAACCACAACTGGAATCCCAGGTGATGTTAATAATGATGGCATTATAGATGTTTTAGATGTTGTTCTCACTGTATCCATTGTATTAGATGATGATTACAATTCATTTGCAGATGTAAATAATGATGGATCCATTAATGTTTTAGATATTGTTCAAATTGTTAATCTTATTTTGGAACAATAGATTATTGTCAAGTCCTCAAAGGATATGAGAAATAGACAGGTTAATTTTATAGGGTACTTTATCGTAGATATTGCTCCTTTTTAAATTATGCTTAACAAGTGTTTTGAGATCACATCCCTCCAAAACGTTGCTAACTGAAAAAGAAAAGCCCTGCACCACTTAAGGTAAACAGGGCCTATCTTTCCATATCTACTAAAATACAGAGAATTATACAAGATCCACTAATAAGGTGCGGTATGCCTGCCTACAGCTTGTAACCGGCTCCTTCATTTGAGTTTTCCTGGACACTGAACTCAGAACACAATCCCGAAAGAAGAAAGATATAGCCAAATACATTTTTTCATTATTGTTTATAGCCGACAGCATCAAAGGGGTTAACGAGAACAGTAGTGATATTTTTTAAATGAGCCCCAATTCGTTTTAAATAACGAGCATAAAGCGCCAAAGATACTGTTTTTGATTCATCGCCCAGAGTAATTTCTCCTGAAATACATCCATTGACTATATTATCTGATACGCTCGTAAGGGTCTCTTTATACGAAACCATCATGGACCGTGCCACATCCGCATCTTGAGTGTGGATGGCCTCCAATGTTTTGCTAAACCGAGAAATAACTTCTTGTTCAACTTGATGTAATTCATCAGAAAAACCTTCCGATTTAATTGTGTTTGGATGGTTGAGCGCAAGATCAAGAATGTTTTTTGTATAATCTCCAACACGCTCTACATCAACAACCATATTAAGCAATACAAGCCCATTTGGTAAGTCATCTATATCTTGAGAAATAGCGTAATGTGTGACAACCTTTCTTCGTACGTCTTTTTGAAAATTATTGATTTCTATATCTCGTTTCTTAAGCGCAATGATTGTTTCTTTATTTTCACCGTTCCGCAAATACTTTATTGCTTGGTTAAATATTTCATTGGATAGAACCATCATTTTATAGGATTCATCCCAGGCTTGAGATAGGAGGTCATCGGAACCCCAAAGTTTAACAATATCTTTAAATACTGACATAATGCATCTCTCTTTTTATTGGTGAGTAGATTACCTACTCATTAAAATTATGGTTAATGGAATAACTACAAAAACGATTAGTAAATACCCTACGGGAATAAATTTATTTTTTACAGAATAGTTAGCAATTGTTTCTGCTAATTTTAAAGGTATTGCCCTTAGCGGTGGAATTCCATAAATAATTAGGATTCCAAATATATTAAACAGTAAATGACTAATGGCAGCAACGAGTGCAGACACGGTTCCTGTCAAAGTGGCCAATAAAGCAGTCACCGTTGTACCGATATTGGCTCCAAGCGTAAATGGGAATATTTGTCTTAAAGAAAGCACACCCGCTCCCGCAAGTGGTACTATCAATGATGTTGTAATTGATGAACTTTGGACCATAATAGTAAGTATGATTCCGAAACCAATTGCGCGCATAACTGTTTTAAAAATATATTGATCAAAAAACACTTCTATCTTTTCAAGCACAAGGCTCCGAAGCAATTTTACCAAAGCATATAGCATCACAAATGTAACGAGCACACTTAAGATGAGATAAGCTATATCATTATCAAAGGAAAATTGCTCAATAAACTTTGCCCCAGATTTCACTGCCGCCTTGATAGGAGATTTAGCTTGTAATACATCCACATTTTCAATTTTACCAAAGATCAAACTTGCAATCCATTCAGAGCTTCGCTGAATGCCATGGAACATCATTTCCAATGGGAAAAGGATAATCACCGCCAAAATATTAAAAAAATCGTGAACTGTAGATGCAGCAAATGCACGCCTAAATTCATTGCCACGATTGATATGCCCCATGGAAACAATTGTGTTGGTAACGGTTGTTCCGATATTTGCGCCCATAATCATGGGAACGGCTCCCGCAAGCCCCAACGAACCGCTACTAACCATCCCAACGATTAGAGATGTGGTAGTAGATGAACTTTGGAAAAGGACCGTAGAAAAGACGCCAATAAATAAAGCAACAAAGGGATCGCTTGTGGTTGTAAATATGGAATCTGCTACATCAGCGCCCATATGTTTAATAGCAGAAGATATGCCTTTAATACCCACAAGAAACATATAAAGAGCTGCAAAGACGCCTGCTGTTTTTAACAGAACAAATGTTGTGTCTTTTTTCATGAATAGTTTAGTGTAGAATTTATTTTTAGTTTTTCTAAAGATATAGTCTAAAAAATTACGAAATATGTTTGCGAAATTTTATACTTAAAATATATCTAACATTCGGGTAAAATTGTATGGCAGACAGTAAAAACTTATTTTATACTTAGAAAACGAAAGGAAGATAATGAATATTTCAGAATTAATAAAACACACACTTCATGAGGCGCAGGAGCTTATGACCTCGCGTATAGTAGTGGGTGATCCTATAAAAACCGGTACACATACTGTCATACCGGTTTCAAAGGTCATGTTTGGGTTTGGTGGCGGCGGCGGCGAAGGTACCGAAAAAAACAAAGAAGGTATGGCGCAAGGCGTTGGCGGTGGATGGTCTATAGAACCGGTGGCCTTTATTGTTGTTGGAGAGGACCGGGCAAAACTTATGACGCTCGATGACAAAGAAAGCTTAACGGGGAAATTATTGGATTTGGCTCCTTCCGTAATAGAGTCCGTGAAAGAAACGGTTGGAAAACAGTCTAACAATAAATCCGAGACGGAAAACGAAGATAAAGAATAATTTTTGTTTAAGAAGTAACGGTAAAAAAGAATTATTGATTTACCAAAAATATGCCCATAATTAATCATAGGTAAACTATAAGTTTATTGGGCGGTCTGATTGTTGTAATGGGGTTTTTAGTGTTTTTTATAGTTTAAAGAAAATAATAATATGAACGTACTCGAATTTATAAGAGAAAAAAAAGACGATTTTCAAGAGAATACCGCTCAATTTAAGGCAATGATAGAGCCTAGGTTCAAA
>Ga0257117_1000167_pt1 | contig 67175 bp, 69 predicted proteins | sample SI112_135mmetaG_FD_190157 | JGI IMG/M metagenome (GOLD analysis project Ga0257117, IMG submission 190157) | Marine microbial communities from Saanich Inlet, British Columbia, Canada - SI112_135m | ecosystem: Environmental > Aquatic > Marine > Inlet | place: Canada: British Columbia | collected... | reverse complement strand
AAAGATCAAATAAATACAGATGGAGCCATTTTATTTTTGGAGGACATTGGCGAATATTTGTATGCTTTCGACCGTATGATGGTTCATGCAAAAGAAGCTGGCATGTTTAACAAGATTAAAGGTCTAATCATTGGGGAGTTAGTTGATATGAAAGATCAAGGTACACCCTTTGGGAAATCGACTGATGAAATCATCATGGATGTGTGCAATAATTGGGATATTCCTATTATTTCTAATTTCCCCTGCGGACATGGAAAATATCAAGCCACGCTTCCTATGCCAATTTCAGTAGAGCTCGATGCTGAGATGGATTCCCCCACTTTAACCCTTTTAGAATCAGCAGTCGAAGAAGGGGATTAGAATGCTTGGAATAATTTATGGCTGAAAAAAGAGTTGAAATTATAACAATATTGTGATAATTTATGGATAGGTGGGCAATAGAATATTATGAAGATAATCGTGGTATAAGACCGGTTGAAGCGTATATTGATTCGTTGCCTGTTGAGAAACAAGCGAATGTGTTCCGAGTATTTGAGTTGATCGAAGAATTTGGTATCCAACTCGGAACGCCTTATCTTAAACATATTGATGGTAAAATTTGGGAAATGCGACCAGGAAAAGAAAGAATACTCTATTTTACTTTCACCGGTAAAAAGTTTGTGTTATTAACCGGTTTTACCAAGAAAACCAGAAAAACGCCGAAAAAAGAAATAAAAATTGCGCAGAAAAGGAAAAAAGACTATGAAACAAAAAACAAATGTTGATTTGCACAAAAAAAAGTTGCTAAAAAATGCTGAATTCAAGCAAGCATATGATGATTTGGGACCTGTGTATAAATTGGTTAGAGAAATAGTTACATTTCGAATTGATCAAGGAATAACTCAAAAGGAATTAGCCGAAAAAATCGGCACAAAACAAAGTTCAATTTCCCGTTTTGAAAAGGCAATGAAAATGCCGTCTATTTCCTTTTTATCCCAAATAACTAATGCGCTTGGATTAGAATGGGAATTCAATATTTATCAAAAATCTGTATAAGCATTAAATAATATTTAATGGTGAATTTTGAACGGAAAACGGATGCTAAATACACGACAAATTCAATTCTAAAAAGTTTAATGTGACTCCATCCATTTTTATATAAAAAGCCGGTCCAAATCCATTTTAATAAAAAAACAAAAATAAGGATAAATAAATGCTGAATTACATTTGGTTTGGAATGATGTTCATCGCCGTAGTCGTTGGGACATTTACAGGAAATATTGATGCCGTAACTGAAGCAGCCATCGATATGGCAAAGGTGGCCGTCAATCTCGCTATTGGATTAATCGGCATTATGGCGCTATGGTTGGGAATTATGAAAATCGCAGAAGAATCTGGACTTATTCGCATCATTGCACGAGGATTGCGTCCCATTACAATTCGACTGTTTCCTGACGTTCCACCAGATCATCCTGCCATCGGATCCATCGTTCTCAATATGTCTGCCAATATCTTAGGATTAGGAAATGCGGCCACGCCTCTTGGGCTCAAAGCTATGGAAGAATTACAAGAATTAAATCCAAGCAAAGAAACCGCCACAAACGCCATGGCTATGTTTTTGGCGCTCAATACCTCTAGCGTTCAGTTGATTCTACCCGCTACGGTGGTCGCACTGATGGGCTCATTTTCTAGTCAACTTTTTATTACAACCTTGGTGGCGACAAGTATGTCAACCATCGCCGCGGTAGTAGCTGTCAAATTTTTAGAAAAACGAAAACGCTTTGCCATCGTTGAAGGGAGTCAGTCATGATTGATTCATTTGTAGGAGGCATAAACGAATTCTCAAAATATATTATCCCCTTTTTATTGGTTGGCATTCCTTTTTATGGCTTAGTTTTCAAAAAAGTTAAAGTTTATGAATCCTTTGTGGAAGGTGCCAAAGACGGCTTTACTATTTCGGTTAGAATCATTCCATATCTTGTAGCAATTTTGGTCGCGATTGGCATGTTTCGTGCTTCAGGTGCTTTAGACTTATTATTGAATGCCCTTTCCCCTGCTTTGACGTTTATTGGTTTTCCACCAGAAAATCTTCCCTTAGCATTGATGCGTCCGCTATCAGGAAGTGGCTCTTTAGGACTATTAACAGATTTGGTGAATCAACATGGCGCAGATTCACTCATTGCTAAAATCGGTGCCACTATGTTTGGGTCCACCGAAACAACGTTTTATGTGCTGGCTGTATATTTTGGTTCAGTGGGAATTCGTAAAACACGCCACGCCCTTTTGGCTGGATTATTTGCTGATTTGGTTGGCGTTTTAAGTGCAGTTTATATATGTCAATTTTTATTTGCTTAATCTCATTTTAAAATTCAAAACACATCAAGTGAAAACAATAAAACTAATTTTAGCATTATTGCTCATTCTACTATTAACAGATTGTAATTCAAAAAACGGAATACAAAACCAATTTAAACAGGGAGCCCAAAACATCGAGACACACTATATTTCAGATAAAACTTTAGCCGTGTTTCAGGTCTCTTTAGACAAAAATGCTGGTCAATGGGAACTCAGTGGCGAAACGAACCATCTTATTGCTCATCAAAAAATCATCGGTTTTTCCGATTCCCTTCTTGGCAAGGATGCTTATACCAACTATTTTTCTGCCCTGCCAGATTCCGCATTGGGGGACAGCACTTATGGAATCATCAATGTGAGCGTTACGCCCATTCGTGAAGAATCTCGACATGCATCTCAAATGGTAGATCAAGCCGTTATGGGCTTTTCAGTTCGATTGCTAAAGCGAGTGGACAGCTGGTTCTTGGCGCAAACACATTATGATTATATTGGCTGGATTCATCATACCGCAATTCATCGTTGTGACTCTACATTTTCAGTAAATTGGCAATCTGCTGCAATTCATCAAATTCGCGAACTGAATACTCACATTTATTTCAAACCCAATATCGAGAGTATGCCTGTGACGGATATGGTTTTGAACAATCGGATTTCCGTGATAAAACTAATGGCTAAATGGTCTAAAGTTATGCTACCCGATGGACGAGTCGGTTTCGTCTTGAATGAGCAAATTGAGCCATATTCAAATCGTAAATCCAATCAAAACCGTCTAAATCTTTTGCTTGATAAAGCACATCGCATGATGGGAACACCTTATCTTTGGGGGGGCAATTCTTCAAAAGGAAATGATTGCTCTGGATTTACGCAAATTGTCTATAAATCTGTGGGCAAGCAGTTGCCACGTGACGCACGTCAACAAGCGTTAGAAGGATTAGAAATTATCCCAAATGAAACTTGGTCAAATGTTAAAGCTGGCGATTTACTATTCTTTGGTAATGGCAAAAAAGTCACCCATGCTGGCATTTCTATTGGAGGAAAAGATTTCATACATCAAGGAGGTAAAGTCGCAATCAATTCTTTAAATCCAGAATCAGATGTTTATAGTCCTTATCGGGCAAAATCATTTATGCTCATTAAAAGAATGATTGATTAATAGAATCCCTTTGAAAAACAAGAACCAAATCTTGTTCTATGTTCTGACATTACAATAAAATAAAAAAGCCCCGCATTGCGAGGCTTTTTTATTTTGGAAACTGTGTAAAAGAATTAAATCTTTTGACCTTGGGCACGCAGTTCATTTATCACGCGTGTAATTCCTTTTTTATCGATAACACGCATCCCCCGAGTTGAAACCCGAAGGGTAATAAATCGATTCTCCTCTGGTAACCAGAATTTTTTTCTCTGGAGATTGACATTAAATCTTCTCCGAGTCTTGTTGTGAGCGTGACTCACGTTATTCCCAAACATGGGTTTTTTACCTGTTACTTGACAAACTCTACTCATAATATCTCTGTTTTCGTTGTTATTTACTTGAAAAAATGCTGGAGAATTTACACGAATTGAGCCATTACACAAATTATTTAAGTTCATTCATTCAAGTAATTTTTTTACGCTCAAATAATGATAAATTTCAATATGATTATTCGCAAAGGAAATTTTCAAGATAAGAAATTTATCATCGCCTCCAATCAAGCCATGGCAATTGAAACTGAACAAAAAGTATTGCAAGAAGATGCCATTCGTTCTGGTGTAGAAGCGGTACTCAATGACGATTCAAAAGGGACTTATTTCATTGTCGAAAATAACAAAGGGCAAAATTGTGGGCAATTAATGATCACAAAAGAGTGGTCGGATTGGAGAAATGGCACCTTTTGGTGGATTCAATCTGTTTACATCAAACCCCAATTTAGGCGACAAGGCCTTTATCGTCATTTACATGAAGAAGCAAAACGGCTGGCTAAACTAGATGGAAATGTGTGCGGTATTCGTCTTTATGTAGAATCAGAGAATTATGCCGCAAAAAAAGTTTATGCGCATATGGGAATGAACGAAACAAACTATCAATTTTTTGAAGAAGATTGGTCACAGTGAAGATTGGTCACGTCAAAATTAAAACGCCTATATTTTTGGCGCCAATGGCTGGATATACAGACTACCCATTCCGTATTCTTTGTAAACAAATGGGTGCTGGCGTGGTGTATTCCGAGTTTGTTTCTTCTGACGGAATTATTCGTGAAAATGCAAAATCTTTAGATCTTATTCGCTTTTCTGAAAAAGAACGTCCCATTGGCATTCAAATATTTGGCGATGACCCAGATGTGATGGCCATGGCAGCCCGTACCATTGTGGATCAATTTGCACCCGATATTCTTGATATCAATTATGGATGCCCTGTCCCAAAAGTCACAAAAAAAGGAGCAGGATCCGCTGCCTTAAAAGATCTTTGTCTCATGGAAGAAATCACCTCAGCCGTTGTAGAATCTGTTCCCGAAGTTCCTGTTACGGTAAAAATGCGTTCTGGTTGGGATAAAAATTCTATTGTCGTTCCAGAAGTAGGTCCGCGATTAGAAAAAATTGGCGTAAAGGCCATTGCGCTCCATCCTCGAACGACTTCTATGCGATACAACGGACAATCAAACTGGGCGCTCATTCGGCAACTCAAAGAATCCGTTTCAATTCCTGTGATTGGAAATGGCGACATCAAAACTTCCGATGATATGATGCGTATGTTCGATGAGACTAATTGCGATGCGGTGATGATTGGCCGAGCGGCCCATGGGAATCCTTGGTTTTTTCGTGAAGCCAAAGCGCAACTGAATGGAGAAACCGTACCGAGTCGCCCTTCCCTTTTGGAAATTGCAGAAATGTGCGAACGGCATTTAGATTTAATCATAAAATATCACGGGCCTTCCATTGGATCAAAACTCATACGAAAACATTTTTCCAGTTATGTAAAACGATTTCCCGGTGCGTCAAAAATTAGGTATAATCTTGTTACCGCTCCCGGCCTTGAAGAAATGAGAGATGAATTAGCGCGATTCAAAACAAGGGCCGAAGCAGTGGATGAAGTATCACTCATTTCTTAAACTCAATTCCTTGAATCCAAGCTCATTCTCTGTAACTTATCGGGCTTTTTTATGAGCTTATTTTTAGACTTAATCATTAAAGGTTCCAAATGCAAAATGCAAAAGTAGTTGTCCCAAAAGCCGTAAATGAACCCATTTATTCTTATGCGCCAGGCACACCTGAACGAGATGCACTCAAAAAACGTATTACTGAGCTCAAAGCAACAGAAATTGAAGTTCCCGTTATCATTAACGGCGAATCTATTTTTACTGGAAATACGGTTGAAATGCGAATCCCTCATGACCATCAGCACGTTTTGGGTATTTATCATCAAGCCGGTGAAAAAGAAATAAAACTCGCTATCGAATCCGCCATGGATGCTTGGCAAGATTGGTCAACGCTCCCTTGGGAATCGCGCGTGGCATTATTCAAACGAATGGCTTCAATTTTACAGAGAACGCACGAACAAACCATCAATGCATCCACCATGCTTGGGCAAAGTAAAAATGCCTTTCAGGCTGAGATTGATGCTTCCTGTGAATTCATTGATTTCCTCAATTTTAATGCTTCATTTGCACAAGAAATTTACGAGCAACAACCACCCTACTCTCCTGATGGCATTTGGAATATGGTAGAAAATCGTCCTCTGGAAGGATTCGTTTTCGCTGTAACGCCATTCAATTTTACGTCGATTGCAGGAAACCTTCCCACCGCGCCCGCTTTGATGGGAAATGTCGCTTTATGGAAACCAGCCTCCTCTTCTGTCTATAGTGGGTATTTCTTGATGAAATTATTTGAAGAAGCTGGATTACCAAAAGGTGTCATCAATTTTATCCCCGGATCAGGACGCGAAGTAGGTCCACGTGTTTTAGAAAGTCCTCATTTAGCTGGCATTCATTTTACAGGATCGACAGCTGTATTTCAATCTATGTGGAAAACCATTGGTAATAATATCGCAAAATATAAAACTTATCCACGTATCGTTGGCGAAACGGGCGGAAAAGACTTTTGTATCGCTCACGAATCTGCTAATGTGGATGCGTTAGTGACAGCAATGGTTCGAGGGGCATTTGAATATCAAGGACAAAAATGCTCTGCCATGTCTCGCGCCTATATTCCCAAATCGATTTGGCCTGAAGTCAAAGAAAAATATGAAAAAATGGTCGCTACCATTTCAGTGGGAGATCCAGAAGATTTTTCACACTTTATGAATGCGGTGATTGATAAATCTGCTTTCGATTCTATTACCGCTTATATCGATTTCGCAAAAGAGTCATCGGATGCGGAGATTCTCACTGGCGGAAACTATGATGATTCAAAAGGCTATTTCATTGAACCCACAACCATTCTTACAAGTGATCCTCATTTCAAAACCATGGAAGAGGAAATTTTTGGTCCTGTTCTCACTATTTATATTTATGATCCCAAAGATTGGGAAGAGACATTGGGCTTGGTGGATAGCACATCTCCCTATGCTTTGACCGGTTGCATTCACAGCAGAGATCGAGAAAAAATCGTTGAAGCGAGTAAAGCCTTAACTCATTCTGCGGGGAATTTTTACATCAATGATAAACCAACAGGCGCAGTAGTGGGGCAACAACCTTTTGGCGGTTCTCGTGCTTCTGGCACCAACGACAAAGCGGGCTCTATGATGAATTTGCTCCGTTGGGTTTCTCAAAGAACCATCAAAGAAACATTCGATCCACCCAAAGATTATCCGTATCCATTTATGGACAAAGAATAAAATTTTAACTGACAAAAAGGAATCATAATGAAAGTGCATGAATATCAAGGAAAGCAGATTTTTGCCAAGGCGGGAATGCCCGTGCAAGATGGCTATATTTTTGAAGACATTCAGAATGCTGAATCTACTATTAAGAAAGTTCAGGCAGATTTTGCCACAGAAGATGTGGTTGTAAAAGCGCAAATTCACGCAGGTGGACGAGGAAAAGGAGGCGGTGTAAAGTATTCGCCCAATTTTGATTCTGCTTTAGAACATGCGAACAATATTTTTGGAATGACTTTAAAAACACACCAAACGGGTGAAAAAGGCCAGAAAGTCCGGAAAGTGTATGTAACCGAAGCGTTCGATATCGCAAAAGAATATTATGCGGCGATTACTTTGGATCGAAATAAAGGTATGGATGTCTTTATGATTTCCACAGAAGGGGGTATGGAAATTGAAAAAGTCGCATCTGAGACGCCTGAGAAAATTATCAAAGTTTGGATTGATCCTTTATTGGGTATGAAATCCTTTCAAGCTCGAAAACTAGCCTATGGATTGGAACTCGAAGGCGATGCGTTTAAATCTGCTAGTAAAATCTTTATGCAAATGTATCAAGTTTATCAAAACACAGACGCAACGATTGTGGAAGTGAATCCATTGGTTTTAACCGATGATGGGAAGATAATTATTTTAGATGCAAAATTCAATTTTGATGATAGTGCATTATTTCGCCATCCTGATATTGCAGAAATGCGAGATTTACACGAAGAAGATCCCATGGAAGTGGAAGCGGGGAAATTTAATTTGAATTACATTAAATTAGATGGAAATGTAGGTTGTATGGTCAATGGTGCGGGTTTGGCGATGGCGACGATGGATATCATCAAATTGGCTGGTGGAGATCCTGCAAATTTTTTAGATGTAGGCGGAACCGCCAGTGCAGAAACAGTGAAAAATGGCTTCAGAATTATCTTAACCGACGAAAATGTTAAAGCCATTTTGATTAATATCTTTGGTGGCATTGTTCGTTGTGATCGAGTGGCAAATGGTGTGGTGCAAGCCGTTAAAGAGATGGGATTAAAAGTGCCCGTCGTTGTAAGGCTGGAAGGGACAAATGCCAAAGAAGCGCAAATCATTTTAGCCGAATCGGGCGTAGATATTATCCCCGCTGTTGGCATGAAAGATGCTGCGGGAAAAGTCGTGAAAGCTGCGTTAAGCGCATAGGAGAAATCAAAATGTCAATCTTAGTCAATAAAAACTCAAAAATTGTTATTCAAGGCATTACCGGTTCAGAAGGTCAATTCCATGGTGGGCAAATGCTAGATTATGGAAGCAATATTGTAGCAGGTGTTACACCCGGAAAGGGTGGACAAAAAACATTCAACGACCGCGTTCCCGTTTTTAATACCATGGATGAAGCAGTAGAAAAAACAGGTGCGGACACCTCCATTATTTTCGTTCCTCCACCCTTTGCCGCCGAAGCCATTATGGAAGCCAGCTTTGCTGGAATCAAAGTTGTGGTGTGTATTACGGAAGGCGTTCCAGTCCATGATATGGTGAAAGTCAAAAGAATTGTAGATCAAAACGGCACCAGATTGGTCGGCCCCAATTGTCCCGGCATTATTACGGTAGATGAATGTAAACTGGGAATTATGCCTGGATTCATTTGCAAAAAAGGAAATATCGGCGTCATCTCAAAATCAGGGACTTTAACGTACGAAGCCATCGACCAACTGGTGAATGCTGGTTTGGGGCAAACTACCGCCATTGGGATTGGTGGAGATCCCATCATTGGTACAACCATGAAAGATTGCCTACAATTATTCCAAGCCGACCCTGAAACAAAAGGGATTGTTATTATTGGAGAAATTGGGGGACAAATGGAAATTGAAGCGGCACGTTGGGCAAAAGAAAATATTACAAAGCCTATGGTCGGATTTATTGCAGGGCAAACCGCACCTCCTGGCCGGAGAATGGGACATGCAGGCGCCATTGTATCAGGTGGCGACGATACGGCAGAAGCCAAAATGCGGATTTTGAAAGAGAGCGGCATCCAAGTTGCAGAATCTGTTGCCGATATTGGAGCGCTTATGAAAACCGCTATGGAACAAAATTAATAGTTATCAACAAACGAATAAAAAGGAATAAATTATGGGAAATAAAACATTCGCAATCATTAAACCAGACGCCGTTAAAAATGGCCATACTGGAAAAATTTATGATCGCGTTCTTACGGCTGGATTTAAAATCCTATCCGCTAAACTGATGAAAATGACACTGGCGCAAGCCGAAGGTTTTTATGCCGTTCATAAAGAACGACCTTTTTTCGGCGAACTAACTACTTTTATGTCCTCTGGTGCTTGTATGGTTTTGGCCTTAGAAAAAGAAAATGCGGTTGCAGGATGGAGAAAAACCATTGGGGCAACAAACCCCGAAGAAGCGGATGAAGGCACCATTAGAAAAGATTTCGCCACCAGTCTTGGTGAAAATGCAGTTCATGGATCTGATAGTGATGAAAATGCTGAAAAAGAGATTGGATTTTTCTTCACAGAGAGTGAACTTATCAGTAATCAATAGAATCAATCTTATGCATAAATACATCAAAACAGTCTTTATCTTATCTTTTATCCTTTTCTTTGCTTGCGGAAATAAAGGCATTGAAGGGTTCGTTGGAGAAGGAATCACCATCACAGCTGAAAGCCCCGAAGAAGAAGGGAAGAAATTTGATTATGACTGGCGAATGATATCCGTCCCTGACGGCAGTTTATTAACTGAAATGGATCTCGTTTTGGGCAAGCATTCTAAGAAAATGACATTTACGCCTGATTATCCGGGAGATTACCAATTTGAGGTGATTGCCTCAAAATATGGCGATGAAATATCAAACCAATCTTATTCCTTCTCTATCATTGATGATGGAAGGAGTCAAGCCTCAATTGAATCTCCTCAAGAAGATGAGGAAGAAGTGCTCGTGACCGAAGAGAATGATTCTGAAGAAGATGATGAACTTTCTTGGCTGGATGCGACCATTGAAGATGATGGTGATGATGAAGAGGAAGAAGAAACTGAAATTGAGGAAGAAATTGAAGTGGAGAAGGAAGAAATACCTGTTTCCAAGCCTGCACCAAAACTGGTAAAAAAAGTCCGCAAAAAAGCCAAGCCAAAAACAAAAATTGTTACGTCTATCCCTGCAGATAAAACGCGATTCACCATTCAAGTGGTATCTAAAAGCTCTTTGAAAGCTGCGCAAAAAACGGAAGCTGAGTTGATTATAGCTGGCTATGATGCCTATATTCAGAAAGCCGTCTTTACAGAAAAAAATGAAACTTGGTATCGTGTTAGAATTGGTAGTTACAATAACCGGAAATCTGCAAATGCTGTCTCAAAAGCTGTGTCTAAAAATTTAGGACTTGAGACTTGGGTAGATTTTGTAAGATTTGATCAATAATGAAAATGGAGATTTAAAATGGAACCTATAAAACTATATTTTGATTTTAGAGATATTTTTCGTGCGCCGCGTTTGGCATTAAGTGGAAAAAAAATCTGGTTATTCCTCTTGGGAAACCTTGCTGGTTTTCTTCTTTATTGGATATTTTCCTATTCGGCATTAGCCCTTTCTGGCATCGCCTTTAATGACGCAATACAATCTTATGGACTCTACCCCTGTTTGTTTGGCGTGGATGCTCCTTGGTTTGCTTGGGGTGTTTACTTCTTTGGATCTTTTGGCTGGATTGCATTCATCCATCTTTCTTGCGCGGCTGTTTCTCGTGTGACGTTTAAACAATTGAAAGGAGATAACTTTTTCTCCGCAAGTGATGCTTGGGATTATGTTAAAAAACATTGGCATCCCGTCATTTTCACTTCCATTGCGCTTATTTTAATTCTCATATTTTTTCTGATTTTTGCAGGCATATTCGCATTTTTTGGCAAAATTCCTTTCGTGGGTGAATATTTATTTGCACTTCCATATCTCTTCTATTTGATGGGAGCCGTCTTTACGATTTATACTGTATTCGTATTAATGGTTTCCTGTGTCTATACACCAGCGATTGTGGGCGCTTATGAAGAAGATACCATGGGAACCGTTTTTCAATCTTATTCTATTGCATGGTCACAACCGTGGCGCGTCATTCTTTACAATGCGCTACTGTTTCCCCTTGCTGTCTTTTCTGTGAGAATTTTTTCCTGGTTTCTTTTTGCTGGTTTTCAGCTCATCAACCATGTCTTTAGTATGGATTTTTTAATGGGCTCAAAAGCATCATCTATCGTTGGAAATGCCCTAAGCTATATTTCACCACGTGGCATATGCAATTCAATTTGCACGCCATTTGACTCGGCTTGCGGAACGCCTTGCTGTTTTTATACATTGCCAGAAGCTGGCGCGTTAACGGGATCCGAAACTGGCGCTGCAATGATTCTCGCTTTATTCTTTCTCATATTAATTTTCGTCATCATTTCCTATGGATTATCCATACTATCAGTGGGCGAAACATTGATGTTTATCATCTTTAAGAAAAAAACAGATGATGACAATGTGCTCGAAAGACAAGATGAAGACGAATTGGACGAGGAAGAAAATGATGATTCTTTTATGGAGACCTTAAGCGAAGAAAACGCTGATGATGAAGCTTCTCCAGAAAAAGATCAAGATTCAACGGATAGCGAGGAAAAATAAAATACAAGCATATCGCTTGTAAAACAGCTTTTTAATTCAGTAGTTTCCCCAGCTTAATATGAAGCTATTTCGAACAGAATTAGCCTCAGAATTCAAGGACAAGTTTTTTGACATTGAATCTGCGGAATTACAAAACGAAGTTTTCGTTGCAGAAGCCAAAAATATTTCATGCGTATTATCTGCTGAAAAAACAAAATTTGGTTATCAAGTTTCTGGAAAGCTCCAAACGGAGCTTTTTCTGCAATGCGATCGATGTTTAATTTCCTTTGCAGAGCACCATAGAATTCCTGTAAAACTCAGTTTGAGTCCTAATCCAAAATTAATGGAAACAAACGAGGTTGATGTTTTATTCATTGATAAAAAACAAGAATTCATTGATTTGACCGATCCCCTTCTAGAACTAATTCTAGTTGATATTCCTTTAAAGAATCTTTGTAAGGATAATTGTTTGGGCTTATGCGAGCAATGTGGTGCAGATTTAAATGTTAAAACATGTAATTGTAAATCATAAAAAAATATTTGAGGAGATAAAATGCCATTACCTAAAAGACGCCAATCCAAGACGAGAGGCAAAAAACGTAGGACACATTACAAGTCAAAGTTAGCTTCTGTAACTACTTGCGCCCAATGCAGCCAACCAAAAATGCCACATAGAGCATGCCCTAATTGTGGATATTATCGCGGTCGCCCTGTAGTTGCTTCAAATTAATCTCTTTTAATCATGATGATCGCAGTTGACGCAATGGGAGGCGATCATGCCCCAGATATTGTGATTCAAGGTGCGATACAAGCACTTGAAACTTCAAAAATTCAAGTAATGCTTTTGGGGGATGAGATATCCATCCAATCCCATTTGGGAAACTATTCTTCCGACCGCCTTACAATCCAAGATGCACCTGATTTAATTTCTATGGATGAGCCTGGTTCTCGCGTCGTGAAAACGAAGCCCAATTCTTCAATTGTGCAAGGCTTACAATTAGTCAAAGATGGAAAGGCCGATGCTTTCGTCAGTGCCGGAAATACGGGTGCTGTTTTGGCTACCTCCCTTCTTTTGCTTGGGCGAATTCCTGGTGTGCACCGCCCTGCGCTCGCCGCTTACATTCCGTCTGAATCTGGGGGGAAAATAATTTGTGATGTGGGCGCAAATCCAGATACAAAACCAAAATATTTACTCCAATTTGCTATTTTAGCTTCTCATTATTATTCACATGTAGAAGGCGTCGAGAATCCAAAAGTAGGACTCATCAATATTGGTTCTGAGGCTAATAAAGGCAGTGCGCTTTATCAGGAGACGCATCAATTACTCCAGAAGAATTTACCAAATTTTGTTGGCAATATTGAGGGACGATATCTCATGTCCTCCGAAGCGGATGTATTAATCTGTGATGGTTTTGTTGGAAACACTTTAATCAAATTTGCTGAAAACTGGATTAGTCATTTAGGAGATGAGCTTAAATCGGCATTTCAAAACCATTGGCTTAGTCGCATGGGAAAACATTTTATAAAACCGGCTCTCGTTTCCATAAAAGAAAAATTTGATTACGAAGAACATGGCGGGGCACCTTTACTGGGCATTAATGGTGTCTCCATCGTCGCTCATGGAAGTTCAGGACCTAAATCAATTAAAAATTCTATTAAGCTAGCTCAAAAATGTGTTGAGAGCCACTTAATCGAACACACACAAACACAATTTAAAAATTCTATACGGGGAATAGCATGAACGCAATCATAAGCGCAACAGCACATTATGCACCAAAAAAAGTGCTAACCAACCATGATTTAGAAAAAATAATGGACACAACTGACGAATGGATAAAAAGTAGAACTGGTATTCATCAAAGACACATTATTGGCGAAAATGAAGCCACATCTGATATCTGCACACATATTGGGCGCGACTTATTGGAAAAAGCCAATCTCAAGCCAGATGATATCGACATTATTATTGTCTCTACTGTAACGCCAGATATGCTTGCTCCATCTACAGCAGCAATTGTGCAAAATAACCTTGGTGCGAATCGTGCATGGGGATTTGACTTATCTGCAGCCTGTTCTGGCTTTTTATATGGCTTAGAAACTGGAGCAAAATTTGTTGAATCGGGACAATATAAAAGAGTAATGGTCATCGGAGTTGATGCCATGTCAACCATCTTGGATTACGAAGATCGTAATACTTCTGTCCTCTTTGGAGATGGAGGCGGCGGCGTAATTTTAGAATCAACAGAAAGTGATTTTGGCATTCTAGATTCTATCCTGAGAATGGATGGCTCTGGTGGAAAGTATCTTCAGATGCCAGCGGGTGGAAGTCGTATGCCTGCCACAATCGAGACCGTTGAAAACAAAATGCATTATCTCAAGCAAGATGGTCGAACCGTCTTCAAATTTGCTGTAAAAGGCATGGCCGATGTAAGCGCAAAAATGTTGGAAAAGCATCAATTAACTGGTGACGATATTGCGCTTTTTATTCCACATCAAGCCAATAAAAGAATCATTGATGCTGCCGCAAATCGATGCAATATATCTAAAGATAAAGTCCTCATTAATATCCAAAAATATGGGAATACGACAGCAGGCACGATTGCCATCGGATTAAATGAAGCGGTGGAACAAGGACGATTGAAAGAGGGTGATTATTTATTACTCGCCGCATTTGGTGCTGGATGGACGTGGGGAAGTATGCTCATTAAATGGGGCAATCCTTCTTGAAAACTGCTTGGCTATTTCCTGGGCAAGCTTCCCAAAAAGTTGGAATGGGTTTAGACTTATTTGAAAAAACAGATTTGGGGAAATCCTATTTTAACCGTGCCAATGAAATTTTGGAAACAGATATTCAGTCTATAATTTTTGATGGCCCTGATGAAATATTAAAACAAACAAAATATACACAGCCCGCTATTTACATCGTAAGTGTCATTATCGGAAAATTACTTTTAGAAAAAGGATGCTTGCCTTCTGCCCTTGCCGGGCATAGTTTAGGTGAATATTCTGCTTTATGCATTGGAAACGCCTTTTCATTTGAAACGGGACTATCTTTGGTAAAAGTTCGAGCTGAAAGCATGTTTGAAGCTGGCAAAAATGAGCCTGGAAGCATGGCGGCAATTGTGGGTATGGATGACGCACAAGTTCAAGATTTGTGCGACGCTTATCAAGATGGAATTGTGGTACCTGCTAACTTTAACTCACTCGGACAAATTGTGATTTCTGGTGAACCGAATGCAGTCGAAGATTTGATGAAAATCGCAAAAGAAGCAGGTGCACGGTTGGTCATACCTTTAAATGTGAGTGGTGCATTCCATTCACCTTTAATGAAATCTGCTCGCGAATCACTTGCAGAGATATTGAATTCCACCGAAATTTCAGATACTATTTTTCCCATTTATGCAAATGTTCATGCAGGTCCTACTACGAACGGAAGCGCTATCCGGGAATTATTATTAAAACAATTGGAGAATCCAGTACTTTGGTCAAAAACAATGAATAATTTGATTGAGGATGGGAATGAAATGTTTTTGGAGTTGGGCCCCGGGAAAGTTTTACAAGGTCTTCTCAAAAGAATTGATCGGAAACAATCTTCTCGCGGTATTGGAACATTAGAAGAAATAGAGAATTATGATGTTTGATTTAAAAAATAAAGTAGCAGTGGTTACAGGCGCATCTCGTGGTATTGGGAAATCAATAGCAGAAACCTTTGCTTCCGCAGGCGCTATTGTTATTTGCGTTAGTCGATCTGAAGATGCCTTGATTAATTTGGTAGAATCTTTAAAAGCGTCCGGTGGGAATGCCCATTATCGTACCTGTGATATTTCAGACGGTGAGGCATTTACTTCCATGGTAAAATCGATTGTGACTGATTTTGGTCAATTAGATATTTTGATTAATAATGCTGGTATAACCCAAGATACCTTATTGATGCGTATGTCCGATGAACAGTGGACGCAAGTTTTAGATATTAATTTAAAAGGTGCTTTCTTCGGCATAAAAGCTGTAATGCGTCCAATGATGAAAAAAAGATGGGGACGCATTATAAATATTTCCTCTATCGTAGGCATCACAGGAAATGCAGGGCAAGCAAATTATGCCGCATCCAAAGCCGGACTCATTGGCCTAACAAAAAGTGTGGCAAAGGAAGTTGCTTCTCGAGGAATTACGGTCAATTGCATTGCACCCGGATTTATTAAAACTGATATGACAGACGAATTGTCTGATCAGGTAAAAGAAAAAATACTGAAAGATATTCCAATTGGAAGAATGGGAGATGGTTCTGATATTGCCAGCGCCGTTTTATTCTTAGCATCGGAAGAAGCCAGTTTCATTACAGGACAAACCATCGTGATCGATGGGGGTCAAATCATAAGCTAAACAAGGAGAAAAACATGTCAACATTAGACAAAATAAAAGAGGTTGTAATCGACAAATTAGGTGTCGATGAATCAGCCATTAAACCCGAATCACATTTCATTGACGATCTTGGTGCTGATTCATTAGATACGGTAGAGCTCATCATGGAATTCGAAGAAGAATTTGGAATTGAGATTCCAGATGAAGATGCTGAAAATATCATGACAGTTGGCGCTGCGCTTGCTTATATCGAAAAAACACAGTAAGTAATTTAGTTATGCGTAAGGTCGTTGTAACAGGATTGGGTGTTCTTGCACCGAATGGGAATACTGTTGAATCATTTTGGTCAGCTTTAAAAACGGGACAAAGTGGAATTGCTCCTATCAGTTATTTTGATGCAAGTGACCTACGTGCTAAAATCGCAGGAGAATTATCTGATTTTTCTCCCGAACCCATTTTGGATGCGAAAGAAGTTCGCAAATTAGATCCATTCTCTGTCTATGCCATTGTTGCAGGACAGCAAGCCATCGACCAATCTGGGCTAGATTTAGATTCAATTGATCTGGATCGAGCTGGCGTAATTATCGGATCTGGCGTTGGCGGTATTCAAACACTGGAAGAACAACACGGTATCATTATGAATAAAGGTGGTCGCCGTGTTTCTCCACAATTTGTGCCAAAAATGATATCCAATATTGCTGGAGGTCATTTATCCATTCGATGGGGGTTTCGAGGTCCAAATCAAACTATCGTATCAGCCTGCGCATCTGCGACAGATGCGATTGGTATGGCTCTCAGGCTCATTCGTTATGGCGATGCTGACATCATGATTACAGGTGGAACAGAAGCGAGTATCACGCCCTTAACCATTGCAGGATTTGGTAATATGCGTGCTTTGTCTCAAAGAAATGATGATCCTAAAGCAGCGAGCAGACCATTTGATGGCGATCGTGATGGTTTCGTCTTGGGCGAAGGCGCAGGCATGTTGATTATTGAATCAGAAGAACATGCGCTAAATCGTGATGCAACTATTTTAGCAGAGTTAGCTGGATATGGTGCAACCGACGATGCTTTTCATGTCACCCAACCTGCTCCAGGTGGTGCTGGCGCAGAAAAAGCTATGAAGCGTGCTATTGAAGATGGAAGCCTTACACTCACAGATATTGATTATATTAATGCACACGGTACCTCTACCCCATTCAATGATAAAAATGAATCAGCTGCAATTAAAAGTCTATTTGGAAATCATCCCATAAAAGTGAGCTCTACAAAATCAATGACAGGCCACTTATTGGGTGCTGCTGGTGGTATTGAAGCTGTTGCAGCAGTCAAAACCATTATGGATCAAACGGCTCCTCCAACAATTAATCAAGAAACACCCGATCCTGATTGTACCTTAGATTATATACCAAATGAAGCTCAATCCTTTACTATAGATGCAGCATTATCTAATACCTTCGGATTTGGTGGACATAATGCAGTAATTTGTTTGAAAAAATATTCGACTTAATGCGCTTTATTTTTACTGCTCTTAAAAAAATATTTTCTTCAAATCGCTCTCCTTTATCCCCTTTAGAAAAAAGGATAAAATATCAATTTAAAAATAAAGCCTATTTAAATCAGGCTTTTGTCCATAAATCTATATCTCCTCTTCCTAGGCAAAATTATGAACGCTTGGAATTTTTGGGTGATGCGGTCATCGATATTGTAGTCAGTAAATTATTGATGAAAGAATTTCCCGATGGCGATGAAGGTTTATTAACTCAGAAAAGAGCTGCACTTGTCCAAAAATCTTACTTGGCAAGTATGGGCACAATGCTCGACCTTATGGACCATTTAAACATCGAAACAAGTGTCGATTTAAGCATCGATAAAGTTGCCGAAAAACAGCAAGCTAATCTATATGAATCTTTGATTGGTGGCATGTACTTAGATGGAGGAATTAACCCTTGCCGTAAATTGATTATGGAAACAATTTGGGCTCATCGTGAAATCGCCTGGAAATCGACAAATTATAAAGGCAAATTGATTGAATATTGCCATCAAAAATCAATAGGCAATCCGTTATTCCAAGTGAAAGATGTGACGGGACCAGACCATTCAAAAACATTTGAAGTCCAGGTCAATATTGATAACGAACCTTATCAAACGGGCATTGCTACCAATAAAAAAGCCGCAGAACAGCTTGCGGCAAAATATGCTTTAGATGTTTTAGGCGCTGTCCTTTAATGATTCATATTTTTTATCTTATCTCGTAAAACTGCTGCTTTTTCATATTCTTCTTTTTCAACTGCTTGTTCCATCTTTTTTTGAATATCTTCTAACGTTATTTTAGCTTTTTGTTTTTCCATTATACTTTCTTTAAAAGCAGCTTCCGTCACACTAGCTTCTTCCATGACAGCATCATGAACTAAAATAGGGACTTTTAATCGTAAGCCCACAGCCAGAGCATCACTGGGACGCGCATCAATAAATCGAAGCCCAATGCCTTCTGCTTCTAATTCCATTTTAGCATAAAAAACACCCTCATTCAAATGCGTAACTTTAATCGCCTTTAATTTTGCTTCAAGACCTTCGATAATAGCTCCAATTAAATCATGCGTTAAAGGGCGTGGTGTCTCTACATATTCAATGGCAAGAGCAATGGCTTGTGCTTCCATAGAACCGACAATTACAGGCAAGATGCGTGAACCTTTTACCTCTTTCAGCAAGACGGCGTAGCTTCGACTTGGAGGGTGGAAAGAAATTCGCTTTATTTTAACAGGGATCATTTTAATGACTCAAGCTCATCTTTTAATTTTGATATTTTTACCACAGGACTCGGATCAACGCCATGGGCAATTGCACACCAATAACTTAACCAATCTCCATAATGAATCATATGAAGAAATCGTTCTATTACATTTCCACCACCACAGGCAATTTCTTTTTGTGCTAATGGAAGCGTTTTCAATATCTTTTGAGTGACATTTTGACGGTGTTTTACCCGTGGATGGTCACCCTCATCCTTAAGCCATAATATGACCATGGAATGAAAAAGGGATTCATTTTTTTCCCAACCCACAATTTCATTATGATTTAGTTCTGGTAATTCATTATGGTAAGCTGGCATTTTTGCATTTTCGCATAATTGTCCTTTGTACCGAAGCGCCACAACGGATGTCCATTCTGATTCACCATAAATAATAGGAATTTTTGTGTGGATTTCTTCTGCCATTTTATAAGCAGGATTTGTCTCTTTTTCTTGGCTATATAAATTAGTCAATTTTTGTAAAAATGGAACCGCAGAAACCAAATCTGTTTCCCACGATTTATCAATAATACCTAATTGATTTAAAATATAAAGCATGGGGACAAAAGAAAATGCTACGGCAGCACGAGGTTGCAATCCAGATGGAATTTTAACCACATCTTTTCCAATAGATTGAAGTTTTTCTGTTAGAATTCCACCGGTGCTAATCCCAAGAACTTGGGCGTCTGCATTCATGGCTTGTTCGGTGGCAGCAAGTGTCTCTTCCGTATTCCCTGAATAAGAAGAACAAATAACCAACGTATTTTCGTTCACCCAATGGGGTAAAGTATAATGACGCGATACAATGAATGGGACTGATAATTGATTTTTCAAAAAAATTCGATTTATATCTCCACCGATCGCAGAGCCACCCATTCCCGCCAATACAATATTATGAATCGGTTTTTGTACGGGTGTTAATTGAATATTTTTTCCAATCTCCATCGCATCTAAAATATTGGAAGAAAAATCAGTGATGGAACCAAACATGTTTTCTGGATCAAAAAGTTTTGTCATTAGTACGTCCTATTTTTGATAAGTTGAATAAAAGCATCTAGATCTTTTCGTTTTTCTTCTGGCAAAAAATGTAATACTTTACCTGCTTCTTCAAAAAAAGATTCATATCGAGTAATGGTCTCTTCTGCAATGCCTGTTTTTTCCAAAAATGTTTTAACAATATCCATGGAATCTTCATTTTGTTTAGACATGAATTGAGAAATACATTTGTTCCATTCTTGCTCATGATTGGTGCGAGCTAAAATGATTGGATAAGTTTGTTTCCCCTCAGCCAAATCACTTCCCAAACTTTTCCCCATTTGTTGAGGATTAGAGATAAGTTCTAACAAATCATCTTGCACTTGAAAGCCTTTGCCTAACAAGCGCCCAAATTGATCTAAATTTTGAACCGTTTCATTGCTCAATCCTTCCATAATGGCTGGCAATGCAGCACAAGCACCCAATAATGCGCCTGTTTTGCAATCGATCATATCTAAATAATTAGATTCAGAAATGCTTAGATCATTTTCAAATTCTTTATCCCAAGCTTGCCCTTCACAAATCTCTAAAGTGACTTGATTGAAATAATTCATCACTTCTGTGACATGTGTCTCTACAAGTGTAACTTTAAGTTGGGCCAAAATAAAAATCGCATCGCCTGCTAAAATCGCAGTGGATTCATCCCATTTTTGGTGCAAGGTTTCTTGACCATGACGCGTATCATCTTTATCCATAATGTCATCATGAACCAATGTAAAGGTATGAAGCAGCTCTACGGCTAAAGCTAAGTTCATTAATCCACGAGAATTAGCATCCAAAGCTCGACCCATAAGATGCACTAAAAGAGGACGAAATCGTTTCCCTTTTCCCTTTAAAACATAACGAATTGGATCATATAGATAGCCTGGTTTTTGCGGGATTGGAAGGCTGGCCAATTCTCGATTGACTTCCTCCCTAATCAGATTTATTTTTTTTTGGAAGTCACTCATGATTCAAGTGTGATATCCCCAAATGATTGTAATTTATCTAAAACCAATTTTTTGATCTCTTCCATTCTTTCCATTGAATTTGCTTCAAATCGTGTTACGATAACGGGCTGAGTGTTAGAAGAGCGAACTAAACCCCACCCATCGCCAAATTGAATGCGAACACCATCAATGGTATTGCAATCAAAATTTGCTTTAAAATAGGCCAATGCTTTCTTGGTAATGGTAAATTTTTCTTCATCCGTTCCACAATCCAAACGCATTTCTGGCGTTGAATAATACACAGGTAAATCTGCTGCGATTTTTGATAGTTTTTTATCGGAACGAGATACTAATTGCATGAGACGGGCAGCTACATATATGGCATCATCAAACCCAAAAAAATCGTCAGCAAAAAAAATATGTCCACTCATTTCTCCACCAAACTTACATTGAATTTCGGCCATTCTTTGTTTAATGAGCGAATGACCCGTTTTCCACATGACTGGAATTCCACCCGCTTTCACAATCATTTCTTCAAGCGCTTGAGAACATTTTACATCAAACAAAATTTCATCGCCTGGTTCAACAATTTCTGGAAGAAAAAGTGCCATTAATTGATCTGCCCAAATGACTGTTCCCTTTTCATCTACAACGCCAACTCGATCTGCATCACCATCAAAAGCAAATCCCAAATCGTAATCACCGGATTTCACTTCACGAATCAAATCTTGGAGATTCTTCTCAACCGTTGGGTCAGGATGATGGTTTGGAAAAGTGCCATCTGCATCACAAAATAATTCTTTGACTTCAACATTGTGCATATTTTCAAAAATTGTTGGCGCATTCAAACATGCGGCCGCATTTCCACAATCCATGACCACTTTAAGAGGGCGTTCAATGTTGATTTTGCTCCGAATCATTTTATTGTAATCACCATTGATATCATGTTTGGCTTCACTGCCTTCTCCAATTTCGAAATCATTTTTATCAATCAGCGCTTTCAATGATTGGATAGTTTTTCCAAAAACAGCTTTACGTTCAATGGACATTTTAAATCCGTTGAATTCTGGAGGATTATGACTACCGGTAATTTGAACCGCACCAAAGACACCAAGCTTAAACATGCTATAATAATTAGCTGGCGTGGGTAAAAGTCCCAAATTGATGACATCTGTTCCCGTGGACAAAACCCCTTTCGAAAACGATTCCATTAGAGACGGCGTTGTAAGACGAATATCCCCACTTAATGCAATCTCTTGACCGCCAGAGCGGCGAATTAATGTTCCAAATGCTTTTCCTAATGCAAGCACCACATGGGGAGGAAAATCATCTTCTACTTTTCCACGAATATCATATTCGCGAAATATATATTTATTTATACTCATTTTTAACCTTCAATCTTTTTACTATTATTAATGTCTAAATTACAAAAATTCAAAATTGAATTCATTAAAAGAAATGCCATAATTCTTATGATTATTCTGAAAGAACTCGACGTAGAAAGCCCTCATTTTTTTCTAATTTCGCAATCGCATCTTTCGCCGAACATTGCATCAATCCCATAACGATAGCTGTTTTTACAGACATACCAGATTCTCTCAATAATTTCTCTGACTTCTTGGCCTCAAATCCCGTGATTTCAGAAATGATCCGTCTTCCTCTATCCAATAGTTTTTCATTCACGACTTGCAAATCTACCATCAAATTTCCCAATGTTTTTCCCATGCGAATCATCGTTGCTGTCGATATCATATTCAAAATCAATTTTGTAGCGGTTCCAGCTTTCATTCGAGTAGAACCAGTTACAACTTCTGGGCCAATATTGACCGCCATAAGCACATCCGTTTTTGTTGCTCGATAAGGTGCTTTATTCGTTACTAAATAAGCTGTAAAAGCACCAAGAGACCGGGCATAGTCTAAAGCAGAAACCACATATTTCGCCGAACCACTACAAGATATACCCACCAATAAATCATGCTTAGAAAAATGACATTTTTTTAAATCTTGAATGGCATCTTCTGAACTATCTTCTGCCCCTTCGATAGATCGAACCAATGCCTCTTCTCCCCCAGCGATAATGCCTTGAAACCATTCATGTGGCGCGGAGAAGGTTGGAGGGATTTCTGATGCATCCAATACGCCCAGTCGTCCGCTCGTACCTGCACCAATATAAAAAATGTGTCCACCTGCTTGCAATGCTTTTACCGCCAAATTGACCGTCGTTTCTATTTCGGGAATTATGGATTGAATGGCCTTTGCGATCTTTTGATCTTCGCTGTTGATAATTGTCAAAATTTCCCCCACGGGCAGGGAATCAATTTCCATAGATAACGGATTTTGCATTTCGCTTAAAAGATCTTTGCGTTTCATAAGTTTCGTTTTATCTTTGAGGTTGAATCAAAATTTAAGCAGATTGTGTCTCAAGAATATGTGTCTTTTTATTCTTTTTGATTTCATCTGAAGAGAAGGATTAAGTTCAGCCTACTCATTATGAAGAAATGGCAAAACATTCATCTCGCTCTCCCTAATATCGATTTGGAGGAAGCATCCAATTATCTTTTGGAACTGGACGTTTTATCTGTATCTATTCTTCCCAAAGAAGGGACAAATCCTGAATTTGGATTCGATGAAGCGGGCGAAAACATTTTCTTATCTTCAGAGAAAGATGTCCTATCATTTATCATCGATGAACATATTAATCCTAGCCCTATTCTTAAATCTTTAAGCAAAAAACTGTCTCTAGAAAATACACCTAAATTTAATCTTAGCATGATTGAAGATAGAGATTGGATAAAGCATACACAAAATCAATTTTCTGAAATAGTAATCAATGAGTCACTTCGAATTCTGCCACCTTGGGAGACAAAAAGTCCGTTTAATGGAGAATCTATTATCATCGAACCTGGATCTGCATTTGGAACAGGAGATCATCCAACGACTCACTTATGCTTGGATTGGCTTTCAAAAAATATCAAGCCCGAGAATCATGTATTAGATTTCGGCTGTGGATCAGCCATCCTCTTGATTGCCGCACTTCAATTAGGCGCGGGTACGGGAACAGGCGTGGATATAGATCCGCTTGCTTTAGAAAATGCAAAACACAATTGTACACTCAATCAAGTAAACCCTACTTTATGTTTATCGCAGGATTTTCACTCTGGACAATTTGATATTATTGTGGCAAATATACTTTGTAATCCACTGATTGCCCTCGCACCCTTGCTCGCTGAAAATTGTAATACAAATGGACAGATTATTTTAGCTGGTATTTTAGAGCATCAAATATCTCAAGTCATTGATGCTTATAACCCTTATTTTTCTATAGAATTATTGGCGCAAAAAGAAGAATGGGTTTTACTTGGTGGAAAAAAGAAATCCAAATAAGTCTATTTATTCTTCTCTCGAAATTTCTTCCACGCCATAGCGCCACCGGCTCCGATTAAAAGTTTTAAGCCACCAATGGGTGCTTGAGTTGGTGCATTCGAAAAACCAACGCCTTGTGCCATCAGGATACTTGAAATTGAAATAAGTCCAATAATGATTGTTGTGTATCTGTTCATAATTGTTTTTTCCAAATGCAACCTTTTGAAGGTTTATTCTGAGTTTATTTAATGTATGTGATTTTTTGTGTGAATGTCTTTTCTCCTGATTCCAATTTTATAAAATAAATTCCTGATGATTGATTCACTGGACTCCATTGTGCTTTGTGTTTACCTGCTTTCATTGGTTTATTTATCAGGGTTTCTACCAACCGTCCTTTGATATCAAAAACGCGTAGAGACGTTATTAATAACGTCTCGGTACCTGGGATATCAAACGAAATCATGGCGCTTGGATTAAATGGGTTAGGATAAATGGGATATAATGAAAATTTTGCAGGTAACGAGATGTTATCGATTTTTATTTTCCCTTGCTGAGAAATGATATTCTCTCCATTTAGCATTTTGTAATAAAGATTTAAAATTTCGATTTCAGAATCCATCTTGAATGAAATTGTATCTTGCTTAAACTCACCTGTTCTCGAAAATTCTACAATAGAAAATCCTCTTTCTGGAGAGTCACTTGACATAAATAATTCGCCATCCTGATTTTGTTGAGGTGTAAATTGAATGCTTTGCTCACCGATATCGTAAGAAATCTGGATTTGTCCAGCTTGAATAGATTCGTCAATAATAATTGAAATATTGTCCTTTTTTTGGATCACTTCCAATGAGCGTCCAACTTGTGATTGCTCTTTTTCAATCTGACCAAAATTCTTTTGATACCAAGACCACATTTGAACAAATGCCATGCCATCTTCTAAATCAAATTTGCTATCCAATGTTGATATAAAATGAGGTGCTTCTCCACTCACAGGAGCTAATTCAAAGTTAAAATCTTTTGCATTCCATCTGTTTAATAAAATATTTAAATCAATAAAAGATATCTTTGAATCTAAATTATAATCACCCAACATTGGCGTTAGATAGGTATACGCTATGTCAACGGTCGTAAGGCCTGTTTCGTCTTCCAGATAGGTAAAGGATACGGTTATCGAATCGTAACTTGCAAACGGAGGTTTTAATAATATGCTTAAGCTTGAATCTGTTTTACTTGAATCAAAGCTTATCGAGTTCACATTAAAAGCGGATATGGAAAAATTCAATGAATCAATCTTTTCATTAAATAAAAATGTAATAGGCCTATTTTCCATAAGAACAATAAATGAATCGATTGGGAAAGAAATTGATTCCACGCTAGGAGGAAGTATATCATATAATTGAGTTGTATCGACAATGGTAGTATTACTCACCAATTGATTGCCAGCTTCGTCAAATATCTCAACATCTGCTTTGGTCTTTAGAATGAATTTTTCATTTCCATTGGGCGTATGATTATAATTAAAATTCATTCTAATTTGATTCTCTCCTCCATTCAAAAAATTACTATCTGTGCGTGTCAAACTCGTAATCACCATGGTATCAGAAAGACTTTTATTCGAAAAATATTCTATCTCAAAATTGTTTTTAGTGATGGACTCCGTCCCGACATTTGTCCCAAATATTGTATCATCAAAAATCAAATCTAAATAGGAGTTGTTTAATGCAAAATTTACTGAATCTAAAGCTGGAGCTAAGTAATCTCTGACTGTAAATAATTGGCTTGAATTAAATTCAACACTAACATTATTTTCATCTGCCAAAACAGCATTAAACGAGAAATAAATAGTTGTTTCACTTTCAAATATTTCTGTAGGAAAAAGCGCTATTGAAGGTGGATCCCCTTCCATGGTTAAAGTAAAAGGAATATCGGGGCCCGAGATATCATTATATTTTAGTATGATATAGGACATCAAATGTTCAGCTTCCACAACAATTTCCGTATCTGGGATATATAATGTTTCACTAAAACTCATGGTAATTGAATCATTTTCCATCGCGCCATTTTCAGGTATCACAAAATCAATATCAGGAGGAACGGCATCACTCAAATTGAATGTTATTCCATCCACATCGAGAAGCGGAATTCCTATGCTATTGAAAATTGAAGAGACCGAAGCTGGTCCGATTGTAACAGATTCTGAGCCACTAGGCAGATTGGGGTACTCTATATTGATGATAACTGATTCATCGCCACTCACAAGATCATCTCCTGTTAATGATGTGAGAGAGCTTATATTTGCTTCTGTGGCATTGCCTCCATTCGGGTTGATTGTTAAACTATAATCATCATTATCTAAAGGTGGTCCATTTCCGCTGTACACCTCTTGGTAATCGCCACCATAAACACCTTCGCTAAAATAATAATTTATATTCGAAAAATCTTCTGATAAAGATGTAGAATCTACAGTGAGCGCTAAACCAAAAGAGGTTTTCACACTGCCAGTATTTCCTCCACGATCGTCCACAACAATGTAATATGTTCCTGCCTCAAGTATCAATTTGGGAAGCATATTGGCATAATAGGGGGCGGACTCAAAACCTGAAATACATTCAAACGCATAAGTCTCAGACGAACCATCTGGATAGAGAATTTCTGTATTAGAATCATCCTGATAAAACGCCCAAGATGCCATATCGCAATCAACTGTAAATAAAGCAATATGAACATCTACATCTGTTTCAGAATCACAGGTTGTGATATAGATTGTTGAAGTTTCGCTTAAGGATAATTTGTATGTATAATCTGTTCCATCCGAATTATTAATATTTCCTGGATTGCCGTCAATACCTGGAAATGCCCTAAAGTCCCAATCATTATCGTCAACGGTAAGGTCCGCTAAATGATTAAATGGGAAGTCAACTTCAGTAAGTTCTGTATCAAAGCACTGAGCAAATGTCACCTTCGGAACGGACATTAATATTAAGACAAATAATGGATAAACTATTTTATTCCACATTAATTAACCCTATTCCATAGCTTTTTATATGGGCAGAATCATTTTTCGCATCTCGAAGTTTGGTGTTTTTTCCATAAAGCAATTCCGAATTTCCTGTGGAAATAGCCGTTAAATGAATCGTTGCCAAAGACCAAGTTCCCCCATCATTTTGATCCATCTCAATGTCAGGTAATAAATATATAAGAATATCAAGAACCCCTTGCTCATTCTCCACAATTTGAATGGGGCTATTTTGACTTTGGAAAAATTCTCCCGCAGTCACTGAATCAACCCTTACGCTTCCCCAATCATATCGGATATCTAATTGAGCCGCAGCCGATGGATTTAGTTTTAACCCATAAAGCTGAACAGATATTGAAGAATTTAATTGTGTATTTATTTCTGCAGGATGGAAAAAAAGTGCCGGTGCTTCCAAATCCATATTCTCAGGATCAAATGGATTATTTAAAACATAGTTCGCTTCATCACATGAAAGAATCAAAAATAAGCAACAAAGAAAAAGTTTATGAACTATTTTCTTAAAAACGATAATTGAATTGTATTTTATTCGCATCAGGTTTGTATTCAAAATCAAAATAATAGTCTCCATCAAAAAAATCATCATTTGGTGCAACAATATAGGCATGAGCCATATTTATAACCCAAATCAATGCACCTATATTTCGAACATTTTTCATAAATAAATTGTATTTTTTTGTATCAGAAACATACTGAATAATTTGAGGGCGTAATTCTAATAAATTGTGTGGATCAGTTTCGATTTGGTAAGATTGATATGTTTCTTGAAATCCTCCCCAAGCAATATCATATTGATAATAAGCTATCAAAGTGCTTACTCCGAGAATCGCTTCTATACTCATGAATGTATATCCATGAAATTTTCGTTTTGCCCAAATTTGTCCGCTACCTGGTAGCGCGGTGGACATCATAAGTGCTTTAATTTTACTGGGCATTGGAGGCAGTTGAGGCCATATCCGTTTACGAATTATTTTTTTGGACACGGCGACTTGAGATGTATCTGATTCTACAGACAGATTATCTGGAATTGGTAAACCACTTACATCATAAGCCATTTTTTTCATATCTAGCAAAAGGCTATCAGAAGCGCCTGAACTATTTATGGAAAATTCATTGACCATCGTTTCCAAATCAACGGAAAACAATCTACCATTGATTAAAAATTCATCATCCCCGTTCTGTTCAATTTTTCCTGCGATAATATAATTTACGTTTAATTTTTTCCCGAGATCAATGGCGCACCCTTCACTTAAACATGACCAATAATCTTTTTTATTTGGATTTAAAATACTGAACTGATTACTGATACCTTTATTTTGGACTCTATAAACTTTCAGATCTCGGATTGTCTTCCTGAATTCCTCTGTGAGGAATAATCTTAACGGCTCAGAAAGACCCTCTCCACTAAATTCTAACACAGCAAGTTTGCTACCTGTATTCAAGTAAACCGATTTACTAATCTCACTCGCAAAGCAAAGATTTATAAATTGAAAAATGATGATAGCTCGAATGATGGACATGAATGAAAAAGAGAGGATATTTTTCCTCGCTATTGTAAAGTTACGCCGTTTCTTGAATCCATTGCAAATAAATCGAAAAAAGGATATATCTAAAATTGTTTGAGCGGATTGTCTCGCATCATTTGTTCAATAAAATTTTTGCTTTCTTGATGAATGGCCCTTTCTACATCTCCATATAAATTCTGACTTGTGGATTGTCCCAATATTTCATGAGAATAGATTTTAGATGTCATCACTTTTTTAGGTAAAAGAATTTTTCCTTTTGGTTTTGAATACCCTTCTGCAGAGATAGAAAAATCATAAACTGAAAAAATAACCAAAAATGATGAGATCTCATCAACTCTTGAATCAATAATTTGTATATCTACACGTAAGATAGGTATCTGCTCATCTTCTATTTTTATATTATATTTTAACAAACGGAGTTCGAGTATTTGAGCAATACGTTTCTCCCATGTCAAATCTGCTACACCCTTCAACTTGATTTCTAAGTTTAAATCGTCAATCCCTTTTAGATTCCCATCGAACCATTTATCTTTAGCCAAAATATTCGAGAATAATAAAAATAATAATATCAATTCTTTCTTCATAGGAAAAATTTAATCTTATTTTTCTTTGCTTTTAGAAAAATACCGACGCGTTTCTGCCATCACCTTGGGAGATAATAAAATTGCCGATATCATAGTCGGAATTGCCATTAAGGCAAACATGCCATCAATGAGATTAATGGCTATATCAATAGAAATGACCGATGCCAAAACGATGGTGGCAAGGTAAAACCAATTATAAATGGGTTTTGCCTTCGTGCCAAAAAGATAACTTGTGCATTTCCGTCCGTAGTAAGAATATCCAAACATGGTGGATAAACTAAAGCTTAATACAGCCACAAATATTATCACTTGACCGAACAAACCCAATTCACTTTTGAATGCCATGGTGGTTAGGGTTACTCCATTATCTCCACCGTAATCCACGCCAGAAGCTAAAATGACAAATGCGGTAATCGAACACACGACGATGGTATCAATAAAAGGACCTAACATGGCAACCAATCCTTCTCGGACGGGCTCTTTGGTTTTGGCTGCACCATGCGCCATAGCTTCCGTCCCAATCCCAGCTTCATTCGAAAATGCAGCGCGCTTAATGCCTACAATAATGATGGAACCCAACGCACCGCCCAAAACGGCATCTCCCGTAAAGGCATCCTGAAAAATTGATGCAATAATAGCCGGAATATCTGAAATATGATTGACGAGAATAATCATGGCGGCAAAAAGATAGATGGCAACCATAAAAGGAACCAACCGTGAAGCAACTTTTCCAATTCGCTTAATTCCGCCCAAAATCACCAAGGATACAATCAATGCAGTCATTAGTCCCGTAAGCGTGTCGCCAAGCATAGGATTATCCAAAAATAATTCATTCGGTCTATAAAATAAATCTCGAATTATTTGTGCCAATTGGTTTGCTTGAAAAAGGACAAAACAGCCAAATAATCCCGCAACGCTAAACAAGATGGCTAAGGGACGAAAAGCTTTTCCCAATCCTTCTTCAATAACATACATGGGACCACCTTGCACTTCACCTCGGTCATCTTTCCCTCGATACATAATACTTAGAGTGCAGGTAAAATATTTCGTGGACATACCAATAATCGCAGAAAGCCACATCCAAAATAAAGCACCTGGGCCACCCGTGTGAATCGCCAAAGCGACACCACCGATATTTCCCATTCCAACAGTACTTGCGAGCGCAGAGGATAAAGCTTCAAAATGTGAAATTTGTCCAGGATCATTTTCATCATCATATTTCCCTTGCAAAATTTTAATCGCATGAGGAAAATGTCGAAAGGGGATAAAACGACTGTATATCGTAAAAAATATTCCACCGCCCACCAATAGGATGATGAGAGGTGTCCCCCACATAAACCCTGAAAAAGCAGACATGGCGCTATCTATAAATTGTAGCATATTTATGGACTCTCTTTCATATAATTGTGCATATTTATTTATAAAATATAGGCAATATCCTAAAATACCATGCTTATTTTCTTTATTGATTTTATGAAAAAATTCGACTTATATCTCCTACGACAGTTTTTCGGCATTTTTCTCATGGCGCTCCTGGGCTTTGTGAGCATTTTTATTATCGTGGACCTCATCGAAAATCTAGATCGATTTATTGACAATCATGTTCCATGGCCTATCGTAGGCTCTTATTATTTTTATTCTTTCCCCTGGTTTGTGAGCATCGCTCTACCCATGTCCGTCCTGATTGCTACTGTATTTAGTGTTGGCGGATTTGTCAAACGAAATGAATGGACAGCCATGAAATCATCTGGTATTTCACTCTATCGTCTCGCCCTCCCTTTATTTATTGTTGGATCAATAATAAGCATCGGATCTTTTATTTTAGACAACGAATGGGTGTCTTGGGGAAATGAAAAACGATTTGAGATTGATCGCGATCATGTAAAACGGCGTTCAAGACATAAATTAAAAAATGTATTGAATAATATTTTTCTACAAAAAAATTCGGATGCACATATTTCTCTTGCGAAATTTCGAATAGATAAAAAAAGAGGCAATGATTTAGCCATTGTTCAATTGCATGAAAAAGCTATCAAACAACGAATTGATGCAAAACACATTATTTGGAATCAAGATGTATCCCTCTGGCAGATTAAAGATTATTCTATTCGTTCTTTTTCTTTAGATGGAAAAGAAACAGCCGTCGTGATTTCAAAAAAAGATACGATTATTTCTTTGGGCTTTTCACCCCAAGATATTCAAAAGCAAGCGCGATCGCCTGAAGAATTAGACTATTTTGAATTAACAAGTCGTATTGCTCAACTCAAATCTAATGGGGTAGATACGCTTCGATGGGAAGTGATTCGATATATGAAAATATCTTTTTCATTCACCTCATTGATTCTCATTTTGTTCGGTATTCCCCTGGTCGTTTTTAAGGAAGATAATAGTTTATCTTTCGGCGCTGGGATGAGCGTATTCGTTATTTTTTCTTATTACGCATTTATTAAGTTTGGACAATCATTGGGATTTAATGGCATTTTAGAACCAATCCTCTCCGCTTGGCTTGGAAATATTCTCTTTTTCGCAGGTGGATCTTTTTTATTGCTAAGGGCTAAAAAATAACGTTGAGAATTATCTTTCTAAAATTTTGAAAATATATCTGGAAACAACTTAAAGCTTGAGGGACTATCCATAAATGGATTCCGCATCTCGTGCGGAATGACAAGCTTGCTTTATCAAACTCACAATTTAATTGTCATGCCGGAATTTTCGCAGAAAATATCCGGTATCCACCTGGAGCTTGACTGAAAATCTTTAGATGAGTTTCGTGTTTCTGAGCGGAATGACGCATGTCAGTAAAGTTCAAAGTTTGTGGGACTTATTCCAAATTATCCGCTGGCTTTGGACGTTTCCGTGATTTAAAACTTGTGATTGTTAAGCCTAGAGAAAAATTAAATCCACGCATGGTTTGAATCCACATTCCATTACGGAAGCCAAAACCCAAATCAAAAATAATGGGACCTTTATGAAATCCAAGTCCTAAAGATAATTCTTTCGCATCACCGCCCGCCCAGCTATACCCAAGTCTGATCGGAATATTATCTAATTTTGTCCACTCCACTCCAAAAGACCAACGCCATTTTGCTTTCGAGTAATATTCGTTGCTGAACCCCGTAATTAAATCACTGGCTAAAAGAAATGTTTCCGTTCGTTTCGATACGCCCAAACGAAAAGTAGCTGGATAGCGTGTTACAAAAGGGCGAGCGCTCCCATTTGCAGTGGTATCTTTGATAATTTCTGAATGATTATAAAACAAGGAATCTTGTGATAATTTATCCGCACGAAGGGTATCGATGGTATAGGTAAATAAAACCGATTCACTGGGACCCAATTCTTCTCCCTGCCACGTAAAAGGATAAATTCCAGGGATGGAAATGCCCGGACCTCCTTCATCTTTTTTGAGCGTTTTATTCCAGGTGATATTGCCTTTCGCGTTAATGAGAGATGCGCCAAAAGCCCAGCCATCAAATTCTTGGGTAACCACACCAATATCCAAACCCAAACCAGCACCCCCAAATCCTTGGCGTATGAGATATTTCCCCGAACCGTAAAGCCCTAAATCATCCGTAATCAGGGTCGCTGAAGAACTATCAGAATCGATCCCAAAATAAAAAAGACCTTGAAGATATTTGACTGTTGCTCCAAATGATAAATTTTTAAATGGAACCGCAAATGTCACGCCATATTCATTTATCCCCAGCATTTCGTAGCCCAAAGTCATATCCAGCTCTGGTTTATCCGCATTGCCATACATCATCAATTCTAATAGACCTATGGGCAATTTATAATTGGCTAAAAAGATGGCATTTGACGTAAATGCTAAATTTTCATACGCAAAGTTTAAAACAGGAATTGGAAGATGAAAATCTTGGAAAAAAGTGAGTCCACCCGCATCTTGAAATTCTAGAAATAGTTTATCCTTATCTGCAGTATAAAGGGTATCACCACTATATTCTGACAGCGTTTCAAATGAAATGAAATTCCCGATCACGCCAGCATCAAACCCAAATAATTGCAATTGAAAAGGTTTATCTTGTTGAAACCCAATGAGCGCAGGATTATATCCAACAGAAAATATACCGTCTGCAATTGTTGTATAAGTCCCTGCTAAACCCACAACACGAGGATCTCGTTTAGTTTGCCCAACTGCAATCGTTAAAACAATCAAAATGAAGATGATACATCTTTTTATCATTTGAAAATCCTGCCGTTCTGATTCTTTGCTTTAATAAAGGATAGGCTTTTTTTATTAACTCGCACAGCATTTGGTCTAATAATAAGATAATATCCATTCATATCTCGAATGGAGCCATCTGAACTAGAAATTCTTAAACGCACTTTATCATGAGATGTGGGAAAATCAACCGTTGCGCTCAAATCCCAAGTATAAGATGCTAGGTTTTCTGCTTCTGCCACAATAGACGACCAATGAGCGTCATTGTTAATCTCGGGACTTTCTATGGTGGAATAATCTATATTTATGGTTTCTATATTGCCATAATTTTTCCATAATATCTCGTAGGATTGATCCGCATACAAGGTATCTCCTCCATTTGGCCAAGTAATCAAAAGCTCATTTGGAGAACTTTCCATCATGCCTGTGCTGCTTAAACGAAAAGTGATGAATGAATTGATATCCAAATAATCTGCCGTCGTCATATATACGGATTGACTATCCGTTCCATTCAAATGAAATCTAGGCGCCACATAATGATCACCATAATCTGTTAAAAGAAAAATACGATTAGAATCCATGGTGCTTAAAAATGTCCCTGTGCCCGCTTCATGCACCATCCCTGGCGGAAAGCCGGAAGAATCGCCTTCGATATAATAGCTCACAGGGTCGGGTAAAATAAATTTCCATAGCGTATCCACATAAGAAATCACAGTCTCTGTTCCCGATACAGCTCGGTGGACTAAATAAGGAATGCCATCCACGCATTCAGAAAAATCTGTCATAACATTAAAAATATAAATATCACTAGTATCTGGATCTAATGCTGAGCATTGGTTCACAATATATATTTCATCCAAGAGATCCCAGCCTTCTTGAACCACCAAGGAATCTCGGAGCGTGGCTAACATTTCGGCTGTGGTATCATAAGGAAAATAGGATTGATTCGACATCAAAATAGATAACTCAGCACCAAAAGGAATCGCATTTATCACATTGGACGTGAGTTCAGCGTGAATGAGAGAATTCCGAATACGATTTCGGTTTTCCGGATCAAATTCTGTAATCGGCGTTGGGAGCGCAGAAATAAAAGTCATAGGTGCCATCATCACTTCAAAAGGAGCAACCAATCGGTAAGCACCAGAAATTGCTTTGCCTACTTCGATGGTACCGCGCCCATCTACTCGTGATTCAGATTCTACCACCAAGCTCACAGGATTAATTGAGAGTAGTTCAATAATGTTTGCGCAATTTTCATCTGATGGTACCAGTTGGGACCAAGAGGGAAGACTATCTGATTTCGAATTAAAAATTTGCGTGAGTGTCCCCTCTTTATTCAATTCGATTACAGTCATGGCCGTATCAATATCATTTATTGGATATCCTATGGAATCCACATTTACACATAAATTAGTTGTATCCCCAAAGGTATCCACACCTTTCATATTGATACTCAACATGACAGGTAATTTAATCTGACTATACATGATAAACTGAATACGCACATCTGTCATGGTCATCCCCGTGAGTCCTTGAGGCATATTTTCCATGGATTGTGTAGAGCTTGGAAAAGCCATAAAAACATAGGCTTCCAGCGATTCAAAACGCATAGAATACATACGGACCTTTAGCCCCAAACCGCCAAGATACTCATCTTTTAAAGAAATAACGGTTGTTTGCGCTGGAATAGAAACATCTAATCCCAATTCCATTTTATCGATTGCAGAGTCTGGATATTGCGTGCTTTGAAAATTGTATCCTTTTAAATCAAAATCACGATTAATCACATTTCCTGTTGAAAGCGCAGTATCAATCAAAACCGAATCAGACCCAAGAGGTGGAACAAAATTTTGAAAATTGATGCGAAAGTTAATATCAAAGGGAAACGTGCTTTCCAAATCAGAAATAGTCAGGCGATTGGCCGTATTATCAATGCCCTCTGTTTTGAGTGTTGCCTGAAAAAGAGACAGGCTGGTTTCACCACCATCATCACCTCCTTGTGCTGGAAAACTCATATCAGGTTTTGGAATATCTAATACCGTCTCTAAAATATTTACCTCAGCAGAATCCAAAGTGGGGATATTCAGATTAAGAATTAGATTGACTAACATAGAATCATTGGCCGGAATTACAACCGTTTCGCCACTGGCCACATCAGCAGAATCCAACTTGAAACCAAGATTAATTTTGATTTTTTCTTTTAACCGTTTTCCTAGAAGAAGCGTGGTATCCGTATATGAAATATTACTACCAATCGTCGGGCTTGTCTCATGCTGTGCTAAGGTATCATTCGTTAAAACGGCTCCCGTAAAAAGTCCAGATTGTGCTTGAATCAAATCTTTGGGAATCCTTTGGTTTGCAATAGATGTAATAAATTGTGCTAGATTGATATCATCATCACCCATAACCAAAGCATTGATACTTTCCACAATTTGAGGGTCACTCGCCAGATCAATATCACTAAAACCTAAATTTAATTCTACGAGTGCTTCGGTGAGAATCGAATCAACAGCCGTATTAAAAACATTCACAATGAAATTCCATGTTTCAGCTGTTATTGTTCGATCTACTGCTGGAGGCATATAGAATGTCGCAGCCGACCAAGTGGCTGGATTTGCTTCAACATAAGTATTATCAAAATAAGGTCCATTGGAACCAGCCTCATAACTCACGACGGGCAAACTCATATTAATAGGAGAGACTGGAATTTCAAATGTGCTTAAATCTACGCCAGGTATTGGCGTCGCTGGAATATCAGTATCAAGATAACCACCATCAAAATCTACCTTCAAATTATCGTCATCAATGGCTTGAGACGGCAATTCTCCTTCAAAAATTAACTCCATTCCTAAACTGTCATCACGATTAAAGATGTTGACACTATCCACAATTCCATCAAGAGAATACCGGGTTTGGACTAATGGAATCTTGATATCGATAAACCAAGTGGGCTTTTCGAATTTCTCGGTTTTCTCAAAATCGCAAGCACTCAAGAGGAATAAGGCTAAAAGGCCACTGAAATAAAAAATACTTAAATATTTTTTATCAGGTCTATTTCTCGGATGATTTTTCATAAACGTTTATTTACCATTGGACTACCGCACATGAATTTGGCCTTTTTTTCATCATCATACCACAATAAAAATGGATAACGAATCTTCTGCTATTTGATATTTATTTTTTCCTAATATCGATAATCGTCTGGCTTATATGGACCTTCGATTGTCACATTAATATACTCGGCTTGTGCTTCTGTCAATTGCGTTAATACACCACCAAAACCCTTCACCATACCTGAAGCAACTTCTTCATCCAATCTTTTGGGAAGTACTTCAACCGTAATTTTGGATACTTTTTCATCAGAAGATAAATTAGCAAATTTTGCATCAAATAAATGTATTTGAGCTAATACTTGATTTGCAAATGAACCGTCCATAATCCGAGATGGGTGCCCTGTCGCATTGCCCAAATTAACCAATCGACCCTCGGATAAAAGGATGAGATAGTTGTTTTTGTCATCACTTCTAAAGATGCGATGAACTTGCGGTTTTACCTCATTCCACTCCCAGTTATCGCGCATAAATTTCGTATCGATTTCATTATCAAAATGTCCAATATTACAAACCACTGCTCCACTTTTTAACGTTTCCAACATGGAACGATCACACACATTTACATTGCCAGTCGTCGTAACAATTAAATCTGTTTTAGACAATAAATCTGTATTGATACCCTCTATGGTTCCTGTGTTAATTCCATTTTTGTAAGGAGAAATAACTTCATATCCATCCATACATGCTTGCATAGCACAAATAGGATCAATTTCACTAATGCGAACAATCATACCTTCTTGTCTCAGAGACTGAGCGGATCCTTTCCCCACATCACCATAGCCAATAACTAAAGCTTTTTTGCCAGACAACAACATATCTGTCCCTCGCTTAATCGCATCATTGAGCGAATGACGACATCCATATTTATTATCATTTTTGGATTTGGTCACAGAATCATTTACATTAATAACGGGCACTTTAAGCGAACCTTTTTGAAGCATTTCCAAAAGACGATGGACACCTGTTGTTGTTTCTTCACTAATTCCATGGATATTGTCTAAGATTTCAGGATATTTCTCGTGCAACATTTGCGTTAAATCACCCCCATCATCCAAAACCATATTCGCTTCCCACGGCTTCCCATCCTTGAGAATCGTTTGCTCAATGCACCATAAAAATTCTTCTTCCGTTTCACCTTTCCATGCAAATGTTGCAATATCGGCAGCGACCATTGCGGCAGCGGCATGATCTTGCGTAGAGAATATATTGCAGGATGACCATCGGACTTTTGCACCCAAATCAATCAAAGTTTCCATCAAGACAGCGGTTTGAATTGTCATATGAATACATCCCAATATATTCGCACCTGCCAAAGGTTGTTCGCTTTTGTATTTTTCACGTAGCGTCATTAAAGCAGGCATTTCTGCTTCCGCTAGTTCTATTTCTTTTCGACCATAATCAGCCAAAGTAAGATCGGCTACTTTATAATCATTATTATCGATGGTTGGATTGTTCATTTTATTCTCCATTTTTGTTGCTAATCAAAATGAACGCCGTTTTAATTCGCCAAGCCTCTTGGATATATCCAATGCAACGTTCCTTGGCAATTCAAGTTTATATATCTATAAATATTGTTTTAATTTTTCTACCATATCTGTTTTTTCCCAAGTGAATGAATCTAGCTCTCGTCCAAAATGACCATAGGCCGCCGTTTGGCGATATCGTGGATGTTTCAATTTTAGATGAGAAATAATTGCACCCGGTTTGAGTGGGAAATTTTCTTTGACCAATGCTGTAAGTTTTTCATCAGACATTTTTCCTGTTCCAAATGATTGAACGAGTAAAGAAGTAGGTTCAGCAACACCAATGCCGTAAGATAATTGCACCTCACATTTATCTGCCAAACCAGAAGCCACAATATTTTTTGCAATATAGCGTGCCATATAAGTTGCTGACCGATCTACTTTAGACGGATCTTTCCCTGAAAAAGCACCACCGCCATGAGGCGCATAACCACCGTAAGTATCCACAATAATTTTTCTTCCTGTTAGCCCCGTATCTGCCGCTGGACCGCCATGGACAAATCGTCCCGTTCCATTAACAATAAATTCTTTTTCATAGGGATAATCATATTTATCTAAAACGGGTAAAATGATATGCTGAATTACTTCTTTCTTCACAAAAGCATTTTCTGCCTCTTCCGTTCCAAATTTTCCTAACATATCTTCGTGTTGAGTTGCAATCACAACTTGAGAAATAGATGTGGGTTGTCCATCCACATATTTCACGGAAACCTGAGATTTACCATCTGGACGAAGCCAAGACAACGTTCCATCTTTTCGTAATTCGGTTAATTTCTCTGTCAAGCGATGGGCCATTTGAATCGGCAAAGGCATCAATTCTGGTGTTTCCTTACAAGCAAAACCAAACATAAGTCCTTGATCGCCAGCGCCTTGCTCTTCATCATTCCCTTGACTTACACCTTGGGATATTTCTTTGGATTGGGGTTGAATGGCTGAAATCACTTTCACCGTTTCTTGATTCATCCCTTTTGTATAATCATCATAGCCAATCTCATTTAAGGTGTTTTTAACAATACGATCTACGTCAACAAATCCATCCGTAGTGATTTCACCCGCAACTACGACCATTTCTTTTGTTGCTAAAGTCTCACACGCCACACGAGATTCGGAATCTTGTTCTAATAAATTGTCTAAGATCGCATCGGATATGGCATCACAAACTTTGTCTGGATGACCTTCGGTTACGGATTCTGATGTAAAATAATATTCGCTCATAATGTTTCCTTTAATCTTAAAAATTGTCGGGGAAATTATACCTTTTTATAGAAAATCCAAAGTGATGGAAAAGTTTATATTAAGCAATGCTCGTCTTTAAATTCTAGTTTTCAATTAAAGAAACCATAATGGCATTTTGTGCGTGCATACGATTTTCCGCCTCATCAAAAACGATGGAATAATCCGCTTCCATCACGCCATCTGTTACTTCTCGTCCTCGTTCCGCAGGAAGACAATGCATAAATAAAGTTTCCTTACCTGTGCTATCCATGAGCTTTTCGTTTACTTGAAAATCAGCAAATAGTTTCTCTCGTGCTTCCACTTCATCTTTTTGTCCCATGGATGCCCACACATCGGTATAAATCACATCGGTTCCATTTACGGCTGATTTTGGATTGTGAGATAATTCAAAAGTAGAAATACCCGAATCTTCCACCATTTTTACGGTCGTTTCATCTGGTTCAAAGCCTTCTGGCCCACAACACACAAAATGCATTGGGAACTTACTCGCCAATTGTAACCAAGAATGAACGATATTATTGCCATCTCCCATATACGTAATTTTTAAATCATCCAAATGACCACGATGTTCCCAAACAGTAAGAATATCCGCCATAATTTGACAAGGATGATTGTAATCGGTTAGCCCATTCACAACGGGAGAATCAGCATATTTTGCCAATTCAATCATGTGTTCATGGTCAAACAAACGAGCCATAATCATATCATTGTAGCGAGAGACAACGCGAGAAATATCCTTAATTGCTTCTCGCTTTCCCACGCCGATATCATTCGGACCTAAAAATAAAGCATGACCGCCCATCCAAGTAAATCCTGTCTCAAAAGAGATGCGTGTCCGAGCAGACGGCTTAGCAAATATCATCGCCAAAGATCGATCTTTGAATGGCTTATAGGATTCCTTGCCATGAAATTTAGCTTTGATTTCTTTAGCCAAATGAAGCATACCCAAAAGTTCTTCTTTAGAATAATCACTAATATGGAGAAAATGATTTACCATTTTTATTTTCCTTAATATAGCTGTTTAATAAATTCGTTTCCCTAAATAAATTACTTTGGCGAGGGTTAATCGTAATTTTAATTTTCATCATATTTTTATAAACCCCCATCTATCCCCAACATTTGAGGATTTGATTGGGTAAAAATAAAAATTACTTTCTACTATTGTCCGCCGGATTAAATAGAAGAAACTTATTCTGTTAAAATTTTGAATAATTTTGAATTGGATGGAAGAACCAAAGTCGTATTTTTATCAATGACCTTTTTGTAGGTTTCCAACGTGCGGACAAACTCATAAAAATCTGGGTCTTTTGAAAAAGCATCTGCATAAATCTGCAAAGCCTTTGCTTCCCCTTCACCACGAATTTCTTGTGCTATTTTATACGCATCTGCCAAAACCACCACTTTATCTCGATCTGTTGTGGCTCTAATTTTTTGAGCTTCTTCTTCACCTTCCGATCTAAATTTATTCGCCTGACGCATTCGTTCTGCTTCCATCCGAGCATAAATGGATTTTTCATTTTCTTGAGGTAAATCCACTCGTTTGATACGAACATCCACAACTTCAATGCCATAAGGTCCTGTTGCTTCATTACTTTCTCGCGTTACTTTTTCCATGATGACGTCACGATTTTCTGTAATGATTTCTGCCATTTCATGCGTTCCTAATTCCTGACGTAATTTGGAGTAAACAATGTCATCCAAGCGCGTTACAGCAATGGGAACCGATTGCACGGTTTGGAGAAAAAGAAGTGGATTCACAATCCTAAATCGTACATAATTATCAACGATAAGTGATTTTTTATCCTGACTCAAAATCTCTTCTGGTGGCACATCATATTCCAACAAGCGATTGTCAAAAACGGACGCGGTTTGAAATGGAGCGGGCAATTTAAAATTAAGTCCTGGTTCCGTAATGGTTCTTATCGGTTTTCCAAATTGAAGGATAACCACCTGCTCCGTTTCGTCCACAAGAAATACAGTGGAGAAAGCAAACAAAAGCCCAAGAATTATTGTTGCTAAAAATATATTTTTTTTCATTATTTCTTCCCTTTCGTTGGGTTGAGATTCAAGAGATTGAGCACGTTCCCATTGTCTCCATCAGGAACAATCACTTTTTCAACCCCTGGTAAAATTTCTTCCATGGTTTCTAAATAAAGTCGTTTTTTGGTAATATTCTTCGCCTTGCGATATTCCTTGAGCATAGATTTGAATTTGGCCACATCCCCTTCTGCTCTTTTGGTTCGGGCTTGCTTAAAACCCTCCGCATTACGAATACGTGCTTCTGCTTCTCCCCGTGCTTTTGGGATTAAATCATTCCGATACCCTTCCGCTTGGTTAATCATACGATTTTTATCTTCTTTGGCTGAAGCCACATCCTTGAAAGCGCCAAGCACCTGTTCTGGGGGAGAAACGTCTTGCAACTGGACAGCTACCACTTGGATGCCTGCTCCATATTTATCCAATATCTCCTGCAACAAAGCCTTCGTTTCTTCTTGGATTTTGAGCTTTCCACTGGTCAAAGATTCATCGATATTATGACGACCCACCACCGTTCTTAAACTCGCTTCAGCAGCTTCGCGAACAGTCAGTCTAGGCTTGACAATGTCAAATAAATAGGCTTCCGGTGATTTGATTTTATACTGAACAATCATTTCTGCATCCACGATATTCTCATCTCCTGTGAGCATTAAACTTTCCTGATTGATAGCGCGGTACTGACCATTGCCTAAAGAACGAAACCCAATTTCGATTCGCTTCACTTCCGTGACTTTGGGCGTATCCACCGATTCAATGGGGTAAGGAAAATGGTAATTCAAACCCGGTTGATCTACGCGCGTGAATTCTCCAAAAGTCCGCACCACGCCGACTTCATCTGGTCCCACCTTATAAATGCCGGTAGAAAGCCATCCGAAAAAGACGATAAGTACAATGGGAATGAGTCCCAAAGTGAGTAGTTTTTCAGGGACTTTTATTTCGCTATCCCCGACGATTATTCTTCGATATGCCATTGTTATTTCTCCTTTATTAAAATTCTTTTCTTAATCGAGCTACAGGATAACCCAATTGATCTCTGTATTTCGCTACGGTTCTTCTAGCCATCTTGTAACCCACTTCAGCCAATCTTGTTCCTAATTCATCATCATTCAAAGGCGATTTTTTATCTTCCGCCAAAATGATTTTTTCCAATGCAATTTTGATGATATAGTTTGATACAACGCGTCCATCATCTAAAGAAACCGCATCAGAAAAAAAATGTTTCAGTTCAAAAACACCGTAAGGGGTGTCCACGAACTTACCGCGAGTTGAGCGACTTATTGTGGATATATCCATCTTAATTATATCCGCAATATCTTGTAATACCATAGGCTGGAGATGTTCGATGTTCCCCTTAAAAAATTCTGTTTGCTTCTCAATGATGGTCTTCATCACATTCAACATGGTGCGACGTCTTTGGTTTACCGCATCCACAAACCAGTGAGCCGAATCCAACTTTTCTTTCATGAATTTTTTTGTTTCGGCTGTAATAGATTTCTGATCCAAAGCGCCTGCATACTCTTGATTCACGCGCACTTCCGGAATACCGCCATCATTGGTGGTAATACGCCAGCCATCATTTTCTTCTCTAACAATCAAATCTGGAATCACCACTTGATAGCGATCTTGAAGCCCTTCTCCTGGACGAGGATTTAATTGAGAAATCAGCTCAATCGCTTCTTGTAATGCTTCGTGAGAACATTTCGTTTTTGTCTGAATTTTTTCATAACGCTTGTGCATAAAATCTTCAAACAAATAATGAACGATTTTCCACGCTAAAGATGCTTCATCATCCTCCAACTGAACGAGCAAACATTCTTGAATATTTCGAGAACCTAAACCTTTTGGTTCAAGACGTTGGACAACTTTGAGAATATCTTCAATATCTTCATCTTTTTTTCCAAATCGATCCGCAATTAGAATCAGTTCTGTATCTAAATATCCACGGTCATTTACATTCCAAATGATTTCTTCCGCAATTTCGACTTCAAGTTCAGAAAGGCCAGTATCATCCAACTGAGCAATCACATCTTCCAAAAAACTATGGCTTTCTGCTAAAGGACCGTATTCTTTTTCTTCTTGTTTGTTATAAGAAAAATCATCTTCATAAACTTCTTTTTCAGTCAAATCTAGCGCATCTAAAAGCGATTCATCTTCCGAATTTACATCTTCTGAAGTGTCCGTTTCTACTTGCTCCAATAAGGGATTAAGTTCCAACTCATCCAAAATGGCTTGCTCTAAATTGATAGCATTCAATTGAAGAAGTTTTGCTTGTAAAACTTGCGTTGGCGAAAGCTTCTGTTTTTGAGCTAAGACTTGTTTTAGATGGGTTGCCATTAGTCCAATCTAAATTTTGCGCCTAAATATAAACGACGTGCTTCTTCATCATTTGCTAAGGATTCAGAGCTTCCTGTTTTCAATACTTTTCCTTCAAACAATAGATAAGAACGATCCGTAATCGACAAAGTTTCTCTCACATTATGATCTGTAATCAAAACGCCAATATTTTTTTCTTTGAGAGAGCGAACGATGGATTGAATGTCTTCTACCGCAATCGGATCCACACCAGCAAACGGTTCATCCAAAAGGATAAAATCTGGATCCATGGCCAAAGCACGACTGATTTCCACTCGTCGCCTTTCTCCACCGGAAAGAGTATTCCCTTTGCTTTTTCGTAAATGAGCAATAGATAATTCGTCCAATAATTTTTCCATCTTTTCATTTTGCTCCGATGATGATAAATCACTCCGCATTTCCAAGACAAGTTTCAAATTATCTTCTACCGACAATTTTCCGAAAATGGACGGTTCTTGCGCTAAATAGCCTACGCCAGCCCGAGCCCGCTTATACATAGGTTCATCCGTAATTTTTTTTTCATCTAAAAAGATATTCCCAAAAGTAGGTTTTACCATGCCTGTAATCATATAAAATGTAGTCGTTTTTCCTGCGCCATTCGGACCGAGTAATCCAACAATTTCTCCCTTATTTACGGAAATATCTACATCTTGGACCACCATACGATTTCCATATTTTTTGGATATATTTTTTGCGCTGAGTGTTTGATTCTTCATTTTTTCAACTCTCGATTGCTCACGCCTGAAGGCTTTAAAATTTTCCAATGATTTAGATCAGAATCAGATTCAAATCCCACGCCATACAAAGTATCTGCATATTGGGTTGTCAACATAATCGAATCTTTCGTAAACATAATTTCCTTTTTCGAATCCCAAGTCAGTGTATCTGTATAAAGTGTCATTCCGCTATCAGAGATAGCCACAACCTGACCCATCGCCACCATATCATTGGATTTCTGATCCACTTCAGCACGTATTGCTTTCAAATTGGACGTGTGATTTTCCTCTCCATCAAAAAAATCGATGACCACACCACTATCCAAAAGCGCGAATTGCTTTTCATGATATTTTTCGAGATGTCCCGCACGAATTTTGGCCGTTAGACTGCCTTCATCACTCAAATATATGGTCACATTCCAACCCTCTTGATCTGGCCCTTTTTCCTGGATTTCCATATCGTTCATTTCAATCGGTTTTTCGCAAGCCATGAAAATCAGCCCAACAAATAGAGGCATCTTGGTAATTATATTTTTGAATTGCATGAGAGAATTTCGTAAATCCTATTCTTCATTATTGAACGTGCTAACCGCTTCACGCAATTGGATAAGCACATCTTCGTATCGTCCTTGCTCCTTTAATATCCAATCCACTGCTTCCCGAAAAGCCCCTTCTCCACCTGCTTTTTCTGTCACATAAACTGCCAACTCTTTTACCAAAGGATATGCATCAGAAACAGAAATAGCTGTGCCTACTTTTTCCATAACAGGCATATCAATCATATCATCTCCAATAAAAGCAATTTCATCATCGTCTAATTGGTATTTTTTTTTAAGGGCTTCATAGGGAATCAATTTATTCAAAGTGCCATTATAAACGTCTTGAATTTTGAGCTCTTTTGCTCGTGCTTCGGTGGCTTTAGAAAATCGTCCTGAGATAAATGCGACCTTCAAATCTGCCATTCGCGCTACTGCCATGCCCGCACCATCCAAAACAGAAAATCGTTTAAACTCTTCTCCCGTTCCATTGAGAAAAATCGTTCCATCTGTCCAAACGCCATCTACATCGGAAATAATCAATTTTATTTTTTGAACAGACGAATTCATGTTTATTTTAATGAATCATACTTTAGTGTGGCCGCAATAAAATTCCGAAACAAAGGATGAGCTCGATTGACGCGACTTTTTAATTCTGGATGAAATTGCCCTGCAACAAACCAAGGATGATTAGGCAATTCCACGGCCTCCACAACGCCCAATTCTTTATTCTCGCCAGAAAAAATTAATCCTTTTTTCTCTAGTCTTGCTCTATATCGATTGTTCACTTCATACCGATGGCGATGTCTTTCCGAAATATTTTTCTTTCGATAGGCGGCGTAGGTTTTTGTTCCCGTTTTAAGTGTGCAATCATAAGCGCCCAAACGCATGGTGCCACCTTTAATTTTAATTGCTCGCTGAGATTCCATCAAGTCTATCACGGGGTGAGCTGTCTTCGGATTAAATTCTGTTGAATTAGCATCTTTGAGTCCACAAACATGGCGAGCAAAATCAATCACGGCACACTGGAGTCCGAGGCAAATTCCTAAAAATGGGACATGGTTTTCGCGGGCATATTTGGATGCCAATATTTTTCCTTCTGATCCACGAGATCCAAATCCAGGGAGAAGCAGAATGCCTTGCACATTTTTGAACGCTTTTTCTGCAGAGTCATCATCCACAATTTTTTCGGTTTTAATCCATTTGATTTTGACACGTGCTGCATTTTCTACGCCCGCATGGATAAAAGATTCGATGACACTCTTATATGCATCTAATAACTCCGTATATTTCCCACACATGGCAATGCTTACTTCATTGGCAGGGTTTTTGAAATTATGGATAAAATCTTCTAAGTGGGAAACATCCATTTCTTTATCCAATTGAAAACGATTGTTGATGATGTCACCTACGCCTTGCTCATGCAAAACCAAAGGGACTTCGTAAATGCTTTCCAAGTCTCGCCCTTCAAGCACATGATCTGGACGCACATTGCAAAAAAGGGCTATTTTATCTCGAACTGATTTCTCAACAGCATATTCGGAGCGGCACAAAATAATATCAGGTGATAAACCAATTTCGCGTAATTTCATGACTGAATGTTGCGTCGGTTTAGATTTGAGTTCACCACTCGCTTTGATAAAAGGTAACAAAGTAACATGCACCAAAATATGATTGTGATAACCTGATTCTAAGGATAATTGACGAATCGCTTCCATAAAAGGCAAACTCTCAATATCGCCTACGGTTCCGCCCACTTCACAAATAACAATATCATATTTTTTCGGTTGATTAACTGCCTTAATCCGATCAATAATTTCGTTGGTGATATGAGGAATAACCTGAACCGTTTCTCCCAGATATTCCCCTTTTCGTTCTCGCTCTAAAACATTGCTATAAATTTGTCCTGCAGTCGCATTGTTGTTCTTGGTCATATTTACATCAATAAATCGTTCATAATGTCCCAAGTCTAAATCTGTTTCTGAGCCATCATCTAAGACAAAAACTTCTCCATGTTGATATGGATTCATGGTTCCTGGATCAATATTGAGATAAGGATCGAGTTTAAGGATTGTAACACGTAAACCGGCGGATTTCAACAGATATCCAATGGAAGAGGCTGCAATGCCTTTTCCTAAACCAGACATGACGCCCCCAAGGACAAATATATATTTGGTTTGTTTTTTGTTCGCCACGATAAATTTTCCTATCGGCTCATGGCGCTATAAACACCGGTCACATAAGAAATCACCCAAAAAATATAGACAAATCGGTAAAAATTAAATTGACATTTTGAAAGTGCCCACGGCTCTTCATCTTTTGCTGTTTTCCAGCCCCAAATGATAGAAACAAAAATTACAAATGCGCCAGCATATCCCAATAAGGAATGGGGCGTAAATGCTGATTGAGTTGAAATAGCTGCCATACACCACACCGCAATGACTTCTGAAACAAATCCACTAGACAATATAATGAGTTGTTTTTTTGTGAGCATCCTGGACTTTAATACAGGAATCAATGCTCGGGAATATAGAATCAGTGCTAATGTTATCAAGAGTGCGCCAGCTAAAATAAAAAGAGATGTGTTCATCAGATTAAGGGTCTCCCTGTTCGTTGTGAAAATCAATTTTCCAAAGGTAAACAGCTTCGAAACATGGCGCGAAATTAGACATAATAAGCACTAATCTCATTGTTTTTTAAGAGCAGAATCCTAATCCAACGCTTCTTTCATTTCCAAGAGATACGATTTTGCTGCATCGTAAGTATTTTCAATCTCTCCGTCTAAAATGGCTTCTTCCACAGCAAGCTTGATGGCTCCAATCTGTCTCCCTTCTGTTAAAGAAAAAATCTCCATAATTTCGTTTCCTTTAACAGGAGATTGAAAAGCTTTCATCGCATCCCGTTCAGTCACATTCGCCATTTTTGATTCCACAATATCAAAATTCTTGAGGTAACGCTTCACCTTATTGGGATTTTTCGTGGTGATATCCGCCCGACACAAAACCAACAAATCATCTACTTGCTCTCCAGCCGAGACCATTAATCTCCGCACGGCAGAATCAGTCACTTCGCCTTTCGCCAAAGCAATAGGACGTAAATGCAATAAAGTCATATTCACTAAATAATTTTGCAATTCATTTGATAGCTTCATCCGTTTTGCTACTTTTTTTAAAATGCGGGCGCCTACCTCACTGTGTCCATGAAAGGTATATCCTTTTTTCGGATCAATTCTTCGTGTATGCGGTTTGGCAATATCATGTACTAAAGCAGCAAATCGAATTTCCATTTTGTCCGTCAATTTCGCCGAATTATCCACCACCTGCATGGTATGAGTATAAATATCTTTGTGATGCCATTCGGACGTTTGTTCCAAGCCAATCATATTGTCAATTTCAGGGAAAATAAATTTCAGCAAACCTGTTTTCTGGAGAATATCTATTCCAATAGACGGTTTGGGCGTTTTTAAAATTTTGGTAAGTTCGGTGGTTTTCCGTTCCCAAGAGACAATATCGATTCTTTTGGCTTGACGCTTAATGGAATTCAATCCAGCCGAATCTATCTCAAAACCCAGCTTAGACGCGAAATATGCGGCGCGCATCATGCGAAGTGGATCTTCGGAAAAGGTGCTATCTGGATCCAGCGGAGTCAACAACTTTTTCGCTTCAATATCTTTCATACCATCAAAAGGATCGTGCAATTCACCAAAATGTTCAGGACGGATGTCCACCGCCATGGCATTGACCGTAAAATCACGACGAAGCAAATCGCCTTTCAAATCCGTATAAATGACTTCACTCGGCTTTCGTGAATCATCTCTATAGGATTCACTGCGCGCTGAAGCAATTTCGATTTGGATGATTTCATTTGGAATCAGGGCTGTTCCAAATTTTTCAAATGGAACCACTTTTCCCATCTTGAGCTTTTGAGCTAATACCTTTGCAAATGCAATCCCATCGCCCACCACCATCATATCAATATCATTTAATCGATTTCCCATAATCAGATCTCGGACAAACCCGCCCACAAGATAGACTTCCACATTTAAAGATGAAGCGAGTTGGCCTGCGGTTTCAAGAATGGACAGACAGCTTTGTGCACTTTTATGATTTAATAAATCTTTGATATTTTCCATGATTATAAATTACTCCGAAAAATATTATTTATGAACCCAGTTCTGTCCAAAATAATTTTGGCATTCCGCACGAGGAACGAGATGTGAAATCTATCTAAAGATTGTCAGTCACGCTTAAAGTGGATTCCGAATATTTACATTCTTAACATTTTGAAATGACAGCTATTTCTTATTGAGGCGATTTAAAACGTTTTGGTAAATGTGTTGTGAACGGAAGCTTATCATTTTATTCTTGTAGGTGTCTTCGAATTTACCCCAATTTTGCATCGATGAAATTCTCTGTATTGAAACGCTTTACCTTCACTTTCTTTTTTCTTTCCATTGCCTTAGGACAATTTGGAAAAATTAATATATCTTTTGATGAACAATTGCTCCGTGGGGATGAAAGACAAGAAATTTATCAACTCAAAGATGATATTCGACGTTTTATTATCGGCACAAGATGGAGTGAAGAATTCAACGATTTGCAGATTCCGCTTCATATTCAGATGATTTTTGAAGGTGTTTCCGTTAAAAGTGGACAAAAAATATTTTTGTGTCAGGCTCTTTTTTCTAATGGAGGTGATCAACGTTATTTCGATAAAGGTCTCCAATTTAATTATACTTCAGGATCAGCGCTTTATTACGACCCTGTGATTTTTGAACCCCTTTCTAGTTTTATTGCCTTTTATACAAACCTTATTTTGGCCAATGAAATTGATACTTACGAACTTCATGGGGGTGGAAAACATTATGAAATTTCTCGTGAAATTGCCTTTCGCGGACAAAGCTCTGATTTGAAAAAAGGGTGGGCTGCTCGGACAAATCTTGTGGATGATTTGACTTCAAACAATGGGCTCCGAAAAGCGCGACTTGCTTATTATTATGCCTTGGAATTATTTCAAGAGGGCGCCATAGATGAGGCGATTCAAGAATTTGAAAAGATGATTAATGGCTTAGATTTGGTTTATAAAGAATTTGGGCGCGAACGATATACGCTATTTTTCATGAAAATTCAGGCCAAAACCATTGCTGATATTTTTGCCATTCTGGGCAGAAAAGATTTTCTCTTAGATATGAAAGAATTAGATCCGGATCAACATGATATTTATCAATCGACGCTGGAATCTATATCAAAATAATATGGGATTTAATCTAAATACAAACTTACAGTATAGCGCAGCATATAAGAGTAATATACTTCATATCTGCGGTATATTAACTAGTTGGTCGGTCGCTTTGCGCCCGACCAATGGCGAAACTGTAAACAGTCAGGGGGCCGGTTCGGCGCAAGCGCCTACCAACCCCCACTCGAACGGAAGAATCAAATGAATGCTCAAGACCATCATTTAATCTCCGATCAGTTTCGCCATTAGCTGCAACAAAAAGGAGATATCATGGGTAGCGAAAACCTATTTATAAAATGCAAGACCTGCGGAAAAGAAGCATCTAAAGTAGCAAAATCATGTCCACACTGCGGAGAAAAGATAAAAAAACTTAGTGTTATTCGCTGGATTGGTATTGTTCTATTCTCTCTGTTTGTTATTGGGCTTATAAATGCACCAAATAAAAATGAGCAGTCTAACTCAAGTGAAACTGTTGCTAATGTCTCTGAAAAAACAAAAGCACAGCCAGAAGTTGCAATGCCAGCAGATGAGATTCAATTCATCAGCACAGTTGAAAAATATGTTAGCGGCTTTCGAGAAGCTAAAAATGAACTTCAACAATCAGCATTGAGAGACCAACGAAAAATAGAAATAGCAAAAATAATAGGTGGTCGTACGGTTTCATCATGGGTAGGGAAAATAAATAAACTTGAAACCAACACAGAAGGAAAGGCAATTCTATCTATACAAATATCACCAGATATAGAGATAAAAACATGGAACAATGCACTCTCTGATATAAACGCAAACACTTTAATAAGTAAAGATTCTTCACTCTATAGCAGTTTATTTGAACTCTCACGAGGGCAACAAGTGGAGTTCTCGGGCAACTTTTTTAGCTCTACAACTGATTATATTGAAGAAACTAGCATGACGATTCAAGGTTCAATGAGGAGCCCTGAATTTTTATTTAAATTTAAATCTGTAAAACATCTTAACTAAAAGGAGAAGTAAAATGTCAATGATAAAGTGTCCTGAATGTTCATCGGAAGTAAGTGATTCCGCATTAAAGTGCCCAAGCTGTGGTGTTCAACTACGAAAAGCCAAAAGGGGGTTCTTTGGAAAACTCGTTAAATGGGGGTTTATAGGCTTTAATATTATTATGCTAATCTGGCTTGTTGGTGGTATGGGAGCTGCAACCGATGGCATGGAAGCAATGTCAGAAGCAGAAAAAGCTGGCACTGCAATTGGTGCAGGAATTGGCATGGCAATGATATTTGGTGTTTGGGTCGTTGGAGATATTATCCTAGGATTATTTGTGCTATTTACTCGTCCAAAGTCATAAAAAGCAGCTAACAAGTCGCTCCAGCCGACCCAGAATGCGCTGCTCGTTTATGGATAAAAAGCATGCCATAAACAATCATCACATTCTGGGCTGCTGAGCTTGGCGTTGGTCGGTCGCTTTGCGCCCGACCAATGGCGAAACTGTAAACAGTCAGGGGGCCGGTTCGGCGCAAGCGCCTACCAACCCCCACTCGAACGGAAGAATCAAATGAATGCTCAAGACCATCATTTAATCTCCGATCAGTTTCGCCATTATAAGGTGTTTCAAGAATCAATTACAAAGGTAGAATGATGACAGAATTAAAATATGTAAAACCAGAAAGAATTTGGTTAAAGAATCATTCAGACTATAATGAAGCTTGGGTTCAAAACCACATCGCGGAAGACCCATCTATTTTAGGATTGGGTGATTTAATCCTTCGAGACAAAGAAAGAAGCCAACCACACGCAGGAAGATTAGACTTATTACTTCAAAATGTTGAATCTGATAGAAGATACGAAGTAGAAGTCCAGTTAGGTAAAGTGGATGAAAGCCATATAATTAGAACTATTGAGTATTGGGACATTGAAAGAAAGCGATTTCCTCAATATGAACATTGTGCTGTAATTATTGCCGAAAATATCACAAGTCGTTTTCTGAATGTCCTCAATTTATTTAATGGTCATATTCCACTTATCGCAATTCAAATGAGTGCTTTAAAAATTGGCGATTATATTGCTCTTGAATTTGCAACTGTAATGGACGAATTGACACTTGGTATGGATGAAGATGACGAAGTAAAAGAAGTTACTGACAGAAATTATTGGGAAAAGCGGGGCACGAAAGCAACCGTTAAAATGGCAGACGAAATATTAGAAATAATCAGAACTTTTGACCCAAACATAGACTTGAAATACAATAAATTCTACATTGGTTTAGCAAATAATGGTCAGCCAAATAATTTTGCAATTTTCAGAGCACAAAAAACACATTTAAGATTGGAATTAAGAATTCAACAATCAGATGAATTTGAAGAAAAATTAGAAGAAACAGGTTTGGATGTTTTGGACTATGATAAAAGATGGGGGAAATATCGAATTCGTTTGAAAAAGGTCGATATAAAAAAACATTCAGAATTTTTGTCGGAATCTTTAAAGATGGCTTATGACGGAAGTAATAATTAAACACCTTATAACCCCCACTCCACCCCCGAATTTCTTCGGGACCGGCGGACGGTAATGAGAATTAGGAATTATCAATTAAGAATTAGAAATTAATGTCGCCGGTGAGGTTCACCCAATAAACCTTTGTTTAGTAATATGTGATACTGTAAATTGATACTATGCTAAAGCTGGGGAAAAAGCACAAAAGAACTTTGGACAATATTTTTGACTCCCCGGTTAGAGCCAATGTAAAGTGGGATGACATAGAAAAAATGCTCACTGCATTGGGAGCTGAAATATCAGAAGGTCGTGGATCACGAGTGAGAATACATCTAAATAAAATCAGAGCTGTATTCCATCGTCCACATCCCCAAAAAGAGACAAATAAAGGTGCATTAAAATCTATGCGTCGATATTTAAAAGAAGCAGGAGTGAAAAAATGATGACACACAAAGGATATTCTGGTCACGTTTCATTTGACGATGAAGCAAAAATATTTCATGGCGAAGTTCTTGATACAAGAGATGTTATTACATTTCAAGGACAGTCTGTTGATGAAATAGAAACTGCTTTTAAGGATTCAGTTGATGATTACCTTGATTTCTGTATGGAACGTAAAGAAGAGCCAGACAAACCATTTTCAGGTAAATTTGTAGTCCGTTTAGACCCATCGCTTCATCATAGGATTTATCTAAAAGCAGTCCAATCCGGTAAAAGTTTAAATGGGTGGATTAAAGATACATTAACGGACAATCTACATCATCACTCCACCGGACGGCAATAAGAATTAGGAATTATTGTGAAAACTGATAATGTAATTTTAGATAAGAGTTATGCTTTTGCATTGCGAATTATAAAATTATATCAGTATCTATGTAATGAGAAGAAAGAGTATGTTTTATCAAAACAAATTTTACGAAGCGGAACCTCTATTGGGGCAAATGTTGAAGAAGCAATTGGTGGCCAATCTGAAAAAGATTTCAAAGCCAAATTATCAATTGCTTATAAAGAAGCTCGAGAAACCCATTATTGGCTTCGTTTAATTCGTGATAGTGAAATATTATCAGAAAAAGAAGTAGAATCTTTAATTACTGATTGTGATGAAATACTTAAAATATCAGGCAGTATCATCAAAACAATGAAAATTCGTAATTCCTAATTCCAGATTCGTAATTAAACTTGCCGGCGAGTTTATGCGTTACTCTCCCCGTTTTCCCCAGCCCATTTTGGTACGCAGGGTTTTGAAATAGCTTTGATCTCCAAAATCAATGAGCTGAACACGATGTTTTGCTATTTTGACTTGAATCATTTCAGACGGAAATAGTGTTTCGTGGATTTGTCCATCTGCCGTAAAAATAAAAGGTTCTTCCTGATCCACGATTTGAATATCAATCATAGATTTGTCCGACACCACCAAAGGCCGTGATGTGAGGGAATGTGGCGATATAGGTGTAATCACAATTGTATGTACATCTGGCGCCATAATGGGACCGCCTGCGGACAAGGAATAAGCGGTTGAGCCAGTGGGCGTAGCTACAATCAATCCATCTGCTTTATAATCCCCAACAAATGCCCCATTCACTTTCACTTTAATGGACATCATGCGATGGGATTCGGAATTGCGAATGACGATATCATTCAAAGCAAAATGACTTATGGTTTCCCCATTTTTTTTAAATAACCCTTCCAGCATGGATCGAGAATCTAAACTGTAATTTTCTGCAAGGATATCTTCAAGTCGAACCGTTAAATCCTTTTCCATGACCTTGGCCAAAAACCCTAAATTTCCAAGATGAATTCCCAAGATGGGCAAATCATAATTCATCACCGCACGGGATGCAGACAATAAAGTCCCGTCTCCTCCCAAAACGAGTAAAAGATCAAGACGATCCAAATCGGCTGGTTTTTCAATAATGCGAATCGAATCCGAAAAAGGTTCACGTGTCATTTCTCTGATTCTTGTTGTGATAAATGGCGTCAAGTTCTTTGCTTGAATCCAATCCAATAAAGGATGGAGTAATGCCCAAAATTGAGACTTTTCCGTATTGCCCCAAATACCAATGCTTTGTATGGTTTTCATTTTTCCGGACTACTTTTCTCAACTTTGTTTGAGAGTTCAGTGATTTTTTGTTCAGCGCCATGAAGTTGTTCTTTACAAAAGGTGAGTAAGGCTGTCCCTTCTTCAAATAGATTCAAACTGTTTTCTAAACTTTCTTCGCCTGATTCCATTTGAGAAACGATATCCTCCAAGCGAATTAAGGCCTCTTCAAAATGTTTTGGTTTTTTGGATTTATTCATTGTTGAATTTAATGCGATTTATTGAACGCATCATTTCCTTTCCTTGTTTCGTATTTTTTTAGCTTCAAAGCGCCCCTTGCCTGTTTGAAGCGTAAAGTGTTCACCTGTTTCCACATCCTCTTGGCTTCGAATGAGCATTCCATTTTCTAAAGTCGCAAGAGCATATCCTCTATGTAAAATAGATTCTGGACTCAGAGATATTAAATGTTTTTCAAAACCAAATAGATTGGCTTGCAAGGCTTTTTGTTTGGTTTCAATCGCATATTGCATTTGATGAAATAACTGATGCATTTTTTCTTGGTTTTGTTTTATTTTTTCTGAAGGAGCTTGAAAAGCTAAGCGATGTTCTATTCCATCTATATTTTGCCAATGTTCAAGGATTTGACTCTGTAGTTTTAATCGAATTTCATGAAATTTACCTTGCGCTAAATCCGCTATCTCTGTGCTTTGCAAGCTGGCTAGCTCTGCACCTGCTGAGGGTGTGGGCGCACGGAGATCTGCCACCAAATCCGAAATGCTAATATCCACTTCATGCCCGACTGCAGAAATAACAGGAATCTCACTGGCAAAAATAGCCCGAGCCACAATTTCTTCATTAAAAGCCCATAAATCTTCCAACGATCCGCCGCCTCGCCCCACAATTAAAAGATCTACTTCACTGATATTTTGAAAGGCTTCTATACCTTTAACAATATCTTCCGCTGCTCCTTGGCCTTGCACTTTTGTAGGACGAACAACAAGCTCAATATGAGGCGCTCTTCGTCCTAAAACTTGGATAATATCTCGAAGGGCTGCGCTGGTTCCGGAACTAACAACACCAATTTTTCTGGAGAATTTTGGCAAGGGCTTTTTATACTGCGCATCAAAAAGGCCTTCTGCTTGAAGCTGTTTTTTTAAGGCTTCAAAGGCTAAATATAATGTGCCCACACCTGCTGGTTCCATTTGGCGTACGGAAAGTTGATATTGGCCTCTTTTTTCGTAAACAGAAATGGCGCCAGACGTGATGACTTGCATACCTTCTTCCAATTTAAATTTTAGATACTGATTATATCCTCGAAAATAGGTGCATTTAATTTCAGCCCGGTGATCCTTGAGCGTAAAATACATGTGCCCCGAACTATGATGATGAAAATTAGAAATTTCCCCTGTTACCCAAATATCAGGAAATTCTCCTTCGATTAACGATTTTAATCGCTGGGTAAGTTCAGTGATGGATAGGGGTTTAAAATCCACCCGAGATGGCCAGTGATTGGCATGTAAAAATGATTGTCACACAATTAAGAGAGAACTATGCGGTCAAACAAACTGACCGCATAGTTCAAAGCTAAGAACGCTTAGTTTTTCTTTTTCTTATGTCGATTTGCGCGTAAACGTTTTTTCCGTTTATGGGTATTCATTTTGCGCTTCTTGCGTTTTTTTCCGCAGGGCATAGTGTTCCTCTTTTACTTATTTGTTAATTCGTTCACGCGTGATCGCATCATTTTAGCCGGTTTAAATGTGGGTACATATCGCTCCGGTAAATAAATGGCCTCTCCTGTTCCTGGATTTCGTGCTTTTTTTGGCATACGGTGCTTAACGCCAAAGGTACCAAATCCACGCAATTCCACGCGATCGTTATTTGCTAATGCATCGATAATGGTTGACATAACACCGTTCATAATTGTTTCTGTCTCCACTTTGCTTAATCCAGTTGCGGATGAAACAATATCAACTATTTCCTGTTTTGTCATAATGAACTCCTCCTCTTTGTTGGAGATTATCCTTCCTTGACCCAAATGGTCAATTTTTGTCCTGGGTGAATCATATAAGAACCATATTTTAAATTATTCCATCGTCTAATTTTTCCAGCTCCGGTTCTATAATTCTCAGCAATATGGCCAAGCGTATCCCCTCTTTTTACCTTGTAAACCACTTTATAATGACCCGCAGGTCCGCCATTTTGCAAACCACCATACAATCTTCCACCCTTGCTCGGAATCTTAAGACGAGCGCCTACGCGAATTTTATGTCGGTTTCTAATTTTATTAACAGAAGCAATATCATGAACCGATACCTTATATTTTTGAGATATGGTCCAAAGGCTTTCTCCATAGCGAACTTTATGAGAAACAAATTGTGGCGCAAAACGTTGATTTTCTGATAATTTTGACCAATTGTTTTCAAAATGTTCTTTTGTTCCAAAAGGCAATTTTAATAAATAAGGTTTATCTGCAGGGGAGGCCGATTGGCGCAACTCCGGATTATAATTTCGTAAGGTTTTTACTTTGATTCCAGCGTTCTGGGCTAAAACAACCAAATCCGCACTTTTTTCTAAGCGCACTTCTTCAAATCGAAATGGCTTAACCTTCGGAATTTTAAAATCGTAATCTGCTGGAGACTTTGCAATAATTGCGGCAGCCAAAAACCAGGGAATATAATTTCGTGTTTCTCTTGGTAAAGAATGTAATTGCCAAAAATCAGAGGTTTGATGCATTTTGGTGGCTCGCCGAATGCGTCCACCTCCAGCATTATAAGCAGCTAAAGTTAAATACCAACTATCAAACGATTTGTTTAAGTCTAATAAAAATTCACACGCTGCATGTGTTGCTTTTATTGGGTCCCGTCTTTCATCAATATACCAATTCCTATTTAAACCATACGCTTTCCCTGTAGAATAAATAAATTGCCACATTCCAGAGGCATTGGCGCGAGAATACGCTTTTGGATTTAGTCCTGATTCAATCATAGCCAATACAATAATTTCTTCTGGAACTTCATGTGATTTCAATATAGGTAAAATTAATCCTTTATACTCTTCATACCTTTCCAACCAAATCTCAAACTGTCTCCGCCCTTTAGAAGTAAAATAATTGATATATTGATCTACCTGCTTATTGCGCACAAGTGGAATATGGCCATCTCGATCATCAACGACTACAAATTTACTCTCCCCCATTTTAATTTCCAATGGCTCCAACTTGGATGTGAGTTCGTTCCGAGTTCTGTCTGCAAAAAAGGGAGATTCAGATTGCTGGATTGTTTTGAGCTTTTGAGAGGTAATATCGGAAAAAGTTTTATCAAATCGATCAAATTCTTCTCTATCCTCAATACTCATATCACCTAATTGATCTGCTTCCATGAGGAGCTCAACAATGCGACTCAAATTAAAAACGACTTCAGCCGTATCATGATGAAAATCAGCAATTTGCACGTCTACCAACAGAAGCTTTACGTCCTGTAGTAGTGTGGGGAATCTATTTTGAGTCTCATCAATATCCGCAGTTTTTTCTGTGATTTCTTGGTCCAGAATTTTATCAGATATAGCTTTTTCAGCCCCAAACCCAAGACTGAGTATGAGAAGAAAAAGAAGAGGTGTTGTTCTTGTAAAAGTGTTATTCATAGTGATTTACATCAATATTAAGGGTGGAAACTTAGGGGCATCGCATCCATAAGACAATAGGGCATATTTCATCGAACGTAGATTATTGATAAAGGTTCATTTCTATTCCAGGACATGCAAGACAAAGGTTTTTCTCACAGTATGAAGACTCTAATACTAAGAACCCTTGAAGAATGGAAAATGATTTCAATTCTTTTTGTGATAAAACATGACCAAACTTTCGTTGAGCTTTTCCATAAGTATATGGCAAACGTAATCCCAACCATTCGGATTGCCACAACTGTAATCCAAGGCCATCACCCTTCCTTAAAGATTGGGCAGCAAGAAAAGGTAGAAATACATTGCCGAGCCATTCAGTGATTAAGCCCTGACCAAATCCACAGACACGCATTTTTTTCTGAACCCATGCTATCGAAACATCTTCAGACAGAAACATATCATAATGCTTCATAAGAAAATGATAAAATAAGGCCGCTTTGGGCAATAATTGACTCGCTTGTTTTGCTGGGCGTACGGCACAATGATTCCAATCACATGCTTGACTAAAGGCAAGAAACTGAGCGATAAGTTTTTCTTTATTTCCTATATGTTCTCCTTGGCAATACACCTTTTCTGCCAATAAAGCCATGCTACTTTCATTCCCTTTTGCCGCCACTATTTGTAATGATTGTGTGATTAGCAACTTTTTAGGATCTTTTCCAGCCATCTGATATCTCTCGACCTTTTTAAGCCAGCGTTTTTGGCTTAAAAATAATAATTGGGAACGGATATCATCCCGAATAAGTTTCCCCGCCAAAAGACAAGAAGAGCCCTCGCCTTTCGTATCTCCTTTTTCAAAAAGGATAGTGGGGATAAACGTAACGGGAGATGGTGCAAATTGATGGACCACATGTAAAATAACGGATTGATATTTCGGATTTTGATGGTGGCCATGATACCACCAACTTTTTTCATGTAAATGTATTTCAATGTCACCTCTTTGAATATGGCCATTGACGAATACAATGGCATTCAAAAAATCTGGGCCATCATGATGGTTTTCTTTCCCCGGGTCAATCACCATTATGGGATGTTTATTCCTATCATAGAAAATTTGACCTTTGGGTAATTTGGTCCACAACTTTACGATTTGCTTTTCATAAATGAGAGGGGAATCATGCACACAAAAAGATTGATATTTTGGCTGAAGATAAATCACCTGCGTTTTGCTTCCCACTCATTTTTAAGCCGAATCACTTCATCTCGTATTTGTTCTGCAATGACACGCCTATCTTTTGTATCTAAATCTTTTGTGATTATTGGCTCTCCCAAAACAGTTTCAATGGGTGTTTTTCCTAACCCCCAGGATCCTTTAGTCAGTAATTCAAAAGTGCCACACAATGCCATCGGTACAATCGGGATACCCATTTGAATGGCCATGACGATACCTCCCCGTTTAAAAGATTTAATCTGTCCATCTAATGAGCGAGTGCCCTCTGGGAAAAGGAGAATGGATCGAGGGTCTTCATTCAGGGATTTTTTGGCTTTTTCCAAAGAGTCAATGGCTTTGTCGTGATTACTACGATCCACAAAAATATGTCCACCCGCTGTGAGTGCTTGCGCAAATACAGGGATTTTTTTTAACTCAATTTTTGCAATGGATACCATTTTGTTCGGTATGGTTGCATATGCTAAGGGGATGTCGAAACCAGAAGCATGATTTCCCACAAAAAAATAGGATTGATTTTGAGATATTTTATCAAGGCCTGAAATTGAATACTGGATGCCACCTGACCCTAAAATGAGTTTGGACCAGGTTTGAGCAACCCAAGCCATTAAATCGGTACCATTTCGTAAAAATAAGGATAAGATAACACCGCCACCGCCTAAAATAATCGTCCAAATGATGAGATTAAATATAACCCAGATGGTCCGCAATCAGCCTATCTCCTCTATGCCCAAAAGTTTGGCGACACTTTCAGGAAAGCGAATCGTCCCATCCGCTTGTTGGTATGTTTCAATGAGGGCAATAAACAGTCGAGGCGTGGCCACTCCAGAGCCATTAAGTGTGTGAATAAAATCGACTTTTTTATCATCGGTTTTTCGATATCGAATATTCCCTCTTCGGGCTTGGAAAGATTCAAAATTGCTACACGAGCTCACCTCTAACCATTTTCCCTCACCGGGAGCCCACACTTCAATATCATAACATTTTGCGGCCGAAAAACTCAAATCTCCAGTCGAAAGGGCCAAAACACGATAATGAAGTCCCAACGCTTGTAAAACTGACTCAGCTTGTAAGGTTAAACTTTCCAGCTCATCATAGGAATGCTCAGGCTTTACAAATTTGACCAACTCCACCTTATTAAATTGATGAACCCGCAATAATCCTCTCGTTTCTTTCCCATACGAACCCGCTTCTCGCCGAAAGCAAGGCGAATAGGCTACGAGTTCAATAGGCAAATCTTTTTCATCTAAAATTTCCCCTTGATAAATATTGGTTACCGGTACTTCCGCTGTGGGCGCCAAATAAAGATCATCCACTTCCGCATGATACATATCTTCTTCAAATTTTGGGAGCTGTCCCGTTGTTATCATGGCAGATTGTCTTAATAAAACGGGGGGAAAGATTTCTGTAAATCCATATTTTTCGATATGATGTTCTAACATGAATCTGAGTAATTCTCGTTCTAATTTTGCACCTTGCCCTATATATAAAGGAAATCCTGAACCTGATAATTTTGCTGACCGTTTAAAATCAAATAAATTTAAGGATTCCCCCAAATCTGTATGTGATTGAAGCTCAAAATCATACTCGGGCTTTTTACCCCATTGGCGAATTTCAACATTATCATTCTCATCCTTACCAATAGGAACAGATTCATGAGGAAGGTTAGGTAACCTCAGGAGGACATGTTGAATCGATGCTTGTAAATCGCTCCCTTTTTTCTCATAAGACTTTATTTCTTCTCCAAGCGACCTCATCTCAAGAATCATTTTTTCCGCATCTTTTCCAGCTTTTTTCAATTGACCAATTTCTTCAGATGCACGGTTACGTTCTGCGCGCTTTTCATCTAATGAGGATTGAATCTCCCGATGAGACTTGTCTAAAGATAGAATATGATTAATATCAATATTTTCACCTTTTGTCATAAGGGCTTTTTCCACCGCTTTGAATTGTGTTCTTATTAGATTTATGGATATCATTTTAATTACGTCCGAAATTGAAGACGGAATTTACGAGAGAGAATAGGGCATTCCAAGGCCTCCTCTCAATCTTAGAATTAAGCTGATTCTTCTTTTAAATATCAAGATAAAAATTATTACATAAATTCTGTGCCCGGGCACAGAATTTGCGTAATAATTTACAGTAAAATATGTTTGCTTATATCATTTAATCTCTTTACTATCCTAGCATAATAATTGTTATTATCTTAAAGGAATTCTATCGAAAATAATCGCTAACAAGTCTGTTTTTAACAAAATAAGGAGCGTTGCGACTATACGAGTAAGATTTTTGCCATTATTACATAATCGGCTATTCCTCTATTCACAAAGTTTACAATAAATCTATCTATGAAAAATACTATTCTATATCTGTGTCTATGCTCAATAATGTTTGGCCAAACTCTTGACATTAATGCATTAAGAAATGTTCAATCTGCGTTTTCTAATTCGGGGGAATATTCATCTTCTACAACTCAAAATGTTCAAGCGAAAATGCAGATTAAAATGGATAAGCCTATCGATCCAAAACAATATATAATTGGCCCGGGCGATCAATTTCTTGTCAATATCATTTCAAGCGATCAAGTTGCAAATTACACCTTAAGCGTTTCACCAACCGGTGAAATCCTCATCCCATCTGTTGGTATTATTTCATTAAGTGGCGAGTCCTTAAATCTTGCTATCTCAAAGATGGAATCAGCCATTAAAAGTTTAAATCAAAGTGCTCAAGTTTTCATTCTATTATCTGAGATAAGGGAGTTTAAAATAAAAGTGGTGGGACATCTACAAAACCCTGGACTTTATACCGTAACGCCCGTTACTCGTGTTTCTGACTTATATCAAGATATCATTTCTGAGATAGATATTGAAGAGGACGAAAATGACGATGAGAAGATTAATCGCGAATTTAAAGACAAATATGATTATGGCAATATCATCCAACAAATGAATCAAAAAGAAAAAACTGCAATCGTTTATCCCGAGTTATCAACTCGAAATTTGTTTTTACTCCGTGACAAGGATACCGTTAAAGTCGATTTGGCTAAATTTGCTGCAACAGGGATTGACCAATACAACCCTTTTATTAATCAAGAGGATATTCTTGTGATTCCCTTAAAGCAAAACCTTGTGAGTATTTATGGTGGTGTTAATATATCTGGAAAATATGAATTTGTGCAAGGCGAATCTCTGCATGATTTAATCCGTATCGCAGGTGGCATCAGGCCTGATGCAGATCCAACTAATATTGAAATCACTCGCTTTACAAGTCCAACTCAGAAATACTCCTTTCAAACATCCTTGGCTCACGCAACTAATATAATCATAGAGCCTGAGGATCATATCATGCTGCGATATGCTCATAATTATAAAAGACAAGATGTGGCCTATGTACAAGGCGAGATATTATACCCTGGTGTCTATACAATAGAACCAGGCATAACAACCATTGGAGACATTCTTTCAAAATCAGGGGGATATACAGATTATGCAGATTCATCTAAAATGATAATAAGCAATGATTTCATTGAAGAAATTCCTGATAAAGAAAAAATGCGTATTCTTTTTATTCCAGAAGAAAACAGATCCGGTGCAGAACGTGCCTACATCAAAGCAAGAATGTTAACACAAAAAGGAACCTTAGAATCGAACTCAATCAATCAGACACAATCTATTGTAGATTTTAAACTATCAAAAAATGACATCATAACTATCCCTGAAAATTTTTCTTTTGTTGAGGTTTTAGGTGCAGTAGAAAATCCTGGTCGATATGCCTATTATTCTCATTTTCTACTTTCAGATTATCTTGAGCTTTCTGGAGGATTAACAAAGACGGCAACTCGGGGAAAATTTATTATCAAATCAGGGACAGGACAGCGATTACCGTTTAATAAAAACATAGGAATTGAAAGTGGAGATGCCATCTTTATTGCAGAAAAAATGGAGTATAATAAATGGTTAGTTCTCAAGGATACTTTAACCACATTAGGACAGTTTGCAACGTTGGTGTTGGTTATTCAACGTGTATTGGAGCAATAATATGAAATTAACACCACACGAACAAAAAGTTTTTGACCTTGTGCAAAACTTCCCTGAAATCTTAAACAATCCCACTGAACGTAAAAAGATAGCAGAAGAAAATAATCTATCTGAAAAAACATTGAGAAACCGAATTGCAGAATTAAAAAAAAGGGGGTTGATTGATTTGTCCCCAGAAATACAACCTGCTAAAAACAAATCTATGATTACGGAAAATGATGAAATAAATCTCTCCGCCATTTGGGAGATGGTAAAATTAAAACGTAAATTTATTTTTAAATTTGCAAGCTTTTGTACAATTATCGGCTTATCATATTCTCTTTTTGCAACGTTATATTTTAAATCAACGACTTCCTTGTATCCTGCTGGTGAATTAAACCAATCCGGTGGTATGCTTGGCGATTTTCAAGGCTTAGCAAAAACGTTCGGTATGGGCAGTCTTGGGTCGGCTCCCACCTATAATATCCCCGATATCATTAAAAGTCGAAGGTTAAAAAAAGATATTGTGCTCAAAAACTGGAAAACACAAAAGTTTCCACAAGGATCAAATTTGATAAAATTCTGGGAATTAGGAAAACCTAAACTATTTTCCCCTAGACAATGGTTGTCCAAACTTTTACCTAAAGGCGAATTTAAAACCGATAAAAACCTGAAATTGACACATGATGCTATTTTAGAATTGGATGGGCTCATCTCAGTCAAGGAAGAATTATCTGGGCTGATTACTGTTTCTGTGCTGATTCAAGATCCAAATCTTGCTGCCGATATTGCTAACCATATAACCCATTATGTAAAAGATTTTATTTCATTTGAACAACATCAAGAAGCAAGCCGAAACCGGACTTTTATTGAAGATCAAAAGTCTGAAGCCAAACATCAACTAGAATTATCTGAAGAGACATTAACGTCTTTCCAGAAAAAACATCAAATGGCACGAGATACCCCCGAAATAAAAATGCAACGAGATCGTTTGACCAGTAGTATTGAAGAAAATCGAGCTGTTTATATCACATTGCGACAACAGTTTGAAATTGCAAAAATAGACGAGAAAAAAGAAAAATTACTCATCAATGTGCTGGATATTGCAGAACCCGCTATCAAAAAAGATAAACCAAAGCGGACTTTAATCGTATTGCTTTCTTTGTTTGGTGGATTGATGTTAGCCATCCCAATTGCTTTATTTAGGAACACTCACTAACTTTTTTACAACAGTGCTAAAACCACGATTATTAAAAAGTAATTGAGACATCACATTGATTGAAAAAATAAAAAATGCAATTCAAATCAAGTTTGTTGGTGACTCATTATTAACAACGATATCTCATGCCTTTATCGGGATTTCTGGGCTAATAATAAATACAATAGTGGCTATCCATTATGGAGCCAACGGATTGGGGATTTTTAGCCAAGGATTATCAGTCTATATGTTGGTGTCTTTATTCTCCACATTTGGCATTCATATTTCTACTCAAAAATATGCGTCTCAATATTCAAATAATCCTGAACAATTGAGATCCATATTGATCAACTCTATCATTGCGGTGGTCATGATGTCAACTGTTGTTATGGGAACATTTTATTTGTTTCTTGAAGTGTTTCCATTAGTGTCCCCATCCCAAGAAGTATACTCTTTTATAAAAGTGATTTGTATTGCTGCTCCATTTTTTGCTTTAAATAAAACATTAAATGGCTTTTTTGTTGGTGTGAGATCAATAAAAATATACGCAGCTATAAGATTGCTTAGATGGCTATTCCTTGTCCTAGGAATCATTTATTTTTCTATCTATCATTTTAAATTAGAAAACATTGGTAGATTATTTATCACCATTGAAATTCTATTATTATTTATTTTAATTATTTTTTCTAAAAATTATTGGGGGGGTTTCTCATGGAAATGGGTAAAGGAACATATTGCATTTGGCGCAAAAAATATATTGGCTGGGTTCATCGGCGATTTCGGCACCAGAGTTCCCATTTTAATTATTGGGTATATCGCCGGCAATGAAGCATCTGGTCTTTTTGCATATGTATTAACATTTTCAAAATCGATCCTTATGATTCCACAGGCTCTTCAAAAAAATTTCAACCCCGTTTTTACCAAAAATTGGTACGAGAACAAACTTGATAAAATTTCATTGAATATTCATCAAATTTTTAAAGTCTGTGCATACACCGTTTTACCCGTGATGTTTCTATTATATCTCTTTTTTATAGGTTACACCACTTTATTGATGCCTCCAAAATATTTGGATCAATCTCTAACTCTGCTCTTACTTCTTATTGGTTCTGGAGCTGTTTATCTCTATGGCCCCTTTTCTACATTATTGATTATGACTGGACATTTATATACAAACTTATTGCGTGTCCTCATTTTTACAGGAATAAACGTTTTTTTCTCATATGTGTTGGGACTCCATTACGGAATTTTTGGTGTTGCCATTGCTGTTTCTCTATCCTTGGTTATTGATGCATTTGCTTGTGACTATTTTTACAAAACAAAATTGAATATAAAATTATTTAAACTTACAATTGGGCAATTATTTTATTCAGGAAAATCCAAAATAAATGGTTTATAACTTTTCGATAATACCCATTTATTTAAAAATTTTCTTTTATAAGAAATGTAAGATTTATGGATATCAAATAAAAAATACAACTACAGGAGATATTTAATGTTGACAAAAGAATTATTTTACAAAAATAAAGGACAGACTTACGATTTAATTGATAAAGAAGCAATCGTTCGATATGAAAAAATATTGAAATGGATAGATTTTAATCAAAAACCAACAATTATTGAGATTGGTTGCAAGTTTGCAGAACTAAAAAATCAGATTGAAAAAAACGCGAAAAAAGCACGCTATAAAGCAGTTGATATCGATTTATCCACTCTAAAAAAAATTGAAGGTTACAACGAATTTGATTTTAAATGTGCCAATGTAAATGATGGAATACCCTTTGAAAATAATATTGCTGATTATATTGTTTGCTCAGAAGTAATGGAGCATTTAGAAAACCCAACTTTTTTTCTTAATGAATGTAAGAGAGTCTTAAAAAATGGTGGGAAAATTATTATTTCGATTCCAAACCCATACTATTTAGTTGAAATGATAAATAATTTCTTCAAACGCGAAGATACTGAAGGTCATATTTCATCATTTACCTATCAAAACATAAATGCATTAACTCGGTTTTCATCTATCGATATTTTATGTTTGACAGGATCCTTCTTTAGGGCACCTTTCATAAGAAGGCTTTTCGGAAAAACGTGGATTATTAGAAATAATTTATTTTTCTTTAGCCGAAATAAAATTTATTTACTACAACCAAAATTAACTGAAGCATAATTTTATTCAGAATTGTATATTGAAAACGAATAAAAACACATGTTAAACCTAAACATAACCATAAAATACTATCTGTATTCCTTTTTGCTGATTGATTCCATTAGTGGATTTA
>Ga0257117_1000082_pt1 | contig 103220 bp, 103 predicted proteins | sample SI112_135mmetaG_FD_190157 | JGI IMG/M metagenome (GOLD analysis project Ga0257117, IMG submission 190157) | Marine microbial communities from Saanich Inlet, British Columbia, Canada - SI112_135m | ecosystem: Environmental > Aquatic > Marine > Inlet | place: Canada: British Columbia | collected... | reverse complement strand
AAATACCTAAAATAAGAAAAATATTTACAGTTGTAAAACCATCAAAAACGATTGACACGATTCCAGCCATATAAACCACTAATATGACTTGTTCCTAATGATTTAGGAATTCCGATCATAGTATTGGGACGAGATGATGAAAATGATAATAGATTTATGCGTTTGCTATTAACTATGGAAAATTGATTATTTGATGTTTTCATCATAAATTTACCAAACATAACACCATTGGGTTTATTAAAATTAATATTATCACCATCAATTTCTATGAAATTATTATTACTATTTTGATCGTAAATAACAAATTTACCATTTGATTCTTCAATATTATAACTATATTTTCCTCTGTATAATGTTATTCCACCTTCAAATCTAATATTTTTAACGTTTTTATTTAAATCAATTGATCTAACCATATTAGTATATTTGTTAATTATTTTATTTCTCAAAATAACATCATTTGTGTTTTCCTTTCGGTAATATATTGAACGAGCCAATTTACCTTTTGAACCACCGAATATTTTATTATTGGTATCATTCATCTGGTGTTCAACGAAATCTTTATTTTCTAAATTAACTGTTTCATAGTTTATTTTTGATGGTTTTTTAACAATAATTGATAGTGTGACAAGATTATTATTTATATGTGCGATGACATTATTTTCACCAATTTTAGCGTTACTCATGAAATAATGTTTTCCGCCATTTATCAATAAATAACTTTCGCAATTATCAACAATAAATTTGATGTATTTAAGTTGCATTCCTACGAATATTTCAGCGATAATATAATTACCATTTTCACTGATTGATTTAGTATAAGATTTTGTTTGGAGTTCCATGGCGAACCCATCAATTTGGTGTCCACCAGTCATTTGATTATTGACATTCAAACCAAAAGGTATATGTAATCCTTTATTTTGGGAACTATTGGAAAGTTTAACGCCCCCACGTTCGGATATTCTAAGAACGGTATGTGCTTTTGTATTAAATTTGAGAGCCATAGAAATATTATTCATCTCATTTTCTATATTAACATCAGTTTTTCCATCAGTTTTCATAGTTATTTTTTGTGTTCCATTGGAATCATAATGAACATATCCCTGTTTATTACAAATAATGGTATGTTTGTTTCCCGCTTTACTAATTTCGAGATTACCATTTTCTTGTAATCTAAAAACATAATTACCTGTTTTGAAACTATTGGGTATTTTTACTGGATGAACCAATGTGATAGAAGATTTAGGAACAACTCCTGTTTCGTTAAATTTAGAGATAGTTGCATTAGCACCCACATATTTATTTAGTTCTTTTACTAATTTTTTGATATATTCAGTTTCATTAATATTTAGTTCATCACGAGAATCTGATGATATATATAATGTATTATTTTTAAGTGTTTCTTGTTTATTGGATATGTCGAATTGTGTAGTCATTACATCTCCCAAAATAACATTATTATTTCTGGATGACATACTAAACATGTATTTACCTGCCGTTGTTACGATTCCATAGAGTTTATTTTCATGGTAATATACTTTTTCGAAGCAATCATTATCACCAACTTTATTATTTGATATACTAACAACAATTCCATCAAGAGTTTTAACAATAATTATATCTTGTAAAATTGCGTGAAATGAAACAATATTAATATTAACTATGAAATCACCTGTCGCATTACTCATGTCACATATTAGAACGCTATCATCAGAGTTAAAATCATGTTGTTTAATGGATGTCATGAGTGGAACAGTATCGATTTTGAGATATTCAGAATTATCATAATTTTCTAAATAATCTGAAAAACCTTCATGTTTGAAAATATATCCTTTTAAATATTTATCGTTACTTGCACGACTACTGTTGGCTGGAATACAACATCTTCTAAACATAAGTGGTAATCCATCAGTAGAATAAGCAAATGCACGTCCCCTATCTTCAAAATATCCTATTTTCACATTTGTGTTTTTGTTTTTCCAATATCCTCGTTTAGAACCCCAGGGTGAATTTTTAATCTTATAATGACCTCCTCTACCGAAATAATTGATGTGATTTAAGTTAATACCTCGATTATTAAAACCTCCAACGGCATTATTCGAAGTAATTAACCCTAATTTATAATTATTGAAATATATAACTAATCCTGATCTATTATTTTCAAAAACCAACTTATTACCGTTTTTATGAATTATTTTCCATTTATCTATACCTATTCCTGAACCATTAGGAAATTTAAATATATATCCATTATCATTAATTTCAGTATAACAATTTGACGAACCTAGACGCAAATTACCATTGGATGCATCTATAACTGATTTTTTTCCAATTTGAATTTTTGTTCCTAAATCAACACCTTCATTTAATTCAATTTGTGTGGCGTTAGAATCATCAATAATTTGATTGGTGATTTCCAACATGGTGACAGGATTTTTATTAGGAATATTTTCGGAAGTATTGGCTACATTGTATGTTGGTTCTTCTTGAGATATATCTTTTTGGCTTAAATTTCCGTGTAATAAAGTATCAGTTATTTCTAAATTATCTTGACTGTATGAAACTTTAATTTTTTTGATTTCTTTAATAATTTTAATATATAATTCAAAATTATCCCCTTTATCTTCGGCATATATATTTTTATCAACAAACACTCCTGAATCATTATTTTTAAGTGTTGTTACCACTGTTTTTGCATTGATAGTATTATCGGCGTTTATAGCAATATTAAACGTTAAAAAAGTGGTAACTGTTTTTGAAGACGGTGAAAGTTCGATTGTTATATTTTTAGGAGATTTTTTAATAGTTGCGATTTTAATATATTTATCCTTGATGCTTTGATTATCATCAATGGTGATTTCGGTATTAATTTTATTTATTTTATACATATCGTTATCTTGAAATGGTTCTTCTTCGTTTTTAAATATTTGATACGAAATAAGTAACAATAAACAGATAGATATTACTATTATGTATTGTTTGTTCATAATTAACTTAATTAATTATAAGAAAATAATGTTTAATTTTCGATGATTGTCCCATCTTCGTTTATGTTGATTACTTGTTTTGTTAGATTTTCGTTTAATTTCCTATATAATTTGAATGCTAAAGATCCTAATAATATAGCGAATGGTAGTAATGTTTTCCAATCTTTTTTTTTCATATGATAAAAATCGATTTTTTGGAGAGATTTGAAATCAAGCATTCTATATATTGAAAAAATAGATTTTATCTAACAAAGGTATTGAACAGCAACTCCAAACAATACTGCGTTAAGAGCAAGTCCTACATTGCTTAAGGATTGTCCATCAACTAACATTTCTGATACAGGGCTAACATCAACCACAGACGATGCAACGGACACAACAGTGTTCACACCTTTCATCATAAAGTCTTGGAACATTGGGTGGGACATTACGAAAAACAAAATTCCGCAAATTATGGGTCCCCTCATTTTTTTCTCGATGTTTAAAGAATTCATTATATCGTTGAGCATTTTATATTTATATACTGATATTTTTTAATTTTCTATAAAATTAAAATAAATTAAATTAATTAAACGTAATTATCTAATTAGAGTATGCTAAGCCACCCATACCAGACATAACACGTAAAACGTTGTAATTAACTGCGAAAATCTTTGCGACACCAGCAGCGGCTGCACCCATGGTTAAGGTAGCGTTGTCGATTCTGGAGAAGTTGCAAGTTCCAGATGGTTGATGTTCCTCTGGTTTAAGTGCAAAAGAGTAACAGAACACGTTACCCGCGGGGATTCTAGTGTGATGTTGGAATGGTTGAACGTGAGTGAAATATAATGCAGGTCTAGCTGCAAAACGATCATGTCCGTTCAATTGTAATTTCATGTTAGTTGAACCAGCACCTTGATAAACATCGGCAAGTGCAAGAGTATCACCAGTAGCATATTGAACCCAAACTAATTCTTTAACTGGATGATTGAAGTTTAATCTGATGTTGTTAGAACCAGATGCAACAGTTTCGTCACCAGTAAATTGAACTTGTTCAATCAAATATTCGTGAGAAACTTGAGCGAAACGCCTTCTCTCATCAGTATCCAAATAGATATAATCAACCCATAATGCACAAGTCAAAGCAGGTGATGCATTTAAGTTAGCGGGTGAACCAAATGTAAGATTAACCTTAACTTCGTGATATTGGAGTGCAATAAGAGGAAGTGCAAGACCTGGGTTTCTACAGAACCAAAATTGGAGTGGAACATAAAAACTGTGGGTAGCAGCAGTACTGATGTTGTCCAAAGTTAAAGTTTGGTAACCAGACAAATGCCCCGCAGGCATGGACAATTGAGACCATGCTTCGAGCCAATCACCGTAGTGTTTGTCGATTTTTTGTCCACCAATCTCTAACTCAACTTCGCTGACCAAAGCGTGACCAGCGTTCAAAGAAGCAGTAGTTGTACCAAGAACTGTTCCCTGTAACCACATTCTGTGAACTAAATCTCCGTTTCTAGAGACAGTGCAGGTAACTCTGTTACCGAGACCAACTGAACCGTTAAAGGTTTGTTCGATAGCCTCCATAGCGAAGTTAGTATGTCTTCTATAAACAACCTTGAAGAAGGTAATCTGAGGGTTACCTGTCAAATAAATATCTTGAGCACCGTAAGCGACTAATTGCATTAAACCTCCACCCATTTTTTTATATATACTAAGTTTAGAAAATAATTTTCTGGGATTTATTTTTATTAATAAATTAAATAAATTAATTAAATTAAAAATTCTATAATATCCAAGGAGGTAAAAAATTCGGAGAATTTTTTGTCTCCTTTAAAACCTCCTTATTTTTTCGACTCTGTCGAAAAAACGTGCCATTTTGCAAAGCAAAATGTAGTGTTTTTATACATTTTTCGACTCTGTCGAAAAAAATGGGTTCATTTTTGACAAAGTCAAAAATGGCTTCGCAACAAGGGGGTCGACTGAAAATTCTTCGAATTTTCAACCCCTTTAAAAATTCTTCGAATTTTTATCCCTTATTTTTTCGACTAATTTGAAAAAATAGTTCATTTTTTGAAAAAATGACTATGTAATAATTATGTAAATATTTTCATTTTTTTGTTGAAGTTCGTAACTAATTAAGCACTGTTTCAATCATATCATTAACTATACCATTGATAATCCTTGAAGCATTTAGATGTTTTTCATATTCGTCATGTTGTCCAATGTAATAATGGAATAGACCTAGTGGTAGTCTTTGACAACTAATTTTTAACCATAACAAGAACGAACTATTACATAATGATTTTTCGTAACTTGTTTCTTTATATTTTGTGAATGGATTATTTTTATATTTAGTTCTTATGTTTGAGATTGTATTATCCATGATTTGCTTGATAAGATTATTTTTACACAAATAATTATTATTAGTTCTATTCCATGTAAATAAAGTTTGAATTAACGATGTTTTGAACAAATAATATTTTGTTTTATTTTGAGATATATAAAACATTTGTTCATTTACATCATCACTTTTGTCACCTGCGAAATATTGATCTAATGAATCGCATAAAATGTGTTCATCAAAAACACGGTCAAAATCAATAATTTTAATATTTAGTTCATTGGTTTCTTTATTTTTTTTATATACAAAATTTGGGATTTTGTGATCGGATAACATGATATTGTAGCAATATGTAATTTCAAATATTATTTCAAAACATTTAACAAAAATATCGCAAATTTCTTTAGATTTATTCTCTTTTTTTAAACTTTTCATATATAAATTTAAATTTTCATATTTATCCATGATAGTTACTAGATGCATATTTTGTTCGTCGTGGTAGATAATTCCATGGTGCAGTTGTGGAGATAAATTGTCCAAAGATAGTCTATTACCAATATTAAATTCTCTAACCATGTCATTTTTAATCACAACAGCGTTTTCGTTTAGTAATTTTTTATTGGTTATTCGGATAGCATATTTTTTACCATTCGATCGATATTCATAAATATCGGCATTTGAACAATTACAATCACTAAGTTTTGTTTTGATATTAATATTAGGAACACATCTCATTCGTAAATTATCTATGATTTCATTAATATCACAATAATAATAATTAAGTATTTTTAATTTTGAATATGTCACGATATATTGGTATGGCATTCGTATCATATTAGCCGTGGTTTCAGGAACATCATTATTCATTCTTAGATATTTTTCATATTCATCATATTCTCCAACATAAAAATTGAACCTAACAAGTGGAAGTTTTTCACGACTGATTTTTAGCCATGACAAGAAAAATGGATCACATAACGAAGTTTCGTAACTTGTTTCTTTATATTTTGAAAATGGATTTTTTTTATTTTTAGATATGTTTGCGATCGCATTATCCACAATCAGTTTGATAAGATTATTTTCACATAAATAATTATCATTAGTTCTATTCCAATTAAATAACATTTGGATTAAAAACATTTTGAACAAATAATATTTTTTTTTTTTTGGATTTACATAAAATGTATTATCATTTTCGTCATTTGTATCACCTGCAAAATATTGATCCAATGTATCACACATAATATATTCATCTAAAACATTTTCGAAATCAACTATTTTGATATTTAATTCGTTATTTTTTTCATATACAAAATTTTGGATTTTGTAATTAGCCAACATAATATTATAGTGATATGTAATTTCGAATATAATTTCAAAACATTTAACAAAAATATCACAAATTTCTTTAGATTTTTTTTCGTTTTTTAAATTTTTAGTATATAAATTTAAATTTTCGTATCTATCCGTGATAGTTACTAGATGCATATTTTGTTCATCGTGGTAGATAATTCCATGATGGAGTTGTGGGGATAAATTGTTCAAAGATAGTGTATTACCAATATTAAATTCTCTAACCATGTCATTTTTAATCACAACAGCGTTTTCGTTTAGTAATTTTTTATTGGTTATTCGGATAGCATATTTTTTACCATTCGATCGATATTCATAAATATCGGCTTTACAAGTATTACAATCCTTGAGTTTTGTTTTGATATTAATCTTATAGTCACATCTCATTCGCAAATTATCCATAATTTCATTAACATCGCAATAATAATGATTAAGTATTTTCAATTTTAGATCTATCATGATATGTTAGTATAAATTTATTTTGGAAATTTATACATCAATTTTTTTAACCTGACCATTTCAACCCAGCCATACCACTACTAATAAGAAGCGGTTGGGTATAAACTGCGAATATTTTAACTATTCCAGTTGTAGGAACATCAAATGTTAATTTTAACTTAAGTGTATCAATTCTCGAAGCATTAAATTGACCCGATGGATATTGTTTTTCGGGTTCTAAGGCAAATGAATAAATATTAATACCTGAACTTGATGGAATATTAGTATGATATTGGAATGGTTGAACCTTATTGAAATATGTTCCGTCACGTTGTTGAAACCTATTATGATCAGAATATTTATCACGGTTACCAAACGTTATTCCAGCGGTTTTCACAGGATTATTATTTATCGCATATCCATTAATAGAATTTACTTTCTTTGCTTCAATATTTCGATTATCCGTCCAATTAAACCATTGATTATGTTTAACAGAATCTTCTTTCAAAACTACCCATATCAATTCTTTGACAGGATGGTTAAAATTTAGACGAATAGAAGTGAAAGTAGTATCCACAATTGGTTTATCACCACTGAATTGTAATTGTTCAATTAAATATGTATGCATTACATTTCGTTGAACAAATTTTCTTCTTTCTTCATCTTCTAAATAAATATAATCAACCCATAAAGATGGTTCGATTAAATGTACAGATGGTAAAGTTTCTAATTTACTATATTCACTATTAATCGATTTTTGTTGTAATATTAAATTTTCCAGACAATTTATATTTAAAATTGTATGTATATTGTGATATTTTGAACTAATCATCGGAAAAGCGAGTCCATGGTGTTTGCTAAACCAAAATGGAAAATGAACGTAAATATTGTGAGATGGACATTTTTTCCCATTTCTAGGTTTTAATAATGGAATATTACCAATCATTTCATTAAATCCTACTTTTTTTTCTTGTGGTATTGTTAAATCACTCAATATATTCATAGATGAACCATACATTTTTTCAATTCTTTGTCCTCCTATTTCTACACTTGCTTCATTTATCAAAGCATGTCCTATATTATCAACCCAACCATAATTTTCTTCTAATTCTGGTAAAGTGGCTTCTAACCAAATATTTTTTATTAAATCTCCTTTTCTAGCAATGTTAGATCTAACTCTTTCACCGAAATCTATTTTTTTTCCTAAAGTTTCCCAATTCGATTTTATATATTCTATTTCTTGTTTAACAGATTCCATAGCGAAATTTGTATGTCTTTTATAAACAATTTTAAAATACGTAACTTGTGGATTTCCTGTTAAATATACATTTTCTTCACCATAAGCGATCAATTGCATCAAACCACCAGCCATTTTTATTAAAATAGTTAGGAGATATTATAATTAAAATTTCAACGTAAGATATATAGCGATATAAAATAAACTAATTTTTTGTGACTTTGTCGCAAAAAATATTAAAAAAAACACTACATTTCACGTAGTGAAATGGCATTTTTTGGCGTAGCCAAAAATAAAGGGGTTCTAAAGGGGACTAGTCCCCTTAGTTTGAGTATGCTAATCCACCCATTCCACTCATAACTCTTAAAACGTTATAATTGATGGCGAATATTTTGACAACTCCTGTAGTTGAAGCACCAAATGATAGTTGTAAGGTAGCGTTATCTATTCTTGAGAAGTTGCATGTTCCAGATGGTTGATGTTCTTCAGGTTTGATAGCAAACGAATAAACATTAACACCTGGGCTTAAAGGAATATTAGTGTGATGTTGGAATGGTTGAACTTTGCTAAAATAGATACCGTTGCGTTGTGCAAATCTATCATGTCCATTGAGTTGCAATTTAGCGTTTGAGACAGGATTACTGTTAGATACGTATTCGTTTCTAAAACTTATATCAGCAGCGGCGATAGTTTGGTTATCTGTCCAATTAAACCATTGTTTAAGATCGGAAGAATCAGTTCTTAAAACTGTCCATACTAATTCTTTGACGGGATGATTAAAATTAAGTCTAAGAGAAGCAGTAGTAGCACTAGTAACGGATTCGTCACCAGTATATTGCAATTGTTCGATTAAATATTCATGTGATACTTGTGCAAACCTTCTTCTTTCATCAGTATCCAAATAAATATAAGTAGCCCACAAAGCAGTGCTAGATAATGATACGGATGGTGGAGAACTTGCAACAATGAAACCGATATCGTTCGTTCCACCAGCAACTGAATCTTGTTGTAATATAACATTTGCTAAGGAATTGATATTAATATTGATTTTAACTTCGTGATATTGTAAAGCAATTAAAGGTAAAGCCAAACCTGCATTTCTACAAAACCAAAATTGAAAAGGGACATAAACTTTGTAAGCAGAACGTGCAGTTCCATTGGCGGAGGTGCTTCCAGTTCCACCTTCAGGTTCTAATGAAGCAATATTACCTCTCATTTCGTTGAATCCAGTTGTTTTTTCATTTGTGGTTGTTAAATCGCTAAATATGTTCATCCATGCACCATAGTGTTTATCTATTTTTTGACCGCCTATTTCTAGTTCAGCATCAGTTATGAGAGCATGTCCTACATCATCTACCCATCCATAACCTTTACTTGCAACAGCACTAAGTGTTGGTAAGGTAGTTTCGAACCAAACATCTTTTATTAAATCTCCATTTCTGGAAATGGTGCAAGTTACTCTGTTACCGAAATCCGCACTTCCATTAAGTGTTTGTTCGATAGATTCCATAGCAAAATTAGTATGTCTTCTATAAACGACTTTGAAGAAGGTAATTTGTGGATTACCAGTAAGATAAATGTCTTGAGCACCGTAAGCGACTAATTGCATTAAACCACCTCCCATGTTATATTATATCTATTAGAAATATTAAGAAAGAGTGGCGATATATTCCCAATTGAGTTCTTTGCACATTTTTTTCCAAATGTCTTCTTGTTGATTTAGTTTATCTTTATCTTTTAGCAATGTAAAATTTTCGGCTAGTTCATCCAATTCAAGTAATTGACAAAATTTATAAATAACAAAGGCGTAACTTAAGAAATTTTTTCTTCCAGGCGGTTTAACTTTGTTAAAAGGAGTTTGAATATCGATGAAAAGTGTGCATAATTTTTCTTCCATATCTTTTGGTATGACAGGCGGTTTTTTTCCATTTAATCGGTATATAATATGCGGTATATGTTCGTAATATTTATTTAGTTTATGTTTTTTCAAAAAATCTCTAACTTTTTCAGTAGATAGGTTCACCATGTCTCTAATTCTGTTTTTATCGATTTCTTCGATAATTACTTTATAAACTTTTTCAGGTATATCAGTGGATTCTTTGGCTTGAAATTGAGCCAACCACTCCCTGAAATGATTTATTCGTTTATAAGCAAAATAAGTGTTTTCGGGTGGCGGTTCTTTATAACTGCGTTTATCAGTATCAACAAATATGTATTCCATTAAACCACAGTCATCACAGGTAGAAAAACATTCATAATTATTAATTTTCAGATTTGTAGAGCCACAAGACAGACATTTATTGTAATTTTGATCTACCACGGGTTTCATACCATGATGGGCATTAACACTTGACATAAATTTTTCGTATATATCTGCCCTGTTAAATCCTTTTTTCTTGGATACCCATTCATTTATATTTTTTTCTTTGTCATTTACTAACGTTGTGACTACAGTATCACTATTATAATAATCACTATCAATAATATTTAGGGCTTCACGTTTAAGAATTTCAATATCGAGATTTTTATCATTTTTTTCAGTAGTATTGGTAGTTTTGGATGATGGATGTTCATTAGATTTTGGCGTTCCAAAAATGGAAGCGGGTGCATTATCAGGTGCATTTTTAGGTTTTAAAAAATTTTCTATATTACTGGTTGATTTTTTGACAATTTTTTTTTTTTCTACTTTGGAGTTTTCATTTAATACCTCAGTGGAATAATTTTTTCCGTTGAAATATTTAAAAATAACTGTCCCATTTACTAAATAATAATTATTTTCATCTTCATTATTTTCTAATTTATTTAATGATAATTTTAGTTCTTTAATTTTGTTTTTAATATTAAGTATTTGATTTTTTATCATTGGTAAATGTAAATCCCTATAATTTTCAATATTTTTTATTTTGCTATTTTCCGAAATAAATGAATCATAAATATCACAGGTCATATCTTCTATATCAATTTTGTCAATATATTGTTCTTCTGATAGTGATTCATCATTATCGTCATTATACCCATTAATATCTAATTTGGAAGGATATTCAGGGATACTTTCATCGGCATTTACATAATAATTGCGATCATCGTATTTTGAAGATTTAATATAGAAATTACTACTCTTCACTGCATGTAAGTCATTATTTGCGAAACTATAATTATGAGGATATTTGTTTATGTTTTTTTTATAATAATCAAAATATTTTTCAAGTGATTGATATATTCCTTCAAGTTTTTTTACTTTTTTTTTAATAGTATTTATATTATTTTTTTTTTTCTTGAAATCGATTATCATATCTTTATGTTTGGAATCTAAAGTTAATTTATTGTTACTATTTGTTTCAAATAATGAATCTTTGTTTTTAAAAGAAAAATTATTCATAGTATTAATATTTTTTATAAAGGGACTCTTTAAGTTTATTTGAATAAAGAAACTTATAATTTTATTTTAACGCTTTATTTAAGCAATTTACTTAAAATCCAAAACCTTTGAATCCGACATGAGTAGCACCGATTCCGAAACCAGCACCCCTTCTTGCAGCGTCAGAAACACTAGGAGCAAACATATCCAAAATAGCGAAGGTGGCAGCACCAGTAAATGCGATCACGACAATCTCTTCTAAATTCATTTTTTTCTTAGGGAAATAATAAGCGGCGAAAGCAACAGCGGCACCTTCAACTAAATATTTTATAACACGTCTTAATGCTTCTTGAAAATCAAAATCGTATTCACCCATTTAAATTGTATATATTGTAAATAGATTTTATTTTTTATTGCTATATATAAACATTTGTATTTAATTCATATTAAAATGGTATTACCTGAAGGCGTTGAAGATTTTTTGGAGAATGACAAACCTATTCCAGGGCAAAAATATGGATGTATTTCGTTCGTTTCACCTGACAATATGATAGAGAAACGAGAACTTTTCTATATGTCAGAATTTTTCAAAAAATATTGCGAAGAAGAAGGAATGGATAAGGATAAAGCATTGAATTTTTTGAAAAAATATGAGGATTTTAAGTTTGGAAATGGTGAAACATTATTGAATCAATTTAATGATGATAATGATGGTGCTTGTTGCATCCAAGGATTTAAAGTTCGTGGAGTGTATGGTTCATACAAGGAAGCAAAGGTTAGGGGTGAAGTATTGAGAAAACAAGACCCTAATTTCAATGCATTTGTATTTCAAGTCGGTTATTGGTGTCCATGGAGTCCTCAAACGCACGAGATTGAAGACGAAAATTACGCAGAAGCACAACTTAACGATTTAGTTAATAATTATAAGATTAACAAGAAACAAAGGGATGAATTCTTCGCAACCGAACAAAGAGAAAGAGGTAATAAGACTGAAAAAGATGAAGGTTTCGGAATTACTATCGGTGATGATAAAGATAAACAGAAAAAAATTACTGAACTAGGAGAGGAAACTAATGAAGAAGAGACTGTTCCTGTGGTAGAGGCGAACCTTAATCAGAACGATACTGTTCATGAGAAAAATCTCAACCAAAATGATACATTTGATAGTGGTGTAGAGAAAGAAGTAAAACAGGAATTATTTGGAAATAATATTCCAACTAGTTCTTTCAAAGGATAGGGAGGATATCCTCCCTTAAACCCTCCTTATTTTTGTGTCTTCGACACAAAAAGGGTTCATTTTTGACTTTGTCAAAAATGGCTTCGCAACGAGGGTTTGAAACAAGGGGTTGAAATTCGAAGAATTTCAGTCGCTCCCTTTAAAAATTCGAAGAATTTTTATCCCCTTTATTTTTGTGTCGAAGACACAAAAAGGGTTCATTTTTGGTAAAACCAAAAATGGCTTCGCAACGAGGGTTTGAAACAAGGGGGTCTAGCCCCCTTTAGAACCCCCTTATTTTTTCGACTTTGTCGAAAAAAGGGTTCATTTTTGACTTTGACAAAAATGGCTTCGCAACAAGGCTTTGAAATTATTTGAATTTTTATATCCTTGTTTTTGGCTACGTTAAAATGAGGTGTTTTTATTTTTTAATTAAAAAACATTATCTTTAGATATAGTTTAAGATGAATATTGTTGGACTTGGATTTCTTGTTATTGGAACTTATTTAATTCATTTAAACAAATCGATGTTAAATATCAGTGAAAAAAAGGTTGATAAATCAGTAAAATTTAGGAAACTTCCCAAAAAAGTCATTAACAATACAGATATTAATACTATAAAAGAAGAGTTATTTTGGAAACCAAGTCCATGGGAGTATTTACATGGGTATAAGGTGGATATTAAAAATAAAAGATTTTACTAAAACATATGTTATATAATATATTATAAATATATTATGGGTGTAATTTTTATTTTATTTGGATATACAGGAGACATATATACTAAAAAAATTTATCCTTCATTATCGTATATTCATGATTCCAAAGTAGATTTTAAGTGTTTATGTTTAAGTCGAAAACATATTTCTGAAAACTCGTTTATCGGAGGTTTATCTATTTATAAGAATGATAATAATTTTACAAAAAGATTTAGTAATGTAAAAGTGGATTACAATGATATGGACACATACAAATATATAATTAAATATATTAACAAATCAAAAGATAAAATAATATTTTATTTTGGAGTTCCTGCATTTGCTACATTATCGATCATGAAAAATATAAATACGACGGAATTAATAAATTATCCAAATAATGTATATCTCATAGAGAAACCATTTGGTAATTCATTGAATCAATACATGGATTATTGTGGTCAAATTAGACATAGATATTTAAATGATAAAATATTATTTGTTGATCATTATCGTGTTAAAAATGATTTGATAAATATGAAACTTTGTGCAAGATTGATGGGTATAGACGAACTTAGGAAAATAACTATAATTATCAACGAAATGTATGATGTTGATGACAGAATTGATTATTTCGATAGTTATGGATTAATTAACGACATGTTTCAATCTCATGTTTTAAGTATATTACAGTATATTTTAGGTGACAAATTTTATAATACTAAACGATTCACAATTAATAAATTATCAGTTGGACAATATAGAAATTATCCTGTTTCCAATAGTAATACTGAAACATATATGAATGTGTCTATTTCATGGAACGATGTTGATATAGTTATAGTTTGTGGGAAAAAAATGACATGTGATGTAAGAAAAGTTATGTTAGAATACGAGGATCAACCTATGGAAATATTTGATTTTTTATCATCTGGAAAAACAGATTATTTTAATTTATTTTCGAGTATAATTGATTCAACAAGTGATAAACATAAAGATTTATTTCTACATTTCATGGATAATATAAACTTTTGGAATATCACAAATAAAATTCACCTATATAAAAAAAATATAGAATTATTTTATTATTAATCGATATAATACCATGGCTCATATTTGCACATCTTTATTTGGCAAATCTTGTTTCCTAAATGAAATTGATTTTTTAAGTGAATATAAAGATATATTCGGAAAATCCAACGAAGGCGTTCATAAATATAGAATTTTAGACGTTCCTATAGTAGATTATGTAATGACTATTGCGTTTTCATTCATAATTTCATTATTCACTAATATTCCTGTTGTATTTATTACCATAATTATGTTTGGATTAGGTGTATTTTTACATATAATATTTGGCGTTAAAACATCAACAACTGACTTTTTAATCTAAATAAGGGGGACTAGCCCCCTTTAGAACCCCCTTATTTTTTCGACTTCGTCGAAAAAAGGGTTCATTTTTTGACTTTGTCAAAAAATGGCTTCGCAACAGAATTTTTTATTTTTTAAGTTTATCAAAAAATGGCTTCGCAACAAGGGGTCTATCCCCCTTTAGAACCCCTTTATTTTTGGCTAACGCCAAAAAGGGTTCATTTTTTGACTTTGTCAAAAAATGGCTTCGCAACAGAATTATTTATTTTTAATTAACTAATTCACATTTATATCTAAATAATATATCTTCTAATTTATCGGATTTTATGGTATTATTGATAACCAAACATTGATAGTCTTCGCTAAAAACATCATCCATCGTGCGACAAAAATCATCAAAACTAAAAGATTTTATATTAATATATTGTTCATATAATTTTTTTCTGCAACCCATGTTATTTTCACTCAAAATAAAAACATAGTCGAATTGAGAACGCAAAACAGGCGGTATATCCAATAAATGTGTTAATGCACATATCGATAATTGTTTGTGGTTATGGTTCATTATCATATTTTTAACATATTTATCACTAATTATGTCTCTCATGTTACCAATGTCAAATATAGTAAATTCATCTGTTGAAATGAATATATCATCATATGATTTTATTTTATTTGTGTCATGAACAGATGCTGTTGGTTTCTTAGAGTTGTATGTTTCACAACCTAACTTGTAATCAGTAATCACTGTTCCTAATTTCAAATTTTGAACAAAATTTAATGCTAATGATGTTTTTCCTGTAGCACGTTTTCCAATAATAAGAACATCGCTATAAGGTGTTAAATTATTAAATTTTTTTAGTAAAACCATTTTTATAATAATTATTATTATTATTATTATTATTATTATTAAACGTAACAATAATCAATATATTCGTTATACACATTTTTTTACTTATTATAAACATACCAAATTTCAGTTACAAAACCAAGGGGATAACTCCCTTGTTTCAACCCCTCGTTGCGAAGCCATTTTTTGACTTTGTCAAAAAATGAACCCTTTTTGGCGTAGCCAAAAATAAAGGGGTTTTGAAGGGGTTGAAAATTCGAAGAATTTTCAGTCGTCCCCTCGTTTTAAAGGGGACTAGTCCCCTTCCCTAAAATTTAGCAGTTTCATAATCAATATTTTTCAAAATTTTGCCTGTTGATTTATTATATATTACGTATAAATCATTTTCCTTATCATATCGATATGCTGGACTATCATAGGAACATTTATTTTCACCATATAATTTAACATAATTTTCAACACTCCGAATGGCTTGTTCTTCTGATTTACAACTTTTGCTCATATTTGATTTATGAACAATATCAAAAGTTTCATCTAAATCTATTCCAAAACTAGCACCTGCACCATAAACAACATACAAAATGTCACTGAGTGCGTCAATAACTTCAGTCATATCATGGTTTTTCATGGCTTCTTCTAGTTCAGTTACTTCTTCTTTAATTAAATCGAGTCTTAGTTTGACCAATTCAGGTTTGTCAGTGAAAACATTGGTTTGCAACTTGTCTGTATCCAATAAACCAAATACTCGGTGGAATTGTCTAACTTTTTCAAAATTTGTCATTTTATTTTTTATTTATAAACAAACCTTTATGTAGTGTTATAAATAAAAAATAATTATCTTTATACATATTAAAATGGCAACTCCTACGTTCAATTTAAGGTTAAAGAAATTTAAAATGAGTCAAATAAAAGACGATAGTGTGGTGATTTTCATAGGTAAAAGAAATACAGGTAAAACATATTTGACGCTAGATCTGTTATTCCATAATCAAGATATGCCCATAGGAACGGTTATTTCCGCCACAGAAGGTGCAAATCAAACATATAGCACAAAAATACCTCCTATTTTTATTCATGATACATATACCCCAGAATTAGTTGAAAAAGTAATTAAAAGACAAAAATTAATAAATTACAAAAAAATGAATGATCATAAATATGCAAATATTGATTCACGTGCGTTTCTTTTATTGGATGATTGTATGTATGATAGTAAATGGACACGAGATGTTAATATAAGATATGCGTTTATGAATGGACGCCATCAGAAACTTTTTTTCATACTTACTATGCAATATATCATGGGTATTCCTCCACAGTTGCGTTCGAATGTTGATTATGTATTTATATTAAGGGAAAATATGATACAAAACAGAAAAAGAATATATGAACAATATGCAGGAATGTTTCCTTGTTTTGATATTTTTTGTCAAGTAATGGATTCTTGTACTGAAGATTATCAATGTTTGGTTATACATAACGGTTCGAAATCGAATAAATTACAAGATCAGGTATTTTGGTATAAAGCAGAACCACACCCAGAATTTAGATTATGTTTAGATCATTTTTGGAAAAAAAGTGCCAGAGAATATAATCCACGATTTAATTTGAATTCGCAAGGTATGCAAGATGACGACGATGATGAAAATAATGGCACTATAGGAAAAAAGAAAAATGCAGTTATGGTAAATTTGAAAAAAGATTATTAAAAAAAATAAATAAAAAATTTTTTTGATCGCTGTTATAAACATATGTTTATAACAGTGGAAAATGATGTTATGGTGGGTGGGTTAGTTCCACCACAACAATTCACTATATAAAGTTCAGAACTTTTTTATTTCAATTTTTTTTTTCTTCTAAATTTTTTAGAAATTTTACCACATGTTTCGTTATTTATGGATTCAATATAGTCATTGTGAAAAATCATGTAATTTTCTTCAAGAAGTAATAAATCTTCCAACCATAATTCTTTTTCGTTTTTACTTTCAACATCATTGAGTTCTCCACGTTTTTGTTCAAATGATTTTTTGAGTTCTTCTATATTTTCATAAGTGAATGTTTGAATCGCCATAGATGTAAGATATTTGTAACTACCACTCTCATCACATTTATCATCCATAATATTTCCAGATGTATTGAAAACAGGAAAACCGTTATCTTCTAAAATTTCGACAACTTCGTCTTTTTTCTTTCTGAAAATAACAATCGTTTCATCCATGATATTTTCAATAAATTTAATTTTAAATTCAATAATATTTAATTCTCGTGATAGTTTTTTAATTAAATATTCTCTTCTTTTGAAATACATATTCAATCTAACACCATAAAAATACCGTAAAATATCTTCTACTGTATTGTATTTTTTAATATGTTCTTCACTATCATATAAATGCATATTAGTGGATGTCATTGATGCTGACATTCTTAACATTTTTTCCAATTTATCAATATTTGATCTAAGTGATGTTAATGTTCCAGGTTTGAATTTCAATATAAATTTGACTGAATTATCGGTTGAGTGGTTTTCATATCCTACCAAAAAACCTGTTTTATTAGTTTTCTCGTCATATATCCATTTATTTTCAATATCTTCTTTATATTGATCTGTCCATGATTCAAGTGGTAATTCAGTAACTTCTACTGTATTTAAATCTATGAAACTATAAATTCCCTTACTTATGTATTTATTTTGTGTAATTTCATTAATTTGTCCTTTATATCCCATAGCCCATGGTTTCATTGTTGTAATATCTTCATCATTCAATAAATGTTTAATATTATTAATAATATCCATTGGATTATATGTTGGTATGGATGTGCTGTATCCAGTTCCAATACCATCCGTTCCATTAACCAATATCATTGGGATAATTGGAACATAGTATATTGGTTCAATTACATTACCATCATCATAATTACTTGTTAGTAATGGAATATCATATTCATTAAATATATTTTTTACTAATCCGTTTAATTCAGTATAAATATACCTACTACTAGCATGATCTTTACCACCTGTTAATCTAGTTCCGAATTGCCCATTGGGTTTTAAAATATTAATATTATTACTACCAACATAATTTTGTGCAAGTCCCACAATAGTCCCTTGCAAACTTGCTTCACCATGATGGTAAGCCGTATTTTCACTAATATATCCACTTAATTGTGATACTTTAACTTCATTATATAATTTTCTTTTCAAACATCCATATAAAATTTTACGTTGGCTAGGTTTTAGACCATCCATAATGTTTGGAATAGAACGAATATTATCAGAATTACTGAAATGAATTAAATCTTTATTAATGAAATCGGTGAAAGTAATTTTTTGTTGTGTGTTTTCAATAAATACATTTTTATCATATTTACTCAACCATTCTTTTCTTCTATCAGAATATTTTGTTTTTCCATCACTAGCATCTTTTTTATCACTTTTGGTAAATGCTAACATGATGGCTTTGCGACATTCTTCTTGTTCATCAACATAATAGTCTAATTGACATTTATCCATTTCTTTAAAATAGGATTTAGCCTCGCTACTGGTAGAAGTTCCTAATCCTTTGTAATACTTATTTGTCCAACCTTTACCGTTTTGGTTAGCATCTTTCCAATTTTCATATTCACCCATGGTGTAAAATTGTTCAGATAATGTTCCTTTGGTTACTTTAACAACGGGAGTTGAAAAAGATTTAACAAAATCATCAATATTTAATAGACTGGGCCAGAAATGTTCAATAAAATTAATAATCAAACCTTTAATATGTCTTCCATCATCATCCGCATCTGTCAAAATCATGATTTTTCCATATCTTAGTTGATCTACCGTTTTGTATTCCTTTCCCGATTGTAATCCCATGATTTGTTTTAAATGAATAATTTCTTGATTTTTACCAATTTCATTTGGTGTTTTGTCACGAACATTAATAAATTTTCCTCTCAAAGGAAAAACTCCATAATAATCCCTTCCAACGATACTCAAACCACTGATAGCGAATGCTTTTGCAGAATCTCCTTCCGTCAAAATCATAGTGCAATCTTTACCTTTACTAGTTCCCGCCAAATTGGCGTCTTCCAATTTAGGAATTCGGATTAACCCACGTTTTTTTCCATCTGTTTTTTTGAGATCATTCTGTTCTTTAAATTCCGTGAAACTCAAAACTCTATCAACTAATTCTGTTTTACATAATTTTTCAATGAATTTTTCACTTACTTCACATGTGCTACCAAATTTATCATGTCTAGTCACCAAATATTCTTTAGTTTGACTATCGAAACTTGGATTAACAATAGTACAATTGATAAATACATATAAATTATCTTTGATATAATTTGTTTTCACTGCTTTTCGTTTTTTTATTTTAATTTGTTCCGCAACTTTTTTAGTAATTTGATTAACCACATAATCTACGTGTTTTCCACCCTTAACGGTATGTATTCCATTAACGAAACTAACCTGTTGAAAATGATCATCAGACGGAGTTGGTGTTACTAACACTTCCCATCGTTCATTGACTTTCTCACAAACAATGTCTTTATGTTCAATTTCAGGGAAATAAAGTTTGCAATATTTCTCTAAATTATTATATTTAATTAAATTATCATTGAAATACACTGAAATATTAGATGGAAGACAAGCAGATAAATCATACATTCGTTTTTCCAACAATTCATATATGTCTTGAGTAAGTTCTTCTAAACCAAATTTAGCAAAATCAGGGACAAATGTAATCCTAGTAAATGGATGATTACTTCTCTTTTTTTTAGTAATAATAGGTTCATGTCTAGTAAGCATATTATCTTCAAATAATTGTGAAAATGTTTCTTTAGTGCTATTACACGATGTCTCGATCTTAAAATATTTTGAATATATATTAGTTAATTTTGCTCCAAATCCATTTTTACCACCAGTAATTTTTGATTCTTTTTTATCGTAATTAGTGGATGTCAATAAATGACTAAATATTAGTTCTGGAACATATATTTTAAATTCAGGATGAACATCTGTATGAATGCCTTCTCCGTCATTATAAACTGTTATCTGATTTCCATTTATGTTCATCCTAATTTCTGTTAAACCTGTATTTCTTACTTGTTGATCCCTAGCATTGACAATAATTTCATCACAAATTTTAATTAAACCTGGCGAAAATTTGACTTGTTTAAATTCGATTTTCATGTTTTCATCATCATGTCTAACTATTACTTGTCTTGGTTCTGTTGTCATCGAAGGATCGCCAATGTAAGTGTCAGGACAATCTAAAATATGTTCATATTGAGTTTTCTTTTGGTATAATTCTTCTATGCTTTTAGTCTTAGGCATTATAAATACTATTCTTTTCCATGGTTTATATAATGATTTCAATTTTTTTTTATGGACAAATATATAAACATTGACAATATATGTATATATATTATTAATGTTTAGAATAAATAAAAAATATTCAAAGTTGTTTTCGAAACGATTTACTGGCGACAGCAGTATGCTAACCAAATTTAACACTACGATTTTATTTGGTATTTTAGGTGTTTTGATATTTCAAAATGTATCTAAAACGAGTTACTTTACCAATAAAACATATGGGAATTTTCCACGTGATATAATTGATAATATCAAATTTTCCGAACTTAAGTTTAATAAAGATGGAACTTTCAAGATTGCAATTTTGGGTGATTTACATTTGAAAAAGGATAATTTTGAATATGATTTAAATAAAACTATTGTTGATAATAAGCCTGATTTAGTGATTTTGAATGGTAATATTATGGATAATTCTAACACTTTGTCATCTGTTGATAGGTTAAATAAGATTATGACAAACAATAGTATTCCTTTTATTTATAATTTTGGTAAAAGTGAAAATAAATTATATTTGAAGGAAAAAGTATATGATTATTTGTCACGTCATTCTTTAAATTATCGTCAATATTATTATGGTGGTTTAACCAACCAATTAGTAAAGTTATCATTGAATAATAAGTATTTTTATTTTGTTGTTTTGCTTGATTCGAATGGAAATAATATGAACATCAACCAACTTAATTATTTGGATAAAGTATGTAAAATAAATAATAATATTAACGGAATGTTATTTGTTCATAAACAAATCCACGAAATAAATAATAATGAGGGAGTGCTTAACGACGGTTTATTAAATGTGCTTAAAGGTTGTAATAACGTGAATATAGTGTTTAATGGCGATTCTCAAGGAAACAATAAATGTAAATACCTACATGGTAAAAAGATGTGTTTTTCTTCGTCTAAAATCCAATATTTTACTTTGGATAATTATGGAAGAAGTGAGATATTTTAGTAAATTAAAATGTTATAATTTATTAAGATGGTCAAAGGTTTATATTGTAAATCAACCCATAAATTAGATAAAAACAAACGGAAAATATCCAAAAAATTTTCGGATGTTAAAGAAAATATAAATAAAAATGTTAATAATTTTGCGGGAATAGTAGATAACGAAGTTAATAAAGAAGTTTCTAAAACAAAAAATAAATTTATGGATATAATATATGGTTTCCAGTATTCGTGGAACAATAGATATGGTTCGACGATGTCTTCTAGACCAGATTTAATGTTTTTATATGATTTAATATTAGTGTTTCTTTTAGTATATGTGTTGCATCAAATATTATTTAGAGTAATTCCATTATTAATTCCATTGGGGAAAAGTCCTGCATATTTAAGAAATTTACTCAAAATTCCCGAAAGTAAGATAAGTATGAAAACATTAGAGAAACAACGTATAAAAATTCATGCTACTGGAGAACACGATAAATTCTTTAGGTTACGACCTTATGCTCCTTTGACTGAATCGGATAAAATGACGATGGACAATGCTATGTTGATGACTCAAATCATGATATTATTTGCGATTTATTTTGGAATTCCTTTTATTATTGCTTATACTATTTGGTTCATTGTTAAATATACTAAGTTTTTTTGGAGAACGGCGAAGGGTTTATTTAAAACGATGTTTCGGTATTTTTTCAGATTAATTAAATCCGCAGCCAGTCGAAAATGGATTATTAGAACGATTATGGGGTGGCCCAAGTTACCTTATCCTGATATGGCGTCCGAACATTTAATGCCTTGGAAACGTTCATATATAGATCCTTGGATTGATAGAGAATTTTTATATTATGAAATATTATATCGAAAAATTCGTCAAAAATATTATTATCAACCAAAAAGGAAGTATGTTGAAATTCCTTATGCTAAATTAAAATTGTTTTTAATTCAATTAAAACGTGAATATGTTGATTTAACATATAGAGAATTTTGGTTATTGATATTAGAAACTTATCCTAAATTTGTGACATTACCAGAGAATGAGTTATATTTGAAATTACATGGTTCGGATGCTTATATTAAAAAATATCAAAAAGAAGTGAAAGATAAATTAGATGAAAATCGACGCAATTTATCGGAAACAAAGGGTAAATGTTTAGGAACATCATATGAGAGTGTATCAAAAGTATCGGGTAATAAATGTACATGTCCATCAGGAGAACCACATAGTTGTGGTATTATAAGTGATATTGCACAGGATGCAAAAATAGTGGATGAAGAACTTAAAAACAAGTTTGATTGTTCCAAAGAACATGCGATAATGGATTATAAAAATGTTAGTGGAATGACTGATTTTGACAATGATTTTGACGATGATAATGAAGAGGTGATAGATTCAACAGGTAAAAAAATGTTTAAAATAGTTATAACAATCATAGGGGTGATGATTAAGATTATACTAGTAATAACAGTAATAATGTCATTGTTGATGATCGGATTTAGATTATTTGGCATTCCAGAAAATTTGAAAAAATATGTTGTTCCTAGTGCGGTGGATAGTTCATCTGGAAAATATGTATTTAAAAATACTATTTTGAGTGTTTTGCTTGGCTACTAGAAGAGGGGACTGAAAATTCTTCGAATTTTCAACCCCTTCAAAACCCCTTTATTTTTTCGACTTCGTCGAAAAAAGGGTTTATTTTTGACTTTGTCAAAAATGGCTTCGCAACAAGGGTTTGAAATTCTTCGAATTTTTATCCCTTTCTTTTTGCAAAGCAAAATGATAGTGTTTTTTTAAATATTTTTTGTGGCTTTGCCACAAAAATTGCTTCGCAACAAGATTTTTTCGACTTTGTTGAAAAAAAATAATATTTTAATAAATAATATTTTAATAAATATTATTTTAATAAATAATATTATCATTATTTAGTAAATATGAGTTGTTTGTTTGTTTCGTTGTCGCATTTTTGTAATTACACACATGGTGATATAAGAAAAATGATTTGTGATTATTTGATTTCTGATCCATACATTTCCTCAGGGATGAAAACATCAACAACCATCAAATATTTAGAAGATATACCACTTAATGAGTATGTTAATCGAATGAGATCTACATCCGAATGGGGTGGTGGACCCGAAATAAAGGCATTTGTTAATTTAACAGGGATACCAATTTGGATTCGGAACATTAGAGAGAAAAACTCTGGATATATAAAATTTGATTATGATTTAACAGAAACCAAAAATAAACCTATTCCACTGAAAAATCTCGTAAATGGACACATAGAATTAACGTGGAGTGGAGGACATTACGAAAGAGTGTAAAAATTTCATAGTTGTGTGTCGATTATATGATAACTAACAATTAATTATATCATAATTAATTCTACTTTGAAATCGCTTCTTGGCTTAATTCTGAAATAAATTTTTTATATAAATCTTCTGCCATTTTGACTTCGTTTTTTAGCGTTTCTATTTGTTGAAATGTTGGTTCTAGATCATATATTAATTGTTTATTTTTCGGAATTTTTATTTTAATCTTTTCGAAAATATTCGATTTCACTGCCGGATATTTTGTTCCCGTTGCATTTGACACTAAATATTCTGTGATACGTTCATTTTTAAGTAATGAATAAACATACATTGAATTTATTTCTTTACATCTTATAACCGCAAATCCTGATGATGCAACACCATTTAAGATATCATTATAGATATATGTATAACCTTTCAAATTTGGTCTAACAGTCGAAAATAATATATCATTTTTTTTTATTAATCGTTTTGCTCTCGACGGAAATTTTTTTGTGAAAAATTGAATTTCATTTATATTTTCTTCTTTCACTGAGCCAATATCAATATAATTTATTTGGCTAAATTGATTTTTTGACAATGATTCAGGATTAATCTTACAAATATTCCCTAACTCAACTTCATCACAATCATCGTTTTTCTCGATTTCTTTAATCCTATTTTGAACAAATTTTTCCAACTTCTTAATTTCTATTTGGTTCGCATTTTTTTCATTATATGGAACAGAAATTTTATCCGTCCATTCTTGAATTTTAGTTTGTGATTTCGGAATCGGAATTAAATAATTTTTTAATTGTTCTATTTTAAACGTCGGATATTGAGAACCAGTACACAATTCTTTTTCAAAATTATTTATTAGTGGATTTAATATTGAATACACAAACATAGGATTATATTTTCTAACTCTTAAAATCGGCATGGTAAAACATATATCATTAATTTTGCTTACAATTGATTCCGTTAATATCAAAGATTTTTTACTTTTAGGACGAACATTGGATATTATAATATCATTATATTGACAAATATTTATTTCTTTAACTTTTGAATTTTCTATTTCATCAAAATTAACAATACTTTCATTATCTATATCTTTGATTTTAACTAACCTAAAACATCCGTCATGTGTTTTCGTAGTTTTAGGTTTAAATTCGCATATATCACCTAACCTTACTAATTCATAACCTTTTCCAACAATAATTTCTTTTTTATTATAATCCTTGCTATTCAATGAACAAGTGATAGTTTCTAATATTTCTTCTTTTGTTGCACTTGAAACAACTGTATCACTAATGTCCATAATATCACCTTTATTTTCGGTGATAACTATATCATCTGATACCTCCATAAATTTATCTTCATCATATCGTTTAATAACCAAATCACTAAATTTTACTTTGGTTGTTTTTTCATCAGTATTATCAAATATAACGATCGATGTTTTTGTCGATGTGTTTTCGAATTGATCTTGTGGAACACTAATTATTTCTCTTACATTAAAATTTTCGATCAAATGTTTTCGTAAATCTTTATATGTTTTATTAAAAAACACTCCTTCTTTTAACACACCAATCGCAGTTCCTCCTACTTCTAAAATATCCATTAGTAACATTAAAGAACAACTTTCTTTATCGTTTCCTTTTAGTTTATTTACTCTTGCGAATTTTTGAAGTCTTCCACTGCATGAAGGAATTGAAACTTTTGTTTTGTTACTTTCCTTTTTTTCCTGTTTTTCTTGGATTTCTATTTTTTTTAATTGTTTATGTCTTTTTATTTTCAGTTCTTCATCTTGTAAAGTAAGTAATTCATTTTTGATATATGATTTAACTTTTTCTCTTTTAGATTGTGCTTCTGATTTATTATTTTTATCGCCTCCATATGGTGGATTAGTAAGGATATACTGATATTTTAGGTTGCAAAATTCGTCGGTAAATGAATTTTTATATCTTAAATTTTCCATATTAGGAAATACTCCTGTTAAACAAAAAAATTCTAATCCTGCGGATTTAATAACATCTTCATTCATATCGAAATGTGAAATTTTATTTATTTCTTTAGTCCAATCAATTAACTGTGGATATTTATCAACAAAATAATTGATATATCCTGTAGTAAAACCACCTGAACCACCAAACATATCAATCATAGATGGAATAGTTCCATCATCATTCATCTCTGGATTTAATTTTTCTAATATATATTCTACAATATGTCGATCTGTAAAATATGCTCCTAATTCACTGATAGCACTTTCGTCTCTACCTATAAAATATTCGTAAATTTTACCTGATAATAACACATTACAAGTTTTCTCAATAAGCGTGATTTTATTTATTTCTTTTATAAGGTATGTTAATACCGAACCTCTAATATTTTGTGGTATTTCATAAAACAAAATGTCTCTCAATTCACTTTCGCAAATTGATTGCAAAACATTACCAAAAATTAATTCTGCAAGTCGTTCATTTTCATCATCATTTGCTAATTTAAGCAAATATGAAAATTCACAATCAGGTTTTTTAAGATTAACTTTGTCAAGTAGTCCATTTTCTTCTATTTTTTTCAATCCATAAATTATGTTAAACACTTTTAATGCATTCATTCCATACCCCGCACCATTATTTCTAAGATAGTTATGAATTTCATGAATTTTATCTTTTAATGCTTCTTTATTCGAAACGCTATTACTCTGTTCAATAATTGATTTCATTTGATCTTCTGTTATGTCTTCTAAATTATCATGTATATTTTGTTTCAATTTTTTATTGGCAATTCCTAAATTTGACATAATATATATATAATTATCAATATGTCTTTAAGTATAAATAAAAATTGATTTATATTTTTATTGGATTACTTATTCACATATTATTAGGATGAATCAATCCAAAGGAATTATTTATATTAGAAATAATATTTGGTATGAAACAGAAAATGTTGTAAAATTGGGTATAACGTCATCTGCCAAAGACAGAAATAATACATATATCACCGGTGAAGTTAAGAGTGGATATTACATGCTTGTTATCAAAATACCTATTGAAAAAATGAGATTATTAGATAAACTTTTGAAACAATATTTTACACCCTATCACATTTATAAAGGTGGTGGAACTGAATTTTATGATAGGAGTATTATTAATTTAATTGAACCTTATTTACGAAAATTAAATATAATATTTAGAGTTTTAACCAAAGATGAAATCGACAAAATGGAAAGAATAGAAAGATTGATAAGTAAAATAAAACAAATATTTAACCAAATAAATTTTAAAAAAATAGAAAATAAATTAGCACCAAACAATCAACAACAATATATATTAGAAAATATTGAAAATTTTTATAATTCGTATAATATTGGAAAATTAATCTGGGCATGTGGTCTTGGTAAAGCATTATTGAGTGTTTTAATGGTGAAATTATTGAAATTTAAATCAGTTGTGTTTGGTGTTCCCAGCAATAATTTACAAATTCAAATTAAAAATGAAATTTTGAAAATATTCCCAAATAAAAACAATATATTGTTTATTAACGGTAATAAAGAAGACGGAATTAAACATGCAACAAACAAAGAACAAATCAAAACATTCCTTGATAATGACACAGAAACAAAATTTATAATTTCCACATATCATTCATGTTATTTGCTTGTTGATGAAATGTTTTCATTTGATTTCAAAATAGGTGACGAATCACATCATCTTGTTGGACTTGAAAAAGAAGAAGAAAAGGGTTTTCGTTTATTTCATAAAATATCGTCTAACAAATCATTATTCATGACTGCTACCGAAAAAATTATAAATTCGAAATATTCCATGAATGACGAATCTATTTTCGGAAAATATATTGATGTTAAATCAGTGCATTGGGCGATCGAAAATAAGAAGATAACAGATTATAATATTCTAGTTGTTAAAAATACCGAGAATGAAGTTGATGAAATTATTAATGTTTTGGAAATTGATATTGAAAATAAGGATGTATTCATATCGTGTTATATGTGTTTAAAATCGTTTGAAATGTATAAAGATCTGACACATATATTGTTATATACAAATACCATAGAAGACGCTAAACTTGCTGAAAATTATATAGATAAAATTTTAGAGTTAAATATTATATCGATTTCTAAAGACAATATTTATAATAATGCATTATATAGTGGTAATTGCAATAATTTACGAACTGAAGTCGATAAATTTAAAAATGCAAATTATGGTATAATTTCGTGTGTATATATATTTGGTGAAGGATTTGATTTACCTAAATTAAACGGTGTTTGTATCGCTGGAAATATGCAAAGTGAAACTAGGATTGTTCAATATTTACTACGTCCAAACAGATTAGAATTTAATAATCCAACCAAAAAGGCGTATGTTATAATTCCATATATTGATACAAATAATTGGAAAACAGAAAATAAATCATATGAAAAAGTTAGAAATATTGTTTCGCAAATGAGAAATGTTGATGAAAATATTAAACAAAAAATTATAATTTTAATTAAAACAAATGAAAATTCGAAAGAAAATAAAGATAAAAAAATATATGGAAATTATAATTTTGAAGAAAATAGTAATGAATTAAATAAAATAATATTACGATTAAGATATAGTAAAGCGTTGGATTCAACATTTTCGGAAGAACAAGATGAATATAATTATGTTAAATCGATTAATTCAACACTAAATATTCAATCAAAAAAAGAATACCTCGAGAAAAAAATGATGCATAGTAATTATATTGACCATCCAGAAGAATATTTCAAATTAAAAGGTGTATGGAACGATTGGTATGATTTCATGAATGTTGATATAACTAAATTTATTCAATCTAAACAAGAATGGATAAATTGTTGTAAAGAAATAAAAATTACATCATTAAATGACTATAACTCATCTTGTGAAATATATGATTTTTTACCTAAAGAACCTGCGGATTATTATAATAATTTCACAAATATTTTATCTGAGTTAAATTTGACCAAAGAAAGACGACGAATATAATAAAATTTATTGTATTTACATTGATTAAATTTTGAATTGTAATGGACGTTCTATTCATTAACCAAGACATGTTTATTATCTAATTTTCAATAATATTTTCTTCACCGCCTGTTCGAGATGATATTCCTGTTCCTTTAACGATGTCTATTATTTCGGTTACTTCTAAACTAAAACTAAAGTTTGCATTATTAAATTCGAATAATGCTCCGTTTGAATCTCTAACTTCTACATCAAGATATGTTAAATTATTCAATAATCCTTCGAAATAATCTTTATCAGACGATATATAAGTATTAAACAATATCGAACCAGGAGAACCACTCAGTAAGATTTTAGCAAATATATTATTAATATTTTTAGTGCTAGTTGTTATATTATCTATATTTTTGAAAATTAAATAAACATAATTATTTCCTGATAAAACGAAAGGTTTGTTAAGTTGTTTTTTAGATACTGTTCCATTCGGGGAACTTCCTGTAGATACATTACTATCAGTAAATTGAACAGGAATATAAAAAGATGATGAAGTAGATTTAATAATTGTATATCCTAAATCGCTATTAACAGCATTATCATTATTACTCCCCGTATGATTTTTAATATAGACAACATCTCCTGTTTCATAAGTGTTAGTGGCTGTTGTCGTGATCAACACATAATCAGCATATTGACTAGTTCCTTTCACTGAATTATCAACATTATATGTGTCTATTTTAGTTGTATTAGATTGAACTGAATTAAATTCCGTATCCCCTAAATTCAAATAAATAACAGTTCCACTTGATACAGTTGTTGTTTTTGAATCGTCCGATGTGGTTGTTCCTACATTAGGAAAACCCAGTAGATCGCCTGGTGTATCACTATTACTAAATAAAAACGCAAATTTAATATCTTTTCCAATGGATACACTGTCTCCACCTTTTGAAACAGCATCTGCCGTGGCTGCGGTATTAAGAGAAATGAAATATTTGCTATTATGTTGATAATATTTAATATCGCTCGTTATATTTCCATCCGTTGTTTTCAAATAATTTGGAACATCTCCAGCACTGGATATTTTAAATTGAGTTCCACTAATAGTGGTGACATTAACACCACGGGTAGATGTTGTGGAAGTTGTCAAAGCACTAGAATCGAACAGCAAGTTATTTTCTTCATCCGTGGAAGTTACTACATTTGAACTCCTGTTGGCAATAAAATCTATAAATCTATCATCAAAAACGGTTTTTGTTTCCATATATGCAATATTTTCATCATTATTCAAAGTATGTTCAGAAACATTTTTAAATAATCCATAATTACTATATGCTAATACTGCATTGCTAGTGACTGTTAGAAGAATATCACTTACAATGGTTGAGACTTCAAAATTTTCTTTCCCTATGGATATATTATCTCCTTTGGCTACATCTGTCAAAAAATCAGTTCCATAAGAATTTAAAGTATAACCACCTAAACATCCCGCTTTAGAACTGGATGTTGAACTAGTCATTATTTCTGACCAATAACCCATTTCAGATCCCACATATGGATAATCTATTTCGAAATGGTCTTCATCCAATATAGCCGTAACTTCATGATAATAATGAACACTTCCACCATTAACATATCCTGAACCCTTGAAAAAAGTAATTTTCGTTGAATCAGTATTGTCAATAGTATATATTAATCCAGTTCCACCATTATATACTGCCACAGCAGTAATAGTTATGTAATCTAAAGCAGAATTTGTTCCATCATTTACTACTGAATTTACCGTGAAAGCACCCACAAACGGAATTGAACTATCAAAACTCCTGATAACAACCATATCACCAGCCACTAAAACGTCGGCTATTCCAGTGCTATAAACACGTATATCATCCGAATTATTACCATTTCCTACACCACTAGGTATTTGAAATGAAGTAATTAGTCCATAATCGTATCCACTTGCATTAACCCTTGCACCAGATGAACTTTCGTATATAGTGATGTAATTATTGGCGACTGTCCCTGATAATGTAGTTAATCCATGTCGTGGTGCATACAAAACTGTTTTACCAGCGTTAGCACTTGTCATTGCACCCATAAATCGTCCATTTAAGAATATTCTTCCAGTATTACTAACAACTGTAGATGAAGTAATAGAACCATAACCTATGTTATTATCAAAATTAGTAGTATCATCATCAAAATAAATGTAACCACCTTTTCCTAAATATTCCCCCACACTATCATTTAAAACGCTGTAATAATATAATTTTCTACTACTTCCCACGGAAGACATAAGACTTGACGACGCTACTATGTCATATTGGTTACTTCCACTATTAAATACAATATCTGAATGTGTAAATTCCACACCACCTGAAGTATGAATACCGTTGTTAGTGAGCGAAAATTTAAGCATATTGGTATCGGTAATACTAGAAGCGTTCATATTCAAAGTATATTGTTTGTTTTGTATGAAAGTGACTTGTGGGGCTTCAAATAAATTTTCTGTTAATGTTCCACTGGGAATACTAGTTGATGCTAAAGTTTTATTAGTATCTATTTGGTATCGAAGTTTGGTAATACCACTAATGCTTCCCGTTGCGGGTGGGTATGTGGCATTTCCAGTTGTAATACTGTAAGTTAAACTTCCTGTTAAAGTTAAAGACGGAACTGATGGATCATAAGGTGTTAATAGCGTTTCCACATTAATTGGATTAGCGATGTCAGCACTAGTGGATTGAACCACGACTTTGGCAGTTGCACCACTAACATTACCAGTCAATATTTCGTCATCTAAAAAACCATTGACTGATGAACCACCTAATATAATTAAACTCAAATTTTCGTTAAAATTTACATTTATATCATAATTATTTAAGTTTCCAGTAATGGTCGATGAACCAGCCACTACTGATCCATTACCAATTATACAACGACTAGGAAAAAAATTAACAATATTATCATTTATGTAATCAGTATAATATAAATATGCTTTTGGAGAGGCATTCGTTCCCATTAGTGTCATCAATGAATCTATGCTATCAGGAATATCATTGTCATTACTATCAGTGGTATTAGAAACTACAATATCAAAATACATAGTATTTGCTGTTTTGTATTTATCATAAGTATAAAAAACATTTGCTAGTTCTAAAGTTCCCGAAAATAAATTAGAATCATCAGAATATTGTTTAATAGTAACACTTAACGATGATGATAATCTCGTTATTAATGTTGAAGGAATATATCCCATAAATACACGAATTTTAGCATTTGATGCATCATATGTTACATTTGATATAATCAAATTATCTTTTCCATTAAAATTTTCAAGTGCATTAGAAACCAAAGTCATTGATGTATCACTTTCAACAGTTTTAACAACATAATTATAATTTCCTATGTGTAATATTTTTTTAACATCAACCAATGAATTAGTGGTAAAATCAGTATTGTATCCTGTCACACTATTACTTCCTTTATTTAACAAAAGTTTTCCGTTTATTTCCCCTGTAATAGATGAATATCCTGATGATTGTGTGTAATTTACTGTTCCAACAGTAAAATCTAATTGTGAATTAGTTGAATCCCAAATAATAGAATCGATTCTTTTCAAATCTACACTGATTAAATGAGATGTATTGATTAATGATGTTGATAATCCACCTACACGAGATGAACTAGAAATATTAATGATTTGTCCTGTATCATATTTATGATCGAAATGTTTCACTGTTAAAATTTTATTATCTTTATTGATAGAAAATGGATTAGATACAATGGAATTTAATGTTTGTTTTACCGTGAAAATATTGGTAATAGCATCCACTGAAACAGAAAAATTATGTGGAATACCTACACTATCAGCACCTGAACGTTCTACAGAATTAAGTTTTGATTGTAATTCGGTTGAAAATTTAGTAGCACTATAATTACCATCCGTGATAGTAATAGAATATTCAATATCTCCATCATCATAATTTTTCCAATAAATTTTATTGTTTTTTTTAACAACAGGTTGACTGCGAATAACTTGTTCGGTATTTGGAAATTCCGATGAAACTAATTTAAGTTTTGATATGTTAGAGAATTTTTTGGGTAAATACGTACGAAATGAATTGGGTGAAGAATATGAAGTTTCATCACGATCTTTACTATCTATTGATGTGATGGATTTCTTTTTTTTCTGGAATTTAATAACTTTTTTAGGTATTTCAATATTATTTTCCATTTTAATATTGTTATAGTCAATCAAATGATCATCATTGTTGTTTAATAAGTCACTAGGAACACCAAAACGTTCTTCATATTGTGTTTTAAATGCTATTTTTTCTTGATTTGTCATTTCGCCTTCATATTCTTCTGTTGTGAATTTATTAGTATAAAGTAAATCTCTCGAACTCATGGTAATATTAAATATTAAACTCAATTTTTAATATTTGAATGAAACGCAAGTTAAATAAAATAAATTATTTGACTTAAAAGTTAAATTATTTTATAAATTTAGACAACCACCGTTGTGCATCGGATTTTTGTGCGATAAGTTTTTGTTGAACATCATTATCGCTTGGTAGATCAGATATATAATTGATCGTTTTAGTGAGAGATTTATAATATATTTGTTTTCCGTTTTTATTGTTAAATATCATAATATTTTTTAGATCGTGTTTATCAATATTAATATTTTTCATATCATTGTAATTAGTTTCAGTCAAAAGCGTATCTAATCCTTTATTATCTAATTTTTTATAATATTTGAAAACTAAATAACAAGTATCTTCATAATCTTTACAACTTTCAGGACGTGCATAATGACATTCCTCGAAATAATGTGATAAATAACTAACAATTTTATATGTGAAACTGTTGTAAATGAACTTAGTTTTAATTACTAAGAAACCGTTTAAATTTAAATTTGAAAAACAATATTTCAACGCCATTAGCATATCCTTATCATTACCACCATGATTATTTACATATATACCGTTAAATAATTTACTTTTAAGTTTGGTAAATGAAGTCGTGCTACCATAATTGGCTTTAATTATATTTGCGTTATCATTTTTGGCGATTTTAGTCCCAGATATAACAACTAAATTATCATTATAAGATTCATTTCCATCACTATTTCTTAAATACATATTGGCTTTAACCATGGATAAACTATTATCATTAAAAAATAAATATTTTTCCTTGTTTTTATTTTCACAAATTAAATCATAATATTCATTTAGTTCAATTAATTCAAAATAATCGTTGTTATACACTGACATAAATTTAAGCGATAACGGAACATGATAATCGTTATTTGGATTAATCAGTTCATATTTATTTACATATGCTTTAACTATATTAATTTGTTTATCATCAGGAATTTTTTCATAATTTTTAGTGATTACTTTTAGATCGTCATCATATCCAAATAAATTTTCATTTAAATTAGATGTTTGTTTTAGTTCAATGTTATCAGGCATAATTTCCATATTGTTAATTCTAGTTCTATTATTGTCATTTTCATAATAAATATTATTGTCCAATATTTCCAAAATAGTTACCACTACATCTATTGTATTGTCATATAACTGACTTTTGGAATCAACCACTTGGAATTTAACTTTAGATCCTAAATTTATACCTTGTTCAAAAAAGGAATAATTTTGTTTATATTCTTTTGGAGCAAATAAAATAAGGGGTCCATTAATTGCTATTAGACCAGCCTCATTTATATTATTAACATTAGCAACCACAACATCATCTTTCATTGGGTAACATACTTCTGCGATATAATTAATATCATATGTCATTTCCCCAGTTAAATGACTACCACGTTGATGTCCAACGGATCTTTTTATAATGATGGAACTATTAGGATTTACATAACCACAAGTTTGGTTACGTCCTTCTACCTTATTTTTTAGATTAATATTTATATTTTGTTCTAATTCTTTAAACTGATGTGGTTTCAGGTTAATTCTAGTAAATAATTCCTTAATAAAATAAGGGTCATCTATTCTCGATGATTTCACACTCATTATATAATACTTATTGATATTTATTTATATATGTATCAATTTTTATTTTGATTCCATTCTTCAATATTGTAGAACCATCGGAGTCCATTTTTATTTATATGTTCGTAATATCTAAGTCGCAATTCAATAAGTTCGCAAATAGTATTACGGTTTATTTTATTTATTTTGGAAATATCAATGTCCAAATAATCCACTATTTGATTTAAATTTTTTTTATCATAAGTATCGCAAATTTTGCCTTTATATAACGAAGTTTTCATTATTTTTTCATCAATTCTTTTTTTCAAATTTTGAGAAGTTCTATCGATTATTTTGAAATTAACTTTATTTTTCACAACAACAATATATCCGACAAACATAGATTCTTTTTTATTAAGATTTAGTTGTTTAATATGATATTCTTCAAAATTTTTATTTAATAGACGATTTTCTTCAAAATTACATTCTTTAAATATGTCTTTTTTGAAACAAGTATATTTATTTGATAGTGTATATCCAGCATAAACATTATCAGACGGATCTTCTGACAAGAATTTACGTTGGAATATTAATTTTTCAAAATATAAGATAATATTTTTGTATTTTTTAGGCATTTCTGAAAGCGATGTTATTTTATTAGTATTTGCGTGGGTAATTAAATATTCAGCAATAATTGGACGTTCTTTATGGTATTTATGTTCTATAATCAAATCACAAGTAGGTCTATCGTATTCTACCAATTCATCAATTATTTTATCTATTGAAATAACAGTCTTTTTTTTGGAAATTTCTTTTTTTATTTTATCAAGTCTAATTTCCATATCGTTATTTTTAACCTGATCATTAAATAGCCCAATTTTATTACTAAAATTTTTCAGATCATTGAAAACTAAATGACCATTATTTAAGGTCAAATATCCAATTTCCTTTTTGTGATATATTGATTCGGGATATTTCGAGTCATCATTACCTATAAATGAATTAATTATATTATAAATGATAGTTTCATCTGTATTTTTAAATTCATTTAATAAATATTTTATAGATAGGATATTATCATGTATGAAATAGTTTTTAATAAAATATTCAATTTCCCTTTTTTGTTCTGTTTTTAATTCAACATAATTATAAGTAGAATCATCTGTTTTTTTACTAGTTTTATTTTCATTGAAACATTTATAATCGCAAACATCGTAATCACAATATGATGTATAATCTTCATCATTAGAATGTTCAAAATCTTTTTTGTTAAAATGATTTGCATTTCGATTTAAATGACAATCTATGGCGTTTTGTTTCAATATGCGTTCTATTTTTTTAATAGTAATGTCTTTATTTTCGGCGGTTCTCCATAATTTTTCATCAATTGTTTCAATTTTACCATTAATCGTTGAACACGAATATCTGAAAATTGTGACATCACGATTATTTTCATCCAAATCAACATGGCTACAGAAACGACTTCCTCTACCAATGATTTGTGTAATTTGTGACATATTGTGCCAAGCGTTTCCTAAATGGATTTGTCTAATATTTTTTAGATCAACACTTTGGCTCAATACTTTTGATCCTATGATAATTTTAATATCTTCTCCATGGATATTTGAGTGTTTTTTTGTGAGACTAATAATTTTGTCTCGTTCAGTTTGTCCTGTATCTCCTGTGATAATAATATAATGTGCCTGTCTAAATTTATGGTATTTTTTTGAAATTGTATTTTTGTGTATTTGATTTGATTTATATAAATTACAAATAGAACATATTTTGTCACTATTTGATGGATTATTTAATAATGGTTTATTATTGGTGGGTAAATAACCTGCTTCTTCTAAAATCATTCCAATTGTTTTGGTAGCATATTTGTAAATAAAATAAATGAAACATATACCTGGCGAAACCCTAACATTAGTCAGTATTGAATGAAATTTTGTACTATATTTTTCTAGGTTTTTCTCGGTTAAAAATCCTTCATTATATGGTTTGTATTGATATGTTCCATTATATAAATCTTTAAATGCGATTCGAAATCCTTTATTACCAAACATGATATTTCCTAATTTATCAATGGGATAAATGAAATTCATCAGGTCAGATGAACTTTTGAAGGCTATATCGAGTTCAATTTCCTGTAATTCTTGAAAATAATGTTTTTCTTGAAATTTGGACATAGCACATTTTGTTAATTTAGTAAATCGATTTTTTTCAGAATCAGGTATGATATTATTTTTATAATCATGTGTATTTTTAGGAATATACATTTTTACATGTGAATATAATTTACGGTTGAGTTTGCTATCAGGTTCAAGAATCAATGGAAAACTAATTGGATTATACCCTCGGTAATAACTGATAATCCCTTTACTGGATTCTTTTAATATATCTTCCCCATGTTTGGTGAGATGATAACTTTTTTCAGATGTGTCAAATATGTCTTCTGTGTTTATTTTTTTTTGCTTTTGGTTGATTTTAAATAAATTTATAATATCAATTATTTCATCAGGTTGGTCATACATAGGTGTTGCACTCATCAATATTAGTTTAATGTTGTCACATACATGCAATATTTTTTCTAGTGTGGATAGGATTTTAATATTAGTTTCTCCAAGTTTGTCACTATCATGTTTTTTTCGTAATTCATGACATTCATCTATAATAAGTATTCTATTATCAAAGAATTTTTTTATTTCACTATTGATATGTATGTCACTTTTTGATTTATTTTTATTTAATATATCTTTAAATTTATTAATAAAATCTGCACTTTTAAATAAATCATAATTTTTTTTAATTTTTTTTAGTACTGCTTTTTCATGTTCTTCATCTGTTAAATTTTTTTTAGAAACATGATATTTATTCCCAGTGCATTGCAAACTACCAGGTGAGAGATTGTGTTTTATTTCTTCATCATGTTTTGCAAAATTGTATAATTCTTTCTTAAAATTACCATAAATTGTGTCTCCAGGGGCTAATAACATGATTTTATTAGTATTATCATGATTAAGATGATTTTCTGCGATTGTTATAACCAAACACGTTTTACCTGCTCCTGTTCCTTGAAATACTAATAAATTTTTATAATGGGTAATGGGATTTATGATATTTTTAATTAATTTTTGATGTTTCTGCAATTTATAACCAGATATTCTTTTAGTATTACAAAAATCATTTATATTTTTATTTTTAAATGTATCTATTTCATTTTCAACCAATTCTTTTTTTAAATTAATAATTTTGGTATAGGCATTATCATCTATTTCAGGATAATTAACAAAATCATGTTTATTATTAAATGTTTTATAATTTTCGTAATCATAATCAATGCGAATACCAAGTTGTATTAATCGATAATATATAAAAAAAGATATTAACGATATAATATTTTGATTGAAATCAATTCTATTAGTATTTATGTCCATTATGTTACTAAAATATTCTCCATAATTATTATTATTTTCTTTATAAATATTTATTATTTTAGTTTTATTAAATCCTATTATGGCATGGACGATTTCATTAATAGTGTCTTTATCTTTGGTATCCAAATTTCTTAAAGAACCATATACTCTTTGTTTCATAAATGTTATACTTTCATCTAATGACATCAATTTCACTATTGTATCATATACTTCATGTTCTTCATTAAATATTGTATTTAACAACGTATCTGATTGTTTGGATAAGTGTTTTTTCTTTAATGATGAATGTTTCTTTTTGAACATTTATATAGATAAGTTATATAATATTATTGGCGTTGCAAGATAAACGTAGTTTCATATTTTATGTTTTTGTTTTCATCTACCATACCAAAATAATATCTATTATCATGTTCGTTATTAACAGTAACTGTAGAATTTGGATAACTTGATATTAAATCCATATGTAATAATTTAATAAAATATTTTTTATTTTGATAGGTAAATAATTTTGGAACAGTCGAAAACCAATGATCTAATAATTTATGTGGATTATAAGAAACATTTATATTTCCTGTTTTACGGACATGATCTGTTACTTTATTTCCAAATGATACATGGTTGCTAATCATATTTTTTATTTTTTCGCCTACCATTTCATCACTATTTCCCGTTGAATAAAACACCTTATTAACCTTAATATCTTGCATAAATTTGACACATTTCGAACATGGTCTTGAAAATTTAAGTTTATCATTACTATCGATTCTTATCACAATAACATTAATTTTAGGATTTTTTCCTAATATACACCATTTATTTTTATAAAAACTTAGATTCCTACCATGGTAAAGACCAAGTGCAGCGATTTCTGCGTGTAGGCTACACGATGATGTTCGTCGCAAACATGAGCGATTTTGATTAACAGCCTTAGTGACTAAATTATTATTATTATTATTATACAAAACTCCTGCACACAAACGTGACGCCATAGTTCCAGTTTTAGCAGCACAAATAAGTGAAGAAATAATATTATTTGAGAACACTTTTGATGTAAAGGTCATTATATTGGTATCATATACACTACCTAATATTTGAATTTCAATTTTATTTTCTTATTATTAATAAAATGGGTGTTGAACAAGATACAAATAAAACAATTTCTAGTTTAAATACCAATATCATGACCTTGACTGGGATTTTGATAGGATTTGCTATTTTGTTAAATATCTTTATAAATGCATTAATATTATTCAAAAAAGGTCGAACTATGTTGATTATGTATATCATATTAATTGCAATGAATGTTGTAATAGTATTTCTGTTATGGATGATAATTATGGATCTAAAAGATAAAGTTATAAAATTTAAAGATGCAATCGTGAAATTTATCAATGACAAAGAAAGAGAATTAAATAAATTAACTGATACATTGGAAGAAATAGTTAATGACTATTCTACTTGAGACATTATTTTGGAAGACAAATAAAATTCAAATAATTAATTTTATTTTCTTACCATTTATAAAATGAGTTTTGAACAAGAATTTATCAAAATGTTCCCTGCAACCAACGATGGATCGGTTTCAATGATTGTTGCACTGGTGGTATATGCGATTTTGTTGAATTTTATCATAAATGTATTAGTGTTATTTAGAATGGGACGAATAGCGTTATTTATTTATATTTTATTGACATTGGTGGGTGCTTCAATGATAATCGTTTCATGGAATAAAATTGTAAAATTCAAGAATGATAAAGAGAGGGAGTTGAAAAAGTTAGATAATAAACGTATAGTTAATATTGTTTAATAAACAACAATAACTAATATATATGTATATCAAATGCAATATTTCATTGAAAATCTAATGGGTTCAAGAAGCACATTAGGAACGTTAAAATTAGTAACATTTTTATTGATATTATTATATTTTTTGAAAAAATATCAAAGCAAAAATGAATATTTTGTTAATATGAACGAATATGTTTCATATAAAATTTTACCATCACATTTTCAATCATCGTTTGATGACAACGGAACACCGAAAAGTTTAGGTATATTGTTGAATAACAAGAAAAGTGGTTTAGTAACGGATCTAAATAATCTGGATAATCCTAGAATGATTGCAACTTGTGATATTCCATTAAATAGTAGGGTGGATTATGTTACGGTTTATGGTTTGATAAATCAGGGTGTTAATAATAACGATGATGCTACCAATGTTAAAATTCGTGTATTTGAAAAATTCATTGATAGTGATAAACATAATCTTGTTGGAAAAGGTCATATCAATAGTTCAATAAAAACTGATGTAATTTCAAATAATAAAAATTATTTATTAATTGAATTAGATGGTTTAGATACTGTAGTTACGGGTGGTAAAATATTATTTGCCAGATTTTAGGTAATTATTAATGATTTTTTTATATATACGCAATGAATCATTACTAATTTCATTGACACAAAAAAAATGATGATTTTTTTTCATTATTTTGTGATATGCATAATATGCACTTTTAATATTTTCTAAATAATAAACTTTAAAAACGATATTATCTTCATTGGAACTATATAATTTAGCGTAACCTAAATAAACACTCATTATTTGAAAAAAAGACGTAGGTAATAAATTAATATTTTCACGTTTTCTAGAAAATGTTTTTTCAATATTTTTCATTCCTATTAAATTGATTGCCTTTTCGTTGGATATTTTGTTCATGGTATAAAAACTGTGAATCGTCATATAATTTGGATCAGGAATATATGGTAAAAGTAATTTGATGGAATTTTTTGCCCAATTAAGGAATGACATATTTTCGTGTATTTTAGATGCAATAAATTCATTGATATTTGCTTTTGATTTATTTAGATGAACTTTAAGGTGTCCTTGTTTATCAAAAAATATTTTTTTAGATATATGTTTTCCTACAAATGTATCATCATTGGAATACAAAAAATTTTCTGATAATCCTTTTATTTTATGTAAATAAAATTCGAAAACGGTACTATTAAAAGTAGGTAGGTGTTTTTTATCAACAATATCTTTATGATCAACATATTTTATCTTTTTCAGTATTGTCGGATGGATATTATTGTGATTAAGTTTTTGATTATCTGTTAAAATGAAAATATGACGTATATAAGGCATAAATTTATGTACCGTTTTTAATGAAAAATAAATCTCTCCATGGTTAGAATGTCTTTTTTTATCAATCGATTGAAAATACGAATTATATTTTGATTGCCACATTGGATCTGTTGTATCAACCCAAGAATAAACTAGATCCAAGTTATTATCCTTGGATATTTTCAATTTACGTTTAGCGACAACCATATATAAAAACATGATAATATAAAAATACTAATAATGGATCTAGACAGTGATAAAATTAACAATATAAATTTAAGTAAATTTGTGAAATTTATTGAACATCAACAATCAGAACAAGAAATATCATTTTTGTTGGGAGATGCGGGTAGGGAACACTATAAATTATTGGCGTATTTATCCACCTTATATGATAATGAAATATTGATAGATTTAGGAACATATCGTGGTTTAAGTGCTTTGGCGTTATCATATAATAAAAAAAATAAGGTTGTTACATTTGACATTGAAAAATGCACAGGTAATAATAATAATCAACTGAAACCAGATAATTGTTATAATATTATTTTCATGTTGGATAACATATTAGAATTTCCAAATAGATATATGGATTTACTAAAAAAAGCCAAAATAATATGTTTGGATGTAGATCCTCATGATGGAATAAAAGAACCCGATTTTTTGAAAATTATTATTGAATCAGGATTTAAGGGAATTATTGTTTGTGATGATATTAATTTAAATAACAATATGAAAAATTGGTGGAATAGTGTTACTTTAGAAAAATACGATATATCTAAATATGGACATTGGTCAGGAACTGGATTAATCCAAGCGTAAAATTTGTTACGTGGAATAAAAAAATTGAAGATAAAAAGTTCTGAGTTACCATGGTTTATCGTGGCATTTTTTTATTGAAGTAGTAGGTGATATTATTTCAACATGGACGAGGAGAGAAGGGCGAAGAGAATGGCGGAGATCATGGAATCCCAACGGAAGAGGTTTTATCCCGACGCCAAGAAGGGAACAGAACTTCCCATTATATATATTAATGGAGAGACTTGGTATCTCCAAACACCAAAAATATGTAAAATAATGGCGAATGCGACAGAAGGTTGTGTTGGTTCTTCTCCTAAAGAAAATGAGTAACGTTTCGAAACTAATCATTTTCTCGAAAACCATTCGTGGTTTCCCGCTCTACGATCACCAAGTGATGTTAGGATTCATTTATCCTAGCATTGCTTCCTTGCGGTTATATTTTTTTTTAATAAAAATTGAAGGTAAAAAGTTCTGAGTGGTTATATATTAAACGTGTTTGTGTGTGTGTGTGTGTGCGTGTAAGTGTAAGTGTAAAAATGTTCCGCAGAGTGTCCAGAGATATTTTTCGTTCTGGAATTTTCCTCCCCGTCGAATTTTTAACAATTCTTGAGAATAATACTGATACAATCAGGAAGTATCTCGGTATGATTAAAAATAAGGAAAAATCAATCCAATCGAATGAAAAAATCAATGAGGTTGAATGGGCAGTAAACCGAATGAAGAATGAGGTTGGGACTGAGGATGGGACTGTGGTTGGGTTTGAGGTTAAGTTTAAGGTTAGGTATAACCAGAACAACCGAGACATTAAACTGGATTCGATAGAACTTTGCAACTTGCTCAGGATTTTCGGAAGCAAACCTATTGATGGAGACGCAATGAGAAAACTGAACAGGTTATTTAGCCTAGTCTACGGATGCGGTTCTCGGGAATACACAGTCATGTAAAACCATTTATGGTTTCCGCTTTACGATCACCAAGCAATGTTATTGGTTCATTTACCTTAACTTGCTTCCTTGCGGTTATAATTTTTTTTTTAATAAAAATTGAAGATAAAAAGTTCTGAGACATTATAATTTAGTGTGTTGGATTTATTGAAATAGGTGGTATTTCAATAAATATGGGAGCGTGTGCGTCGGTTGCTTGTCTGGAAGACAAATGTGTTGTTAGTTCGAATGTTCGGGAAAGTGTTCAAAAAAAAGTTGATATATGTCTGAATATGATGAAACAACTAGAGATAAAACATTCTGGAATATTAGACATACTTCATATTCAAACTCAAAATATCACAAATAATAAAGATCCTGAGTCTGATAATAAAGATCCTGAGTCTGATAATAAAGATCCTGAGTCTGATGAACACAAAAAATGCTTTGATTTTCTTAGTAGATACATTCAGAGAAATAATTTTAATCCTGAATGTGAAGAATACCCTCCCCATGGCAACATAAGTGAAAACGCAAATTTCATCTAATGATAGAAATATTAGAATTAAATTCTAATATTATTCTTGAAGGTGATACAAAAAAAAAATTGAATTTAAAAAATCCAATTTTTAATAATACAATAAACAAGATGAATAAAGAATTACAAGACAAATCATGTATTATTTATGGTGAATTATCAGAACTTCCACAGAAACGATATGGATTACGATACCGAGTAGATTTATATTTCAACTTATTAAAACAACGTGAGAGAGTAATCGCAGTTAATAATTTTCTTGATGTTAATCCTATTAAGTTAGTGGCTTTATTAGACATATTGCAACTGATTACACATATAATTAGGAATTATCCACAAGAAGATGATGAAACTATGCTTAGCACTTTATATTACCAATCTAAAAAATTATTTTCCGAAACATACTTAAGCATTTAATGATATATTACATATATGACTAAATTTGCATTATTAAGTGTTTTTGATAAAACTGATATTGAGAAAGTTGCTGAATTTCTTGTATCGAAGGATTATACATTGTTGTCGAGTGGAGGAACAGCAAAATATTTGACAAATTTAGATATACCAGTAACGGAGGTATCTAAATTCACGGGTTCTCCTGAATTGTTAGACGGAAGAGTTAAAACATTACATCCTAAAATTCATGGAAGTATTTTACAAAAAGATTTAAATAATAAATATCAGAATGAATTAGTTGATTTGGATGTGGTTATATGCAACTTATATCCATTTGAACATGTATTGGAGAAGGGATTATCACATGATGAATTAATGGAAAATATAGATATTGGTGGAATAACGTTGTTGAGAGCATCAGGTAAGAATCATCATCGTGTTTATATCATATCCAACCCATCTCAATATGGTGATTTTATTAAATATCATCATCAATATGATGGGTATTATATGAGTGAATTGGCGACTCAGGCGTTTTTATGTTCATCATTGTATGACAGTAAAATTATGAATTATTTATCAATGGATGGATGCATGGCTAATTATTATTATAAATTTGATAAACTCAAATATGGAACAAATGCACATCAAAAAAATGCATATTGTATGGGTCATATTAATTCGACGGACGATGTATATAAACACCTTGAACCTGAATTTGAAGTATTAAATGGCTCTCTAGGATATATTAATTATTTGGATGCTTATGGAGCGTGGAATTTGGTAAGTGATATTAGAAAAACGCTTGATAAAACATGTGCTACTAGTTTCAAACATACTAGTCCAGCGGGTGTATCTATTAATAACACGCCTTTGTCATCTAGTGAAATTTTTAATTATCAATTGGCTAAAGGTGTCGAATCACCCAGTGATGGATATTTAACATATGTAAGGGCTAGAAATTGCGATCCTAAATCAAGTTTTGGCGATTTTGTAGCGATTAATACGATTGTAGATTATGATTTAGCCATGTATTTAAAATCGTGTGTTAGTGACGGAATAGTAGCGACAGAATACACATGGGAAGCATTGGAAGTGTTGAAAACAAAAAAAGACGGAAATTACGTGATTTTGAAACATAACGATGTTAAATACAAACAAATTGGAGTTAAAGATTATGGTGGTTTTGCGTTATCTCAGGACGAAAATAATGTACTATTAGATAAAACTAAATATAATGATGATACTGTATTAGGAATGACAACACTAAAATATACACAAAGTAATTCAACGTGCTTCGTTTATGATAATAATGTGATAGGTATTGGTGCAGGACAACAAAACCGTGTTGATTGTGTATGCTTAGCGAGGATGAAAGCGTTTATTTGGTTGTTACGTTATAATCTACATAAATTGTATGATTTTCATGATTTTGTTGATGCGAATGCATTTTTAGATAAATGTGAAACTATGAAAAAAACTGAAAAAATAAATTTCACATTTATGACATTTGAAAAATTGTATCATTGTGATTTAGGTATTAATGATTTGCGTATTTTTAAAAATAGTTTCAATGATTTAAAAAATTTAACATTGTGTAGTGATGGTTTTTTTCCGTTTTCAGATAGTGTTGAAGAGGCACAAAAAATAAATGTGAATGATGTTGTTCATCCAGGTGGATCAGTATCGGATGATAAAATAGACAAATATTGCACAGATAACAATATTAAATGTTATAAAACAGGAATCAGATATTTTTATCATTAATAAAAATTGAAAGAAAAACGTTCAGTGTATTTATACATGAAATGGGTTAGCAAATTGAACATTTATTGTTTGTTTTGTTGTTGTGGAGGTATGAGCAAAGGATATTATCCGAATGGGCTTCGCAAACCTTGGGTTCTCCAAGATGCATATAACGCAGTGCAATCAGTTGAAAATTACGTGAAAGGTTTTCCTACCAAAGTAACTTTTCCCAATGCACGTATGGCACTTGGTTTTGGCAAAAGTGCAGTCCTAAAATGTTTGGAACACCTTAATGATAAAAGTTATGTCACACTCATTCGTGGAATGATAGATCGCCTTGATGACGCCATGGATACATATGAAATTTCCGTTGAGGATATTGACGTATCTAACGTCATGGTTCTCGTACGTATCATGCAAGACCTTGTCTGTGTGGTAGCATCGGATCTTAAGTTTAACATAGTGAAGACAATTTCAAGTGATTGTGTTCCTGCGTTGATCAAGAGATTTGATAAAATGGTTAAAAAAACATTTATTTAGAACAATTCATTGTTCGATTGTGAGGTTATCTATGTTCAATATTTACCAACCTATAAACACAATTTATTTTTTTTCAAAAAAAAATTGAAAGAAAAACGTTCTGAATATTTTTAAATTAAACGTGTATGTGTGTGTGTGTGTGTGTGTGTGTGTTATGGCAACAATGGATGTATGTATGAACGCTTTTGGCGATATTTTGTTTGTTTATGATGAGATTGGAAATATTCTGAGTGGTTTTCTTAACGTAACTAATTTGAACGATGTGACAAAACTCAAAATCGATGATTTGCGTACCCATGTGCTTCTCATGACGGGTTGGTTATGTGATACGGGAAACAAACTTGAAGATCCAAACACGAAGAACAGATTCGACAAATGTTGGGGTGAGAAAACTGAACTATATAGTAGTTTGGTTATATTCAAGGAAATGTGCGAAGATTATGTTGAGAGTTGCGGTTATCTAGATCATGACGTAAATGTCACGGATAGACGCCATAATCCACTTAATTCGCATATATTGGATGCATTTTATGGGGAAGTCAATAGACTTTGGAACACTCCTTTTGAACAATCTTAAACAACAAACTCATGTGGCATCTATGTTCGTTTATTACCGCCACTTATTTTTTTTTTTTTAAAATTGAAGGATAAAAGTTCTGAACATATATACATGAAATGAGTTTTCAATAAGAAGAACCAAATATGTCCAGTGACAACGGCTTTACGCAAGGTGATAAACCTACTGTAACCAATGTAACCAGTGCAACCAATGGTGTTAATGTGGAGTTTTCAGATGGAACGAGTTATTTTGTTGAAAAAACAGCAGTCATAAAAAGAAACTTTCCACGTTTAGATTTCCCAAAGTATGTCAAACTCTTTGCGGTATCTCACCCACATTCAGTGATCGGAAACGCAAAAAAAATAAACTAACTTCCACCACCATAGCCCAAAAGTTATCATGGATCACTTCTGATTCACACTTAGGCACTTATTTTTTTTAAAAAAAAATTGAAAGTTTTTATACCTGCATTATAGATAATACATATTTATAATGGATTTAACTGAAGAAATTAATATAATACTTTTTTATTTATACCAGCGAGGAACATATTTAATAGAATATTACCATGGAACACATGATGCTTGTCCAGATGATAAATATCCATACAAACAAACCATATTAAAATCTTGGGAATTATTTAAAAAAATTGAATCGATGACTGAAAAAAATGGGATATGCTATGTAGAAAATCTTAAACATAATAAGTTTTATTTTTTAACATGTGATCTTTTAGCATCATTGAAATTAGTTTTGAAACATTTAGTGTCCGACACAGTTGTAGGAACAGATGATAAAGACACACAATATTTTTTTAATAGATTAAGAACATTAAACGATAAAATACGTAATAATATTGGTTTATTGGAAGTGGACCATGAACAAATCGTAAATGAACATGGACATGGACAAATTGTAATGGAACATTATGATATATTTACTCCCAAATTCATGGATATGTTTTATCCAACTAATATTTTTTAAGTTTTTTAAGCAGTTTAGTAGATTCTTTTGCTAAAGTTCTGTATTCACTATTGATTAATCCTTCGTTTATTATGTAAGTGCTTACCATATTTGCATATATTTCATTAGGATGATAATTTTGTTCAATACCAAAAGTATATCGTTGATAGATTTTTGATTTTTCTAAATCAAACATAATAGGTATTTTAACGTTATTTACCATTTCATTTTTATATGTTTTTTTACTAGATTCATTATATAATATATTAAAATCGCTATCTAGTTTAACCAAAACAGGTTTGTGTTTTTTTATATCATTTGGATCTAACATTAAAAATGGTGTATATATTTCTTTTTCATATTCAATATAATATTCTCCATTTAGTCCATCTGGATTTGTTATCCAATATGTTTTTAAAAATAAATCTCCTAAAATATTATTTCGCTTATCCAACGGAATAATTTTAAATTTATAATATATTTGATAAAACGATTGAAATATTTCTGGATTTAATCGTTGTAAAATATGAATATATTCGTGTATCATGGTTATTTTTGATATATTTGATACATCTTCATCTATATTCGTATAATTGGATAACATGCTATTTAATCTCATTTCTGTCATGAAAATAACATTACCAATAGTATATGGATAATTCCAATCAATATTATTTTTTAGAAAAACGAAATTCCATTGTGGCAACCGTTCCATTTTTTCAAATAAAGCATTATCAACATCAGTTATTAATCCTTTTAATAAACTCTTTTGTTCATTTACAATATTAACAATATTATGTTTATAAAAGAAAGTTAAATTGTTCAAAAATATATTTTTGAGATTTATTTTCATTAATGGATATAACTTGAAATTAAACATTTGAAGATTATGTAATTTATTATTCCTATTTTCCAATGCATTATTAAATTCTTTGATTGTTTTGACATAATTATTAAATATGGGTTTATTAACTAGTTCTTTATTAATAATAAAATTAGATTTTACCACTATTTCTAATATATTAAAATATTTCAATAATTCTAAATAATATGGTTGTTCCGAAAATTTTTTGAAATCATTTGCATTTAAATATTTAACATTAAGATTATAAAATGTTTCTTTAATATGTTTATGTTTATGTTTATGTTTATAAACGTAACTAACCAATATGATGAATATTAAAAACATTATGATATTTTTCATGTTGTCTCTTTAATAACATATTTCATTTTTTTTTGCTTTCATCACTTTTCGCTTTATGATTCATAACGATGAATTTTGTTAGATCCATACCGCTAATTTTGAAACCTAGATGCATTTCATCCGTAGGAGTTTCTTTACACCATATTTTCAATACACAATTTTTAGGATTAATACTAATACCCGTAATAATATTGTTTGAATCATTTTCAATATTATTGGATATTAACGCAATACATAATAATTTCCAAACTTGTTGTAAATCTTTTCTTTGAACACGGTAAGACCAACATCCACCATTAATATTTTCTGGATCTTCATAAGTTGGAAATATATTTTCCTTCATCAAAAACAACATAAAAGAATTAACAGTCGGAAGATTATTAAACATTTTCCAAAAATCCTTTACATTACCAAAAGTATAAATCATTCTATAAGTTTTCCTTTCCCAATTATTATCATTTAATTTATGAAACCATAATGTATAATTATTTTTGAATTCAATAATTTCACTCATGTTATTTATTATTTAAATATCAATTATTTAAATAGTGTTCAATTAATTTATTCAACTAATGTAATTTTAGCAATATTTTCTCCTCCATAAACCGACACACTTAAACCCCCTTTTTTTAATATCATACTATTACCAATTCCTAATGTTTGTGTGCAACAAACCATCCATTGTTCTCCTTCATAATTAACTGTATCACCGACTTTAAATACCATCGAATATATAAGAACATCATATTATTTCAGTCGAAATTTAACCAACTATTGGTTCTGACATTTACTTGTTTATCATTTTCTTCAGAAACGCTTTCTTCTTGAACAATTTGTTTTTTATTTCCCATATATCCTATTACTGGAACATTTTTCAATTTATTAATGGGAATATCCAACATTTGCATTCGTTTTTCGGAATCTATTATACCAACCACTTTCTTATCTTTTCGATTATTTAAAATTTGTCCTAATTGACTACCCTTTTGAATATCTTCCTGAACTTCTTCTTGCATTTTTGTTTCTTCTTGTATTTTCATTTTTGCTTCCTCTTGACTAACTTTTTTAACTTTCTCAACTTTCTTAACTTTTTTATCTGGTTGAAAATCGACTCTTTCATCCATTTTGATAATTCCCATTAATTTATTAACATCTAATTTTTGTTTTTTCTTTTTGCATTTTTTAACTAAATTTAGTCCTTTTGGTGCAATTAAAGTTGGATTTGGAAGTTGCGGTTTTTGTGTTGGTTCAACTGGGCTTATATCATACCATATCGAACCAACACCAGGGTAACTATTTCTATTGGTTGCGTCTAAATCACATATTAGTTTGTCTTTTATGTATGGTATTCCAGGTATTGATGTGACATTATATTTGTATGCATTAAAGTTATAATTTTGCAAGATTTCAGCATCATCTAATGCTTTATTATATAATCTAAAAATAGAAAAACAACTACGATTATTATATAATGGATTATTATTTAAATATTGATTATGTGTAATTCCTAATTTAGCAGGATTTTGAAAAAATGTCCATTCGGTAACGTTCGATAATGGAACAGCATTATTAGTATTTCTTAGATATATACCGTTTTTGTATATTTTACCCATATCAGAACCGATTTCGTCATTTTCGCCTCGTTTAACAACTAATTGCATCCATTCTCCTGTGGTATAAGGAACACGATTTTCGATGGAGTCATTTTCTATGTAAATGCTGTTATCATCAATTAGGATACTAAAATACTGAATAGGAACATTTACTAATTTGTTGTTTATTTCTTTTTTAACAGTTCGTTTGACATCATTGCCAAAACTTAAAATATATGGATTACCAAAATATTGTGGTTTTAGCCATATTTCAAATGTATAATTGTTTTTAACTAGTTTTAGGGCGTTGGTATCTCCAGATATATATTTACCAGTATTGGCGTTACCAATATCAAAAAAACCGTCATCTTCAGGAACATAAAAATTTTCACTATTTGGTGGGTATATCAATGCATTAAATGATTCTTCTTTTAGTTTAGTAATATCTTTTGTTCCAATTTCAATATTGCTATCTTGTTCAATATTTGACAAAATAAGTGCTTTATAATCACTTTTATTTTTATTTAAAGAAATAGGTTTATTGTTGGGTGTAAAAACTTTAACACCATTACTAGACAAAATGTTATATGCTTCTTTCATAACATTTTTTTCTTTAAATTGTTCAATTGATGAGAAATATTGTTTTATAATTATTAATCCAACTAATAAAACTAATGACAAATATATTTTTTGATTATTTTTTATTTTAGATAGAAATGGTAAAATTACATATATACTTGATAGTATATATAGCGAACTTATGCTATAAAAATTTACACAATTCATTATATATATAAATCATAAAATTTATATGTATAAAACTTAACTACTTAACTATTTAACTATTTTTAATGAATTCTTTAAGTGCTTCGGCGGTTCTTTCACCATCATAATTGATTACTTTACCATCTTTGAATAATAATATGGTTGGGAATCCTTCAACTTTTTGTTTTTGTGCTTCTTCAGGTTGTTGCTCACAATCAACTTTTTTAACTGTAGTGTTATTGACTTCTTCGCTTTCAGTTTTGGCTTCAAGTTTTTTCCATTCAGGCATTACGTTTTTACAGTGAGGACACCATGGGACATAATATAAAACTATTTTCGCTCCCTCTGATGGTTGTTCTGCTTGAAATCCTTCACTTTGTTGTAAAGGAAGGCGAACAGGCCAGTTGTCACATAATACACAATCAGAACAAATAGAACATACGACGGTAATAACCGCAACAACAACAAAAACTCGTTGTATCATGCTCATACGATCCCAAGTTTTCTTGGTGCTAGATAAGAAATTTTTAAACATGCTTTATATAAATACACTATATTATATTTGTAATAATTCTTTTATTTTATTTTTTATTTTTGGATTGTAAAATGTTAAATGTTTAAAACAAAAACACCCATTCAAGCGATTGAAATTCATGATATAATTAATATTTTTACTTTCACCATAACGGTATCTGTTATCAACATTATATTTTCCCACAACGATCTGCTCTTTTGTTTCGTTATGTTTTTCATATACTGTAACATCCTTTTCTATTACACCGATATTATTTAATTTAATTTCATATATTAGTTTATTTTCGTTATATATTTGAAAATATACATCACTTATTAGAACAACATCAGAATACAAATGATTATATTTAATTTCTTCGTAATCGCTCCCTTTGCTTATGAATTTTATATTATTATTAATATTATGTGAAATAATTTCAATCTTGGTATTGTCATATTTCACAAAATAATTAACTTCATTGATAATTGGTTTCAAAAACTCTTTCATTTCTCTATCTATATAATATTTGTTTGGATTAGTTTTGGTATCAAGACAACTAATTAGGTATTTTTCATCTGAATCGATGATTATTTTTTTTTCGAGTGGATTTTGTGTAATAAATACACGTCTTTTAGATAATTCCGCATCGTGTGACATTAATAATATAATATATCATTAAACATTTATATATATTTTTATGTCATTTTTTTCAACAATGTTAGTAAAAATGGTAATTCTCTGGGTCCGTTATAATCTCCCATAAGTTTTCCATTTTTATAAATTTTAATAGTTGGAAAACCTTGTATATTCATATCGTCACTTAAATTATCGTTTTCAGGTGTAGCACAATCTATAGCCCCTACCATCATATCATCCATGGATGGTTCAGTATGCACACGTTCTGCGAGATCGTTCATAAGTGGAACGATAGAATGACAATGAGGGCACCAATTAGCATAAAATAAAACGACGCCCGATTTTCGTGGAATATTTCCTTCGATATTATCGGTATTAAAGTTTTCTCTTTTCATCGTTTGGACTAAAGTATTATTTCCAAAATGTGGATCGTTATTCCTTTTGATATCCATTAATTTATTATGAAACGATTTTATTTTTTCTATGACTATTTTTTTGTCTTTCTTAGATATTTTTTTAGATTTAGTTTTTTTAGATTTAACATCTTTGGGTTTTTTCTCTACCTTCTTTTCAATTTCTTTAGATTTTTTAACTACCCTCTTTTTAACTTCTTTTGGTTTTTTAACTTCTTCTTCTTTAATTTTTTTAGGTTCTTTTTTAGAACGGACTTTTCCTATCATGCTTGTATATAATATTAAATAAGATTATTTATCATTTCAGCCAATTCTTCGTAACCACCCATAAATTTACCTCTATAAAATACCCGTGGATAAGTAGTATAATTTTTTGGATTATCTGTTTTTTCGAGTAAAAAGTTATGCAAAATTTGTTTTTTTTTATTTGTATGTTTATCGTTTATCATATAAATTTTACTTAATGATTTTTTACTTTTGAGTTCTAATTCATGAAGTAGTGATACTGAATTTAATGAATATTGACAAGCATCATATCCATATACAGTGATTAATTGTTTATGTGGTGCAAAAAATGTTTGGTCGTAAAGTTTTACCATTATATATCTATTTAGATAAAAATTTTTTTCTGGATAAAATTTAATCTAAGCAAATGATATAATGAGTTTTCAGAAACAATCGAGACTACATTTGAATGGAATATTTTATCATATGAATAAATATAATATTTTTGGTGGTTTATTAGCATATTTTGTGGCTGCTAATTTAAACGCCGTTGCTTCAGATTCTAATAAATTTATGAAATCGGGATTTAAGAAACATTATATTTCCATATTACTTATCATAATATGTTTTGTAACAATTAAAGAATTTGTGAAATTATTTGATGGTAAAGTCGATAGATGCGAATGCAAACCTGTTGAAAAATCATTTGTTCAAGAACTAGAAGAATGTGGTAACAACAACGGAATCACTGATATATTAAAAAATGTTTCAGAAGTAATATTTAAACATGGATGGGATTTTACTTATAAATATAATTTACTAGGATTAATATTCGTTTTACTGTTAGGAAGCGTAACAGGAACAGTTATAAGAACTAATAAATTATTTAATTTGTATCCCATGACAATGATAATTTTGAGTTTGGTCATTATGAAGTATTTCTTCAAAGTATTTTTGGAAACACAAAATTTTTGTCCATGTCATTGTAAAAGTGGTGTTTGTGGTGGAACATTAGACGCAAAAAAAATAAAGAATGAACTGGTTAAATCTGTTAAAAATAAAGGTACAAAAAATTCTTTATCTGGTCAATTAGAGAAAAATTTGAAAAAAAAATTAGGTTCAAATTATGATTATTATAAAGGTTTAGCCAGTGATTTAAATTTAATTGATAGTTCATTAAATGATGAAACTGAAAAATTATTTCAAAAACAATATGATTTAGAAAAATTGAAAAATAAAGATTTATTGGATAGAGTTATTAATTTGGATAAATTAAAACCAGGTGATTCCAAATTATTAAGTGACGCACTAGTAGATGAAAAAATTAAGGAATTGTGTGGTAAAAATAAACCTTTTAAGATACTCGAAACATCTATTAAACCACAAAAATGTATGGCTATAATTGACAAAAATAAAGTTTTGAAAAGTTTTGTAGTGGATTTATTGAAAGATATTCCTACCTATACATGCATCAGGGGTTCAAACAGTTCTACTGCTATCAATTCATGCATAAGTGATTATGTATTAAAGCAACCTAAAATGGCTGAAAAACTTGTCAATGATTATCTTGAAATTCAATTAAAAGATTTGGAAGATATAATCGACAAAAAATATTCCCAATATAAATCCAAAGAAAAACCGAGGACTACTGAAGATCTAGAAAAAGAAATTGCAAGATTAACTAAATTAGTAAAAAAAAAATCAATAGCGAAAAATTAATACCCGTGATAAATTATAAATATTGATAATAAAAATTGATAAGATATATATAATATTTATGTTATTAGAGTTAATGAATCAACAATCAATATTAGATAGTTATTTTGATATTAAACCAAAAGAACAAAAAATTCCTAAAGTATTTTACTTAAATTGGAAAAAATCCAAAGCATATCCTGTTTCACAAGCCACTTTTTATGATGAGTTACCATCGACACTTAAATATAATTATGAATATAAAATTCATTGGAAAGAATACAAATCTTATTTATTTGTTTATGGTTTGATTGATAAAACTGATGATTTATATAATTATCAAATAGTAAATAAAATGTTAATAACAGATACAAATTTTTTGAAATCACAGTTGCAAAAAGCAGTTAGAAGACAGTTAGTTAATGTTGCTGTTCAAACCGCAAATGACATGATTAAATTGAGTATATCTGACTTATTAAGGAGACTTCCAATTATTATGTTGGAAGATACTGTTTTACATGAAAGTTTTTCAACTCTCATTTGGTTAATGATTAATATTGATAATCCTAAATTTCATTTAACAAAAAACATGGTAAAATGGATATTAGGTATAGTTGAAATGATAACACTAATTGATAAAAAATGGGAAATTCCGTCGTTACTACCTGATGAAAAATTTAAAATATTGGATTATGGTTTATTACATATGAATAACGGACATTCGTCATGCTTACACGCAATATTACTCAGGCGGAGTTATGGGGGTATGAAATGTGATATGAGGTTTCTAATGGATTGTTTCAAATATTATTATGAAAATGCGGAAAATGCCTTGCATTTTTCAACCAAAAGTAAATCAATAGAATTAACGGTAACAAGTATGAAACGAAATGATTATTTATCTTGTGCATATGATTTTCATGTGAATCCAACTATTATAACTATTATATCAAACGAACATGATGTGGATAATATCAAGGACTTGATTTGGAAATTTAGTAGTAGTATAAATAAACGATTATTAAACAGTGATGTTAGTGATATTGATGATTGGAAAAAAATAGAACCGATTTATACTAAATTAACAGAATATTATTTGAATAAATTGATTATCTAATTATTATTTATTACTATGCAAAGTAACGTAAAAATCACATTATCAGACGATGAATATAAACAAAAAAATTTTGTTGATAAAATAAAAGCATTATTTGATATGATAACTTCAAATTTCAATAATTTACAGGAACATATTTATGATTTACGCAAAGAATATGATGATGGACAACTAGATTACAAAAATATAATAATCGAAAGAAATGACATATTATGTCCAGATCCTAAAATATTTGATAAGGAATATATCATGCGTAAAAATATGTTACAAAACGATCTGATGTACACTGTCAATAATAGAGATATAATATTTATAGAATTTTATCAGGATATATTTACAACATTGGAGAACATGATGAGTTTAGAAATTGGTATTAATCCTAAAAAAAACGAAATTGGATATGATAGTTATAAAAATAATAAATTAAAGAATATTCGGCAGGACATTGAGATGGACACACAGATAGTGGAAGAATTAAATAAATTAAAGAATATTGTTGTTGAATCTTGTATTAATATTGAGAATAATTTAAAAAATTATGAGGAATATACAAATTCTTTTAGTGATGAATTTCATAATGGTTTGGATACTACTACTTTTAGTATTTCCATGCGAACACTATTTAAAAAAATAAATTTGGAATTAGAAAGTAATAAATTTCAATTTATTTATCAAATGGAGGATGACTTGGTTAAAATATATTCTATAAATAAAAAATCAGAATTTATGAAAGATATGGCTTCACTTTCTTCATAAATTATTTAATAAACTATCTAATTTTAAATTAACTTCAGTTTCTGTCATAATACCACCTTTAACATAATCATGATAACATTTATTTTTAACTTCTTTTGATATACCATCAATGAAATCTTTAATTTCATTATCTTCAGCACCACTATTATATTTATCAATAAACGCATTGCTACTTGCGTCTAGACGTTTATTTCTTATGAGGGAAACTACACTTGATAGTTCATCTTTGATTACCCAACTTGGTTTCATATTTATAATATCTTCAGCATCAGTTTTATCCAATGCACCAATAGTTCTCATCATTCTTCCAGTGCTACAAACGGGATAACCATGTTCAATTCCAGATGACATATTTAACAACAAACTATCAACTAAATTTTGTTTATTATTTGCGTTGGCTGGGTTTTCAATTCTATCAATAACCAACGTTAGTAATTCAGATTCCAGAACATTTAAACGTGAATGATGTTTATTATTTTTCATCATGGATTCAAACACTTTGATAGCATTTTTTTTCTGTTGCTCAGTGACAGATGATGACGACATATATTTTTCTAGTTTATTTTTTAGTTGTTCATGAGTGTTTTCTCGGTAATTGGGAGATTGTGTTTTTAATTTGTCAATTCCAGAAATTGCAAAATCCAAAAGATTATGATCATGAACGTTTTGACTATCATTATTAATTCTATTATCAGTATTCCATATTGTTACATTAATATAGTCATTAATATCATCTTCGGGTGGTGGTTGTGGTTGTTTATTTATGTTACGATGTAATTGAATATCATCAAATAACGCACGTTGTGTATCATTATTTTCATATCCGTTGTTAGTTAATTCAGAAAATCCGTGTTCTAGATATTTTTCAGTTGTGTTGATAATTGAACGGTCACCATAATTAGAACCTGCTTGAGGTAAAAAATTACGAACTTGGAATATTATATCATTTGGTAATTGACTATCGGCATCAGTATCGAAACTTTCAATATATGCATGTGTATCTACCATGGGAGTATCATCTGAATTTAGTTTATTTAAACCTATATATTTTTCGGTTGCTTCATTTTTAAGTTCTTTTGACACCGCTTTATCATCATAATTAATCAATAATTCATAAAGTTCTTTAGCAGCCACTTTATTCGGTTGAAAATTTGGGTGGATTCCATTTGCATAAATATCTCCTAGAATTAAAATGGATGCATATATTCTATCTTGTAACGATTGTAATAAATGGTTAATGGATTCTGTTCCATCAGGTTGTAAATTTCCACAGCCTTCGTAATACATTTTTCCTATATGATAATGTGCTTTTCCAGCCAAATCAGAGTTAATGGCTCTATTGTAATATTCGAGTGATTTAACATAATCAACGGGTTTTCCATGCAATCCATATTGATACATTGTTCCAAGTTTAATCAATTTATTTGGAGGAATGGATGTTTCGGATTCGACTTTCTGTATTCTTCTCTTAATCTCATTGAGAGGTATATCAGGTTTTGTGATTCGAACAATTCGTTTATTGGATAATAATTTGGTAAAAAAATTCAATATTTTATCATAATAAAATAATATTAATATTGCGGTTAATATGAAAAGTAAATATTTATTTATTTTTGTTAATTTCATTTATATCTATGTATAATAATTTAACTATTGACCATTTACTCGATTAATTTTATTTATAAATTTCATAAGATGTTTCCAGTTAATAATAAATATGTATAAAATAATAATAATAATAATATTTCTAGCAAATTTTTTATATGGATTAGCATATGTAATTTGATTTTTCAAGTAGTATTGTTCCATTATTTGGTCTTTCTCAACCCATACATCTAATAAATCATTTTTTATGTTATTTATGTCGATGGATATTTCTCTAATATTTATTTCGCTATGTTGTGGATATTGATCCAATAATAAACTTGAATAAGTTGTTCCCATGATATTAGCATTAAAATTTTTAGGATAATTTTCTTTAAACGATATTGTCATATCGATTATTTGATCATAAGCAACATTTTTCAATAATAATTTTAAACCTTTATATTTTGGGCTTAAAGTATATTTGAGGGTAGGTTTATTCATTAATTTCATGAAATCATTGCTAAATCTTAAATATTCAGGATCGTCTCCGAATGTCCCTTCAGGAAATATGAATAAAACATATTTGTCACCTAATTTATGAATTTGTTCTTTAATATTAATTATGTCTTTTGCATAATCTCTATCTACCAGTATATAATTTCTCCTAACAAAATCTGAAACGATTGAATTACTAGGAAGTGCGTTTCGTTTGCACATGAATTTTACATTATATATATTTTCGTGTTTTAAATAGTGAAATATATGTAACCAATCACAATAATTTTGATGATTTACGGTAACTATAACTTTATCTTTCAGAAAAAGCAATGGATCTTTGACTATTGTTTGTTCTATTCCCAAAATATATTTGTTGATGTAATAAATAGAGTTTATGAATTTATTCATAATTAAATCATCATTTGAACCATCTTTCTTTTCATTACGTTTAAATATAATGTGTGCGGATACGATAATTGACACTAATGATGTAACAAATCGCATTATATATTTAAAAAAACATTTTAATTTACATTATTTTAACTTAAATATATAATTTGATATTTATATATTATGAAGAATAAAACAGGAGGTAAAGGTCACAAACGTCAAAAAAATAATGACGATTTATCGGATGGTAAGAACATAATATTGGCTACCGACGATCAAGATTATGGTATTTTAATTAAAAAATTAGGTAATGGATATATGATGGTTCAAAAACCGTATAATGATGAAAAAGATAAATTAAAAAAACAAGTGTTAGGAATAGTTAGAGGAAAAATTCGAAAACGTGTTATTTTCGATGTGGGCGATTTGGTTTTATACAGTGTTAGAGTAGGGATGAATAATATATATTCAAAAGAAAAAATAGACATTATTCACAAATATGATAGTAAAGATAAAAAATATATTAGGAAGAGTACCAATCGCAAAGAAATAACCACTTTATTAAGACAAGGTGCGGATACTTCTGTAAATAAAGATGATGATATGTTTGAGTTTGAAATGGGCGATGATGATGATGGATACGACGAAGAACAATTTATTGGACAACAAAATAGGGATTACGATATAAGTAGTGACGAGGATATAGACGACATATAGTGTTGTAAAATAAATCTTCTCATTTTATATAATGGAAAAAATTCAAAATTTATTTTATTTTAAAACACACACATTAGAACCCATTAATGTAAGCGGTTCGGATTTATTTGAGGTTTCTGTAAAATCAGGAATTTATTTTATGTTAGGATATGGTTCAGGAATTATGTTAAATAAAATTTTACCAGAATATAACGAATCCAAAAGCCAAATGTTAATATTATTCGAATTATTTTATTCATCATTATTGATGGGTGTTATGATGTATTTGGTGACGGTATCTTTAGAATATGGTTCTAAATCGTTATTTGGACCCACTGCGTGTAATAAATATCATCTTATGGGTTTGATGTTTATGTTACCTTTATTTTCTGTGCAAACTGAATTCAAGAAAAAAATGAGTCATTTTATAGACACTGAAAAATTTGAAAATAAAGATGATGATGATGAAGAAGAGATAATAATGAAACGTGATAACAATCCACAAAACGAATCTACACCAGATAAATTTAATATGGATACTTTGCAACGAGAGTTGCATTCCAATTCTAACCAAAATCAACCTAGTCAAGCAAATTCTCAATATTATAAGGATGAAATCCAAGTTCAAGATCAGCGTAATGAACATGGACAAAATAGTGGATGTGGTTGTGGTTCTGATAGCAATTCCCACGATCAAAATTTGGAAAAAAGAGTAAATGGATATTGTGCTAGTAGTGATCAATCGTGTAATGGACAATGGACAGATACGAAAATTAAAGGTGATATGTTTGGTGGATATGGTGGTTTAGTTGCTACAAATTTAGGGGCACCCATTATGTGATAATTTTCAATAAATTAAATAATTTTCAAAATATATATTTTTAGAAATATATATTAGAACATTACTGAATCTAACCAATCTAACCAATCTATTTGGTGGATTTTTTAGATTTTTTAGTTTTCTTGGTTTTTTTATTTTTTTTTGTTTTTCTTAAATCACCAATATAAACCTTATATTTTTTTCCAGTTGTTTTACTGAAACGATAAACGAATTTTTTACCTTTATTGGTGACATGAACGGTTCGTTTAACGCCCTTCATCTGTTTGTTTTTTTTGCTATCAATATTTACTGCTTTAGTTCCGCCCATTTTAAATAGGTTTCCACCACCTGTGGATTCTTCTTGAGATGAATAGTCAGCCATTATATATTTATGTTAGAATATTTTTTTCGAAATAGCATTCTCTACATAACGGAATATATTTTTCTTGATTTCCAATAATAATATTACTTTCATTTATCACGTTTGATTTATCTAATAAATGAGTGTAAATGGCTTCAGTTCCATCATTACAGGATTTGCATAGTGCGTTTAGTTTAGTAATTTTATTTGCATGTGGTAACACTTGAACAATCGAATTGAACATTTTTGCTTTGAAGTCGCCATCTAATCCAAATATATAAATATTTTTTTTGTTACGTGAAGCGACCAAAACGAATTTTTCTAGATCCTCAAAAAACTGGGCTTCTTCTATAAATATATCATCACATCGTTCATAAATATCTGCATATTTATGCCATAAATCACAGATAGATTCTAAACAAACGCAATATTTTTGATGTTTATCATGAGTGGATATTACATTATTTCCATATCTAGTATCTTTACTATGATTGACTAGAATGTATTCTTTGTTTATGACTTCTAATAAACATGTCCGTCTGAATAATTCAGATGTTTTTCCTGAAAACATACATCCTATTATTAATTCAACAAACCCCTTCTTATTACACATTATAACTATAATATTTTACATGCACTAAAATATAAATCGATTTTTTTTTTGATTTTTTATTACTTTTTTGGTTTAGTTACTTTTTTTGATTTTGTGCTTTTTTTTTGTTTGGACGCACCGCCTTGTGTTTGATAAACATGTCCAAGGTTACTCGTTTCGAATGATTTATCACCACCTATATATGTTTTGTTTGACTTATTTTTGGTTAAGAATATTTTACCATCAGGTGTCAAGAGATTACCTCCTTTTTGTCCGTTATTTAAAAATGAGGTAATCATATTTTTACCTTTAGTTGAACGTGTATTTTGTTTATATGTTTTTTTGCTTTTATTGTCCATGAAATATAAATCGCCACCACCACTAAACACTGATACACCAGAATTTGCTTTGTCGATTGCTTGTTGTAAGCGTTGATCGATATATAATACATTTGGAGATTTTCCATTGCTATTTTTATATTGAACCGCCAATTTACTTAATGCTTTTTTGGTATCGCTACTTATGAGTGTTTCGGATTCTTCGCTTAATGTTTTAGGTTTTTCTACTGTTTTTGTAGGTTCTGTTTCTTCTATTTCTTCTGTTTCTTTTGTTTCTTCTGATACATTTTTGGGTTTTAGTTTATTATACGAATCGCATTTTTTACTGACATGTTTATCTTCCGCTTCTTGATGTTCACGCATTTTTTCTTTGGCGATTTTTTTAGAATCATTACATTGTTTTTCTTCTTCTTGATAATTGTATTTATTGTAGGAATCGCTTTCTGTCATGAGTGTTGATAATTCATTTTGTGCATCAGCAACATTTGCTTTAGCATCAATAATTTGATTATCCGTTACTTCTTTAGGGATAGCACCACCCCTGATTGATTTAACTTCATAAAACGTAGGTTTATTATCACCTATCATTGAACTAAATTTTCCACCTTTCATATTTTTAATAATTCTGTTAGCCTTTTTAATGGATGACGACATTTAAACTTGTATATGATATGATAACATTTTTGTTTAGATTTTTTCAACTTTCTTTAAGTATGAACGATTTAATTAATTATTATGGTTTAAGGATATTAATTAAATATTATAAAATGGATGAAGAATCACAACCAAAAAAACGCGGTCGCCCTTCAAAAACCAATGAATCAAAAAATGAATCAAAAGATGAATCAAAAGATGAACCTAAGAAACGTGGTAGGAAACCAAAAATGATAATAGAGGAAGGTGTTGTCACTGATAACACTATAAAAAAACGTGGTAGGAAACCAAAGGATAAATTAATTGAGAATGAAGAACCATTGGTAACTGTAGATGACGAAAAATATAATGATAGTGTGGAAGTTTCTGTGAATGCTTATGAAAACATTATTTTGCACATACCTTATGTTTTGGGGAACAAAACCAATGATACAGATTTTTATAATGATACATATAATGACGAAAATCTGAAATTAGATCCATATACTTATTACCCAAGTTTAGGTGATCCTCAACCCTTGGAATCGTCGTTTTCCAATAATTCAGAACTATTAAATTTTGAAAGTCTTGAACATGATGAAAATAAACAAAAATTGGATATTGCTAGGTTAAATGATAAAATGACTAATAGTAAAATTAATCATAAACTCAAGGATTATAAGGATATTATCAATGACATTATAATTGACAATGAGGAAGAATCTAACAAAATGGACGTGGGCGTTTTGGTTAATTTTTTTAATGATGTATGTAAGAACGACAATTATAATGTTTATCCAGAAAAAACGGATGTATGTTGTTGGTGGTGTTGTCATAAATTCACTACCATACCCATTTCTTTGCCATACAAATATAGCAATAATATGTTTCATTCGTATGGTGTTTTCTGTAGTTTTAATTGTGCTGCGGCGTATAATTTCAATACCAATGATTATAATTGTTATGAAAGATATGCCTTATTGAATCTATTATATCAAAAGATCACAAAATCTAAAACTCCATCTAGAATAAATTTAGCGGGTCCCAAGGAGTTACTCAAAATATTTGGTGGTTGTTTATCGATCGAGTCATATAGAAGAAATAATGTGACTAATGAAAAAAGTTATAAATTGGTAATGCCTCCAATAATGTCGATAATGCCACAAGTTGAAGAACATATAAATTATATGACAAATAACAAAAATGATTATCGGTTAAAACGAAAAAAACCGATAGACAATAAATCAAAAACCTTAGAAAGTTTTATATGTTGTAATAAATGATTAGTTCAGACCCATGGTTATTGTTTGGTCGGATTTTTTAAGTGGAACTGCGTTGGTGAAATTTTTTTTTTCTTCGACGATTTTGCACAACTCGTCTTGGTTGTCTTCTGTTGGTTCATCGAGTTTAACAATTATATACTTGGTGTTGTAAATTTTTTTTTTCTTATCTTTGATTTCGAGCGTTCCTCTAAACTCATTGATAATTGATAATTTGTAACCGATTTCTTTTAATATTTGTCTTAGGAGGTTTAACCCCGGGTGCTTAGAACTATCCCAACTGGTGTAACTTAACGCCCTGTTTCTGGCGATTTGAAAAACGGTTCTAAGTGCAGGAATCATGTTTCTTAGTTGAGAAAGTATTTCGCGATCATTTAGATCTGCGAAACTGATGTATTGTTTTTCGATAAAGTTATTGATTCCGAATAACGCCAACACCTGAAGAACTAACTCCTCTCTTTTTTCCATGATGTATTTATCAGAAAAACTTAAATCCTCCATTTTTATATTAAATAGATAGATTAAATTTGATAGAGTGATGTTTTGTAAATTTATATGTTAAATATATGATAATTTCTATAATATTAAGTTTGGAGAATGAAATTATAATGATAAAGTTAGATATAGATGACCATATTAAATAATAATTTTATAGGTGACAGAAGTTATAATGAAGATAAGTATTTTAGCAAAAAAATAAACGATAATGTGGAAATATTTGGTATATTTGATGGACATAATGGAGATAAGGTAGCGGATTATGTATGTAAGTATTTTTACAATAAGTTGAAAAAATATTTTACTGACTACGATTATAATAAGTTGTTTAACAAAAAAACTAAAATGGTGGATACTTATGAAAACGTGGAAGAAGAAGTTTATGATTTTGATGAAAATGATACTTTTAAGATAATTGAAAAGACAATAGTTGTCCCTGTGGAAAAGGAATATTATGAGTTTGATATTGAACGTTCTAATAGCATGGTTAAATCGTTGTTGCACAACTTATACCATAAATGCCAACATAAAATTATATTAAACTACGAAAAACTAGATGCGATAAAGAGTGGGACTACAGCACTTGTCGGAATATATTTATATAAAAATTTGTATGTTTCTAATGTTGGAGATACACGAACAACCATAATCGATCCAGATTTCAAAGCAATTCAAATATCTCAGGATCATAATATCAAAAATATAAGTGAAAAGAGTAGAGTTTTATCACTAGGTGGGTATTTCAATGGAAATTATCTGTTTGGAAGAATAAATTTAACGAGAGGATTTGGTGATTTATGGCAACTCGAAAAATTTTACACTGTATTTTATAATAAAATACCTAGTATAAACAAATGGACATCGTTGAAATCAACAGAAGAATATAATAATTTTATTAAAACATATGATATTGATTTCATTATTTCTCCAGTTCCCGATATTCACGTTGTAGAAAATTATCAACAAAATGTGGCTATAATCAACGCAACGGATGGTGTATGGGGATGTGTATCGAACGGTGACATGGGTGTATGTTTATACAACACATATATCGAATGTAATAATATCGATAAATCAAAAGAAATAATTAATGATATATTGTTAAATAAAATACTGAAACTCTGGCACAACAAAGGTAAATCAATTGATAATATAACATATATCATAAAATGTCTTAACAAAATTTTTTAAATTTAATTATATTTTTTTATAAAAAATTATAAAAAAATCAACACACACACACACAATACGCACACACACACTTCTGTAAATTTTTATTATTATTATTTTGTCAAATGTGACTCATTCCACCATACATGGTTCAACTATATTTGTATCAAACATGTCCAAATTTGATGAACATTACCCAACTATATTTTTACCAAACATGTCCAAATTTGATGAACATGATTTACCTATATTTTTCAAACATGATCCAACTTAATTTTCCACCAGATATGATCCAATTAACTTTCATTATTTTACATTTCATATTTTATGAACATGAACCACCTATATTTTTACCAAACATGTTCTAATTAACTTTCATTATTTTATTTTTTCCAAATATATTTTATCAAACTATTTTCTATTAAATTTTTACTATTATTTATCATTGAAAACTATTTTATTACTGAACTATTAATTACTAAACGAATTATATGTTACTGAACAATTTTATTACTAAACTATTACTAAACTATTTTATCACTAAACTATTACTAAACTATTTTATCACTAAACTATTTTATTACTAAACTATTACTAAACTATTTTATCACTAAACTATTTTATTACTAAACTATTACTAAACTATTACTAAACTATTACTAAACTATTTTATCACTAAACTATTAATTACTAAACGAATTATATGTTACTGAATAATTTCATTACTAAACTATTTTATTACTAAACTATTACTAAACTATTTTATTACTAATCTATTAATTACTAAACGAATTATATGTTACTGAACAATTTCATTACTAAACTATTTCATTACTAAACTATTTCATTACTAAACTATTTTATTACTAAACTATTTTATTACTAAACTATTTCATTACTGAACTATTAATTACTAAACGAATTATATGTTACCAAACGAATTTAAAAATTATTTTGTTACTAAATTATTTTATTACTATATTATTAAATAACCAGTTTGCGTTAATGATATATGTTAGCAAACTTATATATTACTAATATAATTTTCTTTATATACTTATAATTTAATTTAATTAAATAATATAACAATTTGATTTGATTACTATATAATAATGAAACGCCCAAGAGATAATGTAATTAATCATAGAACATGCAAAAAAAATATACATACCAAAGAGCATCCTCCCATAGGAACTTTAATTTTAGGAAAAAACGGACTATATATAACTGAATTTAAAACACCAGTAATAGAATCTATACTTCTTGGTTTGAATGATTTAAATATGACTGAATTATTATTAAATTCACATTATTTGGATATGAATATCATGATTCATGATGGACATTCAGATCATAATAAAATCGTTACAATTAATGATATTATATTGATGAAATATAATGAACTTTATGATAAACTTATTGATAGAGATTCTATTGATTTATATCGTATTTTTGTAGTTGTTCATAATACGTTAATCGATCGTAGTGTTATTGATGGAGAATTAATGACTATAACGTTATGAATCAATATATTTTTTTAGGTTCTCAATTTTATTTCGTTTATCTTCATCATAAGTGACATTAGGACTATCAAATGAAAAATCCCGATTATGTTTATTTTCTAATATAATTTTTTTAAGAGGGACTAAAAAATCTTTTCTCAGTATTTTTAGATATATACTTTTATTTATTCTGAATCTATTTTCTTCGACTGCTTGTATGTATAAATTGGGAAGTTTTTTAGATATTAGATAACTCAAATTATAATTAAAATTATATTTTTTATTGACATCATTTTTTTCATTATGAATCCAATACGCCAATGTCGATATATTGTCACCGTTCAGTTTATCAGACACTAATATATCACAGAAAACATCATACATAAGTGATTCATATTTGGTATCCATGAAAACTAACATGGTATCGTAGCGACTAATTGTAATTAATTTATGTAATATTTGTTCATAATTAATATTAACATTATTTTCTAATAAAAATTTGATAATAATTTTAAATAATTGTCTCCATCCTAATCCATTATTTTTATCAACTATAAAATGAATAAGTTTAATAAATTTATCTTTATCATAAGAATTATCATTATGTAAATCTAAAAATGTTTGTAAAAAGGTTTCCAAATCTTCAGTTTTTTCTTTATATGGATAATCACCAATTTGCGAATTGTAATATAATTTCAAAAATTTATTGATTTCATTGTGTTTTTTGAAATATTTACTTAAATACCAAGAAATAGTTTGTAATCTAACATCATTTTTGTCTATAATTTCATAGTTATCATCCTGAGTCGTGTCATTTAATTTAAATAATTTATTCCAAAACATTATATATTAGTTATAGATATAATCGTATATTTATATTCTATGCATCAACCAAACGTTCAACAAATTGGTCAATAGAAAGTTGATTGATAATATTATTTGGTTTTTTTTTATTAGTTGATTGTTCATTAAAAAATTTATCCACTTTTGGATGACATTTGATTTTTGTGGGATCAAACTTAATTAAAAATAATCCTTCTAGATTTCGAACTCTTGATAAAGCGACATATGACTGTCCATATTCGAATACTTTTTTACCAATATCAATTTCTGCTAGATCAATACTCATTCCTTGAGATTTATGAACCGTAATACACCATGCTAATTTTAAAGGATATTGTGACCTAATAATTTTTCCTTTTATATCATCATTATATTCAAATCCGTGTTTCGAGATAGTTGATGTTTCTCCATTATGAAATTTAACAATAGGGTTATTTTTAGAATCGAAATCGGTAATAACACCCCTACTTCCATTAACCAATCCTTTTTCGAAATTATCATTAATGATTAACATTACTTGTGCTTTGACACATAATTTCAAACATGGTTCATAACTACTATTATTATCCATAATTTCAACGGTCATATCTATTTCCCTTCGTTTAAATACATAACTTTTTCGTGGTTCGACTGTTGTTTCGGGAACAAATACTTTTATTTCTTCTCCAAGTTTAGTGAGATTATCATCATTTATTTTTTTAACATCTTTTTTAAGAGTATATATTTTTGTTGGTTTAATTTCATATGAATCTATTTCTTCTTTAATATTCGGATTTTCCAATTCCAAATGTTCATATGTTCGTTTATCGAGCAATTCAATTTGGTCTTGCGTAAGTTTATTAACTCTAACATTATTTAATATATCTTGAAAGATTTTATCTGATTGTCTTTTAATATCAGTCAATTCAATTGTTTGGTTGATAACTTTTTTAAATATTTCACTTTCGAAAACAAACTCATCCGATTTAATGGGTGGTAATTGATAAAAATCGCCAACCAAAATAACCTGAATCCCACCAAAAGGACTAAACATATTTTTTCTGATACTAGTAGCAATATAATTTAACTTGTTGAACAATGTTGAAGTTAGCATACTAACTTCATCTATAATCAGAATATCAACTGATAACCATTTGTCTCTGGATGTTTTGTTAATTCTCACTTTTTTAAGTAATGATTCACTTTCACCATCACCCAAACCGATTCCTGCCCAACTATGTAATGTTTTACCATTAATTAGCAACGCTGCACAACCTGTCATTGCTGTCACACCTATTTTTTTATTATTATATCTAGCCCATTCGGAAAATTCTTTTATTAAAAAAGTTTTACCAACACCTGCTGATCCTGTGATACATAAATTTTTTCCGTCTTTAAATAAATTATATGCTTCATTTTGCTTAGCGTTTAATGTCATTCTATTTAACTATAATTCAATAGATTAAATAAATAACATTCAATTTTATTATTTGAATATAAAACTTTATTATTATTATTATTATAATAATAATGAATAAGTATCAAATTTTTGTAATCGCTATGTTAGCATCAATGTGCATGTCACAAGAAATTCCACATGAAACTGAATGTCATGAATGTTTGGATTTCACACATAAAATCAGTAGTTTGACTAATGGTGGTAAGACATATAAAATGACGGATATTCGTAAAGAATATGTATCTTATTGTGATAATCTAGATAATAAATTAGCATGTCTCAATTTTAACGATTTATACCTTCCAGCGACGGTAACCATGTTAAGTGCAGAATTGGGTGATTATCATATTTGCACATATCTAGGTGATTGTCCCATGCATGTTCCAGATGAACCTTCATATGAGTTGGGAGACAAATGTGATATGTGTCAATCTGTTGTTGAGATCGCTGAAGATTTTGCGGAACATAAATTACCTGAAAGTAAGGTTCAAGAATATGTGGATTCGTGGTGTGAATATACCCATAAATACGAAAGTAAATGTGAAATGATTGTTAATGCTACATTGCCATTGGTATATCAATATATTGAACAACACGCTACATCACAAATGATTTGTCAATTAGCACATTTTTGTTAGGGTTTGAACTTATCGGAATTTTTATCCCCCTTTAAGAATATTATTATAACTTTTCATTAGTTCATTACGAATATCATCATCTATTTTGTTATGAGATGTCATGCCGGGACCGCTATTTACTTCTAAAATAAAAGATTTATAATCTTTTGTGATATGGAAATCTACTCCGAATAGTTCTACTCGATAGTTACTATCGCATTTGACATGTTTTTTAATAATAGGAATTAACATTTTTGTGGTATTATATAATGAATTAAATATTTTTTTGTCAAGTTTATTTATTGACATTGGATATTTATTATCATATAATTTTTTAGAATCATAAAAAGATGCAACATCTTTATTTTCATTAGATGAATAATATACTAAACCGTCATTAAAAATAAATATTTGAATATTATTTTTGTAACATTTAATAAATAAATATAACCGACAAGATATTTTTTTATTTTTGTAGGTATATGCGTTATCCATGAAACGCTGTGCAACAATAAATTTTTCTTTTTCGATAAACGTTGATGACTGAATCATGTTAGTAACAAATAATCCTTCTTGACGATGGGAATTGGTTTTAAATATCATTTTTTTACCTTCACATTCTTTTTTGTATGATTCATAATCGTTAGGAAATATGTATGTTTTAGGTGTTACTAAAAGTGTTTTTTTACCATAATATGTGTTTAACGATTCCCATAAATATCGTTTATTAGAAATAAATTTATTATCAAGTAATTTCAGATAAACATTATTATCGTTACCCAAGGTAATATTAGGACACAAAACGTATGTTAAACCTGTTTGATTAGTGAAATATTTATATAATCTATCAATGTAGGTTTTTTCGTTTGGACAGTATATTAAATTTATTTTTTCTCCAAAAAACGGCATGATGAGCAATACCATAAACAAAACAATTATTATCGGTTTCATAATAATAATTACGTAGATTATATCTTAATCAATGAATACAAAAAACCTAAAAATCCTAATGAAAATATATATCTTCCTTTAACGTCATTTTCCAAATTAACATTTCTATTATCACTAATTAGTTTAGCACCTGCAAAAATAAAAGAGACATAAACCAATATGATCGATCCAACATATTTATATAACAATTTAGAAATTATCAAAAATGTTAGTATATATAATTTTTCGGATATGGTGTTGTTATAATCGACTAATTTTGTTAGAAATGCAACCGAAATGGTAGTCCCTATCAGTAATGTGTATTCTTTGTTAAGAATATATAAACGCAAAAGTATGGGTGTCCAAACAACTATAACTAACAAACTTCTTACTAATGTTAGTTCGTGATATAAATCGATATTATTGTTGGTTGGATACCACCAAGAACCATATAAATTTGGAAATAATTCTGTAATTGGACTAAGTAGTGATAATAACAACATTAAATATTATATAATTATATAATATTTATGGCACAAGACGAAGGAGAAGGAGAAGGAGAGGAAGATATGTTAGATTTAATTACTCCCAGTTTTGTCTTGGGACATTTATACCATGATGCAAAACCATTGATGTTCGGAATAATTATTTCAATAATTTTTGCTATTAAGATATTTAAAAATAAAATGTCGATCCGAAAAAAATTGTATTATATATTGCTTCCATTGATAATTTCGTTGGTTATGACTTTAATTTCAAATGCACCATCACCTAAACGTGCGTATTTTTTAAATTTATTGTATGGCGATGAACCAATTCAATCTGAACATATTCACAGAAATGAAAACGGATGGATGTTTTCCGGTTCAACCGTCATAAATATCCACGATAAACCACACATTTTTGTTGGTGGTGGTGATAAACAGAAGGATCAACTATTATTATTTGAAAATAGTAAATTTATAAATTTGATAGATGAAACAATTTTGAGTGATGATTCAAATACTTTAAGTGCAGTGTCGTTTGATATGGATAATGATGGAAAGGATGATTTAATAGTAGGTAGAACAAACGGTGTTTATATGTATAAACACATGAATGGTTATATATTCGAAAAAATTCGAATAATAGGCAAAGAAGACAAAGTTCCACTTGCTATTTCAGTATCCGATTATAATAAAGATGGGAAACCTGATATTTATATTAGTTATTTTACACATCTTAAAAAATATCGTGGGACGGTGTTCAACGATAAAAACCATGGAAGAAAAAATGTATTATTGAAAAATTCTAAAGTTGGTTTTATTGATGTAACAAAAAATACTAATGCAGGTGGATCACAATATAATACATTTACTTCATCTTTTATTGATTTGAATGGTGATGATTGGGTTGATTTAGTGTTAGCACATGATTCGGGAGAAATAGAAATATTGAAAAATAACGAAGGTAAATTTGAATCGATACTCGCCAACGAATATAAAGGAAATTGGATGGGTCTTGCTAGTGGAGATATTGATAATGATGGTGATCAAGATTTATTTTTGACAAATATAGGGTCTGATACTCGACGAGATAAACTATCATTAGGAGATGTCAAAAAAGGTCAAAAACAAGCATTCAAACATTTTCTATTAAGAAACGATGGTAATTTTAAATTTACGGAAATTAGTAAAGATATGGGTATTGATGGAAAGGGATTTGGTTGGGGTGCGGTTATGACGGATTTAGATGCAGATAGTGATTTGGATTTATTATTTGCAGAGAACACGAAATTATTTCCATTACATCACGTCAATCCCAAGCCTGGACATGTCTATTCCATGGATAAAGGAAAATTTACTCGCAAAATGAAATACTTTAATCGTTATTTTGGACAAACACCTTTATTAGCAGATATAAATGATGATAATAGAAAGGATGTGATATGGATTAATATGAATGGACCCGTTAATGCTTACATAAATAAAAATAACGATAATAATTACATAGTAGTTGATTTACCAAGTAATAATAAATTTGTCAATGCCAAAGTTGTTTTGGATACTGGAAAGAAAAAATTTTATAAAGAAAATGTACAGGGTGGGACAGGAATGGGATCGGACGGTTCAAATAAATTATTTTTTGGATTAGGTAAAACAAATAAAATAAAAGCAATAAGGATACATACCATACATAATGATACATATACTATAAAAAATCCTAAAATTAATAGTGTCATTAAAGGAATTAAAAATGCTATTCGTTCATAGGTTTTTCAAATGGAACTGAAAATATAACCAAATTTCCATCAATATCTGATTCAATATATTTATAAATATCTTCTTTTAATACGATTCCATCTTTAATATATTTATCTTTTTTAATCATTTCTTTTTTTTCAAGTGCTTCTCTGGTGTATAATGGAAATTGTTTGACACCTTCAGTAACGGCATGGTCAAATTGATCTCCATCATACATTTTTTCTTGATCCATAATGAAATGTTTTCCATCGTTAATACCTGCAAACATGTAGATTCGATTACCATCTTCATCTTTGTCTTCATCAACAGTCATATATATAAGTTCAACTTCTTTAGTCATATTATTAATAGTATTGTTGTGATTATCTAATATTTTATATCAATTTTTTATCTCTTGATATACAAAATAATGCATACCAAAATAGAACAAAGATATTGTAGTTGCATAATAAAAGCAAAATATCCATCTTATGCTTTATGCACACATTCTGTTTATAATTTGCAAAATAAAAAAAGGACAAAAAATATAGAATGCGATAAAATAATAGATTTCGATAAATATGATTTATTAACATTACGAACTTATGCTAAAAATAAAAAAATAAAAATAACTAAAAATGGTAAATATAAAACTAAAGATGTCCTAATTAACGATTTAAAAAATTAATAGTATATAAAACAAACTATTTAATTATTATATAATTAAATGAGAACTCGATCTGGAGCAAATATTGAATTCAATGATAATAAGCCTAATGATTTTGTTAAGCCTAATGATTTTGTTAAGCCTGTTGGTTATATTAATCTTAGGAGTTTTGTCAAAACACGTTTAGATAGAATGAAAAGCAATGTGTCAAACGTATTTGGAATGTCCAACAAGGTTAAAAAACCTTTTAAATATGGTTGTAATAATGTTCAGAACATTCTGACGCCTTTTTATGTCAAACCGTTTAACTTTGTGTTATACAAATCTTTTGTGTTGTTTGGAAATATGATGATGTTTTTAACTAACTGGACAACATATTATCGTTCTGTGAATGAATATGATTTATTTGAGGATGATGATAAAAAATTGTGTGAATACGAAGAGGAAAATTATATGACACCTGATAAGTTAAGCACATTAAAAGAAGAAAAATTGTATGTAGTTAAATACAATAATAGTCATTCATTGTATGAGAAAATTATGTTGTTGTCATTTCTATGGAAACATAGATTTAGATACCAAATTTTAATGAATCGTGATTATTTTAAGTGGTATAATAGGTATTTCTTAGGATATTTGGGGTTTATTCCAAAAGATAAGGTTAGTCATGCAACACCATTTCAACCATTACCTAATTACTTAAGAAATATTACTCGTAAAACGACTCTAATTGTTCATCTATATGAAGATACCGATGGTGATAGATGTTCTTATTTTTATTTAGCAAAAAATTTGAAATGTCCATTGTTAGTATTAGGATTTGATTATAATTTGCGAAGAGTTGTAGTAGATGGATGCATGAATGAATATAATGGTAAAAAGTCGTTCAATAACGTTAAAAATTTGGTTCAGAAGAGATTATCATATTATCCATCATTGGGTAAAAATGTTCAACTCATGATGCTAACCGATAATTTTGCTAATGGCGAGAAACATAATGATAGTTTGAAACCAACTAATTTAGAAAAAATTAAAATGCGTTTTGGTAAAAAATTTTTTGTTTTACTTGTTTTATCACCATTGTTGTATTTAAGTACTGATACATGTTGGTTTCATTATTTTCATAAATTGGTGTTATCCAAACAACATTTTTTGATTTCATACGTTGAACACACTATTTATTTCTTCAAACATTGTTGGTTGTAATTTGAATTTTTTGATTTAATACACCATTTTTTATGTTTTTTCGCATCTAAAACGTCAAGTTTTACATGTGATTTTTTTGCATAAATAGTGTGCAACAATTTGCCACAAAATTCCATTAGCAAAAATTTGGTAACGAAGTTATCAAATTTTACTCTTCATCAATGAGTTTTTTTTTGGTGAAACCATAAAAAACTCAGTTGGTGTGACGAAGTCATACCAACGCAATTGTTGCGACACAGTCGCAACATTTGAATTTTGGCAAAGCCAAAATTCAAATTATTCTAGAACCTACATACAATATTAATTGGATAAAATTTTGTAAAAATATATTTTCATGATAATTTTCTTGAATTGGTATGATTTTATTTAAGTTATCCAACGATATTTCAATATGGTAATTAACTAAATCTTGTGTTTTATCTATAAATGTTCTTTTATTATTTTTGTGTTGTGATATTAATATATTATCAAATATATTTTTAATTTTTTCTTTTTTTATTTTTTTAAGTTCAGCCAATGTTAATATCATTGATATATCTGGATTATCATCCAATGAAAATAAATAAGGTGCAGTTACAATACCATTAATAAGGTCTTCATATACTGGTTTTCCTAATGTATTAGAATCCGATTGATAATCCAATAAATCATCTTTTATTTGAAACGCAATACCCAAATTAATTCCTAAATTTTTAAAAAACTTATGTTTATCAGTATCATCACATGAAGGATATGCTAACTTATATATATTTTCTGAATTAACTTCTAAAAAAACACCTGTTTTTTGATATATTCGTTGAATATATTTTTGAAATGTAGTAGGTTTAAAATTGGTGGTGAGTTCATTGACTTCTCCCGTTATCAGTGTTTGGATCAACGATATAATGTTATTATTAGTTTCATTGACTGTCTTCACATCTACCGTTTTTGAATCAAAAGTTGTTAATAATTTATATGCTTTGGTTATTAAATAATCACCAAATAATATGGCTATTTTGTTAGAATATTTCAGGTTTAATGTAGGGTTTGAACGTCTAATAACCGACTCATCAATAACATCGTCGTGGATCAATGACGATAAATGAATTAATTCCAATGCAGAACAATATATGACTAATTTATTTAAATTATTATCGTATTTATCTAATGTATCATATGTTAATTTATCGTTATCAATATGTGTAACATATTGATCATGTTTGACAGACAAATATAATAAAATATTGAATATACTTCTTATATTTTTTCCTTTTTGGTTTAATATATATTTAATTATTTCATTTAAATGAGTGGTGCTAACATCAGTTAATAATTTATTAATTAATAACTCATTTTCCATGGTTGATAATACTTTTTCAGTAATTATATTTACTATTTTGTTAAATTTAATAGGTTGATTACTATTATTAATTTTATAACGTGACATGAAGAACGCATAATCAGAATGATTATCATAATGATTATCAAAAGGAATATCGTATTGTAATAAACGAGAGTTAATGTTAAATAAATAATAATTAAAAATAAAATTATATTTTGTAAAATGAAGAGAATGTGTATTTTGATTTAAACATGATAAAGGTAAATATATTTTATCGTCAATGCTACTTATTAATTTATTGGGTATGTTTTTGTTATTTGCCAATGCTAATCCCATTACGTGTAAAATCATATCATTGAAAAACCGTTTTTTTATATTGGATGTATTTGCAAGTTTATTGTGTAAATTTAATATTGTTGATAAAACGCCATAAATACTGTGTTTTCCTGTTAAAATAACATTTTCAGATTTATTATGAGAATCTTCATTTAAATCTGTCACATCATCCAATAAGGTAACTATTAACGAAAATATATGTTTAACATTTAATGTCAGTTCTTTGTTATATTGAATATTTAAATAATTGATGATCAAAATATATTTAACATTTTGTTTAATCTTTCCAGAAAAATTAACATGATATAATAATGATATAATATTTTTATTGGTTATTTTGTTTAACATAAATATAATATTTTCTATTATGGAACTATCGTGAGAATTGAGATAAGTTATTTTTTCAGTTGTTAAATCTTCAGATTTAAATTTTTTATAGAGAAAATAATGAATTAATTTTTTTATTTTATCTGATATTTTGATTTCATCTATTAAATAATCAATATAATTGATTAACATTATTTCGCAAGTTATGTCTTCGGAATTTATTTCATAACAAAAGTTTAATAATTCCAATGCCAAAATAGTTATAAATGTTTCTTGAATTATTTTATGTGATATAATGACAATACCACCATGTGTTTGACTACTTACTATGTTGGTAATCAATTGAATGATTTTATTAATAATATTGTCTTTATTTGTTAATAATATGGATATTTCTTTTTCTGGAATTTTATAGAAATAATGTATATAATCTATTATTTGTTTAGTATCATTTAGGAAATAATATGGGTTATCGTTGATCCAAGAAATAATTATGTTCTTTTTGAATTTCGATTTATTTTTAATTTTTGACAACTTGGTATAAAACAAGTTTTCATCACGTTGCATAATAATTATGCAAGGTAAATTTATATTTATTAAATAACGATATTTATTTTCTACCAAATTTTGCCCCCAATTTACTGAAACTATCCAGAACCATGATAACCAATATACCGAATGATATAAATATAATCATTTCGTTTGAGTTAGTATCACCAAATAATGATTGTTTTTTTTCTAATTGGTTTAGTTTCAATCCTTTAATTTGTGATTCTAGATCTTTAACATATTGTTGCAATTCTTGAAATTTTTCTGTTGATTTATAGTCAATCGATTCAGTTTTCTTTTCAGGTTTTTCTTCAAAATTATATTTTTTAGGAGATTCGAAATATTTTTGGTATGATCCTTTTTGATATTTTTTTGTATCATTTTCTATAAATATTCCTGTCGGATCTTGAACCATAACAGGTGATTCGTTATATGCTTCATCCAACATTGCATACGATGACATAATAATAATATATTATACTTTTATTTTTATCTCTAACATAATTATATAATGTTTGCTAAATTTCAACGTGATGTAGAATCTATTTTGAAAAATAAATCCTTGATATTTGTTATTGCTGTATTAACTTCATTATTTACGGTATTTGCGGGTCCAGAATTACCTGAAAGCGTAGTTAATGTGTTGAATAATGGATTTGTTAAAACATTGATAATTTTCGTGGTCGCCTACTTGACATGTGCTAAAGATCCTAGAGTAGCCTTATTCGTGTCTATTTTGTTCATCGGGGTGACAAATATGATAAGCGAAAAATCAATGTATGAAAAATTCACTAATTACAAAGTTATGGAAAATTTCCAAGATGAAATGGCAGAGGAAGAAGATTCGGAAGATAAAGAAGAAGAAGAAAAAGGAGAAGAGGTAGAAGAAGAAAATCCATCGGATGAAGAAAATGAGATTGAAGAAGAAACCGAGACAAAAGAGAAAAAAAAACCAATGAAATTGAAACTTAAATGCACCGCTGTCGAAGAACAATTTAACAATTATTATTAGAATTCTTTATTTCTACATAATTATATAATTATACAATAATTAAATATGAATTCAAAATTGAAACAAATGAAAGATTTGCTTGATACAAGATCAAAAGAAGATGAAGGAATAGATGCGGATGATTTTTGGGAGGAAATAGCGAATTCGAGAGGTAATCACGAGTTTGATTATTTAGAGGATGATGACTTATATAAAGAGTATGGACCCGATTTTTCAGGAGATCAAAATATGTGTTTATTATTTGCACAAGAAAGTACATATTTTCATGCTATCGCAGTTGGTGAAAATTATGATATTGACAAATTAGATGAGTATCCAATATATTTGATAGATCTTTCGGAAAATGAAGGTTATTACGTTGGTAATTTTAGAACATTTGTTGAAGAAGAAATATTAAATGAATATTTAAAATTTTATGGTGATGGTGCAATCCACATTGAAACCATTAATTTAATGAAGGACAAATTGAAAAATTTTTCAACAAATGTAATTAAACGTGATAAATATATTATTAAGAATGATAATATCCATTAAAGAATAAAAATATATAAAATAAGTTTTTTCAGTTTTCAAAAAAATAAAACTAAAAAAATAACTTGTTATAGGTAGGATCAAAACTTGTAGTGTTATTACATTTTGTTTAATTTAAAATGTGTCCTATTTATAATAAACAGGTGTAATATGAAAACTCTTAACGACATAATGAAATATACTAAATCAACGTTGGATAAACCTTTATCTAATATATACGTTGAAGGATTTATTACGATATTTTTAGCATGTTATGCTGGGTTAATTTTACCAACCTTGAAGTTGGGAACTTACGATTTTTTAAGAAGCGATATGTTTAGAATTGTGGGCGTGTTTTTAGTCGCTTATTTATCTAGTCATAATTTTACAATTTCTTTAGTATTGGCTGTTGCTTTAGTGATGACATTCAACCACTTTAATGAACTAGAACTAAATGAAACTTTTGATATTAAATAATTACTTTCTTGATATATCATTGAAAATTATTTTTAATATTATACATAATTTTAAATAATATCATAGATAACTTTTTAATATAATATTAAAAATTGATTTTTAATATCATGTATAATGAACCAAATATATTTACTTAAATTTACCTATGGTATTGATTTTTTTGATTATAGTGTAAATAATAATCCACCGCATAATATTGGTGATTTTAGATCATTTAATCATTGTATTATCACGATGATAAGTGAGACAATAACAACAGGTTTGACACACTATTATAACAATGGTATATGGATGAACAAAAACCAATATAATTTTAACATAGAAATTTCAATTGATAAAAGCGACAAAGAACGTGTTTATCAAACAATAAAAAATATTATTTGTGAAAATATAAAAAAAGACATGAATGGTTTAATCAATCAAATTCAAGTTTTTGGACATGATATTGACACATATCATTTTTGTGTTAATACATAAAATTTATTATTTATTTATATAATGGATTCACTATTAAATTTATTAAACAACAGTAAATTTTTGGTAGGAGTTGCAATTTTAATGTCAAATGTAGGTGGTAGATATATGAGTTTAGATTTAACGAAAAAAGAAGAGAAAATATTGCAAACACCAATTGTTCGTCGAACATTGGTTTTCTTCGTTGCGTTTATTGCGACGAGAGACATTATAGTGAGCGTAATTATAACATTATTGTTTATCATTGTAGTTAAAAGAAATAAAATATTTAATAGTTCGTTGGACGAAGATGACGATGAAGACGAAAACTAAACTAATAAAATGAATAAAAACATCATTATCATAAATACTATAAAAAAGTGAAATACTTCATATTCGAAACTGAAATCGTTCATTATAAATTTAATTTATATATAAAATTAACATTATAATTTTATAAGAGATGACTATCCGTTGTAATGGCTATAATTCAAATAAAAACAAATGTCGTAATCGTATTAAGACAAATGAAAATATAATATTAACTGATTATTTTTGTTGTGATAATCACAGACCTAAAAATATTGAAGATTTAATGGAATGTTGTGATGTATGTTGTGACGAAGTGAGAGATATAAAAGATGTTATAATTTTAAAATGTAACCATGCATATCATAAAAGTTGTTATTTTAAATGGTTAAATAAAAACGATGAAAATATATGTCCTATTTGTTTGTTTTCGTATTCTAAACATCGTAAAAAATTTAAAAAAAAGTTTATTAATAAGAAAAAATCAGAATTAAGCGATGATTCACTATTTAGTGATGACGATTCTTCGGAAGATGGAAAAATATATCCCGAATCGAACAATGACGATGTTTTGATAGACACAACATTATATATTTAGTTATGAATTATCGGATATATAGGTATGTATATTGTGAGTCACCGCGGAGGTTCTCTTGAATGCGACGAAAATTCTATTAAATCCATCAAATATTCTATGGAATTACCAGTGGATGCTATTGAAATGGATATATATTTTACCAAAGATAATGTTCCTGTGGTGAATCATGATCCATCATTAAATCGTATTTATAGAATCGATGAATGTATCATAAATATAAATTTTAGTAAGATATTTGGAATTATTCCAAGTTTGGATGAAATACTAAAAATCGTTAATGGAAATAAAAAATTATTTATAGAAATAAAAGGAATACCATCAGAAAAAAATTTAACGAAATTAAGTTCATTATTATCATCATATAGTGGTTCATATACAATATTAAGTTTTAATTATAATACATTGAAATTTTTAAGTCATTTTTTTTCATCATATATTTTAACATTTGTAACATCAAATGTATTCTCAAATGAGATAATAGAGTTGATCACTCATGAAAAATTGTTCGACAATATTGCGTTATGTCATACTAGTGTGGATACAAAAAATATGGAACAATATGTTAATAAAAAGATAAAAATATTTTTATATACCGTTAATTATGAAAGTGATTATTTGATTTTGAAAAATAAATGTGGTAATATGATTAGTGGTTTGATAACTGATCGTCCATTACATTTCATAAATTTACTTAAGTTTTCTCTTTGATATAATTTACTACATCATCACCATGTTCATTTACCATATTTACAATTGTATCTCCATGTTTATCGGCAACATCTTCAATAAATTCTTTAGCATCCATAGCGAAATCTTCTATTTTATCGAGTAATCCTTCATCTTCCTCTTCGGATATATTTTTAACTTTGCATAGATTATCGATATTGGCTTCTTTTTCGTCAAATGTATCAACATCTATTTTATTAACCATTAATTTGATAGGTAATGAAGGTTCATCGTCAATTAAATTATTTAATTCTAGTGTTAAATCTTTAATAGTTTTGACATAATTTTTACTACCAGTGGTAATTTTTAATGTATTTAATCTTCTGGATATTTTTCTGTATTTTTTATAATAATCATTATGAGAAGCATGTTTTTTATCGAAAGCCATAAAACTTTTAATACATCCCATAACACTAACCGCTACATTCAAAATACCCACAACAAGACCCATATTGGGTGTTAGTGATTCTAATAAACTAAGAACAACAGTTCCTGTAATAGCACTAATTATTATCATTGGAATGTTAAGTATTTGGTTGTATTTTTGGTTTTGTGAAGAATAAATATGATGATTTTGACTTTTAATATTAGTAAATTTAGTCCAATAATCCATTTGTTCATGGAAATCGTTTTTTGATAATAATGGTTGTTTAAGTTGTTGTGATAATGGAGTAGTCATTTTATATAAATATATTTATATGTATTTATATATATAAATACATTTACATTTAATAAATGACATCAACACCACCAGAACAACTCTCTCCAGAAGTTCCAAATCAATATATTTCTCCCGAAATGATACAACGCCAATATATCTCTCCTAATATATCTTCGTTTAACGACGAATATTCACCTGCACGTTCTCCGAATATGTTTGATATCAAATGTCAAGATTTTGTAATTCCACCATTCGATACATCAAATTCAGATGGTGTAACGAAAATTCAAAATCCAATAAAAGAACGGAAAAGAGAATTTAGAAAATATTTTAAAGATAAAGTAAAACATAATTTTAGTTTATATCATCAAAATTTGGATGATTTGAAAAAACACTGTTGGGAAGGAAAATTATTACACGAAATATCTTTTAAATATTTTAATCGTTTTTCCTTGTGTATAGGTTTTATGGCTATTATAATCACGGCTATTAGTGGAATATGTTCATATTTGTTGAATATTGATAGATTTAGTGAATACGAAACGGATTTTAAAATAACCATTATGGTTTTAACAACTATTTCAACATTATTTCAATCTTTATTAAAAGGCTTTGAATGGGATAGCAAAAGCGAAGCACATAGCAATTCATCAGAACAATATGGTCATTTGTTGTCAGACGTCGATTTATTTCAAAAAGAGTTACAGAACCATTTCACAGAAATACACAATTATATTAATATATTCAAATTGAAAATACATGAAGAACAATGTGTTGATAGTACTTGCAAAGTAGTAATTGATAACGAAGCCGAACTTAGGGATTATGTTATGTCTAATTATGAAACCATAAACAAAAGATATGTAATTAAAATCAAAGAATTAAATAAAATTTATTCTAACGTTAGAAAACAAAATAAATATATTATTCCTAATTATGCCCAAAAAAAAAAGGACAAAGTAAAATTAACTAAATTTATTAGAATGATGAAACTTAACGCACAAATGGATTATATAAAAATGCGTTCCGATAATCTTAAAAAAATTATAAATACTGAAAATTACGAATCCACAACATCCGAGAAAAAGGAATTGAATAATTTTCATCCACCCAGCATTAGTTGGATCAATATAGATCAACTCCTCAACTACCAAAAAACGACTAAACAGAGAAGATTTTGGAATTTTGTTAAAAAACTTTGTTGTCCGTGTTACAAAAATAAAAAACATGAAGATAATAAAAATATTTATAACAATCAAGTATTGAACGGTATTAATCGAATTAAAAATGGAAATGAATCATCCATATTACCATTGAACACATCACAAGATTTTCATTTAATGAATGATGAAAAATGGAAAACCAAACATCAAATTGAAAAAGATTGGATATTGAAAACAACCGAAATAACAACTAGATTAAATAAAATACGAGAAGGAATAAATGATGATACTTTATCCAATGCAGATAAACCAAATAATGTTGATTTTAATGTTTAGTGATATAAAGGTTTAATTTCATATTTATATATATAAAAATGAAAATGAATTTCGAGTTTAATCATCTTAAGGATGTTGGACAAACATATGCGGAACACGCAAAAACCACACTTGGACAAGGACTGAAACTTATGTTTTTGAATTGTATGTTATTTTTACATGCTTTATGTCCCGATGCATTCGTGAATGCTAGTAGAAACATTTATCAACATTTAATGGAATGTGATTTGTTAAAAACCAAACAAGTGGTGGTAGATGATAGCGATGAAGAAAACGAACCAACTCTAAACAAAAACGATGAAGAAATCAAGAATGATGGAGAAAACGAACCAACACTAAACAAAAACGATGAAGAAATCAAGAATGACGAAGAAATCAAGAATGATGAAGAAAGCAAGAAAGATAAATAAAAATTGATACAATTTTTTCATGGAAATAATATGATTATTATATTGAAATGTATTCGAGCGAAACACTAAAGGAAATATTAGAAGAAGCCAAAGGTATGAGAAATATGATGGATAAAATTACTGATTTACATAATGAAAAAGAAAAAGAAAAAGAAAAAGAAAAAGAAAAAGAGAAAAGAAAAATATATTGGACTAACAGAATTAGAAGTAATTTATAAAGAAAGTGACAGAAAATTCGAATAATTTTTTTGTTGTGAAACTATTTTTTGACAAAGTCAAAAAATAAACTTTTTCGACAAAGTCGAAAAAGTAAAGGGGTTCTAAAGGGGACTAGTCCCCTTATTAGAAGTAATTTATAATGATATAAAATTTATATTATTATTAATAATAATATGTTTGGTAGAATGTATTCGTGCGAGACACCAAACCTTGTTGTGAAACTATTTTTTGACTTTGTCAAAAAATAAACTTTTTTTCGACATAGTCGGAAAAATAAAGGGGTTCTAAAGGGGACTAGTCCCCTTATTAGAAGTAATTTATAATGATATAAAATTTATATTATTATTAATAATAATATGTTTGGTAGAATTGTGAAACTTAGTAGTCGTAAATTATCTTATTTTGTATCTCAAACGGATGATGTTTATAGAATTATGGACATCACTAGGAAAGTAATGACAAAAGAAAGTTTAACGAAATGTGATATGTCGAAATCATATTATGGTCAAGTAGGTGTTTCCTTGGAAAATTTAGATAAAATTGGCGAGATTGTTTATAAAGATCCAGTTGTTCCATTACACGGTATGGTTTACCATGGAGATGTTTATTTTGGGTTGGAAACGTCAAAAAGCACAACTGATTTGATAACTCCTATTAGTGGAATATGTGTTGGTATCAATAATGAATTTATTGATAAATATTCGAATATAGATAATTTGAAGACATTTGATAAAAAAATACGAGAAAAATATATGGATTCTAATAATTTATATATTATGGAACTAAAAATATCGGATATTAAAAAAATAATTGAAAATTTATAAATTTGAATTAATTTCTATATTAAATTATGTAAATAATTTGATCAAATGATACCAAGAAAATTGTTTGATATTGTAGTAGCAACATCTCGTACATATGGAAAATTAGGTATTGGAAGCAATGGTGATTTACCATGGCGAAGTGTTAAAGAAATGAATATATTTAAAGAAATAACTACCAACGGATTATTTGCTAATGAAAATAAATATTGTAATATGGTTATTATGGGACGTAAAACGTTTGATAGTATTCCAGATAAATATCGTCCTTTGAAAAATAGAGTTAATTTAGTGATTAGTAAGAGTTATTTCGATACCAAACCGCCTTATATGTCTCATGAGTGGTTCGATGATAATAATAAATGTGGATATTTCAATAGTTTTGATGGTTGTTTGAGTTATATCAATGATAATAATTTAAAAGGTAATGTGTATGTAATTGGTGGAAGTCAAATTTATGATATTGCATTGCGAAATAAATATTTACGATACATTTACATGTCTGATGTAGTTCCAACGATTCGTAATAATTTCGAAGCAGATACTTTTTTTGATATGGATGAAAACAATCATCGAAAAATATATGAATCACCTTACGTAAAAGATAATGAACTAATGTTTAGTTTGGGTGTTTATAAGAGAAGACCTAACAATAATTTTACTGATAATGATTCGGAAATAAATCCTAAAATTACAAATGCGTTAGGACAGGTAATGAAAACTGATGATCTGTGGGTTAGTTCTTCTATTCCAGTGACTTATTCAACACATCCTGAGAATCAATATTTGGATTTATTAAGGGATATTATGGTAAATGGAGCGGAACGTGGGGATAGAACAGGAACGGGAGTTTTCAGTGTTTTTGGAAGACAATTGAGATTTAATGATATTTCGAATCAATTTCCTTTATTAACAACTAAAAAAGTTTTTTGGAAAGGTGTTGTTTTAGAATTATTATGGTTTTTGTCAGGAAACACTAATGCAAATAATTTAAAAAATGAAGGCGTTCATATATGGGATGGTAATACATCTAGAGGATTTTTAGATAAAAGTGGATTGGAATATTATGAAGAAGGAGATTGCGGACCCTTTTATGGATTTCAATGGAGACATTTCAATGCTGAATACAAAGGTATGGATAATGATTATACTGACAAAGGATATGATCAGGTTCAATGGTGTATCAATGAAATTAGGAAGAATCCTACTAGTCGTCGTTTAATTGTAAGTGCTTGGAATGCATCGGAATTAGATAAGATGTGTTTAAATCCATGTCATGTAATGTATCAGTTTTATTGTGATCCAGACAAAAGAGAAATGAGTGTTCATATGTATCAACGAAGTGCTGATGTTTTTTTAGGCTTACCATTTAATATTGCTAGTACGGCTTTATTTCTTAAATTAATGTGTTATATGACTAATTATAAAGCCAAGGATGTTATTGTTTCATTAGGTGATGCCCATATTTATAGTAATCATGTTAATCAATGTAATATCCAATTGAAACGAAAACCATATGAATGGACACAAGTAATTATTGATCCAAGAGAAACAATAAATAAAATAGATATGGTTAAGTTCGATGATATTAAATTAGTTAATTATCAAAGTCATGGATCAATTAAGGCAAAGATGGCTGTCTAAGTTTTTTCGCTGATTGATTATATGTATGTTTATACATATACGTTCCTAGAGGCATTTCCAAATGGTTTCCCAACGGTTTAACTAAAATACTATTGATTCGTTGTTCCACAAAAACAAACGGAACATTACTATATTTGATTTTAGTGGAATAGTCGATGTAATCAACACTTACACTATTATTTTCATCACACGATTCAAGCATATTATTTAAGTCAGGGATGAATTTCAAAACTTCATTACTTATACCTATGACGATACATGAATTAGGAAAAACAAAATAATTTAGTAAAGGTGATAGAACAAAAGATTCATCAATAACTTGTTGTCTAACATCCTCAGTTTTATCTTGTTGAATTACTAATGTTGTTAATCTACAAGTAGGCATTTTAACACTTCTAAAATATTCCGATAAATCATATGATAATAATCCTTCTTCGTTTTTGTGTGCTTCAATATATTCGTTAAATAATCTTACATTTAATTCAATTGATGTATTTGGGTTCATTTTTAATTATTTATGATAATATTCAATAGACTTTTTAACATCAATTTTTTCATAGGAACTTTAAGATAAATTACTTATCTTAAATAAACAATGAGTGATAATTTGATAAGTCAAATCGAAAAATATGCTAAATCAAATGTAAGTGATATATCGATGCATTTACCAACTATATTTAACGAAATATTTTTATCAAAACAAAAAAATCCAGAATTTAATATCAAATTGATAGTCGAATTAGGAGTATGTTCGGGACAATCTACTTATATTTTCGATTTAGTAAATCGTGTATCAGGATCTAAATTAGTAAGTGTTGATATAGATGTTTGTGAATACAATAATATACATAATGGAACATTTATTCATGAGGATGATATTATTTTCGCTAACAGATTTGAAGCATATTGTATTCAAAACGATTTACCTACCAAAATAGATGTGCTATTTATCGATACATCTCATTTATATGAACATACTAAACAAGAGATTGATAAATGGTTTCCGTTTTTAAGTGATAATGCCATGGTAATATTTCATGATACCAATATGCCTTGTGTTTATCATGCCGATAATGCTATTAAATCTACGTGGAACAATGATAGAGGTGTTATTAGAGCCATTGAAGAATATTTTGGTTTTAGTGTATTTGAACAAAGACCTTTCAAAATCAATAATTTATTCAAAAATGGTTCGTTTTGGAATTTTGATCATCGCCCTGAAAGCAATGGATTAACTTTTATTCATAAATCACCACACTTTTATACATAAAATCAAATAAATATAAAGACATTTAAATATATTTATATAATTAAATGAATTATCCAGAAAATTTCTTAGAAACAACGAGTCAATTATTGAATGTTGATAAAACTTCTAAATTGGATATTATGTCGTATGTAATACATTACACACCATTTAAAAATCGCAAAGATAATATGAAAGAACAATGCAAACAAATTGGATTAAAACCCATCTATGTTGAATCGTTTGATAGAGAAAATTTAACTAATAATGAAAATAAAATGTTTAGTTCGAATTTTTTAAATCAACGAGAAGTTTCAGTGTTTATGAAACATTTAACTGCTTTGAAACATGCATATAAAAATGGTTATGAACGTGTTTTGGTAATGGAAGATGATTGTTTGTTTGGTGATGCATTTTCCAGATGTTTGGATTTGTATCAGGGACAATTACCCAAAAATTGGGATATGTTATACGTGGGTGATGCTTTTGGGTTTCGCATTTCAAATGATGAAATAACCAAACAAATTGATGCACTAGGACATCACACTAATGTTTTCGAAAAATGCAAACATCCAACAAATAAACAAGGTGGTGGGTGTTCTAAAACTGCAGATGCTATTATTTATAGTAGAAATTGTATTGAAAAAATATTGTCAGAATTAGAATTACCTGATTATTTGGTTCATCATCCATATGATTGGTTTTTGAGTTATGTTGCACGTTCATATAATATGAATGTTTATTGGTGTGAGCCATCATTGGTGAAACATGGTTCTCAATCAAATTATTTTAATGATATATAATTTTTTATAAATTTAATAAAGTTTTGACTTTATTACTTAATTGTCTATAATAATTATTGGGTGGATAATGATTAAATTGCATCACATCTTTTAATTCATTATTTTTAAATATTGGTTCTTTTGTCATTTTATTTATAATTTCATCTGATAAATTAGTTACATGTTTTACGCATTCTTCAATACTTTCAAAATCATTCACATAAATAAATGCATCCTTATTGAAATAATTGAAAACACATTTACTACCGTAATATATTGGAATCGCCCCTGAATAAAATACATTAAGAATTTTTTCTGTCAAGTAACCATCTTCAACACAATTTTCGATCGCAAAAGCAAATTTATAATCAGAATATTGGTATAATAAATCCAAACTACCCCAATTTTGTCCTTCTTTTTTCATGTTATACTCAGGGTATTTACCATATTGTTTTCCAATGCTATGTGTTGTTTTTGAACTATCATTTTCAACCATACAATTAAATAATTTATCTCTTGTTCCGTTTGTTTTACTTGCACACCATGCACAAAAATATTTTCTATCTTTATTTTGAAAAATTCGTTGCATATATAAATTATCAAAATTAGATGTTTCAGTTATTTCTAGTAAATTTGATAAATTTGTTGGTTCTCCTTCTGATTTATCATTAATGTATAATTTATCGTTAAATACACATCGAAGGGCAAAAACAACATATGGAATATACGAAAAATGCTTGTTATTTCTATTATTATTTAATACTGATCCCCATTCTAAATATTTAGCGTTTCGTCTATTATTGGTAGTATTTGGTTCTAAAGGAGTATTAAATGGTTCTCCACTGAAATAAATTATGGGAATATTTTTATTGGTAAAACGAACTGGTGGATAAGCATTTCCTTTCAGAATAACATCGCAATCATCACTATTTTCCCAAATAATATTTATATTTGGGTTTATGATTTTAATAAGATAATTAAATAATACACAATCGCAATTATACGCACCAATTCTACCGACTTTAATGTCATTTTGTAGGCTTAATAATTGTTGTGATAGTTGTGACTTATTATTTCTAATCGCCCAAATGGGATTTTCTTTACCTGTTTCAGTCCAATTTGGACTAAACCAAGTTTCATCTTTGATATACTTAAACTTATTTTTTTTAAGCAAAATACTCAATATACTCTGATCTCTTCTATGTTCTTTAAAATATTTGTTTTGGATGTTTCGGTTGTGTTCATCAGTTATATAAAAATAATCGCTTTCAAATGATAAATCGTACCATTGCTTCATTAAATCCATTGTTCTATTGCATTTTTTTATAAATAATAAACCACTTTCACATTGCGGTTTCAAAACATCACTATTATTAAATTGTAACCTATCCAATAATTCTTTTTTTGTCCATTGCAAATCATTTTCAACACCAAATCCCAAAAAATCATTTTTAAACGCATAATCAATGTATAGACGCAACTTATATAACGCTTTGTTATTTATTTCACATCCTGCATCTAAATATACCAACATATCATTATGATTCAGATTGCTTAATTCGTGATATACTAAAAAAGATTTCCAAATCCAATATCCAAACCCTTTGACTTCTTTTTTACAAAAATCTAAATGATTTTTAAAAGTTGGATATTTTTGAACTAATATTTCTTCATTAAATACTTTAACGTTATCAAATAACGTTGTTTCCTCAATTTGTTTGCCTAATCGCTTTCCTGCATTATAATAATTTTTGCTATCACCAAATGTAATAAAGTGTATCATTGTTTAAATACTATTAAATAATAAATATTTAAATATATTTTGATATAAATAAATGAATGACATGCAAGAACCAACATATAGGAATCTTTCTCATTTGTTGAAGACACATAAAATAAAAAAAGGTGAGGAATTTACACATACATCTATGTGTGGTGGTGCATATAATATTTCAGATATATTATACAATCAGTTCACCGAATTATATGTAAATGATTTGATTGACGGTAATGAACTGTATTTAACGGAAAAACATAAGGATTACGGACCACTTGTAATAGATTTTGATTTTAAGGTAATACCTGAAAATGGAGATGATAAAAATCGATATTTCGAAATTGAATTAATTATAGAATTTTGTGAAAGTTTGATATATTTTTTAGAAAGTGTAATAAAAAATAATTTTTTCCATGATTATTTTATTTTATCCAGACCTAAAAAATATGTAAAATCGGATATTATCAAGGATGGGGTTCATATTATATTTCCTTATTTAATAATTCCAAATTGGTTAGGGCATTACATTAGGTTAAATATGATTGACGATTTAGGCAATATATTAAGAAAATCGGTTTTTAAATATAGTAATTCAATAAATGACATATATGATGAATGTGTGATAGATAAAAATAATTGGACATTATTTGGAAGCACAAAAAAAGGAATATTGCCTTATAGAATCCATTATTTCAAAACAACCAATGACACATTAAAAAAAATTTTTAACTGTGATGGTAATTTATTAGAAGAATACGTTGATTACGGTAATAATACATCTAATAAAATATTTCAGTTATTTGGTGTTAAAAAGACTAATTTATTACCCATGGTAAAATTGTTTAGTATTCGTAATAAAAATGTTGAAAATATAGTTAGTTTTCACCAACAAAATTTTAAAAAAATTGCCAATGATGAGTTGCACGATTTAAGAATGATAAAACACAAAAATAAAAATGGAACTTTGAAAAACATTAGTCCGAGTAACGTGCTTTCTGTTGAATTATCAAAACAAGAAGTTCAAGCCATATATCAATTTGTGGAAGGAAATAAGGAATTATGGAATAACCATCAACTGAATGTTCATAATATTAGGAAAAAAACATATGGTTTTGATCCACATTATTTTGTTAGGTTAAATCACCCAAATCCAGAACAAAAAATATCGTGTCCTTTCAAAGGAGAACCACATAATCGTGATTCTTGTCCCATATATTTGCATATATGGAAAGGCGGTGCAGTTATGAAATGTAATGATTCAGGAATATCATGTTTAGGAAAACGATTTCCCGAAGTTCCCATTCCGATTCCGATGAACATTCAGAATGTAATTTTCAATAATTTAACAATAGTTAATTATAATAATAATTTAGATATTGAGGATAATTATTTATTTGAATTTGAGGAAGATGCAGAAATAATCAAGGTTGTTCAGGATGAATATTTAAATAAACTGATTTTAAATAGTTTAAACGGAACACATTATGACATTGCAAAAGTGTTATATGAATTATATAAAAATGATTTTAGATGTATTAGTTTAGATGGTAAAAATAATTGGTATGAATTTCAAAATCACAAATGGATATTAGGGAGCATAAGATTAAGACAACATATATCTGAAAATTTAACTAAATATTATAATAATGTCAAAAAAGAATATTTAAGAAATATGGATAATATTTCGGAAGCATCTAAAAAAGAGGGGATGATTAACGGATTAATTAAGAAATTAAAAACAACAAGTTTCAAAAATAATATAATGAGTGAATGTTGCGAAATATTTTGTGCTTATAATCATGGATTTGTCAATAAATTAGATGAAAATAAAAATTTAATATGTTTCAATAATGGTGTTTATGATTTAACAATGAATACTTTTAGAAACGGGCAGCCAGATGATTATTTAAGTATTTCTACAGGATATGATTATAAGAGTGAATATTCAGAACACAAACAAGAATTAATGGATTTTTTGGAGAGTATCCAACCAGATGATGATGAAAGACATTATTTGTTGAAATTTGCGTCGAGTTGTTTTCATGGGGATAATCCAGAAGAATTATTTCATATATTTGCAGGTAAAACTCGGAATGGTAAATCTAAATTGCGTGATTTACTTAAAAACACGTTTGGAAATTATTACAGTAGCATTAGTAGTAATTTATTAACAAGAGAAAGACCCAATCCTTGTAATCCACAACCCGATATAATGGGATTAAAAGGAAAACGTTTGATAATAGGTTCAGAACCAGAACGAGGACAAAAAATAAATACGGGATTTATGAAATTTTTAACGGGGAATGATCCAATCAAAGGTAGAGGAATGTTTGAAAAAAATGAATATGAATATAAACCGCAATTCAAGGTTTTGTTACTTTGCAACGATATTCCAGATATGGATAGCAATGATGAGGGAGTATGGAGCAGAAGTCGGGTAGTTGAATTTCCCGTGACATTTGTAAAAGAACCTAAGGAAAGTTTTGAGAAAAAAATAGATATGGATTTAGGAAATAAACTGTGCAATTGGCATCACGATTTTTTTTTATTGTTAGTAGAATATTATAAAAAATATAAAAGTGAGGGTTTATTACCAACAGGTAAAATTACTGAATTTACTTATGAATATAGAATGGAAACAGACAGATATTTATCTTATATAACAGATCGTATTGTTCCACAAACGAAACACAATTTGCACACCAGCGATATTTACGACGATTTTAAAATGTGGTTTTCTAAAAATAATCCACATGAAAAAGTTCCATCTAATGCTAAATTTGTACAGGGAATAAAAAAACACTTATCAGTGGAAAAATCTATTAGAATAGGAAAAAAAGTAAATACGGGAATCAAAAACGTAAAATTCCGAGAGGAAGAAGATGAAGAATAATTAATTTAATCAAATAACACTATATAATATAGTGCAATGAGTGATAATTGTGGAACTATTATAAAGAGAACTATCAAAAAAACTAGAAAAAAATCTAATCCTAAAACACTTAAAATTTCAAAAATATATGAATATGAATATAAAAAAAACGATAAAGTTATTGGAAATAGCAATAAATTAGATAAATTAAATAAAATCAGAGTTCCACCAAATTACAAAAATGTGGTTATTTGTGAGAATGACGATAAAATATTAGGATATGGAAATGATGATAAAAATAGGAAGCAAGTGATATATCATCCTGATTTTATCAAAACTCAACAAACTAAAAAACATAAACATTTATTATTATTAGGTGAAAATTATGAAGGTATAATCAATCAAATATATAAAGATTTTAATCAAACCAAAGATATTAAAAAACGATTAATTGCATTATGTTTAATTCTTATCAAAAGATGCGATTTCCGTGTATCTAGCGATCGAAAACTTGCATTAGAATATCAACATTTTGGGGTAGTTACTTTACAATGCAAACACATAAAATTCAAATCAAATGATGTTATTGATATTGAATTTATTGGAAAAAAAGGTGTTCTTAACAAATGTGTATTTAATGATAAACAAGTTTATAAATTATTGAAAAAACTGAAACAAAAATGTGAAAAAGATGATGATTTTATTTTTAAATATGATGATGGTAAATATGTAGAAGCCAAGGATATAAATATGTATCTAAAACAATTTGGTAATATAACAACTAAAAATTTCAGAACATGGAATGCTAACGCACATTTATTTGATGGTTTAATCCAATATAAAAAAAACGTTTATCAATCTGATTTACCTAAATTAGTTAAAGAAACCTTTAAAAATAAAGTGATTAACTCATTAATTGATGATGTCGCAAGTAAATTACATAATACTCGTGCAATATGTAAAAAAGAATATTTGAATCCAACATTATTGAATATATTGGATACCAATTTTATTGGTTTTATGGATTCTTTGAATATTTCTAAAAATAATCATGATAATTTTTATGATTTTCTTGAAAGTAAAAATTGAAGATAAAACGTTCTGAGAACGTTAAGTATAAATTGTCATTATTGTTGTTGATTTATACATCCAGCAAAATATGGTCTTTCGTTCGAAGTCGTCCTTAAGGAAGGAGACATATGCGACAGGTGCGACAACGGAGACAGATCCGTTTTCCACATATGTGGGTGATTTGGATCTGCATCCACTGGTGGGGACGGTTAATGTTGTTGAAGGCAAAGTTGAAGACGACGAATCCGACGACGACGAATTTGTCGTCGGTAAATTTCCCTTACATGTCGATTATAGACAGTCATTTATCAGCGTGGTCGAGCACTTCAACAAATATCGAGAACGAGTAACCAATTCATGTGAGAGTAAAATTCCAGTGTCAAATGCAATGTCGTCTCTTGTCAACAGTGTGTTTATGTTAGTCTCGACCATCATTGAGAATCAACAGGAGAAAGAAATCAGTATAGGCTGGTCGCAACTAACAACATCCCTGGAACAGTTGGATGTGTTGTTAAATATTTATGGTTTATCGGGAAAATCTGTGGGGGCAACAAACTCAAGAAAGATGCTACAGACTTTTCACAATTTGGTAAGTCACCTAGGTGTCATGTTGAATCCAGAGTCTGACATACCCATGCTATGCCATCGTGTTTCCATAGAATTAAATCTGTTGTTGGGTGGGTACGCAATAGCACTTACCACCCTACTTATGGATATACATCGTGAGAATAAGTAGAAACCCCTTTTTGCGACTCGGTCTCAAACCCCACCATATTAAGAAAGTTCTTTCAGGAATTACTTGTGGGTTTTATTTTTTTTTTTTTGAGTTTTTTCTTAAAAAAATTTATATTGAGATGGTGTTACAAGTAAATTACATAATACTCATGCAATATGTAAAAAAGTGTATTTCAATCTAACATTATTAAATATATTAGATACTAATTTTATTGGTTTTATGGATTCATTAGATATTTCCAAAAATAAACATGATAATTTTTATGATTTTCTTGAAAGTAAAAATTGAAGATAAAAAGTTTTGAGAACGTATGAAAGAAATTGTCATTGTTATTGTTGTTGATATATATCCGACAAAATATGGTCTTTTTTTCTGTTGTTCATTCGAAGTCGTCCTCAAAGGGGGAGACATGCGAGGAAAAAGCGTCAATGGATGATGAAAGTCTGTTTTCCGCATATGTGGATGATTTTGATTTGTGTCCATTGGAGGTAAGAAAGGTTGATGTAGAGAACATCAACGAGGAAGAGGAAGAGGAAGAAGAAGAGGAAGAGGAAGAGATAGAGGAAGAGATTTGTGAGATCGACGCCACCAAGTTTGATTTGCGAGAAGATTTTAAACTGTTGTTCTTGGAGGTGGTTGATTCGTTCAACCAGTTTCAACGAATGGTGGTAAAAAATTCTAATAAGAATAAAATACCAGTGTTTGAAGCAATGGTGACTCTTGTCAGCAGGGCAAACTTGTTTGTCTCAATCTTTACGAAGCAAATTGAAACCAACATGGTTTTGCCCGAACTGAATAAAACGTTAAAGCAAATAAAGAAAGTTGTGACCTTGATGAAAACCTTAAATAGAAAAATGGAGGTTCGCAACGTAAAGAAGATGCTAAGCATATTTTATCATTTCATCTGTTGTCTTGGGGTTGTGTCGGCTCCAAATTATGATTTGGACTATTCCACAATGGGTCTTAGTGATTCCTTGCAATTCGATTTATCAGTAAGTAGGTACACTGTTGCATTCTCTGGACTATTCAGGATGTTTAAATCCTAAATCCTCTTTCTGCGATTCGTCGCAAAACCCACCATATCGAGAAAGTTCTTTCGGGAATTACTCGTGGGTTTTATTTTTTTTTTTTGAGTTTTTTCTCAAAAAAAATTGATATTGAAACATCTTGTTATACATTATATGAGTTGGTTTCGTTTTAGTTTAGATTGAGATGAAAAATAGGTGTGCAACTGTGATTTCGCTAATTCTTGAGAAATTGACAATTCTTAAGGAATTAAAAAATATTAAGAAATATAAAAGTGGTGAATGTGGAAATAAAATAGTTTATAATTTAGTAATAAGTACTATGAGAGTCATTAGACATTTGAAAAATAATCAGTGTTTATTTGATGGTAGTCTTCTCGAGACTCACTATGTTCTTGATGAAAAAGACAACACAGAAGTTACTAGTTCTATTGATGACTTTTTCAGTAATTTATTATTGTTTATTGACAAGATTTTCACGATGTACAAATATGATATACTGATGACAACAAAAGGAATGAATAATTTTTACCGTATCGCAAAAAAGTATAACAAAAATAGAACTGAAGATTGTTCATTTGCAATAATTGATCTATTCACACAATTTAAAATCATGGATAGATGTCTTTTCATAACATTGCTTCCTAACTACGAATAATTTCATGAAACACCCAATGAAGGTTATTTCTTATATAAGAAATAACCTGAGGGATTTTATTTTTTTTAAATATCAATTTCAACTCCCCTTCCTTTTTTACGATTTTTCATTTTATTCAACAAGGCTTCCCTTTTTGGATTAAACGATGTTTGATTCATATGTTTTTCTTCATCATCAAAATCAACACCACTGAGACTAATTATGTCAGAAACTCGATCTTCATCATCGTTTATATCAATTCCATGAGACGCATGACCACCCAGTAATTCATTTACATTCAAATTGGGTGGTTGCATATTGGGTTGTCTAGGTGGAGGTGCAGGTGCTTGGTTACCGCCACCCATTAATCCTCCCATTAGACCACCCAAACCGCCATTTCCGCCACCGCCCAAAAGGTTACCCATCATACTCACCATAGGATTTGATTCTTTTTGTGCTTGTTTATAACTAGAACTGTTGGCGGCTGCTTTATTAAATTGTTTCATAAGTTCTGGGTCGCTTTTTAGAATCTCATCAGCACCCGGAATATTAGAATTTCTCAATGATGCTTGTTGAAAATTATACATGAAACCGCTCCCTGCTAATAATCCCAGTAATTTAATTTCAGGTGCAATTTTTACTTTTCCACGATATTTATCGTGTAATTCTTCAAAAACGTCGTCATATTCTTCAATATCATCATTAACGCTTTCTGACCAACCATCAAGTTTAATATCAAACGGATCGAATTTTGAATTTAAGATTTCAATAATATTGGTAAATACAATTAATCCTTTTTTATAATTAGCGTTCGCTTTTTCAGAATCAATTTGGTTTTTGATTCTGTCATATTCCCATTTCATTTCATTTAAATCACTGTTAAGATTAAATTTTTTTATGGGAACACCTTTTTTATCTAGTCTTTCAAACTGATATAATAGTTGTTTTTTCTCTTGTAATTCTTCTTCAGGAGACACATATGAACGTTGTGGTTCTCTAAACTGGTTACTGTTATCGTTATACAAATTAGTATTAACATTAGGATGAACAGGAGAATGAGATACATGATGGTGATCCATGCTTTCGTTATCAGAAAAATTTTTAGGATATTCATCTCCATCATCATAATTATTATGCACAGGTGGATCAACATCATCATGTTTTTGTCTATCAGTATTTATAAAGAATTCTTCACCCATACCGTCAAAATTCGTGGTTTCAAAATCGGCATTTTCGAAATCGTTGTTACCAGAAGAATGACGTTCTATATCTAATTCGTTCATTTAACTATATTGTAGAATATTAAACTATAATATATACGCATTTTTAAGTAGTTAAGTTTATCAATATTAAATTATCTAATATAATATATTTAACGAACAATGAAAATTTTATCATTTGATGTAGGTGCTTTAAATTTAGCAATGATTATTTTGGATGTGGATGATGAATATTTGAAAACGATACCTGAAATAAAAAATTGTACATTAGATCTCATAAATACCGATGAAATAAAAATATTGGATTGGAGAGTTATCAATTTAATGGATGAACTTAATGATTCACATGACTGTTGTCATATTGAAACGAAAACAAAAAAAGGGGTTACTAGTCACACTAAATGTAACAAAAAAGGAGGTTTTACGGTATTGGATAAATATTATTGTACTAGACATAGTAAAGTTTATTCTAAAATACTAAATTTTGATGATACATTTAAACCACATGATGTTCCTTGTGCTAAATGTTGTTACAATAATTGCAAAATTAAAAAAATAGATTCAACATTTGAATTACCTGAAAATATCAGCAATATATCGGATGGTAAAATTATACATGATAATCAATCTATGTCATTATGTAAATCACATGTTAGAATTTTTAAAAATTTATATGAAAAAAAAATAAAGCCCAAAAAGATAAAAAAAAATAATTTCGTTAATACACAAATCGATATTATTAAGTTGAATTTATGGTTTAGACTTGATGAAATTAAACAATTATTAGATGTCGATCATGTGATCATTGAAAACCAACTTGCTTTGAAAAATCCCAAAATGAAAACAATGTCAGAATCGTTATATAATTATTTTTTATGTAGAGGAATAGTCGATAAGGAAAGAACAGGAAGCACTATTACGATGATAAAATATATTAATGCCAGTAATAAATTGAAGTTGGATAATGATAATACTGAGAAAATATTTAAGGAACAAAATCCACAAAATAAAACTGAAAAATCTAAAATTGCTAAAAAAATAAGTATCAAATATACCAAAACCATAATAGCCAATTATCCAGATATGGAAATCATATATGATAAAGCAAAAAAGAAAGATGATTTAGGGGATTGTTTCTTGCAAGGATTATATTATATTTATATAAATAAAATAATCTAATAAAAGATAAATGAGTAAGAAACCAACAGGAAAAAAACCCAAGAATACCATTAACGAGAGTAAGCGTATATCGGAAGATAATTACAAAAAACCATTAGACGGAACACGAAGAGAAAAGATGGACAGAGAAGATATTTTGCAACAACTTGAAAATTACGAGGCAGTTACCGATATTGATGATGTTCCAATAAACACTCATGTGAGATATATTGCTTATCGTAATGGTAAGCAACAATATTACCCAGGTGGTTTAATAAAGGTGAAAGGAAATGAGTATGTTGTATTAACTAATGCTTTACCTAGAAATTACAGAAATCCTATTACGTGGAGTGTTCAAAAAGTGAATTACGATAAAAGTGGAAAACCCATTAAAACACATTTTTTTAGGAGAATAACACCAGACGAAATAAAAATCCAAAAAAATGCATCAAATCAAAAAGAAGTAATTAAATCACAAAATGAATTAATAGAAAGACAACAACGAGAATTAATAAAACTTAAAAAATTTATAAAATCACTTAACTTATAATGAATTTTCCAGTTGATAAATAAACTATTGCTAAAATAACTCCTATCACTGCTAATACAGAACAACCGATACATATCAAATGTTTATGTTTCATTTTGGTTTTAAGTTTGCTACTATTTTTTTTAAAACGAATGCTTGTATCTTCAAGTTCTTTACTTTTATTGACTACATGTTCCATTTTTTCTCCACGTTCTAGTATCGTTTTAATATTATCCACCATAACTTCCTTGATTTCAATTACGGTATCTTCGTTTAATTTATGATAATCGTCGTTCATTTGATATAATAATTTAGTTATTTTTATATTTAGATTTGGTTTGTTTTTTAGATTTTTTTTGGTTTTTAGATTTTTTAGATTTTTTAGATTTGGTTTTTCGTGATTTTTTCGTTTTTTTTCTATTACCACCGTCCATTTTTATATATTTTTCTCCATCATCTTTAATAAATTTGAAATTTAAATCTCCTGTTTCCAACATATCCACATCTAGAAAACCATGTATTTTTTGACTATCCCGAATGTCATAAGCAATATTATATTTATTTTTCATTTCATCAGTTATTTTCGATATATCCACATGTTCATCTAATTTTGTCCCACCTGTTCCACATATATATTGATATAACTCACCATGTTCGAATGTTAGTTTTCCATGTTGATACAAATGCACATCAGCACATAAATTATAATATTTTGGGATTCCTTTGTTTTTTTCCTTAATATGTGAAAATATACAATTAACCATATTTACATACCTTTCCATGTGGGAGAAAATGTATGGTTCTTCTGCATCTGATTTTATTTTTTTATTGATAAAACTTACTATTGGATGATGACCTACAAATACTATGTTTTTAACATTTTCATCGTATTTTTCATCAATTAATTTGATAATTCTACTATTTTGGTTTTGACACATCACATTTTGATATCCAAATGAAGGTGGATTAGTTTCGTAATTATTTTTATTTCCAGTAAGATATTCATAACATGTAACAAATTTATTAAAGGCATTATCATCATACATATTAGTATCGATCATAATTACCAATGTTTTATTACCATTTTGTTCAATAATATGATGTAAAGCCATATCTTTGGATTTATAGTTATCCATAGTGATATTATTATTATCTTTAACGTATTGTTGTTGTTGTTTCAATATGTAACATTTACGTTCTTCGTCGATAACTGGGTTATTTAATATACTATCATTTTTCGATATTTTGTTATAAACATCTATATTTGTTTCTAAATCATGATTACCCAACAATAAATATATTTTGTTATCTTTAGGTAAGCATTCAAAACCGCTAATTAAATCTTGTTTAATGATTTTTTTTATCTTTGCACCAGAAGTTGTATCAACTTTTGGATAATAATTATCACCCGCAATTGTAATAAATTCTGGTTTTGTTTCACTAATATATTTTTTCAATGTTGTCATCACTTTTGTAACTGGTGTGTTATTATTTACGACACTGTCTTTGTTGATACAACCATCTCTATTCCAACATCCAAAATGAATAAAACGTGTCATTTGTATATTTATGTATTATAAAATAAAATCGATGTATAAATTTCTAAAACAAATTTATATAATATAAAATGATTGACATATATAACAATTCTTATTCAATAGAAGAACTAACTGATATTATAAAAAACACTAATATATCACAAACTGCTATTCTAACACATCAAAAATTAACACCCGAATATTGTATAAACTACATTTTAAATGAAGATTATTCGTTATTTGATTGTGATAGATATTTGGATATTAATGATATTTTAACATTTCAACCACATATTACCAAAACACAACTTACTGAAAAAATTTGATTTTATCCCAATAATTACCATTATTTTTTTTTGTAAAATAATTCATAAATTCAATACTGATAAATAAAAGAACGTTAAACTCAACGATTTTCCTGATAAAACTGATACCTAATTTAACAGTCATAATAATCACAAAAATCCCTATTACACCTAACAAAATAGTATCTTTGTTACTTAATTTAATATTTTTTGTTATTGGTACAATGGTTTGTTGTAACCAATTAAAAAAATTAATATAATATAAATTCATAAACATATTTTCCATTTTATTTATATGATTATAAATAAACTTTTATATTATTATAATGAATTATTCAGGAAATCAAATTTATATAAATGTAATATCTGGTGGTTTAGCGGGTTCAGCATCATTGATAACTATTTATCCAAGTGAGTATCTTAAAACGCAACGTCAGTTTAAGTATAATATTGATAAATCTTTATTTGAGATATGTAAAAACACATTTAAAAATCAAGGACTGAAAGGATTTTATAAAGGAATGAGTAATTTATTATATTTAAATACTCCAAGGGCGGGTATCCAGTTTTCAACCTTTGAAGCATCCAGTTTTTTTTATAAACAATATTTTTCTAATAAAACGAGTTATTTAATGGGTGGTTTAACATCGGGATTTGCGAGTGGTTTATCTGTTGGTGTTCCAGCCGAAAATTTAAAAGTTTTCAAAATTGATTTATTTAATAATGGATCTAACGCTAAATTGAATTTTTATCAATTAAATAAGAATTTCATTGCAAAACACGGAATTAAATCGTATTAT
>Ga0257117_1000078_pt1 | contig 106137 bp, 75 predicted proteins | sample SI112_135mmetaG_FD_190157 | JGI IMG/M metagenome (GOLD analysis project Ga0257117, IMG submission 190157) | Marine microbial communities from Saanich Inlet, British Columbia, Canada - SI112_135m | ecosystem: Environmental > Aquatic > Marine > Inlet | place: Canada: British Columbia | collected... | reverse complement strand
GGCTGCTGCGCGTCATATCTGTCATAAGAGCTTTCGATACCATGCTCTTCCATTTTCTTAAGCAAACTTAGAGATTCCTGATCAGCACCTTCATAATTCTTCTTCATTTTACGCACTCCTTTAATTTAGCTAATATCACATTAACTTCTGATAATAACTGCTCATTGTCGCTGTATGCGGCTTTGCCTTGTAAGTCTGAGTCAATTAACTTCTTATTATATGAAATTGTTCCCAGTAAAGGTATATCTTTAAGCTCTTTTTTTACAAATTCACGGTGAGAGTCATTCATTATTTTATTTCCCACTGCGTAAATCGTCTTAATACCAAGATCAGCAGCAAGCTTCTTCACTTGAAACGCAGTCTGAATACTTCTTTTGCCTGGTTCTACAACAACAATCAACGCGGTTACCGCTCTTATCGATGCACGGCCCAAATGCTCTATCCCAGCCTCCATATCGATAATAACTACTTCATCTCTTTGCAGTATTAAATGATTTAATAAAGCCTTCAACATCACACCTTCAGGACAGGCACAGCCGCTTCCTCCCCTCTTTATTGTACCAAGGGTCATCAGCCGCATACCATCGTGTGTTATAGAATGTTTTTCAGGCAGATCGTTGACAGTAGGGTTTAATTTGAAAAATTTACCGAACTCCTCCGAAGTAGAGCCTGTTCGTTCCTTTATAAGCTCTTTTAATTCAACGAGCGGTATTATTTTATCAGCGTCTTTAATACCCAGAGCTGCTGCCAAATTAGTGTCAGGGTCTGCATCTATTGCTATCACCGTTTTACCACCATCAGCAAGAAGTTTTGCCATAGTAGCAGTTAAGGTTGTCTTTCCGACACCACCTTTTCCTGAAACTGCAATTTTCATTCTATGTACTACTTTCTATAAATAATATATAAATTAATGTATAAACATTTAAAACGTATGATTTTACAATAGAGTAAATTTCTTGTCAATTATAAATTGATATTTCGATTCAGTTCACTTGTTTAGCATCTCAAACGCGTTATTGTCAATCATTTTTATAGTGATGTTTATAATATTGCTAAACCCTTTAATAATGTGATATAAATTTAAATTCTAACTAAGTAATTTCTTACAATTACTTTATAACATTTGAAGTTTCATTATTTTATGTCTACTAGTCACAAAAAGCTAATTGTTTTTGATACTGACGGTGTTATCTTCAAAAGTCAGTTTTTATTACACATGTCGAGATATTCGGGTACTTATAATTACCTGCATGCTTTATACCTATGTTTTTTGTTTAGTATTAATCACCTGAATATTCATGAATTACTCGAAAGGGTATATATCAGAATCAAGGGATTGAAAGAGGAAGATTTATGGCGGGTTTATTACAAAACAGTGATGGTAAAGTATGCAAATGAAACAATGCGTAAAATTAGCGAAAAGGGGCATTATGTCGCCTTGATAAGTAGTGGCGTTCCTGACATTCTCATGAAGGAACTGGCAGTAAGACTAAATGCGGGTTGTGGATATGGAATAGACGTAAAGATCAATAATGGTATCTGTACCGGGGAGATTGGTGGTTCACTATCTTACATTGAGGGAAAGGTTCAGGTTGTTGAAAAGCTGTTAAAAATACATAATATTACGTGGGATGATGTGGTAGTTGTGGGAGACGATAGAAATAATCTTGATATAATGTCGCTTGCGGATGTCAGTATTGGATTCAATTCGTACTACCCTGTTCGAAAGAAGGCAAAATACCTGGTAGATAGTAATGATCTGAGAAAAGTCTTAGATTTTATAAGCCTTGAGGACGAACCAACTTTTACTGAACTCAGTTCGAGTTTCAAACGTGAAATTTCTTTCTCGTGGAGGCAGGAATTAAGGCGTAAAGGAGTCCATGTCTGTTCCCTGTTTGTTCCTTTTCTTGCAGGAGTTCACTATTTACTCACGTTGAAGATATTAATAGCAACAACAATATTGTATATAGCTTCTGAATGGGCAAGGCTCAATGGGGCTAGATTTCCTGTATTGAGTTTCATTACCGGGTTATGTGTTCGTTCCAGTGAAAGAAGAAAATTTGCTTTAGCCCCGATTACATTGGCTTTGGGAGTTGTGTTGTCTTTAATATTCTTTTCAGAATTAATAGCTTATGTTACGATTGCCATTCTTGCTTGTGCGGATAGCATGGCAACAATTATTGGAAAATTCTATGGGCGGCTAAAGATCCCCTATAATCGCAAGAAAAGTGTGGAAGGTTCTGCGGCTTTCTTTGTTACCGCTTTGATATGTGCTCTATTCTTTCTTCCGTTAAAGACGGCGTTGATAGCGTCCTTTGTATCATGTGTAATCGAGACGATGCCGTTCAGATTTGATAATATTTCTATTCCTTTGGGTACAGGATTAATTCTATGGCTGATAATATGAGAATACTGGGTATTGATTATGGAGAGAAGAGGGTTGGTCTGGCGATAAGCTCTCCGGTAGGTTTTATTGCTCAAGGGCTTCCAACAATTGAGCGTATGGATGGTAAGGACTATTTAGAAGAATTGGCAGACGTAATAAAGGAAAATGAAGTAAATGAGATAGTTGTTGGCCTACCTAAGAATATGAATGGTTCTATTGGAGAAAAAGCCGAAGTGGTTCTTACATTGGTTGAGACCCTCAAATCTAAATTTAATCTTCCTGTTCATACGGTTGATGAAAGACTTACGACAGTGAGGGCCCACAAGGCTATGACTGGGGCTAAGATGTCCAAAAAAGGAAAAAAAAAGAGGGTAGATATGATTGCCGCACAGTTCATCCTACAAGCTTATCTTGATCAGAACAGCAGGAGTGCTGAAGAGGATTGGGAATATTAATAGGGTGTTCTTAATTTTCAAAGAAGTTGGAAACATTAGTAGGGTGGCATGGACAAACTTTGTTTGTCCGTGTTTTCACAGGATAAATAAATGATAGAAAAATCTCAAAAAAGATATAAAAAACCTGAGCTGGTATCACCGGCAGGGAGCATGGATAAATTAAAGACCGCAATAGAATACGGCGCTGATGCGGTTTATGCCGGAGGTAAGGACTTTAGTCTGAGAAATTCAGCAGCGAACTTTACGTTGGATGAGATTGGATCAGCAGTTGAATATGTACATGAAAGAGGTAAGAAACTATTCATTACTCTCAATATTTTTGCTCACAATTGTCACACTTCCAAGATGGAACAATATCTGAAGGAACTGGCGGGGTATCCTGTTGATGCTGTCATAATTGCTGATCCGGGAGTATTGTCTCTTGTTAGAGATATTATGCCTGATACCGCCTGTCATATCAGCACTCAGGCTAACTGTACGAATACAAGAGCTGCTGACTTCTGGTATAAACAAGGTGTTAAGAGGGTTGTACTGGCAAGAGAACTGTCACTTAATGAAGTTTCAGAAATAAGCGCAAACAGTGATTGCAAGACTGAAGTATTCGTACAAGGCGCCATGTGCCTTTCCTATTCAGGAAGATGTTATCTGAGTTCGTATATGGCAAATCGCGGAGCAAACCTTGGCGATTGTTCTCAATCATGTCGTTGGAAATATGCGTTGGTAGAAGAAGAGCGTCCAAATGAATATTATCCGATTGTTGAAGACGGAGAATTTGCGTCAGTCATGAGTTCACGGGACCTCTGCATGATCCAGCATATTCCTGAATTAATATCAGCCGGTGTTGATGCGTGGAAAATCGAAGGTAGAATGAAAAGCCAATATTATGTTGCCACAGTAACAAGAATATATCGTGAGGCAATTGATATGTTTTTTGGAAATGAAACCTATGAATATCAGGACAGGTGGTTGGAGGAGTTGGGAAAGATCAGCAACAGGGGATACAATACCGGCTTCTTCCTGGGTAGTCCGGGTCTGGATGGCCAGAGAGTGGGCGAAGAGAGCGGATATACACAGGACTATAAATTTGTAGGTATAATTGGCAAGCCAAAAGAGGAGGAACTTATTGAAGTAATTGTTAAAAACTCCTTTAAAGTTGGTGAAGACATTGAAGTGATGGGGAAGACCTCCTGCCAAGACTTTGTACAGAATATCAAGCAGATATACAATAAGCACATGGAACCGGTACAAAAGGCAAATCCCGGACAGTCGTTTTTTATTATACCCGAAAGACCTGTAGAAGAATATTTTATTTTAAGAAGAAAGGTAGATAGTAAATAGCCTGTAATATTTACTTACTTTATGTCTGATTATTCCGCCTTGCAAACTCAGCTTGATGATAATAACTACCAGCACACCATTCTACAAGATGTGTCTCGTACGTTTGCGCTAACCATACCTCAACTTCCAGATCAGTTATCCCATGTGGTAGGTAATGCCTATTTACTATGCCGTATCGCAGATACTATTGAAGATGATAAATCTATGCAGGCAGATACAAAGCGTGAATTTGCTGAAATGTTTACTGAGGTTGTTGAAGGCCAAAGTAACGTAGATAAATTCTCCAAATCCCTTTTCCCTTTACTCTCATCTGAGGCTTCCGAAGCAGAACATGATCTAATCGCAAATACAGCATCAGTAATTCGAATTACGCATAGTTTTAATAATCGGCAACGTGCTGCACTGGAACGCTGCGTTTCTATCATGGCAGAGGGTATGGCACGCTATCAGGACACAGAAACACTTGATGGTGTCAATAATCTTGAAGATATGGGGCAATATTGTTATTACGTTGCCGGAGTCGTGGGTGAAATGTTAACCGAATTATTCTGTGATTATTCTGAAGAGATTGATCAGAATAGAGATGAACTAATGAAGCTCTCCGTCTCATTTGGGCAGGCCCTGCAGATGACAAATATCCTGAAAGATATCTGGGAGGATCACCATAGAGGAGCATGTTGGTTGCCGAGGGATGTGTTCAATAAATTTAATGTAGATATTACCAGTAAAACTCCTGGCGGCAGAAGTGAAGGTTTTAAAAAGGGTCTTGAGGAATTAGTCGGTGTTGCTCATGCCCATTTGGATAATGCCCTACGTTATAGCCTGATACTGCCACCTCACGAAAAAGGACTACGACGGTTTTGTCTATGGGCGTTAGGTATGGCCGTACTGACACTTTGTAAAATCAATAAGAATCCATGGTTCACTGAAGGCTCTCAGGTAAAGATCAGCCGGCGTAGTGTCAAGGCGACGATACTATTCTCAAATTTGGGTGTCAGCCATAATGGTGTGCTTAAATTGCTGTATAACATTGCCGGACGCAATTTGCCAGTCTTTGATATCAGTGAAAAAAATGTTAAGGCTGCCGACAGTTTATGACCTCACATAATACATTATAATCAGCAGATTGTGATGGATTGCATTTAAGACTTGTCTTGAGAATCAATATGACGCATTAAAAAACTTTCCACCCCACTAAAAACATCTTCCGGCAGGATTGATGACATGCATATCGGATCACCGCATGTTCTTTTCCTGCACGGGCTGCATGGCACATCTTTTTCTATCACTATTGCTGTGCCGTCATATGGTCCATAGATAGCAGGATCTTTAGGCCCGTAGATTCCGACAACTGGAATACCCATGATAGAGGCAATGTGCAGAGAGCCTGTATCTCTGTCAATAAAAAGAGTGGCACGTTTTATCTGCACTATGAGTTGCTTGATAGATTTGGTCTCGCATGCAGGGAATGTCTTGTGTTTCATGTTTTTTATTATTTCTTAAACTGCCTCGAAATCATCCGGGCCCCATGTGGAAATTATATTAGTCTGGTATGCCTCAAGGATGATATCGGCTAGTAACGTGTAGTTTGACAGTGACCGTTGTTTAAAAAATCTGAATTTACTTGTACCGGGATGGATTATTATAATTGAGAGAGAGGGATTGTTGTTTTACAAATTTTAGTTATGAATGGAAATGTTTCTTTGTTTATAGCTTTCATATTAATATCATTGTGATATCCCATGGTAAGTCTGTTTTGACATGACAATCGCACTGTAGTATAATCACGCAACAATGAAAAAAGTAGAAATACCTGCCTATTTTTCAACCTTGAATAAGAAAAAAGTGACCTTGTATGTCAAAAAGGAGTATGGAAACAGGATGTCAGATCAAGACATTGAGACATTGTTTAGTCTTTGTAAAGGCTCTCCTCCCAGGTCAAATCATGCAAACGGAAGCGAATTAACCGGTTCTTACCAAGGAAGAACATCATGCAAAACGCTTTTAATGGAAAGCCTTGGTAACGAGAGTTTTGTCGTGAGGGAGTACTGGCATGGTGGGATGATTGGTAAGGTATTCAGGGATTTTTTCTGGGACGGTATGCGTCCTGTCAGAGAACTGTCGGTATGTGAGGCCGCGAGCAGAGGAGGCATTAAAACTACTGAGATAATTGCGATTGTTAAAGACAAGATAGTGGGGCCTTTGTATAAGTTCCGGTTAGTTACTAAGGAGATAACAGAGTCCATCGATTTGATTGAATTACTTTTGCATTCAGGGGAAAGTCCTCGGCACCTATTGTCCGGTGAGCATCGGTTACTTAAACAGAAAAGGCAAATTATTAATAAGTTGGCAAAGGCCGTGAATGACATGCACGATTTGGGTATCTACCATGCTGACTTGCATCTTAAAAACATTCTTGTCCAGTCTGATGAGGGTGGATCTGTTAATGTGTATATAATAGACTTGGATAAATCTAAACAGTATGAGAAGATTAGTTTTCAAAGAAGAATGAAGAACATTATGCGCCTGGACAGATCAGTTGTAAAATTGAGAAGAAAAAAGAGAGATGTGTTTGGAAAGAAATTTCCCGTATCTAAAACTGACCGAATAAGGTTTCTAAAAAAATATATAGAGTTAGATAGTGAATCGGTAAAACCGCTTAGATATTACTTACAGTCTTATAACAATACTCACGCTTTTCATAGATTGTGGTGGCGTGTGGGTGGGGGGTAGTTAATTATTATGATTATATCATACATCGTTGGGATAGTTTTATCATATTTGCTCGGGAGTATACCTTTTGGTTATTTAATAGCCATTGCAAAGGGAATAGATATTAGAACAGAGGGTAGTGGTAACATCGGCGCCACAAATGTAAGCAGGGTGCTTGGGAGAAAGTATGGATTAATAATATTTTTCTTGGACATGTTTAAGGCGTTTGCAGCCGTATTTTTTGTGCCGTTACTATTTAGTGGAATAACGTTTCCAACTACGGGTGACAATCTGCTGGTAATTCTATGCGGATTCAGTGCGATTCTTGGTCATGCATTTCCTGTATTTCTGAGATTCAGGGGTGGTAAAGCGGTTGCCACAAGCTTTGGCGTCTTTATCTGGCTTGCACCTATTGCTATCGCAATATCGTTTGGTGCATGGATTGTAACCATTTTGGTGTCACGTTACGTATCCCTAGGATCAATGATTGGCACTTTAACCCTTGTAGGGGTTGTTGTGCTGGTTGTAGATTCTCCTTTTAGAGATAACATATACCTTACACTTCTGTCGGTGGCAGTTACTATTCTTGTAATTGCAAAGCATACATCAAATATTAAGAGAATTATTTCGGGAACAGAAAAGAAGGTTTTCTCTAAAAAAGCTGAGTAGCCGCATCCTTTAGGTTGCGTAGCTTACGGGAAATTTGCATAAACACATCGGGATATGAGAAACGTCCGCTTAGTCGGACGACTACCACACATTATTCTGCCAGCCAACGTGCTGCATCTTTTGCCCAGTAAGTGAGTATCATGTCCGCACCAGCCCTTTTAATACTCATTAGCGTCTCCATAGCAACCGCCTTTTCATCAAGCCATCCTTTTTCGTGGGCAGCCTTGACCATGGAAAATTCTCCACTAACATTGTAGGCGGCTATGGGATGACTAAAGTTGTCTTTTATACGCCTGATAATGTCAAGATACGGAAGCGCGGGTTTTACCATTACGATATCTGCTCCCTCGTCTATGTCCAGAGACACTTCCCGTAGGGCTTCTTCCGAGTTTGGTATGTCCATCTGGTATGATCTTCTGTCTCCGAAACTGGGTGGCGACTCAGCCGCATCTCTGAAAGGGCCATAATATGCCGAAGCATATTTAGCAGAGTAAGCCATTATGGGGATGTTGTCAAAACCATTGCCATCGAGTATCTCTCTGATAGCGCCTACACGCCCATCCATCATGTCGCTCGGAGCCACGATGTCAACACCAGCCTGTGCGTGAGACAGTGCCTCTTTAGTCAGTAGTTTAAGTGTCTCATCATTATCGATTAAATATTCCCCACTCTTTTCATCCTTTTTTATGTAGCCACAGTGTCCGTGATTAGTGTATTCACACATGCAGACGTCCGTAATAACCAGAATATCAGAAACGTTTTCCTTAATTGCCCTGACTGCTTTCTGTATGATACCATCACAAGCATACGCTTCAGTTCCTAACTCATCTTTAGTACTGGGAATACCAAACAAGATTACGCCCGGGATGCCAAGAGATGCGAGCTCTTTTACCTCTTCAACAAGTGTGTCTACGGAAAACTGATAATTTCCCGGCATTGTAAGAATTTCTTTTTTAATTCCACTTCCGGGACGAACGAAAAGCGGCATAATGAGGTCTTTAACAGATAATTGAGTTTCCTGAACGAGATCACGTATAAGTTTATTACTTCTCAGCCTGCGAGGGCGGTAATTTGGAAAGTGCATATATAATGTTCCTTTAAAAAATATTTCTATATAACGATCAGATAGTCTATAGTGTATAACCGTTTTGTCAAATAATATATTCTGTTTAGCTTAGACTCGCTTTTTCAGTTGAAATTCAACAATAACTTTAAGCAATTTAATTATATTTTATTAATTATAAGTACACGGGAGGCAACCAAATAATGCAGGAACTGGTACATTTTCTCTTTGAAGCAGGATATTTAAAGAATGTAGATAGAAGTGGGTGGTGGTTGCTAGGGAATAAAGATCCTGAGAGTGTTGCTGAACACTCTTTTCGTTGTACAATTTTAGGATATATATTGGCAAAATTAGAAAAAGTTGATACGTCTAAAGTGGTTATGATGTGTCTGTTCCATGATCTACACGAGGCGAGAACAAACGATCTGCATAAAGTAGCACAAAAATACATAAATCTTGAGGAGGCGGGGGACAAAGCAACTCAGGATCAGCTGGAACCCTTAAAAGGTCCTGTCGGAGATGAGATAACGGATGTATTAAGTGAGTTAACAAACCAGGAAAGTAAGGAAAGCATTGTTGCCAAAGACGCGGACATCCTGGAATGTGCCATGCAGGCGCGGGAGTATCAGGTCCAAGGTTATGATGGAGCAGCTGACTGGCTCGACAGGGCTAATGATCGACTAAAGTGTGAATCATCTAAAAAGCTTCTGGCCATTTTAAAACAATCAGACCCGAATGAGTGGTGGAAGAAGTTGAAAGATAAGAAATAAGATTATGGAATTAGAGAATTGAGGGATTAAGGTATTGAGGGATTGTTTACATTTTTAGCTATGCCGAAGCTGACAAAGCCAGGCAACACGGCCTGATAATAAAGAATTACATCTTCAATTTAAAAATATTTTGACAATCATTACTTATTAGCCTAAAATTTTAGGATATTTTGAAAGTTATTATGTAATTGCACAATAAGCTGGGTGAAATCTAAGATTTGTGACCACCCCTTTCCCCTTCTTTGCAGGGAAGGGATTAATGTCCTCGGCGCTTCATAGTCCGGAGAAGTGGCAGTTTCCCTCAGCTTATTGAGCAATTACGTTATTATATTATTTGAAAGGGGAAGGTATTAATGAAGACGCAACTTGACAGGGCCAGAGAAGGTGAAATTACGCCTGAAATGGAGGAGGCAGCCGTCTATGATGATGTCACTCCTGAGTTTATACGTGATGGCATAGCTAATGGCCACATTGTCATAAATGGAAATCCTCAAAGAAAATGCAGGGTTATCGGTATCGGAAGTGGCCTCAGGACAAAGATTAATGCAAGTATCGGGACTTCTCCTGACATTATTGATTTTGATATGGAAGTTGAAAAGGCCAAAATGGCAGAAAAGACAGGCGCTGATACGCTGATGGAACTTTCGACTGGTGGTAACTTGACCGAGGTAAGGAGAAGAGTCCTCGATGCAGTCAATTTAACGGTTGGGAATGTGCCTCTATATCAGGCGGCAATGGAAACTATTGACAAAAAGGGTTCTGTTGTACACATGGAATCTGATTTTCTTTTTGATTGTATTGAACAGCAGGCGCAGGATGGAATCGGGTTTATGGCGATTCACTGCGGTATAAATATGGTTACGTTAGAACGCCTGAGGAAACAGGGATATAGATATGGTGGTCTCGTAAGCAGGGGAGGTTCATTCTTAACCGCATGGATGAACCATAATAAGAAAGAAAACCCATTATACGAAGAGCTTGACAGGCTCATTGCTATAATGAAAAAATATGATGTAATTTTAAGTCTTGGGAATGGCCTGAGAGCCGGAGCTGTACATGACAGCACCGACAGGGCTCAAATTCAGGAATTGATTATGAATTCAGAGGTTGCTGAATATGCTCAGAGTAAGGGTGTTCAGATAATTGTTGAAGGTCCGGGACACATACCAATAGATGAAATAGAAGCAAATGTAATTATACAAAAGAGAATGAGCAATAATGCTCCGTTTTACATGCTTGGCCCAATCACTACCGACGTGGCTCCGGGATATGATCATATATCTGCTGCAATTGGTTCTGCTTTGTCATCACGGTATGGCGCTGATTTTATCTGCTACGTTACACCTCCGGAGCATCTTGCGCTTCCTACGGTTGACGATGTTAAAGAGGGCATTATGGCCGCCAAGGTAGCTACTCATGTTGGAGACATGGTAAAACTTAAGAATAAAGTTAAAAACCAGGATTTGAAAATGGGAATTGCAAGGAGGGACCTTGACTGGAAGACTCAGTTTGAAACGGCCATCACTAGAGAGAGAGCTGAGGAGATTAGAAAAAGCAGACCACCAATGGAAGCAGAGGAAACCTGCACAATGTGCGGCGCAGTGTGCTCGTTAAAGGGTGTTGCGGAATATTATGAAGATGATCTGAAGAATAGCAGGAAGAAGAGTTTCGAAACGGCAGTGTCATCAAATGGTTTCTAACAAAATAAGTGCCTAAAGTGAACTAAAGTTTGAAGTGCCTAAAGTTAAAGTCTTATTTCCTGTAATTCTTGCTTTCCTGAGAATTATCTCTTTTTCTTTGTCTTTTTAACAACTTTAGTCACTTTAGTTCACTTTGATCTTTAGACACTTTTTCTCCTTATTAATCCTTACTATCGTGTTATCTTGTCTAATTCGCTGAAACATGTCCATAGTTCTATTAGAGCATCCAAGACCAAGATCGCCTGAAAGATATGAATCAGTTGTTAATACTCCGCTCTCTGCTTGCCTGATGACGGGTTACATTGCTTCAACGCTGATGTCCCGTCATCATGATGTTACCGTCGTTGATGCAAACCTATATGAGTGGTCTTTCAATAAAACAGTTCAGGAACTGCAAAAAAAGAGCTATAAATTATTAGGTGTTCATCTCGTCTATCTGTGGGAGTACACAAGTGATATTTTTGAGGCCCTTGCCACCCTTAAGAACAATATTCCTGATGTTCACATAAACCTTTACGGTCACTTTCCCACATTCGCATTCAAAGATCTACTGACAGAACATCCTTTTATTGACTCTATAACTATAGGTGAGCCTGAGGGAACGTTTCTGGAACTTGCAGACGCTGTTGTAAACAACAGAGGCAATTCAGCTCTGTGCACAATTGATGGACTCGCATTCAACGCTTCCAATAGCAAAACAGACGGTACTGTCGTGAAGGATGACATTGTCTGGAACAGACCGAGAAAACCGGATTCAAACCTTGACAATCTTCCATCTCCTTTTCGTAATGATTACGAACTTAAGAAGAAAAAAGGTATATCAACCTATATCCTTGCCAGCAGGGGCTGTTATGGAAAATGTACCTTCTGCTATCTGGATAATTTTTATGGGGACGAATCACAATGGCGGGGGAGAAGTCCTGAAAACATATTTAATGAAATTTCCGATATCTACGAAAAACATGGAGAGCGATATTTCTATTTTGCCGATGCTAATTTCTTCGGACCCGGCAGAAAAGGGAAGGAGCGTGCCAGTGAGCTTGTAGGCCTCATTGTTGATAACGGTATCAATATTAAGTTTGGAATCGAATGCAGGGTTAATGATGTAGAGGGAGCGACTATTGACGCACTGGTCAAGGCAGGACTTGTGGATGTGTTTCTTGGAGTTGAAAGCGGCAGTCAGAGGTCCTTGACTAAATTCAGAAAACATACAACGGTTGAGGAGAATAAGAGTGCTATTATTACGCTCAGAAAGTATGGCATTGAGCCAAATTATGGGTTCATCATGTTTGATCCGGATTCTACACTTGCTGATGTAAGAGAAAATTTTGAATTTCTCAAGGAGATGAAGATGCTCAATATCCCAAGTATTACGGCACATCTCTTACACCATAAGCAGACGATATTCCAGGGAACTTTCGATTATAAAATGAAAAGCAATGGTTCCAAACCGGATTCTGAAATTATGTATGAATGCGACTATGAATTTAAGGAAAAGTCTGTAGAAGCTCTATCTGAAGATATAAACACCTTTTGCATTCAATCACTAAAAGAGATCTTTGAGAACAGAGATACTAAAAACAGTAACTTTGATTCTTGTGTGTATGATAAAAATGACCTGTTTTCCCGGCAGATGAATGAGAAACTGATTGAGCATTTCGAAAAATCATTGTGTTTGCTCGAAAATATAAGATAAGTAATAGTATTAATGACTGGAAAATCATGCAATACTCAATAAACGTTGTTGCTATATTATTTTACTATATGAAAAAGAGAGTCTGTGAATGATAAAAAGGAAGTTGCTGATAATAGTGGCAGTGTTTGCCTCTTTTCTTGGTGGTATTGTTGTGGCTTGCACATGTAAATATTTCGATCTGGAGAAGATTAAGTATAGATTTGAATCACGTCCTCGATTAGCTTCCATGGGATCGTCGAAACCCCCTTATTCTCAAGATTACGATTTTACACAAGACTGGTTTACCAACAACATACTGGTTTGGGAAAAGGCTTTGCATTCCTTCAAAGGAAAACCCAATATACATTATCTGGAGATCGGCTTATTCGAGGGAGGATCGGCTGTTTGGATGTTGGAAAATATTCTGACCCACCCAACGGCCAGGCTCACAGGTTTGGATATCTTTTCAGGCAATGTAAAGGAAAGATTTATGTCCAATATAGAGCGTTGTGGAGCTGAAGACAAAGTGAAGACAATTATAGGTTCTTCACAGGTTGAGTTGAGAAAATTGCCCATTGACTCTGTTGATATTCTATACATTGATGGATCCCATTTTGCAAAAGACGTTCTAGAGGATGTAGTTCTGAGTTGGCGGCTTCTTAAAGAGGGTGGGATACTTATTTTTGATGACTACCTATGGTGTTTAGGTATACCATCACGAGAAAGGCCTAAGGCTGCTATCGATATCTTTATGAAGTATTTTGGTAAGCATTTTGATGTTATTCACAATGATTATCAGATAATTCTTAAGAAAAGATGATAAGGGGTTGTTTTTCTATTAGTACGAGTTGCCATAGGATTTCAAAGATTTCATCATGTTCGAGCCTGATTCAACACTTGCAGATGTAAGAGAGAATTAAGGAGATGAAAATGCTTAATATCCCAAGTATTACGGCACATCTCTTACACCATAAGCAGACGATATTCCAGGGAACTTTCGATTATAAAATGAAAAGCAATGGTTCCAAACCGGATTCTGAAATTATGTATGAATGCGACTACGAATTTAAGGAAAAGTCTGTAGAAGTTTTATCTGAAGATATAAACACCTTTTGCATTCAATCACTAAAAGAGATCTTCGATAACAGAGATACTAAAAACAGTAACTTTGACTCTTGTGTGTATGATGAAAATGACCTGTTTTCCCGGCAGATGAACAAAAAACTGATTGAACATTTTGAAAATTCCTTATCTGCATTTGAGAACAGGGAGGAAAATGCTTTGCCACAAAGCCACAAAGCCCCCAAGGTTTTTTTGTGATTTTGTGCCTTCGTGGTGAAAAAAACTTTAGTCACTTCAAACTTCTTGCCCGACGTGTTTTTTGGCGGGTAGCTCACTTTAGTCACTTATTTTAATCTATAATCTTATAGAAAGGGTCGAATGAAAAAATCTACGAAAAAATATTATGTGTATTTTGCTGTTGGAATGTTTGCAGTGGCAAGTATTGTGTTAATGATCATCAATAAACCCTAGGATAAGAACAAGGCATGAATTGACACTAAAAAAGGCAAATGGTGTTCACCGCTCCCGCCAAACAGCACGTCGGGCAGGTCGCCAGAGGCGCCCCTCGGAGTAGCTACAAGGTGCGACTCAGTCAGTAGGCAAGTGCATGCATGGTAATTCCACTGTTGATAACACTTCGACTCCGCTCAGTGTGACATCGTTCAGAACCCTCGGTGTAATGTCATCCTGAGCGGAGTCGAAGGATTGTCTCTATTGTATTCACGGCCTGACTCTATCGCCATATCATATATATCTACTTTAAAACAAACAGGATCAAAAACAACTCCCATAGTACAACAGAAGCGAAAATAAGAAAAATAACGATAAACAGATATTTTGCACGGATTTTCGTTCCGAAAATATAAACATTTTTATATATAAGCAGCAGGACTATGGAAGCAGTGGTCAACAGATACTTTGCTGCGAGAAATGGTAACGGGCCATATTTCAGGAAGTGTTCCATTATCGGATTGATTTCTGCAGCACCATTACGAATTAAATGGAGGGTGAGCAACGCGTCCGTCAGGCTCAATAGAATTATCCCAATAATTATGCCGAAAACCCTCAAACTGTAATGATCGAGGAAATAGCTTTTCCGATTATCTTCGTCTCGCCGCATTCCCTTTCGACGTCCAAAAAACAGATAACGGAATCCTGGTAATCCATCATCCTGTCTTCTTGCAGTGGAGCCTGTCCGGTTTTTATCCTGCTCTGTAGGTGATTGAAATTTCATAGAGTAAATTCTACCCGTTTGATATGAAAAAGCAAATAAGGAAAGACACTAATTGCACGAATTGACACGAAAAAAACAAATCTTAACGCGGAGGACGCAGAAAAAGAAAATCTAAGAAAACAAAAAAACAATTTTTACCCTTCTTGTCCTCGGCACCTTTTGTCCAGGGAGTGTTCTTAGTGACTTAGTGTGAGGAATTGAGGATTTAGGGATTGAGACACGAATGACGTTTGACCAATTACTAATAACAAATCATTTGTCAAGTGGCGAGATGTAACCCTTTTCCTAATGGGTGACCCCGTACTGCACCCAACCTTGCTTGAACCCGAAGAAAAGCTACTGCCTCTCGCCAGTCGCTTCGATCAGGCCTTCAGAGAGATCCGTGTGGTGGTGTACCATCTTCCAGGCATCCTTCTCCTTGCGAAAGATGTTCGTCGCTCTGAAGTAGACCTTAACTGGCTTGCCGTCAGCGGCCATGTTCTCACCGACTTCCTCGGTCACTGTATAGCCCATGCATGGTCCAGCGACGACCTGCATGTTCTTTGCGACTACTTTGCCGCCAAGTTTGAGCGAAGCTACTAGCCGCCACTCTTGATCGACGGCATCCCACCCGGCAATCCGCCCGCCCATCGGGCCGAGTTGTGAGACGTCCGCTTCGTGCGACCACACCGCATCCATTGGTGCAATGTTACCGAGAAACATCTGATTGAGCGCCGCATAGAACGCATCACTCGCGTCGCGAACGCCAGCTGTGTCGTCTGCCGTCGGTGGGCAGCAGACCGCGGCGTCACCAGTATAACTCGATGGCGAGCACACAGGGTTTGTTGACATGCATCCGGAAAGGACGATTGCTGCAAACACGGCAGCAGCACAACAAAGCGTTTTGGTCTGTGAGATGAATCCATGCATTGCAAAAAGACTCCATGATCTGGATGACAAGAAATTATTTTTGAGATTGTACGATTTTAAATTAAATTGTAATTAAATTCAAGTGATTTTGTGATAATTACGCTGAATAGTTACACCTGGCCACAGATTTAACATGCAGTCAAGGGGAGATTTGACCCCTTTTATACTTTTCACGTGAGTAACAGCCGCCAGCGCATCCGTTCTTGCAATATAGGTATATAGCATATGTGGACTCATGTGGTCACAACCAAGCCACCGTGCAGCATCTTCTTCCAAGCAAACAGGAGCAATCGGACGGAATCGTTCGCGCTGCTTGATCTCATTCAACCGTGTTCTGATGCTATCTCGGAATGGTGCGGCAAGAATTGAACGGTTGCCAAGGGCCCGCGGACCGATTTCATATTTGCCGTTCACCCATCCCAGAATGAGGTCATTGGCCAACATGTCGGCAATCTTTTCATCATCAGCCTCGTAGAGATCATACCGCGCCATATCGAAAGATCCAGTCGTGTCGAAGCCAAGGCCTGAATAGACGTTCCAATCAATTTTTGGATTCCCAGTATAGTGGAACTGTGCGTCGATCGCTGTCCCGATCGCAGAACCTGAATCGTTAGCAACAGGCGGCACGAAGACCTCGAGAAAAAGACCTGATTCCTTCCACTTAGTGTTCCAGTCGCAATTAAGGCCACATCCACCTGCGATGATTAGCGGCATCCTTTTTTTCATGTTCGCTTTCGCGAATTGATAAAAAATATCAAAGATCTTATCGCTAAAAATACCTGCGAAGTTGCGAAATTCTGGATCATCCACCCCCACGTTGTAGTATCGCGAATGCTCAAGATCTTTGTACAAACTCAGTTGGACATGTGGGGAGCTCAATAGAAAGTCGATCAGCTTTTTCTCATCCGCTGAAGGCGTGCTACGATTTGAAAATGAAGCCAAGGCCATGAGCTTCCCTGAGTCTGAGAAGCGAGAAAAGGGCGCATTCTTTGGAAAGGTTGGGTCGGCCAAGCTGTAGATAGATGTATAGCGATTCCCAGGCTCATTCAGGACATCGGCAAGCAGCATTATGTTCAGCTCAGAATCAATCTCGTAGAAAGCGCCGATTTCGCCTTCCCATACCAATGCATAGCATGGAGTGCCTTTCGGTAGACTTGACATACCGAAAGCGCAAAGTAAGTGCGAACGCTCGTGAGAAGACGAGAAATAGTGGACTGACTTTCCTAATAGGCGCCGTTTGTCTACGATGACGTCGCTCTTCGTCACGCCACGGTACCCGACATAATCATGCGACCCGAGTAATAGCGCTTCGCGTGGCCACCAACCGCCAGTACAAATAACATCGGGCAATTCGTCAAGTTCGCCAAGAACATTGAACACGTCATGACTGGATAGAGGCGAGTATCGGTAATTCGAGTTTTTCTCAGCCTCAATAGAAAACAGTAAATGAGCATCCTTCAGGTAGACAATCGCACCGTCATGTTCGGGATTATAGGAGAGAATGTTCATAATGGTAGCAGCCTCTGGTGTCGATTCGCTTCCAGCGTAATCGACCTTATAAAAGTGGTTGTTGGGAGTCGTCGGCTAACCAGTCGTCCAGCAAGTTCTTTGGAGCGAGATGGCCAAGCGTTTACATGGAGGGCCATTGGAAGATGGGGAACTGGCGTGGGTTCCCAGTCAAAGCGCCTGTGAACTAGACGATTGTCAACAAACCAACGTATCTCGCACGGCCACCATTCAATTGCGTACCCATGGTAGGATTCTGATGCGTCAAAACCAAGGTTGATATAGCTTGCTGCGCCTCTATATCCATAGTCAAACTTCGCGCCTTCGCCACCAGGATTATAAAAGACATTAACCAAGAGACGATCTGATCGATTTCCCGCAATTTCGATATCAATTTCCTGCCTCGGTGAATCTCGATGGAGAAAAAAACCGGTAACCACACCGGGTACTTTCGACGCCTTAATGATTGCCTCAAATCTTCCGAATAAGTATTGGTCACAACTGGTTAAAGATGCAGCGCTATATTCTCTAACACCTAAGGATTCCCTTCTGATACTGAGCGCAGCCCCGAGCCCAGAACGGAACTCGATATTAGAGGGACGAAACAACGCTAGGTTGTCCGTAAAGGTATCGTCTCGCGGAAGCCAACGACTTGTGTCGAGAAATTTTAAACAGTCGTTGACACTAACGGGAGTTGCCGTGATCGCTGGTCCCCCTTTTGTCGGGACGGAATGAATGCCTCGCCACCACTGACGTGGTTCAACAACCCATGGAGACTTATCACGTTTAGGAGTCTCACAGCTCAGAGCTGCGTCCGCTTCAATGGTTCTGCAGAGGAGCTGTCTTTGTCCAAGGTCAGATAACTCAGGGAAAGAACAAGTGGGCGGTGCACATCTGAGGTGCTCGCAAACGACCTGCCATTTATTGGATGCCTCTAAATGAAGAACGGCAATATCAGCTCCATTGAGATCATCTAGAATTCTTAAATGGTTGTCATCTGTAACACCAGTGTTGCTGCTGGTGATAATGAATTTAGCCTGAGGATAACGCTTTCTGAGAGCCCGGGCTTCCCCTGACAACGACCTGATGTTCACATATGCGTCAAAAACTCGATCACCAACACCTGCAAGGAGCATCTCTAGTTCAGGACATGGGAGTTCTTGGAGATCACTGCAGCATCTGTATCCGAGCATAGACAGGGCCATTGCAAGTGATGAAAGGCCAGAATCTCCTGACCCAAATGCAAATACAGGTCTCTCACTTGGGCGAACGTGAAACAAGGATGCGCCCTCACTGGTGATAGCGCCAATTTTCGTGAGCGCGGGAAGTATTGAATAAGAGTTAGTCGAGCTAACATCGAGTCGCTGGCTGATGATAAACAGTCTTGTCGCGCGTACATCCAGAACACCGAACTGGTGATTTATCCATAGATCCACGGGTCCTCGACAAGGAAGGAGTCGAAGGAGCTTTTTAGCGCCTTCACGCGAAATAACGTATCCGGACAGATGCCAGAGCCCACGTACTGGGCGGAACACATTACTTGAAAGGAAGGTCTTCGGGGTGCCGTGCTTCACTTCCTCGTAGGACAAATAGAGAATGTCGAAATTGCTTTTCCTGTCACCTTCGGTCTCGATTTCGCCCCACGCCTGGTCCAGATGTGGGGCAAACCCGGATCGAAACCACACATCGTCCTCAAGGACGAGTACGTACTCAAGATTACTCGCCGCGACCTGTCGCCAGATGCCGATGTGTGAGCGAGCAACCGCAATCTCAGGTTGACTCATTTGGATCGGAGAATTGAGTTCTAGCCGGGTGGGGAGAGCTAGCGGTTGGGGCTCTACGAAGAGCTGATCTCCGAGTGTATAAATTGGATCGATGTCGGCATCTTTTAGCGGTTCTTGCATGAAGTGATTAGCATCAACGGCAGCGTACCGCTCAGTAAGATTCCATAGTTCAACTCCAGACCAATCCAACACGTGTCTTAACTCCTGTTGCATCTCGGCCCAACGAGCTGGTTGGCGATTCAGATTGATGACGTAAATGCGCTCTATCCTCGGACTCTCCTTTGTAGACAAGTGTCCGAATGCTTGAGATCTTTTCTTCGATAGCAACCTCCGACATTTCATCGCGATGCGAAACAAGATCTTCGAAGGTGCGTTCCAGGGAGAGGCGAGATTCATTCATCCTCCTCTACATGTTCCTGGCATATCATTCTTGATAACCTCGGCAGTTGGAAAGCCTCCAGTTCCTTGGGTCGTTCCTGTAGCTGAGATCCCATCTGTTTTTGGCGATGTTTTCCCAATCGCGCAGGACAATAAGGGTCTTTTCGATCTCGCCGCTCTCAGTTACAGCATCAAATATTGATTTGGTAAGATTCCCTGGGTCAGTCGTCGATTGGATTTCTGGCAAGCCGTTCGTCACATCTTTCTCAATGGAAAGGGTGGCTTGAGCAAGTGCGCGATCTATTAGAGGGTGACCGCTGCCAGCAATTAGCGGATTGTTGTTAAAGTAGAAGATCCAGCTTGCAGCGTTTGTATCTGGCTTAGTAAAAAGTGATGGTGACACCATCATATTCGTTGCCATGTCATAACACAGCGGTTGGATTTTTAACCGACCATCGCTGAAAATGTGTTGGATCTGAGCCCCATCGTATACATCATCAGCATCTATGTAGCAGCCACCCTCCACGAAGATATAGCAGAGTCGAAAGAAGTCTGACTGCATTGCCGGGTGATAGCACTTGTCGTATGCCTGTTTGTGCCGTAGGCCCAGTCTTCGGCAAATAAATTCTCTTGATTGGTGCTTGTCGAAAAGGAGTCTCTCAACGCCCTGCTCCTCTGCCTTTCTCCATGTTTCGATGCACTCGCCCACATCTACAGGTAGTCGATCCAGATCGTCCCAAAACTGCACAATCCTCTTCGGAAGCTTTTTGGCGAATACGGAAGATGCAACAGCGGAGCTGCTGGAACGTTGCACAAGCCCCCGAACGAAACTTGAGCGCGCGCGGTGACTTTCTTCTGTCGGATTACCTGCATTCATGAGAATTTCCCGCCAGCATGATTGGTACATCGAATCCATTCAGATTCTTCGTTTATAGTATTTGTGGGCATTATTCAGTGTATGTCGTTTTTAAGTTGTAATTTACTAAGTGTCAGGAGTATACAAGGCTGACAATGAATAAATAAGCAACTGAAATATTAGGGACAGCGACTATTTATTCAATTCTAACTTAATCAATGATAACTTATTTAAAAGCTAATTTATGAAAAGCATATCCATCATCTGATGGTATATCAATTTGGAATGTCGTAAGTTACTAGCGGTATAATACTTTAGTAAATTGTAAAAGCAAGAAAAAGATTTACGAATTACGAGGTACGAGTTACGGGTTGCAAGTTACGAGTTAAGAACTAGATCGGTCTTTATCCTGTTAATCCTGTAAATTTTTTATCTTTGCGCTCTCTGCGTCTTTGCGGTGAGTGTCTTTTTCTCTGTTTTTAACATCAGTGATAATCTGTGCCCGCCCGGCCAGCCGTTCGGACGGGTAAATCTGTGGCTAAATAATTCTTTTTATCTATAATATGCTAAATGAAGAATGACGACGTTCAATATATTAATGATATCAGTTATGGCTACTGGAAGGCTCAGGTGCTTTTTGTAGCAAGTGAATTGGATCTGTTTACCTTGATTGGTGAACGGGGGAAGAGCGGCAAGCTCATTTCTAAAAAGCTTGGATCTGATCTCAGAGCGACAGAGATGCTTTTGAATGCACTCGTTTCGCTCAAACTCTTGTCAAAGAGTAAGGAGATATACTGCAATACAGCTGTTTCCAGGCGTTGTTTGATGAAGGACAGCCCTGCTTATCAGGGTGACAGGATTCAGCATTTTCATAATATGTGGGACTACTGGTCCGGGTTGGGCAGAGCAGTTAAGACCGGAAAGCCAACGGCATTTTATAATGCAAAAAAGGGGGTTGATAAGAAGAGATTAAGAGAGTTTATCAGTGCCATGCACAATACTGCGGCAGTACAGGCGGGAACAATATATAGTAAATTGCAGTTAAAGAGATACGGCAGACTTCTGGATCTGGCAGGGGGACAGGGTACATATTCAGTAAAGTTTGCAGAGAAAAACCGAAATCTTAAAGCGGTTGTCTTCGACCTTCCTGACGTTATTAAACTTACCAGGAAGCATATTAGAGAGTCGGGTATGACAGGTCAAATCACTGCTAAAGCGGGCAATTGCCTTGAGGATAGTTTAGGTAAAGAGTTGTATGATATCGTCTTAGTGTCTCATCTATTACATGCTTACGATGCGTCAGAGAATCAGAAAATCTTAAAAAAGTGCTGGGATTCATTGATAAAAGACGGTATAGTCGTTATCCAGGAATTTGTTTTGAATCCTTCTAAGACAATGCCTCTCTTTGGAACACTCTTTAGTCTGAATATGCTGATGGGTACGCAAGGTGGTTCTTCGTATTCTGCAGTTGAGATGAAGGAGTGGTTAAAAAAGGCAGGTTTTAAAAATCTAAAAAGAGTAGATTTAGGTATGGACTCAGGATTGATCATAGGAAAAAAGGTATAAATTTTGAAATGTGATTTAGGAGAGAGAAATGCGTAGAATGTTTGTTATACCAGTAGTATTATTCTTATTCGCGATGCAAGCAAATAATTTTCTGTTTGCGAATGAAGATGCAGAGGCAAAGGCAAAAGTAAGTGCTGTTGCTACGGAAGCTAAGGCAAAAGTAAGTGCTGTTGCTACGGAAACTAAGGCAGAAGTAAGTGCCGCTACCACAAAAGCCAAGGCAGAGGTAAGTACCGTTGCTACGGAAGCAAAGGAAGAAGTAACTGCTGTTGCTACGGAAGCTAAAGCAGAAGTAACTGCTGTTGCGACGGAAGCTAAGGCAAAAGTAAGTGCCGTTACCACAGAAGCTAAGGCAGAAGAGAGTACCGAAACTGTTGTGGAGGCAGAAAGTGATGTTATTGCCACAATAAATGGTGAAGAAATTTCACGTCTAGAATTTGATAGAAGGTTGAATGTTTTTAGACGTATGAATCAGGATGTAACAAATGTAGTTAAAATGCAGGTAGTCGATCAGTTAACAAAAAAAGTATTGCTTAAGCAGTTTGTTGACAAAAAAGATATAAGTGTTAGTAAGGAAGAGGTCAAGGCTGAGCTGGAGAAAATAACGTTCTTTTTACAAAATAATCCTAGTAACAAGGATAAACCGTTGGAAGAAATATTGGAAACCCAGGGTTCCAGTCTTTCAGAATTGGAAGAAGAAATAGGCAGGGCCCTTGCTCTAAGTAAATATTTGGAAACCGCAGTCACTGATGCCGACAAAAAAAGTTATTTTAATGCGAACAAAGACGCATTCAATGGCGCAAGGGTGAAGGCAAGTCATGTCTTAATAGATACAAGAAACATGAAAACAGACGCAGATAAGGAAGAAGCAAAAAAGATGATTGATATTGTAAAGATAGAAATAGATAAGGGTGCGGATTTTGCTGAAATGGCGAAAAAGTACTCAAACTGTCCTTCTGCGGAAAAGGGAGGTGATATTGGTTTCTTTCAAAGAAAGGGTTCTATTGTAGAGGATTTTGCAAAAGTTGCTTTTGCGATGCAGGTTGGAGAAATAAGTGATCCGGTAAAGACCCAGTTTGGGTATCACATAATTAAGATAACAGAAAAGGAAGAGGGAAAAGAAGTTAGCTATAAAGATGTGTCAGACATGGTTGATTTTGTATACATGCAATTAAAAACCGAAGAAATTTTAAAGGACTTACATGACAAAGCAGAAATTGAGATAATGCTGTAGGTTTTGTCCGGATGGGTTTCATTCGGATTTGTTTTTCCTCAACTAATCGGTATCTTGTTAGTACGACTTTCGTGGTGACAAGATACCGAAGGGGTGGTGGGGCATTACAAATCTTTTACTTTTTTATAAATTTCCGGAAGCTTTTTTATTAATACCTGTAATCTTTTTTCAAATGTAATTGGTTTTGCGGGGGATCCCCACACAATGGATCCCGGCTCTAAACTTTTATAGACATTAGATGCTGCGCCAACCATGCTATTATCTTTGATTTCTACGTAATTAGTAATACCAACATCCTCTGCAATCATTACATTTTTGCCTATTTTAACGCCTCCGGCAAGCTTCGCATAAGCAATTAACATAGAGTCCTCTCCAATAGAACAATTGTGAGCAATATGGGAATGGTTGTCTATTTTGACACCAGAACTTATAATGGTCTTGTCAAGTGCCGCACGTGCGATTGTTACATTTGATCCAATTGCCACATCATCACCAATTTCAATCGTTCCTACCTGAGGGATCTTTACGTGTTTACCTTTTATTTGTAGAAAGCCAAAGCCGTCATCTCCAATAGATGCTCCGGATTGGATTATTGCCCGATTACCTATAGTGACTTCTTCTCTGATTGTAACATTCGGATATATTATTGAGTCATCACCAATTTTGCAGCTTGTCCCTATATAAACATTAGGGTATATGGTTACGTTTTTACCTATTTGTGTATCTCCATCAATTACAACATTTGCCCCTACTGATATATTGTATCCAATGGAAGAGTCTTTTGAAATTACTGCTGATGGATGGATAGTTCTTGGCTGTTGCTGCTTTTCATCTGAAATAATCTTGAGTAGTTTGATAAATGCTGAAAATGGATTGTCGACAATAATTAATGTCTTTCCGGATTCCTCAATTGGTCTATGTGATACAACAGCTGAAGCCTCTGTTTGTAAAACCTTGCTTACAAAACTCTCATTCTTTATAAAGCTTATATCGCCATCTTCAGCATTTTCAATGCTTGAGACGCCCGTAATGCATAAGTTTTCATCACCTGATATTTTACCACCAATGATTTCGCTGATCTGTTTTATGGTATATTCCATATAAATTATAAGTATATTTCTTGGTTTTCAGTGCATCAATGTAGCTCAAACATTCAGGTTTGATCCATGCCAAGCTTCTTGGCTACTGTGATTTGTCAAACCTTAAGGTTTGAGTTACCTATGGAAACCTCGGATAAAACTTAAGACGGATTGCGCTAACTTATATCACAGGAGTGTAGTACTGTCAAATTGAACTTTCATGTTGACAATAGACAAGGTTAGAAATACTATTTTACAAATAGTACGAGTTGCTAATGTACTGTACATTAGTTACGATTATATTTTGATAGTCATTTATATTAGGAAAAGTTAAATATCGCTATGATTAAAGTTGAAACTATTGAGCGTACAGATGAAGATAAAATCGCATTGTTGCATGACGAAGCGATGAAATTAGGTGCAACGATTACAAAGTTGATTTCTACAAAAAATATTGTAGTAGAACCATGGGTCCAATTGAAGTGTCGATTTGGATGCACAAAGTTTGGGAAATATAAAACATGTCCGCCTTACACTCCAACGTATCAAGAGACTCGTGAGTTGTTGAATTGTTATAAGAGTGCCATCCTGATAGAGGGACAGCCTCCGGCAAAGCAGTTTGAAGGGATGCTTCTTAAACTCGAGCATAAGGCCAACCTTTCAGGTTTTTATAAGGCATTTTCTATGAATGCCGGGCCTTGCCCGCTTTGTGCAGAATGTGATGTCACAGGCACTTGCCCAATGCCAGAAGATGCCAGGCCATCTATGGAAGCGTGTGGAATAGACGTCTTCAAAACTGTTCGTGATAATGGTTTTGAGATTAAATTCCTCGAGCACAAAACTGAATACGTTAAATATTTTGGATTACTTCTACTTGAATAGCAGAAGATTTCATTTGGACACAGACGGCCGCAGATAATCAGGATTTCAAATATAAGATAGGAAAATAGCTATCTGTCTTTATCAGTGTAAAGTCCTCGGCGCCTTTTGTCCGGGGAAATCTGCGTCCTATAAATTATGAGGAATTATATATGTGTGGAATTGTAGGTTATATTGGAGATAACAAAGCCGCTCCTATACTAATAAACGGAATCAAGAGGCTAGAGTACCGTGGGTACGACTCTTCAGGAATATCTATTATCGAGAATGACACAATACAGTGTGAAAAATCGGTAGGCTTTATTAGTGAATTGGAGAAGAAGGTAAACGGCAAGTTTAATGAAGGCACTTTAGGTATTGTTCATACTCGATGGGCGACACATGGAGCACCAACAATTGAGAACGCACATCCCCATATTGATTGTACGGGGAAGATTTCGATTGTTCATAACGGCATTATTGAAAATTATAATTATCTGAAAACAAAACTGGAAAAAGAGGGTCATATATTTAAAAGTGAAACAGACTCTGAGGTACTTGCCCATCTTATTGAAAGTTGTTTTGAAGGGGTGCTGGAAGATGCCGTCAGGACTGCATTGAAGGAGGTTGAGGGGGCTTATGGATTGGCCATAATCAGTCTGGATGATCCTGGGAAGCTTGTTGCGGCAAGGCGTGGGAGTCCATTGATAGTTGGTATTGGCGAGAGAGAGCACTATGTGGCTTCAGATGTTGCTGCAATTTTGGAATATACCAAAGAAGTTGTTTATCTGGATGATAATGAGATTGCGGTTTTGACAAGGGATAATTTGAAGACGACTGATATAAATAATGTTCCGATAACGAAAAGGATTGACGAGGTGCAGTGGAACCTTGACAAGATAGAAAAGGGTGGATACGAGCACTTTATGCTTAAAGAAATATACGAACAGCCTCAGTCTTTGCACGATGCGATGTTGGGCAGATTTGAGAAGGAGAGCAATCTTGTGCATCTGGGAGGTTTAAAGGATAAGGAAGATGATCTGCGTAATATCAGGCGTATTATAATAGTAGCCTGTGGTACTTCCTGGCATGCCGGACTTATCGGTGAGTACATGATTGAGGAGCATTTGGGGATACCTGTTGAGGTTGAATATGCTTCAGAGTTCAGGTATAGAAATCCTGTTATAGAGGCAAGTACTATGGTGATAGCAATAAGTCAGTCTGGTGAAACGGCAGATACGCTTGCTGCAATTCATGAGGCGAGAAAGAAGGGCGCTATTATTCTTTCGATCTGTAATGTGGTTGGCAGTAGTATCGCAAGAGAGGCAGACTGTGGTATCTTTCTTCATGCAGGCCCTGAGATCGGCGTTGCGTCTACAAAGGCATTTACTTCTCAAATTGCTGTTCTATGCCTTCTCACTCTTTTTTTGGCCCGGATTAGGAAGACGAACAGTGTATTAAGTGATGACCTGGCGTGTAAATTAAAAGAAATACCAAAGCAAGTTCAGACAATTCTTGATAGAAAAGATCAAATAGCCGAAATTGCACAGCTTTATAGTAAGAGTGATAATATTTTGTATCTGGGGAGAGGTTATAATTATCCTGTCGCTTTAGAGGGTGCACTTAAGCTAAAGGAGATATCATACATACATGCTGAGGGCTATCCTGCCGCAGAAATGAAACATGGACCAATAGCGCTTATTGATAAAAATATGCCGGTGGTTTTTGTCGCTACTACGGACAACGTATATGCAAAAATATTGAGTAATATTGAGGAGGTCCGTGCTCGTGGCGGCAGAGTGATTGCTATAGCGAGCGAAGGAAATTGTGAAATATCAGAGATGGTAGATCATGTTATCTTTATTCCTGAGACAATAGATGCATTAGTACCAATACTATCTACAATTCCACTCCAGTTATTGGCGTATCATATGGCCGTGATGAGGGGGTGCGATGTTGACAAGCCTCGTAATCTGGCGAAGAGCGTTACCGTAGAATAGCTATGTGGTTTGTAACTATGCTATTACTATGTAAGATCTTCTTTGTTAGAAAGTTTTTTTTCGTGTCATAGAAAGTTGAAAGTGCCTAAAGTTTGAAGTGAGCTAAAGTTGTGGTAAAAAACAAGTTTTTTATTTTTTAACTTTAGGCACTTTAGACACTTCAAACTTAGTTGCAGTGTTGCCGCACTATGTTATTAGTTGTCGTGTAGCTTTCTTTCCATTTCAGTTAAAGTATAAATGGTTTCGAACACTTTTTCTCCGTTACATGTCATGTTCTTATTACGCCTTGCCATCATTCGTTTTGCTACCTGCAGTTCTCTTGTTATATCGTAGGCCCTTGTAACATTGTCAGAGTACCAGGAAAATGAAGGTATAAACTTAGGGGGTGTACTTGTCATAATTATATTACATGCAAATCCTATAATACTTCCGGTTGTAAATTTTGTGTTTATTGCAGTCTTTGTATGATCTCCCATTATCATTCCAAGAAATGTTTGACCGGTATCTATTATTTTATCAAAAACTTGTACCTTTACCGTCCCATACAAATTCGTGAGATTACTGTTTACCGTACCTGCCCCCAGGTTGACCCATGAACCTATGTAAGAATCGCCAAGGAACCCATCATGCTGTTTGTTAGTAAAGCCTTGAATTATCGTATTTGTTATTTCCCCACCTATCTTACAGACCTTTCCTATGTTTGATCCGGCGTGAATTCTTGAAAGAGCTTGAATCACAACATTATCATCAATGAACGCTGGGCCTTCGATTACGGAATTCGGAGATATTTTGACATTATCGCCTACATAAATTGGGCCATTTTCTGCATCAAGAACACATCCAGGTTTTATTATAGTATTCTTTCCGACAAATATTTGAGATTCCTTAATAAAGTGAACTCCCTCATATACATTTTCTCGTATGGATTCACCCTTAATGTATGTCGTGAAGTCAGATGTAATCTGTTCTTTATTGAGATAAATCAAATCCCATGGGTATTGTATCAACCCGGCATCAACTCTTTTAACTTCAAATTTCTTTTTTAGTTCATAAATGAAATCGTTCTCTAAAAACTTTTCTGGGGTTATTGAAAGACAATTTTCCCTGAGTAATCTCGCATAAACGATGGTATTGTCGATAATTCCAATCTCTTCTTTTCCTGAAATAGCAATTGGCGTAGACATTAAAAACCTGCCATTTATAAATAAACAGACTTCATTATTACTCTTAATTTTATTTACACTATGAGGATAGCTTTCGGCTAATACACTTTTAAGATATTCTCTGCAAAAAAGATTAATTTCTGTATCAGGATATTGGAGGATAATTCTTTCGAGAAAACTGTAAATGCCACATCGTAGTTCGTAAACAGGCCTGCTGTAAGCCAAGGGTAGGAAATTTTGATATGCACTATCTTCAAAAATACATATGCTTTTCATCTTTTACAGGATACTTTGCTGGCTTTAAATAGTCAAGGTGAATGAAGTTATATTTTCCTTGTAATAAATATTTGGCGTTTTATAATTACGCAGACTATTCACAGGATTTCTGTTAAATGAGGCGATACAGGTGGAAACCTGTTAGTTTTTTTTTATTGTTCTATTTAGCTAAATCAGCATTACTCCACGATTAACAGTGTAAGCAAGGGAAAAGGGAAAATATGAAGTATAAAGCATGGTTTCAATGTTCTTCAGGTTGTGATGAACATTATGAATTAAATGAGATAATATACAATTGCAAAAAGTGTGGTGGTCTGCTGGAGGTACAACATGATGTTGAAAAATTGAAACATCGCAGTCCTGGATCGTGGATGAGGCTTTTTGATGACCGTTATAGAAGGAATAAATGGCCTTTCGGGAGTTCTGTTTGGGGGAAGAAAGAGATGGTTTGCCCTAATGTGGAAAACCATAATGTGGTATCTCTTTATGAAGGTGGGAGCAATTTATTCTGGGCCGAACGCCTTGGCAATATTATTGGTATAGAAGACTTATGGATCAAACAGTGTGGCAACGCTCATACCGGCTCGTTTAAAGATCTGGGCATGACCGTGTTAGTTTCCATGGTTAAGCAGATGATCTCAGAAGGGAAGGACATAATGGGGGTTGCGTGTGCTTCAACAGGTGATACTTCTGCCGCTCTATCTGCGTACTGTGCTGCTGCAGGAATCCCTGCAATTGTATTTTTGCCAAAGAATAAAGTTTCCACTGCTCAATTAGTTCAACCGATTGCCAATGGAGCGTTAACGCTTTCACTTGATACTGATTTTGACGGATGCATGGAAATAGTCCAGAAAGTTTGCCGGGAGAATAATATTTATCTTGCTAATTCAATGAATTCCCTGAGGATTGAAGGGCAGAAGACCGTGAGTATTGAATTGGTACAGCAGCTTGATTGGGAAGTACCTGATGTAATTATAATTCCTGGTGGTAATTTGGGAAATGTTACTGCTCTGGGCAAAGGATTTCTCCTGATGAAAGAACTGGGTATGATTAACAGGCTTCCAAGAATTGTATGTGTTCAGGCGGCGAAGGCAAACCCGTTATATCAAAGCTACTTGAATGGCTTTAAAGAATTTAAACCGATTCAGGCCCAAATGACACTGGCAAGTGCAATTCAGATAGGAAATCCTGTAAGTATTAACAAGGCAATCAAGATGCTGAAGTTGTTTAATGGCGTGGTAGAGCAGGCGACAGAAGATGAACTTGCTAACGCTGCGGCTTTAGCTGATAGAACGGGTCTTTTTAATTGTCCTCACACTGGGGTTGCATTAGCGGCACTATTTAAACTCTTAAAAAGAAATGAGATTAAAAAGGATGAAAGAGTCGTGATTATTTCAACTGCACATGGTTTGAAATTTACAGATTTTAAAGTGAAATATCATGAAAATCAATTGGAAGAAGTTGAATCAAAGTATGCAAATGCACCTGTTGATCTTCCTCCTGAATATGATAAAGTGAAGAAAACTATTCTTGATAAAATATCAGATTTTAGTAAGTTTCTTTAGACATTAAAACACTCACCACTACGTGTTATAGGTAAATACAGGCAAAAACAATAATAATCTCTCTGATTGTTTTTTAAGATTTACTCTTGCCATTTATTCCGTGATGGAGCTCTTCATTAATCGCACAGCACTCTCCTCTGTTTAGTATACAGCCATAACATTATCGTATGGTTTTACCACTTCTTTTAATTTCATTTCTCGTCTGTTGGTATTATCAAATTCTAACAAACCCCCATTCAATCAAAAAAGCTGAACGTTAATATAAGCCCAAAAACACTTTTATGAAGTATGCCGATTAAATTGTGAGCTATACTTGTTCTACAATTTGGAGTCGAGTATCGTTAAATATTCAGGATTAGATAGTAACAGCATTAAATAATCTACAATATTCTAATTCAATGAATTAATAGCATTAAATTTAGCAGTAATTAATGCTATTTAATAATAATTGTTATTTGTGCTTATAGTTTGTCATAAGATTCTAATATATATAGGGGTTAGGAAAACATATATTTTGGATATAAAATACGATAATCATGTCTATAAAAAGTTGTAACTATAATTGTGCGCTGAACTTGCATTTTTATTGAGTGTTTTTTGATATTATGACTGGTCTTTCATATTTCACTCAATGTACTTGACAAAAATATCCATTTACGTATAATTTTACAAATAAAGATTAGAAGTTCGAGTGCTCATATGTTTTATATCTTATGTACCGTCTAACAAGCGATTACATTGAACACGACTCTCTCTTCAAGTCTTATTTTTGACAATGAGTACAAGCTAAAAGGAGGGATTCTTAAATGATTCGTTATAGTTGCGATATGTGTGGCCGGTCACTGGTTCCAGAAGAAGATGATAGGTATGTAGTTAAAATTGAAGTTTATTCTGCATGTGACTCTATGGACGCTGATTGTGAAGATGAGGAGTTTATAAATGATTTTGAAGAAGACGATGACGAAGACGAAAGTGATGAAGAAATGGACAATCTTGATCCGGATGAGATAGAGAGCATTGAATATAAAACGTTTCGTTATGATTTATGTTGTAAATGTCATAGTAGATATTTACAAGACCCCCTCTCGATTAAATCGATTAGGAGAGGTCGTTTTTCTGAAAATTAATCCTTCTGGATTTTTAATAACCTTTTGATATCGAACAAAATAGGGCCTTTGAGGTTTGGGTCTGTTTTTACTCAGAATGTATGATGGTTTTTGTCAGGAGTTTGCTCATTTAACAAACTGTTGGATAAGGTCTGCAACTATTTTTGTTTGCAACTAAATCATACAAACTAAAAATAATGAGTTTTGATTCCGGCAATGTACATTTTTGTATTCATGCATCTTTAACCCCTCAAATCGTAAGCAATTTAACTCCTTTTGATTCTAAATATCAAATTTTATAATATTTACTAAAAATAAATGAGTAGTATCTAAACTAACTATGGGAATGACAATTACCGAGAAAATTATTGCAGCACATTCCGGACATAAAGAAGTAAGTGCCGGCCAATTTGTTTATGCAGATGTGGATATATGTCTGGGTAATGATATTACTGCTCCAATCGCTATTGAACAGTTCGAAACACTTGGAGTAGAAAAAGTATTTAATCCGGATAATATTGTTTTAGTCCCCGATCACTTTACACCAAATAAGGATATTAAATCAGCCCAGAACTCCAAGCTTCTCAGGGAATTTGCACAGAAGCATCAAATAAAAAATTATTTCGAGGTAGGCAGGGTGGGAATCGAACATGTCTTGCTGCCTGAGCAGGGAATAGTAGTCCCTGGTGATTTAGTGATTGGAGCAGATTCACATACATGTACTTATGGTGCTATGGGTATCTTTTCTACTGGTGTTGGAAGCACCGACTTAGCGGCTTGTTATGCGACAGGAAAAGTGTGGTTAAAGGTGCCGGAAACCATCAAATTTGTTTTTAAGGGAAATTTGAATAAATGGGTATCTGGTAAAGATTTGATTCTTTACATTATTGGTAAAATTGGTGTAGATGGTGCTAGATACAAGGCAATGGAATTTGCAGGGCCTGTTATTAAGGCGCTATCAATGGATGACAGGCTTGCAATGTGCAATATGGCTATAGAAGCCGGTGCAAAAAATGGGATAATTGAGCCGGATGACTGTACAGAAAATTACATAGCCGATAGAGCTCAAAGAGAATATAAATTTTACACCAGTGATGCGGATTGTGAATATCAGGAAATTCATGAGTACGATGTAAGCACCCTTTCTCCTCTGGTTGCAATACCTAATTTACCTGAAAATGTGCGTCCCGTGGAAGAGTTATCTGACATTGCAATTGACCAGATCGTAATAGGTTCATGTACTAATGGAAGGATTTCTGACTTAAGAATAGCCGCACAAATTCTTAAAGACAAGAAAATTCACCCGTCAATACGCTTAATAATACTACCGGGTACACAGGATGTTTACTTAGAGGCATTAAAAGAAGGATTAATAGAAATATTTATTAAAGCTGAGGGGGTTGTGTCAACACCGACCTGTGGTCCCTGTCTTGGTGGTCATATGGGCATTCTTGCAGAAGGAGAACGCGCATTATCTACTACAAATAGAAACTTTGCGGGTAGAATGGGTCATCCAAAATCTGAAGTATATCTTAGTAATCCGGCAGTAGCTGCGGCTTCTGCCGTAACGGGTAAAATCACTCATCCGGATAAAATTAATTAAAATCCGGTATATAATTTTAAATGCAGTAGGTATGGAATTATTTTTTAAGTCTTTGGCATGATGCTGTAAAAAGGAGACGGTTTAAAATGATCAGAAAAATAGAAAAAGGCCAACAGAAGGGCCAGAAGAAATATGTCGGTATAGATATAGGCTCTGTAAGTGTAAAGGCTGCCCTGATTAATGAAGACAAGGAAGTTTTGGAGAGCCATTATGTAAGGTCACATGGTCAACCGTTAGAGACGGTGTTGATCGTTTTGAAAGAAATTTTCAATAGAATTGAAATTGATGATATAGATGGGATTGCTGCTACCGGGTCCGGTGGTAAACTTTTGGCTGACATAATAGGCGTAAGTTTTATTAACGAGATAGTTGCGCAAAGTACGGCAACATCCGTACTGCATCCTGAAGTAAGGACGGTAATTGAAATAGGTGGTGAAGATTCAAAGCTGATTATGCTTGAGCCTGATGAAACAGGTGGAAATAATTTGAAAGTGTCTGATTTCTCTATGAATACGATGTGTGCTGCAGGTACCGGATCATTTTTAGATCAGCAGTCAACGAGAATAGGAGTTTCCATAGAAAATGAATTTGGCGAAATGGCTTTAAAATCAAAAACTCCACCAAGGATAGCGGGAAGGTGCAGCGTTTTTGCAAAATCAGATATGATTCACCTTCAACAGGTGGGAACGGAGATTCACGATATTGTCTCCGGTCTGTGTTATGCGCTTACAAGGAATTTCAAGAGTAACATCGGAAAAGGTAAGGAATTTGTAAAACCCATAGCTTTTCAAGGTGGCGTTGCAGCAAATGCTGGAATAGTCAAATCGTTTGAGGATATACTGGATTTGAGTGAAGGAGAACTCATAATTCCCAAATACTTTAATACTATGGGAGCGATTGGGTGTGCGCTGGCGTTGATTGAGAAGAATATAAAATCTCCATTTAAAGGTTTTAAGAAGATTGATACATATCTGAAAAATCGTAAAGGAAAAGACTCCAACCTTAAAAAACTAAACTGCAACAACTACGACATTAATGTTAATAAGCACATTTTGAAAAACGGTAAGAAAGTAGAAGCTTATCTTGGCGTTGATGTTGGTTCTATCAGTACAAATGTTGTGGTTATTGCGAAGAATAGAGATGTTTTAGCCAGACGTTACCTTATGACGGCAGGCAAGCCCCTTGAGGCAGTGAGACAGGGATTGTTCGAGGTAGGAGAAGAGGTTGGTAAAAACGTCATAATAAAGGGAGTTGGTGTTACCGGTTCGGGAAGGTATCTTACTGGAGAGTTTATCGGTTCGGATATAGTCAAGAATGAGATAACAGCTCATGCGACTGCAGCAGCCTGGGTTGATAAGGATGTAGATACGATTTTCGAAATAGGGGGACAGGATTCAAAATATATAAGTCTGGAGAACGGGGCGATAGTTGATTTTACTATGAATAAAGTATGCGCTGCCGGAACAGGATCATTTCTTGAAGAACAATCTGAAAAGTTGGATGTTAATATTAAACAGGAGTTTGGTAAGCGGGCCTTAGATTCGTGCTGTCCTTCACAGCTTGGAGAGAGGTGTACCGTATTTATGGAATCAGACCTCAACCACCATCAGCAGTTAGGAGTCCCTAAGGATGATTTGTTGGCAGGGTTGAGTTACTCCATTGTGTTAAATTATATTAATCGTGTTGTTGAAAAAAGAAAAATCGGTAATACTATTTTCTTGCAGGGTGGAGTGGCTGCAAACAGAGGTGTTAAGGCCGCTTTTGAGAAAGTGACTGGTAGATCGATTATAGTACCGCCTCATCATGACGTTATGGGAGCAATAGGTTCCGCAATAATTTCCATGGAAGAAAAAACATGGGATGAATCAAGGTTTAAGGGCTTTGATTTGAGGGGGAGAAAGTATGAGACAACTTCATTTGTCTGTAAGGACTGTTCAAACATATGTGAGATAAGAAAAGTTTCAATAACCGGAGAGTCTCCACTTCATTATGGAAGCCGCTGTGGCAAGTTTGATGATGAAAAGAAGGTAAAAAAATCTAGAGATTTGCCAAGGTTGTTTAATGAAAGAAATAAACTTTTATATGGCCCTTATTATACAGACCGTAAAACTAAAAATACAATAAAGAAAAGTGACGGCAAAAAGAAGTCACGAGGACGTATAGGTATCCCCCAGGCTTCTACATTTTTTGAATTATTCCCTATGTGGAGGACGTTTTTCACAGAATTAGGATTTGAGATAGTAATTTCGAAAAATACTAATCGAAGCATTATTAGTAAAGGGATAGAATGTGTAAACACAGAGACATGTTTTCCAATAAAGGTGTCACATGGACATGTTGTAGATATGCTTGACAAGGAGATAGATTATTTATTCCTGCCCAGTGTGATCAACATGACGCATGAATCTTCTAATACGACTCACTCTTATGCCTGCCCTTATATTCAGTGCCTTCCTTACATAATAGGATCAGCGGTTGATTTGGAATCACGAGAATTTAAACTGCTTCAGCCTATAATTCACTTTGAATACGGAGAAGCTCACGTAGAAAAAACATTCCGTAAAATTGCCGGAGAAATTGGTGTAAGAGGAAGTAAAGTTACTAAAGCAATAAAAAATGCCCAGGAAACACAAAAAAACTTCTATCAACATTTACAGGACAGGGGTAAAGAGGTATTAGATAATTTAGGTGAAGATGAAACCGCATTGGTAATCGTCAGTCGTCCGTATAACGGTTGCGATTCCGGTGTTAATTTAGACCTTCCTGAAAAACTCAGGGACATGGGGATCTTGGCAATACCAATGGATTGTATACCTTTGGATATAGAAGATATTTCAAAAGATTATCCAAATATGTATTGGAAATATGGGCAAAAGATTCTCGCCGCAGCGAGGTTTATAGCAAAAGACAAAAGGCTGAATGCTCTCTATATAACAAATTTCGGTTGCGGACCTGACTCTTTTATCTCCAAATTCTTTCCGAAAGAAGTTGGTGGAAAACCATTTTTGATGATAGACATTGATGAGCATAGTGCGGATGCCGGTGTGATGACACGTTGCGAGGCGTTCCTGGATAGCCTGAAAAACGCTAGAATTAAAAAGTTTGAGAAAGATACGGAGCAAAAGCATAAACACGCTCTCAATAAGAAGAGGACGATGTACATACCTTATATGAATGATTGCTGTTTCATGGCTGCTGCCGCCATGAGGGCAAATGGAGTTGATGCAGTAGCTATGCCAATGCCAGATAAAACAAGTCTTGAATTGGGGAGGAAGTATACATCCGGGAAAGAATGTTACCCTGCAATACTAACGACAGGAGATATCGTGAAAAGGGCAAAAAGTCCCGACTTTGATCCTGACAAAAGTGTTTTCTTTATGGCAACTGCATCAGGACCATGCAGGTTTGGACAGTACACTACAATGCACAGAATGATCCTGGATGACATTGGCATGCCCCATGTACCAATATTCACATTGGATCAGGGAGATGACTACCAGGAAGATACAGAGAAATTAGGAGCAAATTTCCGTAAGCTTACGTGGAATGGAGTAGTATTTGTTGACTATTTGCAAAAGTTATTACACGAAATAAGACCTTATGAAATACATAGAGGAGATTCTGATGTTGTATATAAACAGCATATCAGGAAAGCAGAACATGCGATAGAATACGGACATGATCTTTTGCAGGTTGCTAAAGATGCATGTGACGCATTGAACAGGGTAGCAGTCGACAGAAGCATGAGAAAACCAAAAATTGGCATTATTGGTGAAACTTATGTTCGGGGTAATGAGTTCTCAAATAACTTTATTGTAAGAACGATTGAGAAGCTTGGTGGCACGGCTGTAGTACCTCCGTTTAGTGAATGGCTGGACTATATTGCCCATCTAAGACGGGAAGATAGTATAAGGGGAAAAGACTTTAATGCCCTTTCCGTGGAGATGCTAACCGGGGTAATTCAGAAACATCACGAACGTAAAATGTCACGTCCTTTTAAGAAAAGCGGAAAAAAGCTTTTTAAGGAAAGTTCTATAAAGAAATTAATTTCGAAGGGTAAATCGTATATCCATGATTCATATAGAGGCGATCCGGTTCTCAGCATGGGGAGAGCGGTAGAATATATAGAGGATGATTGTGACGGTATTATAAACATTATTCCATTTCATTGTATGCCGGGAACAGCGGTGAATGCCGTTTTAGAAAAATTACAGAGAGATCATAGCGATGTCCCTTTATTAAAGCTGACATTTGATGGACAGGAAGAGACAAATGAGGAAACTCGTTTGGAAGCGTTTATGCATCAGGCATATCAAAAAATGGAAAGCAGGCAGAATGGTAGTGGAAAATATGCAACTATGAATTGATGTTCCATAAAGTAGAAAGAAAGGTGTTAAAAGATTTATGATAAATGGTAAAAGTTGGAAATATGGGGATAACGTTAACACTGATGAGATTATTCCTGCCAGATATTTGAATACAACTGACGAAAAAGAGCTGGCTGCTCACTGCATGGAGGACATTGACAAGGACTTTGTTAAGAAAGCAGATAAAGGTGATATAATAGTAGCTGGAGAAAACTTCGGTTGCGGGTCTTCCAGAGAACACGCCCCGATCGCTATCAAGGCATTAGGGATTTCTTGTGTGATTGCCAAGAGTTTCGCCAGGATATTTTTCAGGAATGCTATCAATATCGGGCTGCCAATTTTTGAGAGTAAAGAGGCAGGTACGGAGATAAGTGATGGTGACAACGTTAAAGTAGACTTAAATTCAAATGTAATCACTAATTTAACAACAGACAAAGAGTATTCATTTACACCCTTTGCCGATGAGATGAAGGATATAATCGAGGCAGGGGGGCTTATGGAATACACAAAGGCAAACTATTGCAGTTCTTAGCTTAAAATAGAGAGTGTATTTCAGTAGTGTGAAAAAAGTTCCTTTTGACATTAATGAGGTTAAGCCTTTTATAGCATCCTTTCACTAAAATCACTCTTCAAGCATTCCATTTTTCCAGAGTTGTAATCTGCTTGTAGTGCCCATGTCATTCCTCGATAACATGAATAAATACTGTTGTGCGTAACCGGCATAAGTTCCAAAATAATCTAGTCCAAATTCTCTGATCTTTTCGTTAGAAATAGTGGCATTGTCAAAGTATAACAATTGCATCGTCTTCTTTATCCAGGTATCAACAGGAATCGCTTGATAGAAACCAAGGGAAAAAAGTAAAACGCAATCAGCTACTTTGTCTCCAACTCCATTTATCTTCTTTAATTCGTTTTTTGCATTATTATAAGATTGTGTTCTTAACGAGTTAAGATTTTTAATATTCAGGGAATTGTTTGCTTCGAAAATATACTTTGCACGAAAACCTGTTTTTGCATTTAATACTTTTTTGTAGTCATTAATTTTGCCGGGAGCAGGAAAAGTATAGTCGCTGACCCCATCCAGAGAAATTTTATTTCCAAAACTCTCTGAGAGTGCTTTGATCTTTGACTTTATTCTGGGAATGTTTGACGCAGAGGAGCAGATAAATGATATTAGACATTCCCACGGGTCCTGTTTAATGATCCTTAAACCACGGTATCTGTCTATAGATTTTCTAATGTATTTATCTTTATCTATCTCTTTAAGTATTTTTGAAAGATTCTCATTTAAAGAAAAGAAATGAATAATAAACTCTTTATCAACACCATGAAAAGTTATCTCATTTCCGACTTGGTTAATTTTAAAAAATTTATCCTGTGCATTAACATAATACCAGCTATCAACCCTGTTTATCCTGAATATTTGACCGCATTCTAGTGTATATTCTAAATTAAAGTCTTTTACTTTCATTTTTCCCATAATAATCTATCTTATGTTCTTTAAAATAGTACAATTAAGACAACTTGTACGTTATATTTTCACATCATAATTTACTTGTAAAAGATACAATAATTTAATATATAAGAGTACATAAATTTCAGATAGTTTTATTAATATTTTAAGAAAAAAATGGCCAAACTCCTGATCGATTTTATAGAAACAGTAGATAATATCAGCAACAAGATTATTAAAGGTAAGAATGGCTATTACCTGCCAAAAATCACTTCAGATCAACTTAACTTTGAAAGGCAACTCCAGGGTTTTCCTGGTGATGCTTCACCTGATAGTAGATTAAGTATTGCTATTAAGAATTCACAAACACATCTGCTTGGTGAACAGGAGAAAGAAGGATTTTGGGCTGGTGTATTGGAGGGTGACGTTGCGTTAACTGCGGAATATTTAATGTTAATGCATTTCTTGAAAAGGATTGACACTAAAAAACAAGAAAAGGCGACAAAGTATATAATAAAGAAACAGGATGAAGACGGTGGTTGGAGTATTTACCATGACGGGTTTAGTGATGTCAGTATCTCAGTAAAATGTTATTTTGCTCTCAAACTAGCGGGTCATTCAGATGATGAGCCTTATATGCAAAAGGCCAGGAGTTGTATTCTGAAACTGGGAGGGATAATGAAATGTAATACATTTACGAAGATATACCTTGCTATTTTTGGACAATTTGACTGGAGAGGTATTCCGGCATTGCCAGTAGAAATAATCCTTCTACCTAAGTTTTTTTATTTTAACATTTATGAAATGTCCTATTGGTCCAGGTGTATTGTCGTTCCTTTAGGTATAATTATGGCCAAAAGACCAAGTAGTTTGATCGGTGATAAAGCGGTATTAGATAATCTATATGTGACACCCAAACAAAAAGTCAGCTACCGACTGAAAAGAGACCAAAACAGGTTAACAATAAAAAATATGTTTATAAATTTCGATACTCTCCTTAGGAGATACGAAAACCAGCCGGTCCGCTCTATAAGGAAGATGGCTATTGAAAAATCAGAAAAATGGATGCTGGAACGCCTGGAAAAATCAGGAGGGTTAGGAGCAATATGGCCGTCTATGGTAAATTCATTAATGGCTATGAAGTGCCTTGGGTATAAAGACGGAAATCCTATCGTGGAGAAGGCAATAGAAGATATAGAAAATTTAGCAATACATGATGACGATACTATGTTTCTCCAACCTTGTGTATCACCTGTGTGGGATACTCCATGGGCAATTCTGGCACTCTTAAAATCCGGTTTGCCTAATGACCATCCGACATTGGTTAAGGCTGGGGAGTGGATGTTGGAAAAGGAGGTTAAAACCTTTGGTGATTGGAGTATGAAGAATCCAGTCAGGGAACCAAGCGGGTGGTATTTTCAGCACGCAAATGAATTCTATCCTGACAATGATGATGCTGCGGTGGTGATGATGTCTTTACAGCTATTAGATTTGCCTGATAAGAATCGCAAGCAGCAGGCAATTCTGAGAGGCTTCAAGTGGCTTATGGGAATGCAGTGCAATGACGGTGGATGGGGTTCCTTTGATAAAAACAATAATAAGAAAATACTAAATAATATTCCTTTTGCTGATTGGAATGCTCTTCTTGACCCGAGCACAAGTGATCTTACTGCCCGCGTCCTGGATTTGATGGGTAAATTAGGATATGACTTAAACTTTCTTCCGGCAAAAAAAGCTATTAATTTCTTGAAAAAAGAACAAGAGAAAAATGGTTCCTGGTTTGGTCGTTGGGGTACTAATTATGTTTACGGAACATGGTCTGTATTGTCTGGTCTTTACTCTATTAAGGAAGACATGACTAAGGATTATGTAAAAAAAGCAGCATCGTGGTTAATAGATTTTCAAAATGAAGATGGTGGCTGGGGTGAGACGTGTAAGTCATATTGGGATACATCTCTCAGTGCTATTGGAAGGAGTACCGCCTCTCAAACTTCATGGGCGGTATTGGGGCTTTTATGCACTGAAGAGCGAGATTCCGAAGCAGTAAGAAAGGGTATTGAGTATTTAATTAAAACACAAAAAGAAGATGGGACATGGGATGAGGAAGAATTCACCGGTACAGGATTTCCAAAGATTTTCTACCTCAGATACCATATGTACAGGAGCTACTTTCCACTTCTGGCATTAAGTAAATATCGAAATTTAATTGAGTAATTTCTCAATTGGTGTTTTTGGATTGTAGGGTTTAGGAGTGATTATATTAAAATAAAGCCTTGGATATGTCCATCGTGACAGATCCAGGGTTTTTTTTATTATTAAAGTTCATATATTACTGATTCTTATGGTACTTAAACCGGTGTGTCTGTAAACCGTTTTGTGTAACTACGGCATTGTGAATAACCTTGGGTAACGCGTGATGATTGGTGACGTAGGTAATTCCATGGGCTGCAGCTTGATAAATATATTCCTGACTTGTTCTGCAAATTCCATTGGAGACTCTTTTATGAAAAGAGAAAAAGCGAAAAAAATACAAAAGAAGAGTAGCCTTAGTTTGATGACAGGGAGGGTTAAAGCCAGGAGGATGCCGACTCCGGCAACTGTTCGGAAATTTCAAAATGATGTTTACGCTTATTACAGAGAGTATGGTCGTGATCTTCCCTGGAGAATGATAGATGATCCGTATCATATCCTTGTTTCGGAAATTATGCTTCAGCAGACACAGGTACAGAGGGTTATGGAAAAGTATGAACAATTTACCGGGATATTTCCGGACTTTCATTCACTCACGAAAGCACCACTACGAAAGATACTTAAGGTATGGCAGGGTATGGGCTATAATCGCCGTGCTATTGCCTTGAAACAGATTGCCCAAAAAATAGTTGAAGAATTTGACGGTAATCTGCCGGCATCGATTGAAACATTAATAACGTTTCCAGGAATAGGCAGGGCGACTGCTTCGGCAATCGTAACTTTTGCATTTCAACATTCTACGGTTTTTATTGAGACAAACATACGGAGAGTCTTTATTCACTATTTTTTTCATGATATGGAAAATATCAAGGATGCCGAGATTCTCCCTCTGGTAGAAAGGACCCTTGATTCTTCTAATCCAAGAGAGTGGTATTATGCCCTTATGGATTATGGAGTAATGCTTAAGCAGAAATACGAAAATCCGAACAGGAGAAGTGCACACTATCAAAAGCAGTCGCCATTTCAAGGATCGAATAGACAGATTCGGGGAATGGTTCTCAGGTTACTGGTCCACGAATCAAACGTCTCCGAACATGATATTGCACAAAAACTTAACATGTGTGAGGAAAAAATCAGAAACAATCTTTCACAACTCGTAAAAGAGGGTTTTATAAAAAAGGACAAAAGGGGATTTACCGTTGCATAATAAATTATTTCCGTATCATCAAGACAGATTCATAATAATAGCAAACTCTTTAGATATAGAAATCGGTATTAAGCATGACAATAATGTTCTTCCGACTATTCCATGCTAATTTCTACAGGCATAGTGGATATTTTATAAATTGTCATTGTTTAACACCTTTCTCACAAAGCCATCACATTCATCAAGTCTCTTTCTGGCTTCTTTATAGCTTGTCTGTAATTTATGCATAACAATAGCGCTCTTTACGTTGCCATTTGCCTTATCTAATAGTTTGTCTGCGGCGTCTCTGCCAAGGTCTGTTACCGTCATAATAATACGTTCAGCACGATCTTTGAGTTTAACGTTCTTTACTTGAAGGTCAACCATGAGGTTTTCATAAACTTTCCCCATTTTTATCATTGATGTGGTCGTAAGAGTGTTCAAAATAAGCTTTGTCGCTGTGCCTGCCTTCAGTCGTGTAGAGCCCGTAATTACTTCCTCACCTGTTATTGGTCTTATGATGACGTCTACATCCGCAGTAGGATTTATGTCAGGATTGCAACACAGAAAGATGGTAGTGGCCCCAATCCTGTTTGCCTGGATTAAAGCTCCATGAACAAATGGTGTAGTACCGCTGGTGGCAATACCAACTATGGTGTCTTGCTCTGTTATGCCATTTTCTATTATTGCCTGTTCACCATCCACATGTCTATCCTCGGCACCTTCTATTGACTTTGTAAGCGCATCTAAACCCCCAGCTATTATACCGATAACTATCCCAGGGTCAGTGCCGAAAGTAGGGGGGCATTCAGAGGCGTCAAGTACTCCCAAACGTCCACTTGTTCCCGCTCCGATATAAAACAGACGCCCTCCTTTTTTGAATGACTCGACAATAAGGTCAACAGACTTTGAAATATTCTGGCGTTCATTGTGAACAGCTTTAATTACATTTGAATCTTCGGTATTGATAATATCTACGATTTCCAGAGTTGATTTATCATCAATATCGAGAGTGTTGAGGTTCCTCTGTTCGGTAATGAGTTTTGAGCGGTCTTTCATTTTTTATAAGTTACAAAGAAAACTGGTCAGTTATTTGAGTGGAGATCAAATTACATCATACATTTAATGATCTGACTGGCCTGACAAAAGTTGCGGGTGTTCCAGCCGGAACCTGGCTTATGGTACCATTCACAAACGTAACAATCCATGCGTGGCTTCTGTCAGATTTATCACCTGTCCAGGTACCCCATTGCTTATTATCAAAGGCAGGGTCAATAAAATTATCATCATTTGTTTCAAATTCAAGTAATGATGATGCTTCTTCCAGTGTGGGCAGTCGCCAGTCATTAAAACCAGCATAACTATCTTTGTTTGCCTTCTTTACCCATTTCATTGCTTTCCTCAAATTAAAATATTCTAGGGATCCGGACTGGTACCACATTAATTCGGTTGTATGGTCAATGATAACATCGCCATTACCGACTGGTTTCTCTTCGTAACAGTGAATGATTGAACTGTGGCAAAGAAAAATGCTATTATGTTTTTCTCGGACTGTGATAAATGGTAATGAATCAATCTGAGAATTAGATATTTTGTCATAAGTGGAACGTAGCCTGACTAATTCGTCGGGAAGACGTTTGGTCTCTTTCTTTATAGATGAGGGTTTTGTTTTTTCTGGTGGAGTTATAGTTTTCTCTTCTATTTTCTCAGGTATAAATTCTGGTTCACTGATTTCATGAGATGTCGCTTCCGGAATTTCTGGACTCTTCATTGTGCTGTCAGTTTGAATTTCTACAGTATCACTCTCTTTTTTCAGGTCTACTGTTAATGAAGTCTCCTTTGCTGTTTTAACTTTTATCGTTTTTTTCCATGTAACATATCCGTCCATCAAAACGACAACCTCATGCGTTCCAACTATGATATCTGTTAATTGTTTAGGAGCCTTGCCGATTTCTTTACCGTCTAAAATTATTTTTGCTTTTTCAGGATAACTTTCAATACTAATAGAGCCAATATTTAGTTGGAGTGTTGCGTTTAAGCTATTCACTTTCCCTTTTTTAATAATTATCGATCTCTTCCAGTCTTCGTATCCATCAATCTTAATCTTGATCTCATGTGGACCAACGGGAATAGAACTTAAAGCTGCCGGAGTAGTACCAACTTCATTGCTGTCCAGGAGTACTATTGCACCTGAAGGTTTACTCTTGATATCAAGGGAACCAACTTCCATTTGAAGTGTGGCTGTTAAGTCAATCTTCTCGCCAGATATAATCTCTACGCTTTCTCTCCATTCTGCATGCCCTTCCATACTGATATCAACCATGTGTGTTCCCGGACTTAAATCTTTTATCGTTGCTGGAGTAGTACCTGCTTTATTACCGTCAATGAGAATTGTGGCATTTGATGGATCACTCTGAATGTTGATAGATCCAGTGATTTTCTGAAGCAATGCGTTTACGGTATTATCCTTATCTGTTTTAACCGTTATGTTCTCATTCCAGTCTTCATACCCTGTCATTCTGACTTCAATTTTATGCGTGCCTAAGCTCAAGCCTTTTATAGTTTGAGGTGTTGTTCCTCTTTCACTGTTATCGATAAGTATTGTCGCATCTGACGGTTCACTGCTAATATTGACAGAGCAGGTTAATTGCTGAAGTGCTACGGTTAATTTACTTTCCTTTCCTGATGCAACTTCTACACTATTACTCCAGTTCTCAAATCCATCCATTCTGACTTCTACCTGGTACATACCCGGTTTGAGATCTTTTATGGTTTCTGGAGTCGATCCGGTTTCTTTACCATTTACGAGTATTGTCGCATTTGAAGGTTCACTTTTTATATCGATGGTGCCTGCTATTTCCTGGAGTGCTGCTGTCATAGTATATTCTTTGCCTACAATAACTTTTATATTCTCATTCCAGTGCTCATAACCTTCCATGCTGGCTTCCACCATGTGCATACCGGCTGTTAAGTCTGTTATTGTTTGTGGAGTAGTTCCTGCTTCTTTACCGTCTATATGTATCAATGCGCCGGAAGGTCTGCTATTAATATTGACTGTACCTCTGATCTCCAGGAGTTTTGCAGTTAGTTCTTTCTCCTTTTCTGCCTCAACTTCCACACTTTCACTCCAGACGTTATATCCGTCTATACTGATAGTAATTGTATGTGTAGTCAGGCTTAAATATTTTATAATCGCAGGAGTCGTACCGGCTTTTTTACCATCCATAAGAATCATTGCATTCGGCGGATCACTCTTAATGCTGATGGAACCTGTAATCTCCTGGAGTACTGCTGTTAAGGAGGATTCCTTATTTGGTTTAACTTCTACATTTTCACTCCAGATCTCATATCCTTCTACTTTCAATTCTACAATATGAGTACCACATTTGATGTCATTAATAGTTTCGGGAGTAGTACCGGATTCATTACCGTCAACCAGGATTTTTGCGTCAGATGGCTTGCTTTTTATACTGATTGAGCCAGGTTTTGCTTGTAGTACCGCCTTCAAGTCTGCTTCTTTGTCAGATACAATCTCTATATTGTCACTCCATGTTTGATACTCGTCATGTTTTACTTCAACAGTATAATTTCCTGGTATTAATTCAGTTACGGTCTTGGGACTCTTTCCTATTTTCTTATCTTGTATATATATCGTTGCGTTAGAAGGATCGCTTGTTATCATTAAAGAGCCTCTTCTTCTTTGAAGCACTGCTGTAAAGGCATATTCCTTGCCAGCCTTTACTTTTATCATTTTCACCCAGGAAACATATCCGTCCATCCGTACTTCAAGCTCATGCTTACCCGTTTTAATGCCGGTCACGGTTTTAGGAGACTTACCAACATCTTCTCCATCTAATAATATTATTGCTTCTGTCGGTTCGCTCTCTAAACTGACGGTGCCTGTAATAGACTGAAGCATCGCATTTAAGGTGATTTCTTCCCCTTTTTTAATATTTATTTTTTTTGTCCATTCAGCATATCCTTCCATCTTAACTTCAATCACATGTATGCCCGTAGAGACAGATGTTATAGTGTCTGGAGTTGTGCCTACTTCCTTACCGTCTAAATAAATTACTGCTCCTGAAAGATTACTTTTGATACTGATAGAACCGATTGTCTCCTTGAGTACTGCAGCTATAACATTTTCTTTATCACCTCTAACGTCCACACTCTCACTCCAGGTGTCAAATCCTTTCGTCCTGACTTCAAGAATATGCTCGCCGGGTTTAATATCCGTTAGTATTTCAGGAGTAGTTCCCACTTTCTTACCATCCATGAGAACTATAGCATTTGACGGTTCACTATTAATATTTACTCTGCCTACCTTCATATGAAGTTCCGCTGTTAGCTCAGCTTTCATGGCAGGTTCAATATCAATACTCTTACTCCAGGATTCATATCCATCCATTCTGACTTCCACAAGGTGCTTTTCGGGGCTCAGATCAGATATGATTTTGGGAGTAGTGCCGACATCTTTACTGTCTAGGAGTATCGTTGCTTCTGATGGATTACTCTTGATAGTTACTGAGCCTGCTTTTATCTGAAGCTTAGCAGTTACTGCAATTTCCTTCCCTGGATTAATGTTAACGCTATCACACCACGTTTCAAACCCTTCCATCTTTACTTCTACAAGATGCATACCGAGCTTAATATCAGTTAGCATTTCAGGAGTAGATCCCGCTCTTTTTCCGTCAATGAGGACCATTGCATTTGACGGTTCACTCTTAATACTTACTGAACCTGTTTTTGTCTCAAGTTCAGCCGTTATTGCGGTTTCCTTTCCCGGATTGATATTCACGCTATCAGACCACATTTCATATCCGTCCATACTGACTTCTACAATATATTTACCAGCACCTAGATTAGCAATAATTGCCGGAGTGTTACCTGCTTCCTTACCGCCTATTCGTATAATTGCATTTGATGGGTTACTGCATATATTGAGGGAACCGGTTATTTCCAAAAGTATAGCTGTTAATGTATTTTTCTTGTCACCTTTGACTTCAACATTCTCACTCCATATTTCATATCCTTCCATTTTAACTTCCACAAGGTGCATACCGGGGATTAGATCGGTAATTGTCTCAGGAGTATTTCCAATATTTTTACTGTCTATGTGGATCACTGCATCTGACGGATTGCTAGTCACATTGATTGATCCTGCTTTGATTTTAAGATCTGCAGTTATTGTAATTTCCTTCCCAGGTTTAATGTCAATACTCTCGTTCCATGTCTCATATCCGTCCATTCTTACTTCCACCAGGTAGGCACCAGGATCCGGATCAGTTATGTTTACCGGTGTCGTGCCGATTTCTTTACCGTTAATAAGAATCGTTGCGTCTGATGGAACGCTGTTGATAGTAACTGGTCCGGGTTTTAATTGAAGAACTGCAGTTAAAGTAGCTTCCTTGCCCGTCTCAATTTTCACACTCTCACTCCATGTTTCAAATCCTGACATCTTTACTTCCACATTATGTATGCCTGGAGTTGGATCAGCTATGATTAGGGGAGTAGTGCCAACTTCTTCGCCGTCTATAAGTACTACTGCAATTGAGGGCTCGCTCTTAATACAGATAGAACCAGCTTTCAGTTGAAGTGCTGCAGTCAATGTGGTTTCCTTATTATGCTCAATATTCACACTTTCACTCCAGTTTTCATACCCTTCCATTTTGACTTCTATATGATGCTTTCCCTGGTCTGGATCAGTAATTATTAAAGGAGTATTTCCAGCATCTTTACCGTCTATGAAGATTGCTGCGTCTGATGGTTCGCTTGTTATACTGAATGATCCTGGTATTATTTGAAGTACTGCTGTCAAAGCGGTAACCTTTTCCTGCACAATATCCAAACTTTCTTTCCAGTTCCTATATCCATCCATTTTGATTTGTACAAGGTGCTTGCCGGGTATCAGATCAGCTATATTAGCAGGAGTATTACCAACTTCATTACCGTCAATAATGATCACTGCATTTGAAGGTTCACTTTTTATATTGAGAGAACAGGTCAATTGTTGGAGTACTGCGGTTACCTGATTTTCCTTATCCGGACTAATCTCTACGTTATCACTCCAGTTCTCATACCCCTCCATGCTGATTTTCACAAGGTGCTTACCGGGCAGAATATCAGTTATGTTAGACGGAGTATTGCCGACTTCATTACCGTCAACAATGATCGTTGCGTTCGAAGGTTTACTTTTTATATTGAGAGAACCGGTCAATTGTTGGAGTACAGCGGTTATCTGGTTTTCCTTATCCGGACTAACCTCTACACTTTCACTCCAGTTTTCATACCCCTCCATGCTGATTTCCACAAGGTGCTTACCGGGTACAATATCAGCTATGTTCGCCGGAGTATTGCCGACTTCATTACCGTCAACAATGATCGTTGCGTTCGAAGGTTTACTTTTTATATTGAGAGAACCGGTCAATTGTTGGAGTACTGCGGTTATCTGATTTTCCTTATCCGGACTAACCTCTACACTTTCACTCCAGTTTTCATACCCTTCCATACTGATCTCTACAAGGTGTTTGCCAGGTTCAATATCAGTTATGTTAGACAGAGTATTACCAACTTCATTACCGTCAATATTGATCACTGCATTTGAAGGTTCACTTTTTATATTGAGAGAACCGGTCAATTGTTGGAGTACTGCGGTTATCTGATTTTCCTTAACCGGACTAATCTCAACACTTTCACTCCAGTCTTCATACCCTTCCATACTGATTTTCACAAGGTGCTTGCCGGGTACAAGATCAGGTATATTAGCAGGAGTATTACCGACTTCATTACCGTCAACAATGATCGTTGCGTTCGAAGGTTTACTTTTTATATTGAGAGAACCGGTCAATTGTTGGAGTACTGCGGTTATCTGATTTTCCTTAACCGGACTAATCTCAACACTTTCACTCCAGTCTTCATACCCTTCCATACTGATTTTCACAAGGTGCTTGCCGGGTACAAGATCAGGTATATTAGCAGGAGTATTACCGACTTCATTACCGTCAACAATGATCGTTGCGTTCGAAGGTTTACTTTTTATATTGAGAGAACCGGTCGATTGTTGGAGTACTGCGGTTATCTGATTTTCCTTATCCGGACTAACCTCTACACTTTCAGTCCAGTTTTCATACCCTTCCATACTGATTTCCACAAGGTGCTTGCCGGGTTCGAGATCAGGTATATTAGCCGGAGTATTGCCGACTTCATTACCGTCAACAATGATCGTTGCGTTCGAAGGTTTACTTTTTATATTGAGAGAACCGGTCAATTGTTGGAGTATAGCGGTTATCTGATTTTTCTTATCCGGACTTAGCTCTAGACTTTCACTCCAGTTTTCATACCCTTCCATACTGATTTTTACAAGGTGTTTGCCAGGTACAAGATCAGTTATGTTAGCCGGAGTATTGCCGACTTCATTACCGTCAACAATGATCGCTGCGTTCGAAGGTTCACTTTTTATATTGAGAGAACCGGTTAATATTTGTAGTACCGCATCTAATTGATTTTGCTTATCAGCATTAACTTCCACATTTTCACAGCAGCTTTTATACCCATCCATCTTGACTTCAATTTTGTAGGTACCGGGAAGCAGTTTAGTAATTGTTTTCGGAGCAGGACCTGCTTCTTCGTCGTTAATGAAGATTATTGCACCTGATGGTTTGCTCTTAATATTGAGATATCCTGTTTTTAATTGTAGAATTGCAGTTAAGGAGTTCTCTGTTCCTGGCTCTATATCAACTTCTCTTTTCCAGAGATCGTAACCCTTCATCCTTACTTCTACAGTATGTGTTCCTTTTGCACTGGACATTACAATTTCGGGAGTGGTGCCAATTTCCTTACCATCAAAAAAGATCGTTGCATTCGCCGGATCACTCTCTACCATTAGAGATCCTGTGCTTCTTTGGAGCACTGCAGTTATGACATTCTCTTTGCCTGCTTCAATATTTACGGTCTCACTCCATATGTCGTATTTGTCCATCTGGACTTTTATCTCGTGAGTACCAGGGATTATAGACATTATACTTTCTGGCGTTGTGCCGACATGTTTTTCATCTATAAATATCTTTGCATTCTTCGGCACACTCTTAATACTGACAGAACCGGTCTTGACTTGTAGCATTGCGGTAAAGACCTTCTCCTTGCCGGGTGCAATATTTACACTTTTTTCCCAAACGCTGTACCCATCCTTCCTCACTTCTATCAAATGCGTGCCATGCGGGACAGATCTCAGGTTTGCAGGAGTAGTACCAATTTCAATGCCGTCTAAAAATATTTTAGACTTTGTTGGCTCACTGCCTAAAATGATAGATCCATATTCCGTCGTAAGTTCTGCGGTTATAGATGTCTCCTTTTCTGCTTCAATATTTATTTCATTGCCCCATATTTCATACCCATCAAGCTTGACTTCAATAAAATATTTCCCCGATTGTACATTATTTATAGTTTCTGGAGTTGTGCCTACTTTGTTACCATCAATGAAAATCATTGCATTTGTCGGTTCACTTTGTATAGCAATAGAGCCATCTTTTCCTTGAAGTATGGCAGTTAAGGATGTCTCCTTATTTGCCTTAACATCTACGCTTTCATTCCAGGAGTCATATCCGTCCATTTTGATTTTCACTTTATATTGACCGGGTAGAATCTGAGTGATGATAGCGGGGGTAACACCTATATTATCACCATCCAGATATATCACCGCTGAAGGCGGTTTACTCTTAACCACAATTGATCCTGTGTTTAGTTGTCTTGGTGGTGGAGGCTCTTTTGTTTCTTTTTCTGCCGGTGTTGGTGAGGTCTCATCCGTTTTCGTTCTAAACTCACATGTAGGGCATTTTGGATAATGGGCTTTTTGTCTTCCTCTGCATATGAATATGCTGATTTCGTAGTTTTCTCCAGGGCAATGACGGTATGACTTTGGGGTATTACTTTCCATAATATAGCTTGAGATAATGTGTCAAGAAGACACTATTTGTTATAAATTGTCAGGATATCTGTCATAATACATAGATCTACTTATAACCAGGCTCAAATCTGCCGATAATAGCATATGTGTCGCTGCAATCATTATTATATTATTATAATAACCATTTGTAAAATAAAGCTTTACGAAATACTAGAAAATTATTTTTAACAGAAGTAAGTAATGATGAAAAGCATTTTATCACATACAAATTAGTAGTGCAAGTATCACATTGTATAGTTTTTCATACATATCAGTCATTACATTAATGCTTTCAGCACTTTTTCATTGGGAAATGTCAGCTTAGATGATGTATTACTACATCTTTGCTTTGTTTAAGAAAATGATTTCGGTTAAAGTTAATAATTTGTGCCTGCCTGTATCTAATCGAGCAAGAAGTCTGCGGTCACTATAATTTAGAAAATAAAAGCGTTCAATATAGATTTTAATAATAAAGCGAATGACTTTCGTAACAAAAAAAATGATATTTTTATTTCGCAATGATCCTTCATCGCTATAGTCTTGTTGATTTTAAAAACAGATTTGTAGTCAATAGGTATTTTGGTAGTATTAAGTATTTCTGAAAATGATTAAGAGTAAACACGAGAAACTCGCAAGAAAACTGGAGACTATTCCTACCGGCACCGGGGTGTATATGATGAAGGATACCAGGAACGAGGTTATTTATGTCGGCAAAGCAAAGAACCTTAGAAGTCGTGTCAGGAGTTACTTTCAGAGTTCCGGTGATGAACGGTTATTTATAAAATTTCTTGTAAAGAGAATTGCTGATATTAACTTTGTTTTGACGGACACAGAGAAAGAGGCTTTGATCCTTGAAAATAATCTGATTAAACAATTTAAACCTCGATTTAACATCAATCTCCGTGATGATAAGACTTTTGTATCAATCAAGCTGGATATGAATCAAAAATTTCCCTATCCGGTTATTGTCAGACAGATAGAACCTTCAGCCGACAAAGGTAAGGGGCCAAAAAAGAGTAGTAATATTCTTTATTTCGGACCTTATTCTTCATCAAGGGCGGTACGTGAAACACTGAGGTATGTAAACAGTTTATTTCCAATCAGAAAATGTTCTCAAAGTGTCTTCAAAAGCAGAGTGCGGCCTTGTCTCTACTATCAGATAGGGCAATGTATGGCACCATGTTATGACCAGGTTGATGAAGCAACTTATAGGGAGTTAATAAATGAAATTATCCTGGTCCTTAAAGGTAAGAACGCTGAGTTGTTGAAGGTCATAAAAAAGAAAATGTGCGACGCATCTGTTGCACTGAAATACGAAAAGGCTGCAAAGTTCAGAGATCGGATATTTGCCATAGAAAAAACCGTGGAGAAACAGAAGATCAGCACTCTGGAATTTGTGGATAGGGACGTGTTTGGATATTATGGAGATGGGAATAGTATACAGATACAGGCAATGTTTATACGAAACGGTAATCTGGAGGATATTGCATCATATAGATTCTCTACAATCAAAAATACATTAAGTAATGTCTTTTGCTCATTTCTTAATCAATTTTATGTCCAGACACGATTTATTCCCGATGAAGTTGTGATGCCCGTAGAGAGTGAAGACAGGGAAATCCTGGAAGATCTGTTAAGTGATAAGAAAGGACATAAAATAAAGGTAATATGCCCAAAAAGGGGAGAGAAGTTTAAACTGTTGGAGATGGCAACAAAAAATGCCGAAAACGCGTTCAAAATTCGCCAGAAAGTGGGTGATGATATTGACTCCAACATGGCTTCTTTAAAGAAACATCTAGGACTGACAAACATTCCTCAGAAGATGGAATGTTTTGATATATCCAATCTTGGGGGTAAGCAGGCTGTCGGGTCAATGGTCACTTTTGAAAATGGCGTACCGGTAAAGAGTAAATACAAAAGATACAAGATCAAGACGGTGTCGCAATCCGATGATTACGCTATGATGTACGAGGTATTAACCAGAAGATATACCAGGGCTTTTAAGGAAGATGATTTTCCTGACCTTACGGTTATTGATGGTGGAAAGGGGCAACTGGGTATAGCCAGAAGGGTATTTGATGAGCTTGGTATTGAAAGGGTAGACTTAATAGCACTTGCAAAAGCAAAGAGAAAAGTGACAGAACGTGCCGATTCAAAACAGAAGCTTGATGAGCGTATTTTTATAGGTGATAATTCTGATCCGATTGTGCTAAATCAAGACTCTTCGGAATTAAGGCTTCTGGTAAATATTCGTGATGAGGCCCATCGCTTTGCTTTAGCGTACCACAGGAAACTGAGGAAGGAACAATACTACAAATCACCTCTTGATAAAATTACGGGTATCGGACAGGTCAAGAAGAAGAATCTGTTAAAACACTTTGGGGATATGCAGAAGATACGCAATGCTTCATTAGATGGACTTGGGGAGGTAAAAAGCATAACTACAAAAGATGCAAAGTATATATATAACTATTTTCATTAAAATATTTCGCTCTTTGGGAATTGGTTAATAAGTTAGTCCCTTATGTAGTCCCTGTTTTCAGTTCAGGTTCTATGCCTGCATCAATAACTGCTGCCCCGATGGAGTCACCCCATACGTTTATAGTAGTTCTACACCTGTCTAAAAACCAATCAATCATTAATATCATAGAAATTCCTTCTATAGGTAAACCTACAGCTTCTAATACAATCACCATTGTTACAAGACCCGCTTCCGGGATACCAGCTGCTCCGATAGCGGCTAAGGTGGCCGTTAAGAATATTACAAACAGATGTCCCATTCCTAAATCAATACCGTATAATTGAGCGATAAAGATTGCCGCAACCGCTTCATATAAGGCGGTCCCATCCATGTTGATTGTAGCGCCCAACGGCAATACAAACCCGGCAGCTTTAGGGGAGATTTTATTATTGTCTTCTGCACATTTTATGGTAACCGGCAGGGTCGCGGAGCTTGATGCCGTACTTAAAGCGGTTAACAGAGCGGTGCTCATTCCTCTGGCATAAGATATGATATTTCGCTTTCCAAAGAATTTCAAGATTAGAGGAAGAACAACAACTGCATGAATTAACAAACCGGCTATAACCGTAATGGCATAGTACCCTATTTTTTTGAATTCGAGCCCGAACTTTTCAATTCCACCCGCAGCACCGAGTTTTCCGGCTATTAAGCATGCGATCCCTATAGGTGCGATGAGCATTAAAAGTTGTACGAATTTAAGAATTGTTTCATTCGCTCCAATAAAAAAATCTATGACCGGTTTTCCTTGTTCACCAAGTGTTGTCAGAATGGCACCAAATATCATTGCAAAAACAATTATTGGTAAGATTTTCGTCTCGGCCATTGCTTTGACTATATTATTTGGGGCCAGACCTAATAATACATCCTTCAACGTCTCACCAATAGTTTGTCCCTGTTTATCAATAACTTTGTCCGATAACGACAAATCAAAAACAACACCTTTGCCATTTGCCATTGGACTTGTTCCTACAGCCTTGTGTGTTGATTCATCCTCTTTGACCCAACTACTTACAACAAAAGTTTTCTCATCTCTATAACCACTGATATTTCCTCTTATATCTTTCTGTTCTTTAAGGATGATCATATACCTTTCATCAAACTTGTTTTTAATTTGAGCGCGTTCGAAAGTAATCTGATTGCCATCTATAGTGTAAGATAGCTCTGGAAAAGAGAAACCCCCACGCAATTTCAGTTGCTCTTCCTTAGTATCTGCTTTTCCAGGACCAATAATAACCACTAAAATAATCCCTATCATCACAGAGATACCTGTTGTTGCCATATAGTAAAGGATAGTTTTTCTTCCTATTCCACCCAATTTTCTGACATCACCCAGACCGGTAACACCTGCGATCATAGAAGTAATGACTAAAGGAATGACAAGCATTTTTAAGTATCCAATAAAGAAATCACCTATGAATGCTACTTTCTTGCCTGTTTCGGGCAAAAACCCTCCAATAACGATACCGAGAATTATTCCTGCAACCATTAGGAACAGTAGTATTTTTCCAAGTTTTCCGTTGGACATGAAATTCTCCTTATTTTGTGTCTAACAGGCAAGACTGATAAATAGTTCTTTAACGGACAACACTCTTCAGTTTATCCGGCCAATATATATCAGATAATTGTCTATAGCAAGGTTTTTTGAGGATATTATCTGCTCATTATTTTCTAATTATTTTTGTAGATAAGTTTTAATAGCAGAATGGAATATAAAAATATTTAGCTGGATGCATCTAAGATTTTTTTTCAGAAAATATTTCAAATTTACTGTTTAACAGGAACGGCAAGGACAGGGCAGTTGGAATTACGGAGAATCTTTTCCGTTGTGCTACCACGGAAATTATCCATTAAGCCAACGTGGCCTTGTGTAGTCATGACGATCAGGTCTGTTGAGTGTTCTTTTTCCATAGAAAGAATCTGGTCAACGATATTACCCTTGGTGATAACCGTTTTCCATGTCAAATTCTTTTTTGTATATGTTTTAGCTTTCGGAAGATTACTCTCGTCTCCAACATGTAAAAGAGTAAATGTTGGTTCTTCAGGTTCTAGTATATTCATAAGAGTTGAAGCCGTATCGACTGCTAGCTGTGGATCAGGATTGTGGGCAATGGGTATGAGAATATTTCTTAAATTGATGTTGCCATCCTTGAGTGAAACAAAACCTTCTGTTCCGTGAGGAACAAACAACGTCATGATTTCTGACTGGCGTGATACAGGTTCTGCAACAGCCTTATGCAGTATATGAGAAATTCCGTCTCGCTGATGTGTTGCTAACACAATAAGGTCGGAATGGTTCTTTTCCAGTTGGTGTAAAACTGATCGGACGGTATCAGAACTGGAAACAATTTTCTTTTTTATAGAAATCCCGAGGTCTGCTACCTGACTACTGGTACTTCCTGCGGGCAACACTTTCCATTGTTCAAGAGTTCGTCGAACGCTCGGAAAGTGGTCTACATTGCTGCTATGAGAATCTTGTGTTACATGAAAAAGTTCCAAATTGGCATTTGCAGCAATAGTTAACTTGAGAGCATGGGCAAAAGCAATCTCACTCGCCTTCGAAAAATCTGAAGGATGAAAAACAGTATTGAGAGATTCGTTATCGAAATTAGAGTTATTATTTAAATCATTCATGGTTTTTAATTAGCAGCATAACTGCTATTGTAAATCGATTAATTTAGGTAGTCGTAAATATTCTTCAAGCTTGCTTGATGGTTAGGACAAACCAGAGAGCAGAAATAAATTGAAAAGTTTAACAGCTTATCACATTCTAGGTATGATTGTAAACACTATATAGTATTTGTGTCCGCCTGTACAGAACTGCAAGTTAGGACAAGTAGCGGCATCTTTAGGGTTGCGTGACTAAGGAAAAATCGACATACACCCGCTGGATCATGATAAACGCACGCCCAGGCAGACAGCTACCATAATAACAAAAATATAATTGCCTAATTTATGATTGGGTCTCATAAAGCATCCTGCTTTTTTTACTCCTTGTCTGTTGAAAAGTATTTAAGGCAAAAAAAAAGAGGTGCTTGCATTGGATTCCTCTTGAAAGAGATGACGTCGTCAGACTAGAAATTCATAATATGAATTTTCCATTAGCGTGAGAAACCATTTTCGCCCTTTGCTCGGCATAGATTATACAAACTGAAGGTTGCGGCCACACAAACCCTCTGCAATGAGGAGATAACAGGAGTATGAATTGATAACAATAAAACGTATAACAAGGCGTCCTTCGGTTTAATACAATTTTGTTTGCTTTATTAGATTGGGAGCGTTAAATTTACACTTTTGGATTTAAATGTTGATACACTACCCGTCAATTCTCTTTGATTTAGGGATTGGGGGCTATAGGATTGAATACTAACGATTGGAACGGTAAATACCAAATGACTACTGATGGTAAAAAAATGGACAAACTAAAGCTACTCATTATTGATGATGATGTCGATCTTTGTAAAAGTTTGAATGATACACTTGAATTGGAAGACTATCTGGTAGAGACTTCTCATACTGCAAAGGATGGCATTAAAAAGATCGAACAGGACTTTTATAATATTGTACTGCAAGACATGAAACTACCGGATTCTGATGGTATTGAAGCTTTACAGAAGATCAAGGAAATTTCACCGGATATAGAGGTGATCATGTTCACGGCCTTTGCGGCTACAGAAAATGTGATAGAAGCAATGGATAGAGGCGCTTTTTCATATCTACCAAAACCATTCGAAATGACAGACCTGATAACTACTCTTAAAAAGGCATGTGAAAGACAATTCTTATTATTTGAAAACCGCAATCTATTTAATCAAATGTCGGAAGGAAAGAAAGATTGGGAAAACACATTCGATTCTATTTCTGATTTGATTACCATAATCGATGCTGACGCAAATATTGTCAGGTGCAACAAGGCACTTGCCGACAAAATGTGTTTTAAAACAGGGGACGTTATAGGGGAAAAATGTTACGCGATTTTTCAAAACAGTGATAGCTGTTTGCCAGATTGCCCCGCATTAAAATTGTCAAATTCTGTGCAAAAAGAAATCAACGATAAGGATAGAATTCTCTTAATGTCCTGTTCGCCTAAATTTGATAAGTCAGGAATCATCACTGGTGTTGTAAATATTGCAAGAGATATCACAGAGCAGAAGTATGCAGAGGAAAAGATACATAAGTTGTCTTGCGCTGTAGAGCAGAGTCCGGTTACGACAGTCATTACGGATACTGATGGAAATATTCAATATGTCAATCCTAAATTTTCTCAATTAACAGGATACACTGAGGAAGAAGCTCTCGACCAGAATCCCCGCATTCTTAAATCTGGCAAGACTTCACCTGGAGAATATAAAAAGATGTGGGATCAGATTTTTTCCGGTAAAGAATGGCATGGAGAATTTTGTAATAAGAAAAAAAACGGTGAGATCTACTGGGAAAATGCAATTATATCTTCTATCAAAAACAGTGCTGGGGATATTACTAACTTTATTGCCATTAAGGAAGATATTACCAAAGGGAAAAAAATAGAAGAGGAGCTATTAAGCAGTGAAGAGAGGTTCAGGGCTCTTACGACCAATATACCAGGAGCCGTTTATCGATGTGCAAATGATGACAGTTGGACTATGGAATATATGAGTGATGAGATTGAGGAAATTACCGGTTTTCCATCGTCAGATTTTATAAATAACGATATCAGAAGTTATGCCAGCATTATTTATCAGAAAGACAACAATTATGTTAGGGACACAATTGCTGAAGGTATCAATGATAAAAAACCTTATACATTAGAATATCGTATTATTGACAAAAACAGACAAATTCATTGGGTCCTTGAAAAAGGACAGGGCATTTTTAGTGATACTGGTGAGTTGAAATGGCTGGATGGGGTTCTCTTTGATATTACCAAAAAAAGGCTGGCGGCTGAAGAGTTGAAAGACAGTGACGAAAGATTCCGGGCTATTAGCGCTACAGCAAATGATGCGATTATCATGTTAGATAATATTAGTTGTATTTCATTCTGGAATATAGCCTCAGAAAGAATATTTGGTTTTACAAAAGGAGAAGTGATTGGAAAAAAAATATCTGAAATAATTATTCCTACCAACTTACGGGCAGACCATATAAAAGGATTTAAAAGCTTCAGCGATACAGGGCAAGGTGCTGTTATTGGAAAAACAGTAGAATTAACTGCTATTAATAAAAGCGGTATAGAATTTCCTATAGAACTCTCTCTCTCAGCGGTAAAGATAGATGGTAAATGGAACGCTATTGGAATTATAAGGGATATTTCAGAGCGCAAACAGGCTGAGGAACAAATACAAGAAGGTGTTGAAAATCTAAAATTAACCTTGGACGGTGTCATCACTGCCCTGGCATTGACAGTCGAGCAGAGGGACCCTTATACTGCCGGTCACCAGCAACGGGTAAGCCAGCTTGGCTGTGCAATAGCAGAAGAGATGGGAATGACAATGATCCAGGTTGAAGGAGTTCGCACGGCTGGAGTTGTCCATGATTTAGGTAAGATGCATATTCCTATTGAGATTCTAAGTAGACCGGGTAAGCTGACTAAGGAAGAATATAATATTGTGAGATCACATGCTCAGGTTGGCTATGACATACTGAAGGAGATAGAATTCCCCTGGCCTATTGCTAATATTGTACATCAGCATCACGAAAAGATGGATGGTTCCGGATATCCTCTGGGTTTGTCTCACAGTGCCATCATTATGGAAGCAAGGATATTATGTGTGGCAGATGTTGTCGAGGCGATGGCCTCACACCGACCTTACCGGCCGGCTCTCGGTATGGACAAGGCATTGGATGAAATCACTCGGGGTAAAGGTTCTCGTTTTGACTCAGATGTTGTGGATTCCTGTCTTACCGTCATTAAAGAGAAAAGTTTCGAGTTTAAACATTAATTAGAGAATTAATGAATTTGTTAATTCAGGGATTTAAGAATTTAGGAATTGAATGTACTCCAAGGAAGTAAATTATATATTTGTTTGAAGCGTTTATGGTATAGCACTCGGTTGTCCTTACTGCAGTGTTGACCTATTTGGTAGTGAGGGTTATGTAATGGAATAGCAAATAAAAATTTAAGCTGAGGAGACAATACTGTGGCATATTAGAAAAGTCTGACTTTTCTACTCTAAAAAACCTTCAATGGTTGTGATTATCATTTCTTTCTCTTGTTCATCCAGCCCTTTAAACTCTATTGCGATAGCAAAAACAGGAGAGGAAGTAGACTTTTCAATGCGAACTATTTCTCCTGCACAGTCTACTGTCTGAGAGGAATGGACAATGTCTATTTTTACTTCAAAATGTGAACCAAGTCCTAAATCTTTCTCAGAAAGAAAGAAGATACCACCCGCGCTTATATTCACTAAAGTAACAGGATCATAATTATCAGATTTTATCTCTTGAACTTTATCCGATTTAATCTGTAATCTTGCGATAAAACGATCTTCTATTGAACCCTCATCGTACCTTTTATATTTTCTTCTTTCCAGATTATTGTCCATAGCAGGGCCTTTGAATATGTTACAGAGAAGTGCGCTTATCGTATCACCTTTATAATGGTGTGTCAAGGCAGGGATTAATTGTCAAATTCTCAGCAGACAAAAAGATTATATAAAGGCAGTAGTGTCCGGCTAGGTTTTTGCGAGTAACACGTAGGGCAATCCTTTAGGTTTGCTTTCGTACATAAATGGCAAGGCTAAAGCCTCGCCCTACGTCTCTGCTGACCGTTCGAGTATAAAAAAGCCGTACTTGCAAAACCTAACCGGATGATGCTGATATAAAGACAAAGAAGGATAATAAGATAAGGTCGAAAGGGGTAGGTGATTTAAAAAATTATTCGATAAATTAAGGATTAAACACTGTCCTGCTGCTGCCGATGTTACCTTCATAATCTAACGCATTGATAACGATGGTATGTTCATCGTAAGAGATATAGGGGATCTTAAGAAGAAATGTCTCTTCCGTTGAATCAAAAATCTTGTCTTCAGGAAAAGCGGTCTTCCAATCTCCTGAATCAATAGAATATTGAATGTCTGTTATATTACACATTTCATCCTTTGCGGTGCCAGTGACAATTATGGTATAACCGGGTCTGCCGTGACGATCTATAGCGTCTGACTCAATAACTGTTTTAAGATTTAAAACTACCGGTCTCGTATTATCTATAAGAAAGGCATCACTCTCTACTTCTTCTTTTAGCGCAAATTCCTGTGGGTTATCAAGTTCATCACAAGCTATGACTTTTGCCTGGTAGGATCCGTCAGGTATTCTATTTGTGTTCCAATAGAATTCATTTACTTCTTTAATATTTCTTTCCAGCTCTTTCCATTTACTTTCATCCACACTTTTATATTCAAGATGAAACTCTAATCTGTCATTATTAGGATCTTCTGCTTCCCAGGATATCAGTTTCCTGGTGCCGAGTGGGGCGGATTGATAATTTTTCCGGCTGCTATCCAGATATACATCATCCGCTGAGAAAGGAGCCGTTTCCTGTATGTTTGAGGCATTGTTATTATCTGATGCATCGCTGGGGAAATGTCTTGGTGTAGTAACCTCGATGTTTCTTATTAACGGCGGTTGATTTTGTGGTAAGTAAGCGATACTGACGTTGTCAAGGGAAGGTGTTCTTTCTGAATTATCAGTCGTAAGAGTGGCACGATACTGTATAAAACGAGCTGCAGGACTTTTTATTTTTTCACCATTTGATTGGTATCCCTGTGTCCATTCACTCCACGTAATATCAGGTTTGCGACTGTTGCCAGACCTTGTGGACAACATGATATTTGTTTGTGATGGTGTTTTTCCTTCCCATGATATACATCCCCACGAAGAAACATATGTTGTGTCGTGAACTATAGATTCATAGGTGCCTTCACGTGAATATGCACTTGCTAATTGATAAACGTTTGCATTGTTACCGGTCGCCATGTATTTGATTCCGTCTTTATACGAGAGGATGTCTAAAATCTGAGATTCGCTGAAATCATAAAGCAAGCTGGCTTCTCCATTCCTATCAATCTTAAACAGCTTTGCTTTATTTCCCGTACCTACAAGAATGTCGTTGTTGTTGTCAATGGTCATACAAAGTATAAAGCTGTCTACTACAAATATCTTTCTCACCCTTCCATCTTTATCTATCCTGTATACGGTGTTCACATCCGGAATTAAGAGGCTTTCATTCATTCCGTTTTCAGCATAAGCATTTTTCATGGGAGGTGTGGCAGGTATCTCTATATCACTGTCAGACAAAAAATAATCCAACCAGACATTGCCCGGTTCACCAGGGAATTGTTCAATAAGAAGCGGCAACATGACTTCTGGGGATACAGGAAGTGCAGGAGCCTGTAGCATCGGAGGTGTACCGGATGACGTTCCCGCATATAGAACACCATTCTTATCTATGGCCAGGCAATGAATTTCATCTTCATCCGCATCGTAAAGGACAGAGGCATTGCCATCAGGTGTTATTTTATAGATAAGACCTGATGGTTCACATGCGGCATAAATATTATTATCATTATCAATAACAAGATCGAGTATATTTGAAAACGGAGAATCAAAAAAGACCGATGGAATGCCTTTATCTGAAATCTTATAGATAACACCGTTGTTACCTGTTGCCGCATATAAGTTACTACTTTTATCTGAAATCATGTCCCATATATATGGATCAGGAAGTTCACAGAACACCTCTCCTTTGCCTTTTGATGTAATCTTATAAATTCTGCCGTGAGGTAATGTGCCGGCGAAAATATTACCTGCGGAATCTATAGCAAGGGTTTGGACGTGCAACTCAGGAGTTTTAAAATATTCTATAACCTCCCCATCATGGCCGAACTTAAATATTGAACCCGGATTGCCGGTACCGGCAAATAATGAATCAGTACCATCTGCCACCAGGCACCAGATATAAGCAGCCGGTATTTCATTCGTTTTGCGTTTACCAGGTGATAATGTGAACTTTCCCTTACCGCTTACCGATATATTTTGTGACTTCCCTTTTGGAATATATACCGGATCAGTGTTTCTCCACATTTTGGTCGTAACCGCATAGGCGAATTGTGTATTTAGTGTTAAGACCATAAAGGCTGTAACGATGATGGCCAATCTATAATTTTCTAAGAATTTTGTCATTTGTCAGTAGTAGGGTGGGCACAGCCCACTAAAAAATATTTGATCACAAATAGGAAAGCGGGTGATACACTCGTGGAATTCACTCACTCTGTCGTAAAAATAATGTCTAATATGAACTTAATTCAACTCTTATTATCTACAAATAAATTAATAGTTTGTTTGCCATTGATAAGCCATTCTGTCGGAATTCGTTTAATTATTTCACTTCGCAATGGATTGATACCACTTTGATTTGAAAGTGACATTATGCTTAAGAAGGAATTGGGAGGAGACGGAAAGTCTTCACCCATATAGGTCAGACCTATTTTATCTAATAGGATTTTGACGATTATGTTAGTGTTGTGTTCACCATCTTCCAGGTGATGTACTAACTGTTCAAAGCTGGATGGTGAAAAATGTCCCGGAGCGCTTGCCATTTCAAGCATTTTGCTATTCATCGCATCACATACAATTATCTGTATACTGCTTCCGGGAGTAACATCTTCAGGGACTTTTATTTTAACCGGTATCGATGCATAGTCCCGGGTATATGGTTTTAATCTGATATTAATGAGTACTTCTTCTCCCGGAGAAACCCATTTATTGCTAACCCTGATATTATCAATAAAGGCAATATTGTTCTGTTCTGAAATGCTGGCAACTAATTTAATAGATTCTATTTTAGCTGTTTTGAATTCGTTATTGAGTAGCATGGTAATTGGTTCAATAACGTTGTAAATGGGAAACCAGGAAGGCCCTGAATCAAAATATTCATTTTCTATCCTGATGGGCTCTTCTCTATCGGCAATGCCAATTTCAAGTCTCAATGCTATAGACTTTTCCCCTACAGTTTTTTCAGTAGCGAGTAGTGCATTCTGAACTGCCATTTGTACAAGAAGAGGCGTCAATATTCTATCGTGAACTACTTCAAAATTATAGGTAACATTGAGAGATCCTTGTATTTCTGCCCGGCAAGATATCATTTCAGTATATTCGCCAATCTTCCCGGCAATAGCAGACCTCCTGTCTTGTGTGATCCTTCCAATGATTTTGCCTGGTGATGCCATTTTAGTTGAAGTGTCTTGACTTGCAAGTATAGTATGCACTTCTGCTGTTGCCATTGGCAGATCTGTATTTCCCATTTGAATTATTGGATGACCAAAAGCAAGAATATCATCTCCGTCTCTGTATGTTACGGTCCCGATTGCAGAAGCGCTCAGATCTCCCCTTATTATTTCAACTGCAACCGCTGAACCGGGCATGAAGTCATGTAGATCTGCCGGCAAACTATTTTCATCGCTGCTACTATGAAGAGAAAACCTGCCAATTTTACCGAATAGAGGGCTTACCCTGGTCAGACTTTTATAATCGAATCCTGAGACAATTAGAGGGGTTTGAATGGGTACAAGATCAAGTATAAATGGTTGGGAATTGATATTTTCAGGCAATTCTTCTTTAAGCAACAATCCATATGATTTTAATTTAGCTACAACATTTGAATCCTGTGTATTCAGTGACGCACTCCATGTATTGTCTTTTCCTGCAGGAATACTCTTTCTATTTCGTGAGTCAATTTCCAGTACGTCCATCATTGCCCTTATGGGTGTTACTCCCGCGATTGCATCTTTTGAATAGCCCCATCCATGCGACACTGCACCTATCAGTTTGTTATCAATATAAACCGGGCTGCCACTCATACCGGCAATAATACCGGTTCTTTCTAAGGGGCCTCCTGTCATCTTTACGAGTATCATGTCGTTTCTTGCTTCCCAATTTTTTAATACTCCCAGTACTTCTACATCGAATGATTCTATCTTTTTTCCTGAAAATACCGTTCTTCCATAACCCTTCATTCCCGGTGTTATTTCATCAGTATCCATTGTTTCCCATGCAAGAACAAAATGGGAAACAAATAGCAGTATTACACAACAGAAGAATAGTATTTTTTTTGTATTTCTCATTTTATTGCTATAAATTAACTAAGATTATTTTAGAACTGAATCTATCAGCTTGTTATTTTCTTGTCAAGGTGAAAAGGATTATCGTCATGCATTAATAATTCCGGCTTAAGCTACGGATTAGTCGGACATAATAAATATTGATATTATAATTTGAAGGTGATATATTTTAAAATAAAAGTAGTTAAAAAATAACAGGTTATTGTAGGGAAAACCATAGGTTTGGTTCCGCAATGTAGACAAAACTTTATGCTGGAAAGTTGATTTTAATGAAGGCGAAAATTCTCAACCTGAAAAGTCCGGATACATACAGAGAAAATATTGATATTGCTGCACAGGCACTTCTCTCCGGCAAGATAGTAGCATTTCCAACTGAAACGGTATACGGTTTGGGAGTATGTGCTGACAACAATGCTGCCATAGATAATTTGTACCGTGTTAAGCAGAGACCTATAGATAAAAAATTATCTATCATGATATCAACGCCTGATGAGGTAAAAAAATACGTAAAACATATACCACTAATTGCTGAAAAACTGATTAGTGCATTCTGGCCCGGTCCTTTAACCATCATCCTTGAACTTGATGATAATAGCACCGTAGGCTTAAGAAATCCGGATAATCGTGTTATAAGAGATCTCATCAATGCGGTGGAAATACCAATTGCTTCTACGAGTGCAAATATTTCAGGAAGAGCTCCCGCAATAGACGCGCAACAGGTAATTACCAACTTTTCAGATAAGATTGATGTTGTTCTGGATGGTGGACCGGCAGAAGCGGGCAACCCTTCTACTATAATAAAAATTTTTGACGATACTTTTGAAATTGTTCGTCATGGTGTAATTGAAGAAGAAAGGCTTAACAGGTGTTTAAATGAAGATTGCTTTAGCATCAGACCATAGAGGATTTGACTTTAAAAATGTAGTTGCCAAACATCTTTCAAATATGGGTCACGAACCCGTTGATTTTGGAACACAGAACGGCAATGACTCTGTAGACTATCCCGACTACGGACTTAAGGCAGCAAAGGCTGTTTCAAGTGGGGAGTGCGACCGTGCTGTCCTGATATGTGGGACAGGACTGGGGATGTCACTTATTGCAAATAAAGTAAATGGAATACGGGCAACGGTATGCCATAATCCATTTACCGTGGAGATGAGTAGAAGGCACAATGATGCTAATGTGTTGTGTTTAGGTGTAGATGTGATAGATCATGACTTGCTGGAGGAAAAGTTGAAACTATTTGTCGAAACAGAGTTTGAAGGCGGCAGGCATGCCAGGCGTGTAGAAAAGATTATGGATGCTGAGACGAGTTAATTGTAGCGTAGCGGAATGCCTTCGAGTCCAAATGTATCGGTCCGATGCGGGCATGTAAGTTCCACATGTTATGAATAAAGATGCCAAGACAATCAAGGAATATATTATCTGTTCGGGTTTTATATAACTCTAAAATTTAGTATTTATGAATGTTTTTGAGATTAAGCAAACCTCCTGGCATAAGCATTAAAAAGGAAGATAAAAATGAATATTTTAGTTGCGATTGATTTATCTGATGCCTCTCAGGAAATATTAGATAATGCAAAGACTCTGTCATTGGCATTATCTGCTAAAGTATGGTTGCTCCATGTTGTAGAACCTGAACCTGAATTTGTGGGGTATAGAGCAGGGCCACAATCCGTGCGTGATCAAGTAGCTCATAAATTCCACGAAGAACGTGATGAACTACAAAAAGAGGTAAATGATTTTAGGAAATCTGGAATTGATATAACAGCTCTCTTCGTTCAAGGTTCAACCGTCGATGTTATCTATCGGGAATCGAAGAAACTTGAGATTGACATAATAATTGTCGGTTCTCACGGGCATGGAGGTGTTTATCATTTAGTATTTGGTAGTGTCAGTGAGGGAGTATTGCATAAATCCTCCTGTCCTGTCATGGTGATACCTACGCACAATAGAACTTGACGAAGAGATTTCGCTACAGTGGTTAGTGTAGCGAAATCACAATATATACGTCACTAAGTTTCACCTCTTTCAGCAGCTAATTTATTCCAATAATCTCTGCATTTTTCGGTTTCATAAAAATAAATATTTCAGGTTTGAGAGGTTCGTTTATAATAATATTGTTCGGGTTTATGGTTTAAACAAGGCTGTTTCCTGAATGAGGAAACAGCCTGTTATATTTTTCATGCTAACAGTGAATAAGTCTGTTGTTAAAGAACAGACTATTGCATTTGTACTACCTCTTTACTGATATTTTCAATTTTGGCCAGTATATCATGTATTTCATCAGACACTGAATCAAAACGCTCAAGCATAAGGTCCGTTACAGAGAGCAATAGCTTAGAATCTACATTAGCCTCATTCTTAAAATATTGACGTGTATACGACCCATCCTTAATTTTTTCAATCTCATTTAAACAATTTAACATACGACCTTTCGTATCGTTTACTGAGAACAGGCTGTCTCTAAGATTAACGATTTTATCATAAACGGTTTCAGGGACTGAATTCAGATGATTCATGAATGTGTCCTTTAAAATCATGCCAACTTGTACATCACCATCGGCAACAACTGTAGCAGATCTTTTATCGTTTCGAATAAAGCTTAACATCCCAAAAACTTCTCCTTCTTCAACGGTACCTACATATACTTTATCGTTATCAATCTCCTTATATACTTTTGCGTTTCCTTTAAGCAAAACGTAAGCGTAATAAGGATCTTTTCCCTGCTCCAGGATAACCTCTTTATCCTTTTTGTTTACGATTCTAGAAAAATATTCTTCCATAGAATTCTCCTTTCAAAATTAATTCTAATTATAAAGCTATAAGATAGATAAATTCAGAAAAACCTGAATCCTCTATATAAAATTCAAGAGCCAGAAAAAATCAATATATACATAAAAAATAAAAATTTATTTAAACATTCTTACAATAAGAATGAAGAGTGTTTATGTAAATAAAAGAAACTAAATATATTATATATTTATCATCTTATCGTCATGACGTAAAAAAACTTTAATAGAAAAACTAAAAAATATCCCTGTAAGTCCGCTGGTGGTCTTTTCATCGTTGGTAGGTTACTCGTTATATCCAGCAAAACTAAATGCCGTCCAGGGGCTGTTATTATTCGTGGGAATCTGACTTCTCGCAGCTGGTGGTTCAGCCCTGAATCAGGTACAGGAGAAAGACGTTGACGCCCGCATGCTTCGTACCCGTAAACGGCCTCTTGTTACCGGGTGTCTGGGTATACGTGCCGGTTTGTCGATTTCCGTTCTGTTGATTATCGCTGGATTGTTTGTGCTCCTATTTCTTGCCAACAATCAGGTCATTCTCCTTGGGATTTTTGCAATGATTTGGTACAACTGTATTTATACCAATCTGAAGCGGATTACCCCATTTGCCGTACTGCCAGTATCACTTTGCGGAGCTATTCCACCTATTATGGGATGGCTTTTGGCAGGCGGTTTCGCACTCAACTATCGGATCCTGTTTCTCGCCTCATCCTGATCTGGATTACTGCCCTATTGGTGAGTGTCGCTATAGGCAACCTGTTTGGCTTACTTAGAGCGGATGCTGTTCGTATCGGTTTAATGATGGCAACTCTGCTATTTGTCGGTGTTCTGCTACGATACGGACGCTGTGAGCCAGGGCCTACTGCCAGTGGTAAAATGTTTATTAAGTTAAATCTCTTTATAACACTCTGGTTCGGATGTATTGTAATTTACCGATATGCCGTCGAAAGCAATCAATTTGTCATCCAAATCCTGTCATTTTTTGGATAGTGTTTTGGGTAGTGTTTTGGGTAGTGGTGGTGGGGATAAAAACTAAGGATAAGAAAAAAATTATTCCAGCAAATTATCTCTTTAATATGATTACCATATGACAATCAATAGCTAATTTATTTCAACAATCTCTGCTTTTTTGGGCTTCTTAAAGAGAAATATTTTAGGTTTGAGAGGTTCGTTTATAATAATATTGTTCAGGTTTAAGGTTAAGGTCGTATCTGTATCCGGCCAATGGATTTGAATTGCCTTAGGAATGGACTGGCCGTTTATTTCTGCATAATCATGGAACGATGCCTGTGCCCGGATTGAACTATCAGGGTTAAACATGGTAAGCTTAGTGACGGTGTTATCAATCCTGTCCACACTTAACCTGCTATAAGGCGCAACTGCGTCACCTTTCCTATCTAATAGGTGAACTAACCAGAAAGACGGCCATGTCTCCATATAAGATATTCTCCCTTCAAAGAGCTTGTCATGCTCTAAAAGTGCGGCTATATCATCAGGGAATATATACGCGCTGGTATCTCTCTTTTTCGACGTATCACATTTCCCTGTATAAACAACTTTCTCTTTCGGCAGGTAAAACCAATAGTTCTCTCCATCCGAAAGCATATCAAATGCTGTCCTTGCCAGCTTGGAGCCTATTACCCTAATCTTTCCGGATTTTTGAAATCTTACTACTCCCTTACACCTGAACTCCCCATTAATTTCAGGAGTTGTTATTAGTATGTCGGCTTTTGCCTTTAGCGTAGTAAAGCTTAATCTTTCTGTACATATTGTTTCTTTAACTTTTTGGAATGAGAGAGTTTGTATCCTGCTGAGATCAATGCCAGGTTTATCTAATAGTTCGTCATCAATGTCAGGCCTGACTCTTTGTGTAGCACAACCGATAGGGAGGATGAGAAGAATAGAGAGGATTGCTTTGGTTATGAATGTTTTGAATTGCATTTGTGAAGGTCGTTCGCCGTAGACCTGTCCGAACTGACTGGCCAGGCGGGGACACAGAGAACGCAAAGAGAGAAAATAATAATAAATAAATTAGAGTATATTTGAAACGTCAAGTTTAAGATAAGAATTCAAAAAAACGGAAGAATAGGTCCGTTAATATCTTCAAAACTTTATATGCTCAATGTCTGCAGTTAGCTTCTATAAAGGATTCTCACCAGACATGTCGTATATCCATTTCAAACCAGATTGTTCGTTTTGCGTAAGGTCTCCATTCTCAAAGAAGAGGGAAATTTCTCTTTCGGCAGACTCTTCCGAATCGGAACCATGTATCAGGTTAAAACGTTTACTCATTGCGTAGTCACCTCTTATTGTTCCGGGATCTGCCTCGTATCCGAATGTAGAACCCATGAGTTTTCGAGTAACTTCTATTGCATTCATTCCTCTTAATACTAACATCACCACAGGCCCGGAAGTCATGAATTTTATAAGATTTTCATAGTATTCCCTGCCTTCATGAACAGAATAATGCTCTTTTGCCAATCCTTCGGAAATAACAGTCATTTTTAATCCAACTATTTCCAATCCTTTTTCTTCAAACCTGTTGATTATTTTGCCAATTAAACGACGCTGTACAGCATCCGGTTTAATTATTACTAATGTCTTTTGCATACAATGTCCTTACCTTTAAGAAAAAGTTTTTGTATTCCTCTGTCTGGAAATCAGGATATGTCCAGGGCAGGTTCTTAAAAATCTCATGTTGGTAAAACAGAGTAACTTCCGCATAAATACCATCCTGAAGATGAATTCTATGGTAATATTTTTTTGTGGAGGCAAGAATGAGATTACAATGAGTCAGATATCCCGGGTCTAAATTGATCGGTCTGATAACGTTAAACCGGTTGTTGTGCTTGAACTTATCTTCTAATTCATTTGTCCAGATCTTAAAAGCGGAAAGCTCTTCGGGGTTTATAAGTTTCTTGAAACATATAAACTGTCTTGAGATATTTGCCCCCATTTCCTTTGTGTAGTAATCCGTGAAATTAAATGGGATGATTTCACTCTTCATATCAACTTCGCCAAAACGCTTTATCAGTATACTTTCTACGTCAGCTAAAAGTTCTTCATCACAGGAAAGAATTCCTACAAAAAATTTCACCGGTTTGGGTAAGCTAATATCAGCCATTATATTGTTTTTTGATTAAACCTTACTCTGCATAGAAAAGGTACAAAGAGCAGAAGCTTTATCTCAAGGAATCCATAAGCTTTCTGATTTCGTCAAGTATATTTTCAGGTGTTGCATAATACACTTCATCTTTAGAGCGTAACTTAATCTCTAGTTCACCGGTTTCTTTGAGTCGTTTACCAACCGTTATTCTGATTGGTATACCAATCAGGTCTGCATCCTTAAATTTAAAGCCTGGTCTCTGGTCCCTGTCATCAAGCAGAGTATCGACTCCTGCTTCACATAATTCGTCATAGATCTTTGTGGCAGTGTTCATGATAATTTCATCTTTAAAGTTTATTGGTACAACCAGTACCTCATAAGGCGCCAATGGCAGTGGCCAGATTATACCGTTCGAATCATGAGATTTTTCAATGGTTGCTGCCAAAATTCTGTTAACGCCAATACCATACGATCCCATTATAATAGGACGTTCTTTGCCATTTTTATCAAGGAACTTTGCCCCCAGTGAGTCACTGTACCTTGTCCCCAGTTTAAAAACATGTCCAAGTTCAATTCCATTTGAGACATCGATTTCACTCTTGCACTTAGGACACCTATCAGTTTCCGTGACAAACCTGATATCAGCAGATCTGTCTATTTTAAAGTCTTTGTCAGGGTTTGCGTTAATAATATGAGTATCAGCCTTATTTCCTCCCACAACACAATTTTTCAGCACGGTGACTGCCTGGTCAGCAATAATCTGTGTCTTCAAACCAATTGGACCTGCAAAACCCACTGGAGCTTTTGTCAGTTCTACAACAGTCTCTTCATTCGCCAGAGCTATCTCATCACTAGATAACACCTTTGAAAGTTTCGCTTCATTTACGTCGTGGTCACCACGTACGAGAATAGCTACACTCTTGCCGTCAAATGTGTAGATTAATGTTTTAACCATTTTGTTTGGTTCTATACCCAGGAATTCACTTACCTCTTTTATTGTTGTCATGTTTGGTGTAGAGACTTCTTTCAACTCGCCCGGTGTAATACCTTCATCGGATTTAAGGGGGGAAGGCTCGGCCTTTTCACGGTTTGCACTATAATCACAACCCTTGCATTTGACAATTACGTCCTCCCCGTTTTCGTTAGGGACCATGAATTCGTGCGAAACATCACCACCCATTGCACCGGTATCAGCTTCTACGGCCAGAAAATCCAATTTGCATCGTTCAAAAATCCGGTAATATGTGTCGTACATTTTCTGGTAGCTGTCGTTTAATTTTTCAAAATCTATATCAAAGCTATAAGCGTCTTTCATTAAAAACTCTTTGCTTCGTAAAACACCAAATCGTGGTCTGGCCTCATCTCTGAACTTAGTTTGTATCTGATATAGAATTAAGGGCAGCTGTTTATATGAACTGACTTCATTCTTAACTAAATCAGTAATAACCTCTTCGTGAGTAGGGCTTAAAGCGATGTCTTTCTTATGGCGATCCTTCATGCTCAATAAGTCATCACCAAAGGCATCTATCCTTCCGCTAAGCTCTAAGAGGGTCAAAGGCTGTAACGCTGGCAAAGAAAGTTCAATAGCACCGGATTTGTTCATCTCTTCCCTGATAATTGTGACTACTTTATTTAATATCTTTGTACCAAGCGGTAAGTACGAGTAGATGCCAGCAGACAATTTCCTGATCATACCGGATCGGATCATGAGTTTGTGACTTTCAACCTCAGCATCACTGGGGGTTTCTTTTAATGTTGGTATAAATGTCTGGGACCACTTCATAATAGAATAATTCCTTAAATATTTACCTAGCAACTTCGTTAATAAGATACTGAATAGATATGTTTATCTGCTGTTCAACCGACCATCGAAAGAATTACTAAAAACTAATATTTTTCTTCTTCCAAACTGCCTGTGGCCAAGATTATATTGTCAGATTGAATCATTTGCAAGAAATTTATAGACTTGGCTAATATGCTTCAATATAACGGTTGAATTTAGCCATTCTTTTGATATAATCGATAGGTTCTTTTATATGTCGACACGTAAGGTGCTTAGTTTAAACGTCTTACGCTAATATTATTTTGTTCGTATGTTTCGGCATGTTTTCTGCGTGTAATGTTAAGTTTCCAATAATATAAGAGAGGGTTTTATTATGTACAAGGTTTTGATCACTTTATGTATTTTCTCAATTGTCAGTAGTTTTCAATACAATAATATAGCTGAATGCTCCGATAATCAGGCACCATCAGCACACACTGATAGTCCAGATGAAATGATGGGAGAGGTGCCGCAGGAGGAGAAGAGTGAATTAGCGCTAATGATGCAGGATATTGACGAAAGCTACAAAGCGGTTGAGGCAATGTCTGGCTATTACAAGTACAAAAAAAAGCAGTGGAAGATAATTCTCAAGGCAGGGGAAAACATTGCAGAAGTAACAAAGGAAGTGAGGCTCAGATTTGCAAGGCCTGATGATTTAAGATACGAAAAGCAGAACGAATTGATGCAGGTAGAAGCGGAAAAGATGGTTGAAATTGCAAAACACAAGGATGTAGAAGGATCTCTGGAAGAGCAACAATGGCAGGTGAGGCGTTTGAGGCAAACTTGTGCTATTTGCCACAAGCATCTGAAAATCCATATTTATCCAAATTTGTATAAGAAAAAACATGGTGAGTAGCGATAGATACTAAAAAAGTGCTTATAACATGCTTAATTATCTGCAAAGTTACTATGAGTTTTTACTTGACTCCGTTCTTTTGCGATGATATATTTACCCGGAATTGGTGAAGACTAATCAAGTTGAGGGCAAGAGAACAAGCTGATTAAACAAGTTGACCGTAATTGAAGGGGGGTGGAGTTTTATATTTTAAATTAAAAGAATTTAAATATGTAGAACTTTACGAGGTTTGTTATTTTTACTGTATACAGACCAGGGCTTTACTCTTTGGCTAACCAGTGAAAGGAGCTTATTTTTTTTAATTAAAGGAGGCGTAAGTATAATGAAGGTGAAAAATTTCTTTGTAGCAGGTATAATCGCATCAGCAATGTTTTTAACAGGTGCAACAACAGGTTTTGCGTCAAGTGATCAAGAGTTGTGTCAAAAGCAGAAAGTCAACTTTTTAAAGATAAAGATGAATAACGGACTGCTCCCTAATGACGAATTCGCACCATATAATTTTAAAGAAGTCGCAACAGCAGCAGCAGATATGATCACAGTCGAGGCAGAGAGAACTCACAATGACAAAACTCACGCTGCTATCAGCCAAATGGTATCTGTACATCTTACACATATCCAGGAAGCCGCTGGAGCAGAAGCGGAAGGTGCTGTTGAGGTTGCAGGGCACGCATTAAGGTTTTTGGAGCTTTCCTGTAAGGCTTGTCACAAGGTCTATGACACAGAGAAAAAGAACAGAAAAATGAGTCCTTAAATTTTTTATATAGGGACTTTTTGCTTACTTACACTATCAGATAAAATTTGAATATAATTATGATTTTGGGAGGTTTTGGTATATGAAGAAGTTAAATTTATTATGCATTGTAGGAATTCTTGCGGTATCATGTTTCGCGTTAAATTTCTCAAGTCAGGCAGATGAGTTGGAAGACTTGTATGGCAACCCGGAAAAAAGCTACTATTTTGTTTACGCGACAGGAGCTATTCAGGGTTCATTCGGAACGATGGAAACATGTGTATATTGCCACGGTAACGGCGGTAAGGGAACTTCAGAAGGAAGAAAAAGAGGAGCGCCTGATTTTACAGATGCAGCATGGCAGGCATCAAAAACAGATGAGGAGATGGTTAAGTTTCTGGAATCCAACGACAAAGGTTGCACAAAGTGCAGAGGAAGAGTTTCTGCTGACGCAATACAGAAACTTGTTAACATAGTTAGAACTTTTGGCGCAAAATAAAATAGCTTAGGTAAAATAAAAGGCTCTTTGAGGCACCGTACAGGTGCTTTAAAGGGCCTTTTTTTATTATTGTAGAGTATAAATAATAACGGCAAAAAGTTGTCAGTTTTCTAATCGACAAATTCGTTTGCTTCTGTCTAATTTATGCGGTTGTAAAGTGTATCCCTCTCTACGGGTTCACGTCCGGTTTCTTCTATTAATGATCTGATTTCATTAACTGTTAACGCTTCTGGTGTTTCGGCACCGGCTGAATGAGTGATTTTTTCTTCAGCCACCGTGCCATCAATATCATCGACTCCGAAACTAAGTGATATTTGAGATATCTTAATACCAAGCATTATCCAGAATGCTTTAATATGATCAAAATTGTCCAGCATTAGTCTCCCTATGGCCAGCATTTTCAAGTCCAGAATACCGGCAGTGCTGGATATATTCTTCATATCGGTGTTTTTTGGATGAAAAGCAAGGGGTATGAATGTCATGAATCCGCCCGTTTCGTCTTGGAGTTCACGTAGTTTTAATAGGTGGTTAATCCTGTCTTTATCCTGTTCTATATGGCCATATAGCATTGTTGCGTTACTCTTCAATCCTAAATTGTGTGCGATCCTCATAGTATTTAACCATTCCTCACCACTCAATTTTTCAGGACAAAGTTCTTCTCTGATTTCAGTAGCAAATACTTCTGCGCCACCTCCAGGGAGAGACCCCAGTCCAGCATCTTTAAGTTTTTTCAATGTTTCATAGGTAGATATACCTGAGATTTCAGCAAAATGAGAAATCTCTACTGCGGTAAAAGCCTGTAGATGCACTTCAGGGAAACGTTTATGAATTGAGCTAATCATATCAATATAAAAATCAAGACCCAGTTCAGGATGGAGGCCCCCGACAATGTGTAACTCAGTTGCTTTTTCTTGAATGATTTGCGAGGCTTTTTCTAAAATCTCTTTAATACTCATTTGGTATGCGCCGTTTTCGCCTTCTTCACGACTGAATGCACAAAACTTACACTTGTTTTTACATATATTTGAATAATTTATATGCCTGTTTATAATATAATAAACTTTGTTTTTATTGATTCTCTCTCTGACTATATTTGCAAGCCTGCCTATTGTAAGAATATCAGGAGACTCAAATAATCTAACACCATCTTCAAAATTAAGACGATGACCATCAATAACCTTCTCTTGGATATCGCTTAAGTCGGTATTTAATGTAGTTTTTAATAGCGGCATGACATTTCCTTTCTTCTATTGAAAGTTCTCAAAGAGTATAACAAGGTATCACCTTCCCCGGACAAAAAGCGCCGAGGACTTTAATCTATTCCTTTGCAAGCAGGGAGGGAATAAGATATAGAAAACTTTAAGCCTACCTCGGTTTTTTGAGACTTTCGGTTTTTGAAAATATCAGAATAACTCTATAAATTCAAGAATATAACTTCTCAAAGTAAAAAAAAGGAATATAATACAAATTTTCAATAATAAAAACAATCTGAAGGGTGGAGATATGCAGAGAGATATAATTGCAACGACAAAAGCGCCTCAAGCAATAGGGCCGTATTCACAAGCTGTTCGATTCAACAATCTTCTTTTCCTTTCAGGACAGATACCATTAGAACCGGAATCCGGTGAAATCTTGAAAGGGAATATTAAAGAACAGACAAAGCAGATACTTGAAAATCTAAAAAATGTTTTAATAGCAGGTGGATCATCTCTTGATAATGTGCTGAAAACAACTATTTTCCTGGCCAATATGGAGGATTATGCTACAGTCAATGAGGTGTATGCACAATTTTTCGAAAAATCGCAGCCCGCCAGATCAACTGTCCAGGTTTCAAGATTACCCATGGATGTCAAAATCGAAATAGATGCAATCGCTTGTATAAATACGTAAGAAAATTTACTTGACGCAAGGAAGTGATGCCTTATAATTTATCTTCATAAGTGTTTAGAATTAAAGGGATTCCTTCGTATTTTAAATTAAAGTAATAAGGAAATTATATAAATTATGTTAGAAGTAGCAAAGTCACCGGAAAGTGAGGATAAATTCCAACATGTTGTTGGTCTCCTCGATGATGCAAAGAAATTCTTCTATAGAATAGGGGATGTTGAAATAGAGAAGAAAGTGTCGGAAATGGCGGCACAAATAAGTGAACCATTATACCTGGTTATAGTGGGTGAGTATAATTCTGGAAAATCCAGTTTTGTCAATGCACTATGCGGAAAAAGAATTCTCCGGGATGGTCCAACCCCATCAACAAATAAAATTACACTACTGACTCACGGCGATGAGGTCTCCTCAGAAGAGGTTGACGACCATCAGTGCAAAATGACGTACCCTTTGGAAGCGTTAAAAGATCTTACCATTGTTGACACGCCAGGAACAAACTCAATAATAGCCGAGCACCAGCTAATCACTGAAGGGTTTCTCCATCGGTCTGAAGTGGTCCTCTTTGTCACATCGGCAGACCATCCTTTCACAGAAAGTGAGAGAGTTTTTCTTCAACTGCTTAAAGGTAAGTGGGACAGAAAGCTTTTGTTCATACTAAATAAGATCGATTTGAAAACTGAAGAGGAACATAACGAAATCATAACTTTTATAGAAAAGAATTTTTACCGATTGTTTGGTTTCGAACCAAAAGTTATTAGCATGTCCACCAAAGATGCTTTTCTCGCAAAAACGTCTGGTGATGAAGAACTACTGCAAAAAAGCAATATTAAAACAGTAGAGCAGTTTATTTTTGAAAAGATGGATTATGATACAAAGATGGACCTTAAGATACTAAGTCCGTTAAAGTATCTAGTTAATGTCTTTGACGGCTTGCATAACGAGTTAAGTGAAAAAGTCTCGCATTGCAATAATGAGATTAAGAGCGTAGAGATGTTCGAAAAACGTTTGAGTAATAAAAGACAGGATATGACGGATTACATTGTTAAATACAAGACAGAGACTCAATCTGTTTTCACAAGATTAAAAGAAAAAGTTGATAATTTTTTGAATTATCATGTAAATATAAGATCAATCATCACTATGAAGTTTGCACGTGAGAAAATCGATGGCAGATTTAAGAGAGAAGTCTTTGGTGTTGCTAATCCCAGGACAGAATTGGAAAGAATAATAAATGATGCTATAGATTATGTAGACAGAAATAATAGTGTTTTATGGGAGATGGCCCATGATTACATTGAATCTGAAATTGCTTTACAGCGACAGACAAAAGATGATTCTCTTGTACGCAAAGAGCGCTATTTCACAAACCGTGAATCAGAAAAGCATATCAATTTAAGAGAGTATGCAAAGCAATTCCAGGAACTGGATCCGGAATTAGAGGGAGCCAGGGTTTACAGGGCAATTCAAAGTGGTTTTATAAATTTCGTTGTCTTGGAAGGACTGGCAATTGGTATAGTTATAGGCCTCAGTACTTTTTTCATTCCTAACACTTTGGGCATAATTGTAGCATCTATCCTGGCAGGAATAGGATTCTCAATATTTCCAATAAAAAGAAAGAAATATAGGACCGAATTTATGCAACGAGTTGATGCCATTTGTGAGAGGTTCAACAATATGATGCTGTTTGAATTTGAGAAGATTATTGACAGAGTTTTAGAAGACATTGGAAATAGAATATCTGCGTACCGTGATACCAGATGGTCTGAACGAGAAGAGGTTAATCGGCAAATTGTCGAGTTAAAAGTACTTTCAGAGCGGACTAAAGATTTAATTCGTAAAAGTTGCAGCCAGTAGCTCCACCAGGACTTTGTATTCATATCACTATTCAAGAGGCGACATATGAAACACATCTTATTGCTTTTAGTATTTGCTCCGATACTCTTTATATCCGGCTTTACTTGGGCGGCCAGTTGCAACCGTTGTTACGAGCAGATTACCTATGGTAAACAATTATGTGTAGAATGCGAATTGAGTACATCGGGCAGACTCACAAATGTTAAATCCAGTGAGGAGCAGATCACCAATACAATAAAATCTGCAAGAGAAAACTACAAGAGTGCATTAGAGGAGTTAATCCAATATTACATGAATATTGGAAATCACTTAAGACTGAAGAAGGCAAGGAAGGAGTTGAAGGCTCTTAATAAGGTTCCTCAGCTTAAGTACCTGTTAGCCGGTAAGGAAACAACAAATATCAGTCCATCCAAAAATATAGAAGATGCAAATATGCTATATCAAGACGGTAAAGCATATAAGAACATACTTAACATCATCAATAAGAAATCAAAATTAAAGTCTGCGGAAACCAGATTTAAAAAGATAATCGACGAATATCCGGAAAGTGATAAAGCGGATGATGCAGCCTATGAACTTGCATGTATTTATGAGGGTGCTTATTATAAAAATTACGAAGATGCTGTGTTTTATTATGTCAAATGTTTCAGTCTTAACGCATATACAGAGAAACCTGCGCGCTTTAAGGCAGCAAGGATTTACGATAAGTACCTGAAGGATTACAACGAAGCGGTAAAAAACTATCGAGAGGTGTTACGGAATAGCAAAGATGAGGCATACCGTTCTAGGGCAAAAGCAAGACTTAAAAAACTCAAGAAGGAAGGATATTAGGATTTAGTCTCTATTATGTTTGTAGGAATTGGTTATGATGTTCATAGATTTGTTGAAAACAGAAAACTAATCTTAGGTGGTATCTGCTTTGATCATCACTTAGGATTGTCCGGTCATTCTGATGCTGATGTTGTTTTACATGCAGTTGGTGATGCGATTTTGGGAGCGGCTTCATTAGGGGATATTGGTGAACTCTTTCCAGACACAGATAAAGAATGGAAAGGGATATCGAGCCAGATTCTTCTGGACAAGATAATAAAATTAGTAAATGACAAGGGAATGTTTGTGAATAATGTTGATATTATTTACATCGCGCAGGAACCGAAAATAAGTAAAAAGAAAAAAGAGATGGAGCTGCGTATCTCTGAGATTTTAAAGGTAGATGTGGAAAGAGTGAACGTTAAAGCGACTACAACCGAGGGGCTGGGTTCCATAGGAAGGTCAGAAGGTGCTGCTGCCCAGGCGATAGCATCATTAACTAAAAAATGAGATAATTCTTTGTGAACTCTTTTTTCTCTTATTAATTACTTCTAATCCATTCATATAGGGCCTGAGCACTTCAGGTATCTCTACAGTACCGTCTTCTCTTTGATAGTTTTCAATAATAGCGATCATTGTCCTGGGAAGCGCAACTCCTGAACCATTTAGAGTGTGTACGTGCTTTATTTTGCCATCATCATCTCTAAAACGTATATTGCTCCGCCTTGCCTGAAAATCCTCAAAATTGCTGCATGAAGATACTTCCAGAAATTTGTTTACACCTGATGACCATACCTCAATATCATAGCACTTTGCTGCCGCAAAGCTTAAATCCCCGGTACAGAGTTTTAATACTTGATACTCTAGCCCTAACAACTGTAAAACCTTTTCCGATACAGACAAAAGAGACTCGAGTTCATCGTAAGATGTCTCGGGTCTGACAAGCTTTACCAATTCAACTTTGTTAAATTGATGTACCCGTAACATGCCTCTGGTGTCCTTGCCATGCGATCCAGCTTCTCGTCTGAAGCAAGCAGTACAGGCGGCGTAGTGCAATGGAAGTTCTTTGGCAGACAGAACCTCATTTGAATGGATGTTTGTTACCGGGACCTCAGCAGTTGGTATAAGAAACAAATCATCTTCAGGGATTCGATACATGTCTTCTTCCAGTTTCGGTAATTGTCCTGTACCTGTCATTGAAGATCTGTTTACAAGATAGGGTGGGAATAGTTCGGTATAACCATGTTCCTGAGAGTGAAGATCCAGCATGAAATTGTAAAGAGCACGTTCCAGCCTTGCTCCTGCGCCTTTATACAGGGTAAATCCGGCACCGGATATTTTTGCCGCTCTTTCAAAATCCAGAATATCCAATTCTTTACCAATTTCCCAGTGGGGTAGAGGGGTGAATGAAAATTCTTTCCTTTTTCCCCATGTTTTTACCATGACATTTGATGTTGGATCTTTGCCGACAGGCACATCAGAAGCAGGGATATTGGGGATATTTAGAAGTATCGATTCTAATTCATCCGTCAATGCCTTTATATTAACTTCCAATTGCTTAATATTGTCAGAGACACCCTTCATCTCCTGTATCTCACTTGATGCATCTTGCTTCTTTGATTTTAATTTGCTTATTTTCTTAGAAGTAACATTTCGCTTATTTCTAAGGTCATCGCATTCAATTAATAGCGCCTTGCGCTTTGAGTCTATTTCCAGTAATGAATCGAGATTGGCCTTCTCATTTTTATTAAATACTGCCTGTTTGACCTTCTCTATGTCGTTACGAACAATGTTTATATCCAGCATAGGTAAATCACTCCTTATAATTATCCTGCTTGATTATCTCAAATTTATCATAACATATTTCTCCCGCGACTATTGTTAGTACGCATTCAGAATCTTGAGAGAAAATTCCGTCATATATATTACTTATGCCTGTATTATCAAATTCTATTACCGCAATATCCGCATTGTATTCCGGATAGAGCCGTCCAATACGGTTATCCATTTTTAAAGCTGCTGCTCCCGCAATAGTACCCATATAAAAAATGTCCTGCGGGTCCAAATCTCTATAATGTTTCCTGATGAATTTCATTTCATCTAATATGCTGAGTGTGTCATTACTGGCAAGACTATCAGTTCCCAGGGCAATGTTTATATCACGATTCTTTAATATAAAAAAAGGGTGGTCTTCATGCCCGAAGTATTCATGACTTCTGGGGCAGAAAACAACATTTGATTTAGTCTTTTCAATAAGATCGATTTCATCTTCAGATAAATAATTACAGTGAATAAGTATACACCCATTCTCTAAAAATCCAATGTTATTCAGATAATTAATTGGACTCAGTCTGGGAGGTTTCCAGTTTTTCAACATATTAAAATCATTCAGTAAAGACACAAAATGACCCGTTCCTCCTGCCAGAAATTCAACTTCATCCTTCGTCTCAGCTATGTGCGTTGCGATTATAATATCAAATTTATCTGAAACACTCTTGCAGATTCTGTAAAGTTTATCTGAGACAGTATAAGGTGCATGCGGGAATATTCCTATTGATAGAAGATCGTCAGGATTTATGCCGGTTATTAGTTCTTTAAAAATATTTATGGTGTCTTCTGCTGTATCAGGGTTAAAATCTATAATTTCAAAAAAAAGTAATTTTCTGATTTTGCTTGTCAGCAACTCGCTCAATGCAATACCGTTTCTGGTGATATCAACAATAGTTGTAGTCCCGGATTTAAGGCTGCTTTCAATTCCATCTCGAACAGAAAGAGCATATTCACTTTCAGACCAGCCTTTTTTCTTATCAACCAATTGCCTGATCCAGTCGGTAAAATTACCATTACCATCAATACTTTTGTGGAGATGGGTTAGTTCAAGATGGGCATGTGTATTTACAAACCCCGGTACTATTGCAGAATCTCCAAGATCAATTGTTCTGTACGATTCAAAGTCATCGATATCTTCGACTTGTCCTGAAAACTTTATTTTTCCATCATCATCAATTACGACGGCTCCATTGTTGATCACATTATCCGGGTCTTTTAATAAATATTTCGATCTTAAAATGTACATAGTTATTATCGTCTCAGAAAAAGTTTAAAGTGCCTGCTTGTCCGTCAGTTTGTTAGACGGGAAGTTTGAAGTGAGCTAAAGTTGTGGTAAAAATAAATTATTATTTTTCAACGTTAGTCATTTTAGACCACTTTAGACACTTTACACTTAATTTTGGCAAAGCCACAATATCGTATCAGTTGCATATTTCACTGTCAACAGATAAAGGCAGGGGGGGGGGAGGAGAGAGTTTAATAATTTGCGAGTAGGAATTTGTAGTTTTTATAGAAAATAGAGGTTATTTGGATTTTCTCTTTTGTGATAATTATAATTAAAATTGTTCGTTACTTATTTCTTGAAAAATCCATGACTGGTGTTAGAATCTAACCATGTATAAAAATAAAATATTCGGTATCATAATTACTACTGCGTTTTGTTTTCTCATATTTAATCAAGCCAACTCATACGGTTTAGACGAACATATCAGCTATAGTCTTGATGAAATCTTAGAAAAAGTTGAAAATGCTAATGTCGATCTTAAGACGATGGATGCTGACATTAAATACTCAAGAGTTATTTCTCTGCTTGACTCAGAGGAGGTTTCTCTCGGATACTTGCAATACAAAAAACCTAAAAAATTAAACCTTAATTTTTTCCCTCCACGAAACGAAATTAATGTCATCGACGGTGTATATATCTGGATATATCATCTGGAAGAAAAACAGGTGGAAAAATATGAAATAAGCAATGATTTGGATTCTCCTCAGGGGATGGATATCTTTGACTTAGGATACGAATATACAACAGATAAAGCTAAGGAGAACTATACTATTACTCTCCTTGATGATATTGCAACAGAAGAGGAAGCATTATACCACATAGAGCTCATTCCAAAGGAGTCATTTGAATCTGATTACGACAGAATATTATTGTGGATCAGGGAGGGGCTCTGGTTGCCAGTCCAATATCAAATGTTTGAGAGTGATGGAGAGATTATAAACACTATCGAGTTAACTAATATTCAAATTAATCCGGACATACCTGATAAAATATTCGTGCTGGATTTGCCTGACGATGTAGAAATTCTAGAGCCGTTTAAGTAAAGTAACTCCTTATTCCATTCCCAACATGCTACACGTGACGTCCTTTAAACATAATGGATTTTATCTTGAACTCCCACATCTGCAAATGCCTTCAGGCGGAGGCGGCAGCTTTGACAGTGGCCGCAGGCTTTGTCATTTCGTTCGTAGCATGACCAGGTGAGTTGCAGAGGAGCGGAAAGTTGAATGCCTTTTTTGACTATCTCGGATTTACTCATATTGAGCAGGGGGGTAACTACTTTTATGTTAGTTGATGGCTTCGTGCCCACCTCCACAAGTTTATTATAGGCTTCATAGTACTCCGCCCTGCAATCAGGATAATCCGGGCTGTCCTGCTGAACGGCACCAATATAAATGCTTTCTGCCTTGATAACTTCGGCCCAGGAGACGGCTATTGATAGCAGATGGGTGTTTCTGAAAGGTACGTACGAAGTGGGAATTCCTGCATTTGTAGTCTCTTTATCTACAGGTATATTGGGATCAGTAAGACTGGAGCCTCCGATTTTCCTTAAAAAGTCCAGTTCAAGTGCAAGGGTCCTTGTTTCAGGGACTTTGTAGTACCTTGCGATAGACCGGAAGCAGTTATACTCTCTTGTTTGTGTCCGTTGAGCATAACCTACATGGAGCAGGGCGACGTTGTGTTTCTCCCTGGCAATCGCCGTGGTCACACAACTGTCAAGGCCGCCACTCAAGAGGACTACGGCAAGATTCTTTTCTGACATATCTATTACTTTCATATTTATCTATCTCTTTGGTGTATAGAGCTTTATACACCTCTTGCTTTATCCGGCCATATAATCTTGTGTAATTGAAGATGAAGGCGCACATCTAATCCGTCCTTTAATATCCATCCGGCAAGTGTCTTTGGTTTAAGTTTTCCCAGTACTAATCCGAATAATACCGTTGTCCTGTCTATTATTTTGTATTTCTTTGTAATGCTTTTTGCCCATTCGTAATCTCTTTTGGATGATATTATAAATTTTACCTCATCTCTACGATTAAGTCTCTTAATATTTTTCCAGTCCATTTCCTGTTCCATGCCGCTACCAGGACATTTGATATCAACAATTCTAACGATACCTTTTGGTAATATGTCAATGTTCTGGCTGCCATTTGTTTCTATAAATACCTTGAAAAGATTGTTTTTTAACAGCTTTATCAATTTGTTTATATGTTCATTCAGTAAGGGTTCTCCTCCTGTGATGCAAACATTTCGGCATCCATACCCATTTACTTTCTTTATTATTTCATTTAACGACATTGCTGATCCATCGTCATATGCATAGGTTGTATCGCAGTACGAACATCTAAGATTGCATCCTGTCAGCCTGATGAAGACACAGGGGATACCAGCATAGGTAGACTCACCCTGAATACTCTCAAATATCTCATTTACATACAATAAAGGACCTTTTTTGCTCATATTAAGCTAACACATTATATATAAAGAAGATAGAGCGATACCAGGACGCTTAATAAAACAAACCAATATGCTGAACATAACATAATATATCTTATCAGACGTTAGATATATTCAAAAAAATAAATGAAAACTATAGTATTCTGCTTCTAAGCTTTTATTGTATAGAAGCTTATGTACATCTTGAATGTTATGTGGTTACTGTATTGTAATAATATATTGTCTTTAATCCCGTTTTGATCGTTCATGCATGCTGGCACTTTCGTATTTTACAAACAAAGAAAATTACAAACCAACCCGTAATCGATATTTCACTTTAACCTCATCATCTTTCGGCACATTAACATCAAACTTTATGGTAAAAGCATTTTTTTTAGTATAGGGATGACTGCTGTCTATTACTGACCAGTTACCAAAAAGAGGCTCTATGATACTAACCATTACATCCTCTTTTTTGTGATTCTTCAGGGTTATTTCCCATTCTGATTCATGGAGTCTTGATGTTTTCAGTTTATAATCTGTTTGTATTCTTTCTGCTAAAATGTCAAATGCCTGGCCTATCTTCAGACTGATCTCTTCATCTACCGGTGTATGCTCAACTCTGTCTTCACCTATAAACAACAAGCTCTTCTCACCGTCCATTTTATACAACCGCATGATACCTTCCGGGATTGGAATTCCAAGGTTATTATCTTCAGTATTAATAAATTTGATATAAACATTTACCGGCTGTTTAGGATTGTTACTCCGGTATTGTCTTGTAAAAATTCCCTGTGAGCCTTTAACGATAAACTCCTTCTGTATTTTCGTACCTACGGCTTCCAGCAAACTAACCTGTTTCGTCTGTTTGTCCTTGATGGTTGTTTTTCTCTGTAAATCGTATATGTGGTATTCGAAGAATGGTTTTTCTTTAAACTGCGGAGCTGCGCGGGCACTTTCCATCTTGTAATCCATCATAACTGCTTTGTTTCTATACACTTCTTTTACTCTATTAACATCGCCGGCAATCAATTTTAAACGGGCGTTTCTATATGTAGCGCCGCTTTTGTTATCCAATGTGACCCATCCGGATATATTAGCTGATGTATCTTCTTTGTTTAACACTACCACATAGTCGGCTTTCCAGCTTATGTTGTTAGTGAGATATGAGACTTCAAGATTATGCTCTTTTGTAGTATTGTTGTTATAAAGCCATGTCAGAGTGGGTCTTGCAATGAGATCTTCAGGTATTTCCGGTAGTACTTTGATGCCGGGATGGCCGACAAATATTTCATTATTTATTTTATAAATTTGACCGTTGTTATTGCTCAACAATACTGCTTCTACAGTTTCCTTTCTGTCCTGATACTCGTTCCAGATAATAATTTTGACTTTCTTGCCAACATACTTATCCAGGAGTTTATCAGCATTTATTAAGTCATACTCGTAATTCTGCTCAACTACAGAAAAATCCTTCGGATAGTTCAATGATTCTACATGGACCGTAACGGGCATTATCTGGGATGCGACACCCATGAACCTTAACTCACCTTCACCGGATGGAAGCATTATCTTGCGAGTATCTTTGATGAGGCCAATGTTGTTATTGTATACTGCAACCTCCACGCCTACCTGGTCATCGATAGTACTTTTAGACACCTCACCTTCCCCTGCCTCTACTATGGAGGAAAATAGTGCTATCACAAAAAACATTATTAGTAATTTAATTTTCACGATATACCCCTTTTTAATCTATAAGTGAATTTATATTTAAATATTATTTTTTCTTAATTTCTTCATATTCCTGATAGAGGGCTTCTTCTTCGTTTCTTATTCTTGCATTAAGGGACGCAACAAGACTTTCAAAATTTATCTTAAAATCTTTATCAGTAACACCTCCAGAATATTTATCAAAGAATTCCAACACAACTCTGGAGACGTATGCCGGATCCATTGCAAATATATCTAATTCATTTTTAAGAGTTTTGTTATGCTCTGCTGACTTTCGGAGAACAGGATAAAGTTGTTCGTTCTCCTTGTGAAGATGCTCAAGCAGGTATTCTTTTGCAGACATGAGTTTGGCTCGACCTTCCTCAGAATGAATGCCTAGCTTCTTAACTTCTTTGAGAATGGCTATGATTTCTGAATGCTCTTTCTTGAATTCTTCTATCAGTGCTGACATGTTTAACTCCTCACTGGGTTCATTACTGGCATCTTATAATAGAATCAACTAACATCAATAATACTATTAGTTATTCTTCTTTTTAAATACTAAAAAGTAATGATATGGCATAATGTTGTGATTTTCTATTAATTCAAAACCTGCTCTCTCTATCTCTTTTATTGCGGTATCCTCAGGGATTTTTTCTTCTGTCGGGGGGCCAAAAGGAGATTTCTTTGCTGGGTCCCAGTCAATGATGGCTAATCTCCCGTAATACCGCAGATCTTTTCTTATATTCTCTAACAGTAAGGAAGGTTTTTCCAACTCGTGATAAGTGTTTGCAAGGAAAACAAGATTGAAAAAATTGTCCAGAAGAGAAGGGTCTTCTGTTTTTCCAAAGATAACTCTTACATTCTTCAAATCTAGTGTTTCCACTTTTTTGGAGATGTAATTAATCATTTGAATCTGGATATCCTCGGCAAAAACCAGGCCTTTCTCCCCGACCCTCGAAGCCAAAGGTATGGTAAAATAACCGGAACCCGCTCCTATGTCAGCAACGATATCACCTGTCTTGAGATACAGTCTTTCCATAATTTCTTCTGTATCCTGCCAATCCCTGGGTTCTTCAAGTAAGAATATCTTGTCAGGAGGAAAAAGATCTCCAGGACGCCTCTCCTGGGCTGAAAGATGTGAGGAAATGAAAGGCAGAAAAATAGCCAGGAAAAGTAATACTTTGTGCATCAAACATGGCAATTTGTTTTTTACCATTCTGTCAAATACTCCACTCCCCTATTATACTAAAACCGGTTTGGTTTTGCTTTTCCCTGTCCCCGCCAGAATACGTCGGGCTGACGAATGGCCGGACAGGAAATAATCAAATCTTGGTTGCCTGCCCGACATGTCGGGCAGGGGGCAGTTATCCCCGGACTGGAAAACGCCGAGGACTTTCCCCGGACAAAAGGCGCCGAGTATATAATGAGGAAAAATACAGAAAGTTATCTTTTAGACTGCTGCTTCTTTTTGGCCCTTACAACAATAGGTCTCTTCCCTTTACCGTCCTTCTTAAAAACGTGTAATATTAGTTCTGCATCTTCAAAAGGGACTGTTATAAAGGAGAAATTATCAAATATTTTAACATCGTCTATTTTGCTTTCTTCTATATTGGCTTTCTGTTTTAGCAATTTTATCAATTTACCCCGTGTTATTGAGTCCGCTTTACCAAGTGCAACAAACAGCCTTGCCGTTCCTGCTTTATCAACAGATATTTCTCTGATCTCACTATAACCCGTCCCGCTCAGTTCATCCTTATATGAATGCTTAAGAAGAGCAGCTATAATATGTTCAGGCTCCTGATCGCCTAAAAGATCCTGTGCCATATCAATGTAATCACTATATTTATCTTCCTTAATTATACTGTTAAGTTGTGTCTTAATCCGTGTTTTCTTTGAAGCTATAATATCTTTAACTTTAGGTATCTTTTCTTTTCTAATCTTAGCTTTAGTAATCTTTTGTATAAATAAAAGTTTCCTGTATTCTTCCGGTGTAACAAACGTAATGGCAGTGCCTTGTTTACCTGCTCTTCCGGTTCGACCGATTCTGTGAACATAATATTCAGGATCCTGAGGTAGAGAAAAATTAATTACATGTGTCAGGTCATTGATATCAATACCTCTTGCAGCAACGTCTGTGGCGACAAGAATATTCGTCCTTTTGCTTTTAAATTTATTCAGGATCGTTTCTCTCTGCGACTGCGATATATCACCATGCAATGAATCCGCATCATACCCTCTGTCATTCAGGCGCTTGCCTATTTTATCGACATCAACTTTGGTCCTGCAAAAGATCAAGCCATAAAAATCATGCTCAATATCGATGATCCGACATAACGCATCAAATTTTTGAGACATAGATACCTCAAAATATATCTGGTCAGTCAGGCTAGCAGTCAACTGTGCTTTTTTAATTGCGACAACTTCATAATCCTGCATATACTTTTTGGCTATACGTAATATTTCACTAGGCATTGTCGCGGAAAAGAGCATAGTCCTTTTATCTTGATTTGTAGCTTTCATAATTATTTCTACATCTTCAAGGAAACCCATATTCAACATTTCATCCGCTTCATCCAATACCAGGTGTGATATATCCTTTAGATTCATACTCTTTCTTTTGATATGGTCTATTACGCGGCCCGGAGTCCCCACCACAATATCGACATTTTTCCTCAAGCTTCTCAACTGCAGATCTATAGACTGTCCCCCATATATTGGTACAATGTGTAATTTTTTACTCCCTTTTAAAGAGTTTAGTTCTTCTGAAATCTGAATTGCCAGCTCTCTGGTTGGCGCAAGAATAAGAACCTGAGTATTTTTAACCTTCTCTTTTATCTGTTCAATAATGGGAAGGCCAAATGCAGCGGTTTTTCCTGTACCGGTTTGTGCCTGACCAATTAAATCACATTCTCCCTTAAGTAGAAGAGGAATAGCTTTTTCCTGAATTGGAGTAGGTTCTTCAAATCCCCTCTTCTTCAGAGCTTTTAATGTATTCTCAGATAATCCCAGATTCTTAAACTTCTCTAATTTCTCCATTTTGTCTCCGTAAAGGTTGTTACAACTCTATTCTTCGTAATATACTATAAATTGTTTGGTAATAGCTACTTAAAATTAAATAATTGTATGTTTATTTCAAGGGGTTTCAAGAAATACACGATAAAGGTATAGAAAATATTCTCTTGCAAGGCTGGACCCCTTCGAATCTGCTCGCGGGGCAAAAATACAATCTACCTCCTTTATAATACGAACAGCTTTTACCGTAATTAATTCGTTTTCTCCAGGACCAACTCCAATGCCGTAAAAAACTCCAGATTTTTTCTTCATATCCACTTTAGTCTTCATCCAGAAATATGATTACATTTAAATCTCTTACCTGTATTTTTAATATTGAAGATACATCAAATTTTCGAATTCTCTCTTCATCTAAAGAGAGATTTTCACAGATGTATATCTTCCTCTCTTTTAACCCGGCTTCTAATAATTTCCTGGCAATAAGCTTAACATTATTAGAATTATCAGTTAAAACTGCGACTTTATCATTTTCCATAATTTTTTTTACAACTGATGCAAGCTTGGCTGTTCTACCGTGTAGACTCATGAAACAGGCATCATTCCATGACCTGCCTATTTTGGCAAATGCCATTTGAACAGAACTGATACCGGGAATAACTTCACAATTTTCAATATCAATTTTATCGATTATGAGTTTTGCATAACTGAAGAAACCGGGATCACCACTCACGAGAACAACAATATTTTTCTTTTTTCTTAATGACACAATTCTCGTGATAAGCACTTTGTAGTTGTTGTTCAATATAAACGTATCTGCTTCTGTATCAGGGAACAGTGACAAAAGCCTTCTACTGCCTATTAAAACTTCAGCACTGTTTATTTGTTGCAGAGCATACCAGGTCATATACTTTTTTGAACCGGGACCGCATCCAACTATAGTAACTTTGTTTATTGCTTTTTTTGCCAAATGTTAAAACCCTCAGATTCTCCAACAAATTTTTTTTTTCATATCAAACAATACTACTCCTATGCCTTTGTGGCTGTTTCTACAGCCAATGGACTTATTATCTGTCTGCATAGTCAGTATCCACCGGTTGCACGAATAACCCTTCCTACAATCGGTCTGAAGGCTTCCGGAATATTGCCAAAGTCGACAAGATTGCCGATAAAGTCAAAATATTCATCGATTATTTCCTGCAGGTTCTCTGAATAGTTTTTAGTTTGTTTATGTACCATTTGTTAGGAGTAGATTAGTGGTGTACAGTGACTATTTCTCTATTGTATGTTGAGTCTGGTTTACTGACTCTTCTACTCTGTCTGCGACGATCATTGCAATACGTTCGTCAGCACCAATATTTTTTGCATAGCAGAATTCTACTTCAGGGAATTTTTTTCGCTCATTATTTATATCTTCAGGAATGCACCTTAGAACATGACTTCCACTGAAAAGTAAAAGCGGCATTACCACGACTCTCTTTGCCCCCCTACCTACTAAGGTCTCAACTACCTCTGTGAGCCCTGGTTTTGCTAGTTGGAGAAACCCTGGTTCGACCATGTCCCATTTGTCCATTGCACGCAACATCTCTACTATCGTATACAAGCCTTCATTGCCGGTCCTCACCTTACTTCCGTGTGCCAGCACTATTACCCCTGTTTTTACATTCATTTTTGATTACATCCTTTCTGCGACTAGTTTTTGTTTTGATGCCTTTGCCATAGCTGATAATATGTTTCTCGCAAGTTTAGGATTGCTACAGAAATGTACATGTGTGTAGGATGCCAAAATGTGACTCTTGCATATACCATCAACCCCGGTTTTGTTTCCAATACTCTTCTTTGTTGTGTAGGCAAAATCAGTATCGTCCGGGACATCTTGCAATTTAGACCAATGGAATTCGTGGGCTCGGAACGTATCCCCCCTTTTGCAGATCACATTATCACCTATTGCATCAGCAATGACATATCCCAGTCCTTGCCGCCTTTTTTCCATCCTGGATGCTCCGCGAAGTACACCACTCATCTTAAACGATCTACCCTCACAGTCAATTAATTTTTCCAGCAAATACATCATTCCTCCACATTCGCCGTATATTACCGTCCCCTGTTTATGTGCTTCTAATATGGCATTTCTCATACTTTTATTTTCCATGAGTTTAGCTGCATATAACTCAGGAAACCCCCCTCCTATAAATATGCCGTCTATACCATTCGGAAGAGATTTATCGTTAAGAGGACTGAACTGTTTTATCTTTGCCCCCATTGTTTCAAACAGATCAATATCATCCTGATAATAAAAACAGAACGCATTGTCTCTGGCAATTGCCAGGGTCACATTCAGAGGGTCCCTATTTATAAAGATCGATTTGTCGTAATCAGGATATCTACCTGCCGAACCGGCTATATCCAGTAATCTATCAATATCTACTGTCTCAAGTACCATCTGCCCTAACTTTTCATAGAGAGTAGAATTAACCTTCTCCTCCTCAGAAGGAATCAAGCCCAGATGTCTTTCCGGAATAGTAATATCTTTATCTTTTTTCAGATATCCCAGGACAGTGACAGAACAGGTCTCTTCGATAGTTTTTTTGATACAATCATAATGGCTCTGGCTTCCAATATTATTGAGAATTATTCCGGCGAGCTTTACCTCTTTGTCAAACTCCTTGAAACCCATTACTATTGCTCCCGCGCTTTGTGCGACCCCACTGGCATTTACGACTAAGATTACTGGAGTATTCAGGATCTTTGCCAGGTGCACGCTGCTGCCATTTCCGGTAGAATCAATACTGCCGTCATACAGTCCCATTACACCTTCAATGACGGATATATTAGCGTTGGATGCAGAACGTTCAAAAAGTTCACAGCACGCGTCATTACCCATTACCCAGGTATCAAGGTTCCTGGAAGCATTTCCTGTAACAAAAGTATGGTGCGACGGGTCGATGTAATCCGGACCAGCCTTAAACCCCTGTACCTTAATCCCCTTCTGCACTAAAGCTGACATGATGCCTAAAGTAACCGTAGTTTTACCCACTCCACTGTTCGTACCGGCAATCATAATCCTGGGCATCTGATTCAAAACATGCAACTCCAGTGTTTATATCTAAAATTAAAAAAAATGTTTTCTAAAGAAAGGACATCACCATCACTTTCGTGAGGATCACTCTGGAATCCCTGCGAAAAGTTCTCGGCGCCTTTTGTCCGGGGAGCGTCTTAGCGGTGAATAGCCTTTTGTCCTTTTTCCTGCTTTTCCTGCTTTTCTAAGATGTATTATGTTTTTATCTGTATTCTTTATTATTTTAATTTTTTATCAGTATTTATTCTGTGAGAATCTGTGGCTAAATTTTGCTGTTTTTCTATCTAGAATTGCTTTTCTTTGCGTTCTCTGCGCCTCTGCGTTAAATAATTTCTTAATTAAAAAGAGGGCATTTTATAAAATATCCTTCCGGATGATGTGTCATATGATCCCCTCATTAAATCGCTTCCGCTCATCGATAGATAGCCGCCAATCAGTAAAAAGGCAATACCAAAGACAACTGAAATAATTGCCGATACCATAACGATTTTCGATGTGCTGTTAATATCATCAAAGCAAACATTTTTCTGCGGGTCACCTATATAGGGTTTGTCTGATGGTACATCATTGTATATATTAGGCCCTCCCAGCCTGATCCTTAACGCACCGGCGATAGCTGCCTCGGGGATTCCACTATTTGGACTTGGATGTTTCTGCCCGTCTCTTTTTAGTATTTTTACGGAATTTGAATAATCCGCACCGCAGATATATGAAGATATAGGGAGTACTATGGCGGCAATCCTTGCCGGGAAAAAGTTTGCCATATCGTCAAGGTTAGCCGATGCCCAGCCAAAGTTAAGATATTTTTCGTTTTTATATCCAACCATGGAATCCAATGTATTAATTGCCTTATATGCCATCGCAAGTGCCGGTCCACCGATAAAAGCATAAAACAGTGGAGCAATTATACCATCAACAATATTTTCTGCTGAAGTCTCAATACAACCCATTGCAACTTGTTGTTCACTGAGATTATGCGTGTCCCTTCCGACAATTCTTGAAAGATTTTTGCGTGCTTTCTTCAGGTCGCCGGATTTCAACGCTTTCAATACGTTGCTCGTCTCCTTCAATAGATCGCGTGTGGACAATGAAAAGAAGATAATAATAATACTGGCAAGAATTCCGAGAGACCATCTTATTTCATAAAAAAATATCAGAATTTGATAAGTGACCAGATACGTACCAAATACAATAATAATGGTCAGGAATATACCCGCCATTCGATCTGAAGGAACCAGCTTACGCAGTATTTTCTCAAAATATTCAATACACACACCTATCATTCTGACAGGATGCGGAAACCACCTTGGGTCCCCTATCATGATATCCAGAAGGAAGGCAATACCAATTTGTACATACAAATAATCATTCATAATTAATAATTTAGGGATTTAAGTATTTAAGAATTGAGAATTTTCTCAATCATCTCATTGTTCAAATCCATTCTTTTCTTGAATCAAAGTTAATTAGTGCTAATATGTGAAATTAGTGTCTTAAATTCTCTTTTAGTTTTTCTCAGCGTCCTTCTTGTCCTCGGCGCCTTTTGTCCGGGGAGCGAACTCTGCGTTAAGATTTGTTCTTCAGTTTTTGTCTGTGGCCAATTTGTTCAAAAATCAAATCCATATTTATATGCTCCCGAAACCAATCCGCAAGTTTGTCATATTCTCTCTCCTTATCTACCGTACTCAGCTCCTCAGGTAGCATGGGAGAAAGACCTTTCTTTTTTCTTAGATGATTAATAAGTTCCAGTCGGAACTCATTGTTATCAAATATACCGTGCAGGTACGACCCTATTACATTTCCATCACTGGAGACTGCCCCATCATCCATACACACATCCTTATCAGATCTCTCTATAATTGTTAAGAATGGAGATGTTCCGTTTAGTAGCTGTGTCTCTCCCATATGAATCTCATAACCGGTTATTTCGTTATCTCTATTTAAACTTTTAAAGATATCTGAACCTCTGTCATGAAGCCTCGCCTTTACCTGGTAAGTACTCTTCTGTAATTTAAATAAAGTGCTTACATCGATTAATCCAAGCCCCCCTGTTTCACCTGTTTCACCTGTTTCAGATTCTGCCTCCTTCGGATCACAGATCACACTGCCAAGCATCTGATAACCTCCACAGATCCCGATAACCATAGTACCTCTTTTTGAAAGATGAATAATGGCATCTGCAATACCCTGCTTTTTAATAAACTCGAGGTCGCCTATGGTGTTCTTTGTGCCCGGTAAGATAATCAGGTCCGGATTACCAATTGATTGGGCATCTTTAACAAACCTCACGGATAGATTTTTTTCTCTCCTGAGAATGTCAAAATCGGTAAAGTTTGAAATCCTGGGCAATCTTATGATAACTATATCTATCTGAGATTTAGAGGTTTCAGACCCCCTGTTTTTCTTGTCAAAGCTCACAGAATCCTCGTCATCAACATCTATATCCGTGAAATATGGGAGGACGCCCAGAACAGGTTTTTTAATCCTCTCTTCCAGCATGGTAATGCCAGACTCGAGTATTCCAATATCACCTCTGAACTTATTAATGATCACTCCCTTTACTCTATCTCTTTCGTCACTGTCCAGCAGCTCCAGTGTGCCCACTATCCATGCAAATGAGCCCCCCCTTTCAATGTCTGTAACAAGTATTACCGGTGCATCTGCAATCTCTGCAATCTTCATATTGACGATATCATTGTCCTTGATATTGATTTCAGCCGGACTTCCGGCGCCTTCGATAACAATAACGTCGTATTCGTTACTTAATGATTCATATGCTTTTTTTGCTATATCCAGCATCGTCTCTTTATTCTCATAATATTCATGAGCAGTCATATGCCTGAGCGGTCTTCCCATCGTTATTATCTGTGAGCCGTTATTTCCGGAAGGTTTCAACAGGATCGGGTTCATCTCCGCTTCGGGAAGGATCCCTGCTGCCTCTGCCTGAGCAACCTGGGCTCTGCCCATCTCCCTACCCTTTGCTGTCACGTAAGAGTTATTGGACATGTTTTGAGCCTTGAATGGTGCAACCTTCAAGCCCTCCTGCCGGAAAATACGGCATAACGCACATACCAGTATGCTCTTACCGACATCAGATCCGGTCCCCTGTACCATAATGGCCTTTGCCATATAATAGATACTCCAATAATAAGTTAAAAGTGCCTAAAGTGTGAAGTGAGCTAAAGTTGCGGCCAAAAACAAATCTTTTATTTTCTACTTTACCTCTTCCTCTGCCTTCTCTGCGTACTCCGCGTTGAATGCTTTTTAAAGTCTGTCATCATATCAAAAAAGAGGTGTAAAGAGAAGGAATTTAAGGATTTATGGATTTTAAAGAAGGTTCACCGCAGAGGCGCAAAGAGCGCAGAGGAAAACAGAAGAAAGAGGCAAGATTTACGAATGACAAATGACAAATGACCACTGACAGATGACAATTATGACTTACAAGTAACAAATAACCAATAACAATTGACTATTGAATAGCTGTTAAATAAATAGGTATGGTGTCCGTATGCCGTAACGGCAATTTATCTAACGGGTGTAAGTCCCGTTCCAGGAATTCGATCTTCACCTGGGTAGTACCAAAGAGCGGCGGGTGGGTAACCATTGGTCGTAAGTTCTTCATGGACAAAACAGTAGGCCGTAACGAGAGTGAACCTATATGTAGCTTCGTAAACTAATCAGAGACGTTGACCGGTTGGACACTCGGGAAAACTGAAACTCATGATAAATCAAGATCGGTGATCATGGGGTCTCTCGGAGTAGCAAGGATGGCATACTGTGAAAGATAAATTGAGAAGTACGGGAGATCCTGTTTGCTGTGTTATCTACACAAACGAGCTTGTATAAGGGAACGAAATCAAGCTTGGGCAGGCAGGAAGTCGGAGAGGGTCATAGTACCGTTTGAAGATGAGAGACAACATAACTCCGTCTGAGGGAAGGACCCTTACTTTGTTTATGCAACCAGAGAGTAGAAGACGAAAGAGATTGCCATTATGCTAGAAACTCTTGATACAGTCAGGACACTTCAACGGAAGCTATATCTAAAAGCTAAGCGAGAACCAACATTTCGCTTCTATGCTCTCTATGATAAAGTGTACCGCCATGATATTTTGGAGAAGGCCTATCGCTTGGTTAGATCAAGCAACGGTAGTCCCGGAATAGATGACGTAAGCTTTAAAATGGTTGAGCAGGGAGTTGGGATAAACCAGTTCCTGACGGAACTGGGCAAGGATTTAAAGGAAGGCACCTATAAGGCAAGCCCCGTTATGAGGGTTATGATACCCAAGTCTGATGGTGGGCAACGACCGCTGAGCATCCCGATCATCAAAGATCGAGTGGCCCAGATGGCAGTTAAACTTGTGATAGAACCAATCTTTGAATCTGATTTTGTAGAAACTTCATACGGTTTCAGACCTAAAAAGGGTGCGCATGATGCAATCAATGAGATTACCCATGCTCTGCTCTCTGGTCATACCCAAGTGATTGATGCTGATCTCTCCAAATACTTCGATACAATTCCCCATGCTAAACTAATGAAAATAGTCGCTGAACGTATCTGTGATAAAGGTATCTTGAAGATTATCAAGATGTGGTTGAAAGCCGTGATCATTGAGGTAGATAAACGTGGGAAACGGAAGGTTATTGGAGGAGGAAAGAACAGCCGTTTTGGTACACCTCAAGGTGGAGTAATTTCTCCTCTGTTAGCAAATCTATATCTTCATATTCTCGATAGGATATGGGAGAGAAATAATCTGGCATCCAAAATGGGGGCAAGGATTGTAAGGTTTGCTGATGATTTTGTGGTGTTGTGCAAAAGTGATGTGGATCGTCCCCTTGCCCTGATCAAAAAGATTCTGGGCAGGCTTGATCTTAAACTTAACACTGACAAGACGCATATCGTGAATGCTTGGAATGAAGCTTTTGTCTTCTTGGGATTTGAACTTCAGATGCGGAAAAGCTGGAAGAGTGGGAAATTTTATCCACATGTCCAGCCCGCACCGAAATCTGTAAGAAAGATAAAGCAGGCCGTTAAAGAAGTAACCGGCAGGACTTATACTTCTATTCCAATGGAAGATGTAATTATGCTGGTAAACCGTAAGGTGCGAGGATGGACGAATTATTTCCATTACCGCAATAGTAGTAGACGTCTAAGCTATGTAAAGAACTTCGTAGAAACACGGGTGACAATACATTTGCGCAAGCGTCACAAAATCCGAAATTATTATCGAGGATTTAATTTGTTCCCTAGACGGGAACTCTACAATAAATACGGGCTTTACAAAATACCAACTACAGCAAAATGGGTTTAAGTGCTTGCTTCGTGATGAAGAACATCGGAAAGCCGTATTCGTAAATAGCGAACGTACGGTTTGATGAGGGGGGATTGGCGCAAGCCTGTCTCCTACTCTACCCTGATTAGTGTTTCATTCACGCTGAATTAGCGAAGCCATGAATCTTAGAAGAGGATGATACTTGATTTCAAGACCAGACACTGTTTTCAATTGCCTCTTTCTTCTGAGCGGTCAACTATCACAACACGGTTTGAATCTTACTTAACTTCTTGAATAAGCCTCTCTAGCATTCTAATAATCTGCTCCTTACTGTGTATTGGTTTACCATTGCTATTGGTGCCTCCTGCATTACCTTCGTCTCCCAAGTTTCCATAGCGTTGTGAGCCACGAAAAAGGACTTTATCTCCTTTAAAGCCAACCGTAAAAGCAATATCATTGGTGCCTCTTGTTAAATCATCTTGATGGCTATATGCTTTTGCTCCACCTAGCATTAAAGGCCCATCTGATATTTTACCATTGGTACTTAACATGCCAATCCAGACAACTTCTTCACCTGTTTTTCGAAAAGGGATTCCACCCTTATTAAGTACAGGTTTGTAATCATCAGGTACTGTCTGCCTGGGCCAAGAATCGGCAATTTCAGGTTTTGAAGGCTTAGCTTTCGGTGCCTTATCATGCGCATTTGATGCCTGTTTGATAGCGTCTTGTAGTTGACTTGGTTTATCAGGAGTTTTGTGAGAAGACTCAGCATTCTTTGCTGCCCGTTCTGCCTTTCTAGCCCTGGCCATAGCAGTTCGTTCAGCCCAAGTTAATTGCTTGTTGATTGGGGCTTTAATTTGGGTTTGTTCACTCTGTGATGTCTTGGGCGGAGTCTGTGAGGATTGAGCTAACCTTGATGGGGTCTGTGCAACAGAGTTGACAGGTTGGGGTTGTTGAGGGCGTGGCTTTGCCTTTGCCACAGGCTTAACCTGCGGTGTCTGTTGAGGGCGTGGCTTTGCCTTTGCCACAGTCCTAACCTGCTGTGTCTGCTGAGGGCGTGGCTTTGCCTTTGCCACAGGCTTGACCTGCTGTGTCTGCTGAGGGCGTGGCTTTGCCTTTGCCACAGGCTTAACCTGCTGTGTCTGCTGAGGGCGTGGCTTTGCCTTTGCCACAGGCTTAACCTGCTGTGTCTGTTGAGGGAGTGGCTTTGCCTTTGCCACAGGCTTAACCTGTGGTGTCTGTTGAGGGCGTGGCTTTGCCTTTGCCACAGGCTTAACCTGTGGTGTCTGTTGAGGGCGTGGCTTTGCCTTTGCCACAGGCTTAACCTGTGGTGTCTGTTGAGGGAGTGGCTTTGTCTTTGCCACAGGCCTAACCTGCGGTGTCTGTTGAGGGAGTGGCTTTGCCTTTGCCACAGGCTTAATCTGCGGTGGCTGTTGAAGGAGTGGCTTTGCCTTTGCCACAGGCCTAGCCTGTTGGGATTGAGGCTGCTGATTACTCGGTTGAACCTTCAGGGATTGTTGGGATCCGGGCGTAAATCCTTTGATAGAACGATCTTTAACGTATTTGGCTCCAGATCTTATTTTGGTTTGAGTAATGGAGCTGGCTCCCGACATAACACCATCTTTCAAGACTTTTTCTAAATCAACTTTTCCTTTATCCTTGTACTGCATACCTGCAGAGACAGCACTTCCACTCGATGCAGTTAGCAATCCTTCATCTAAAGTGTTCTTTAAAGACTTTTTTAGTGTAGTTGATTTGGCAAGAGCAGCTCTGTTGGCCCTATCAAATACCTTTTGAGGTAATAAAGCCTTTTTGGCTCCTGTCCGTTTGACAATAGTTTTAGTGACATTTTTCCCGATTTCCTTCGCGGCTTCTTTACCAACTTTCTTTGCAGCAGCTTTTTGGGCAATAAGACCAATGCCAGAAGCACCAACTTTTACACCTGTTGCGGAAATTTTCCCTAATGTTCTAGCCATTTGCCCTCCAGATACTGTTAACGCTACATCTGCTGCATATGCAAATCTTATGATGTCAGAATGATCATCAATTTGTTCTTGGGCGCTAGATCGTTTCAACTCAGCAGAGGCCCTTTTCTCTAGCAGTACGGATCTTTCATCATCAGATAAATTAGGCTTCTTAAAATATTGATTTATTAAGTCAAGCTGAGCTTCCGCCTCAACTTTTTGCCTTGTAGCAGAGCGTGTCTTTTTTGCGAGGGCTTCTTCTTCAGCAGCACCCATGGAAACCCATTTCGTAGCAGCTCTTCTGGTTTGATGTAAAGTTTGTTCGATATCTCCATCATCAATCCATATTTCTTTGCCAAACTTATCCCTCTTTGGTTTGTTGGTGTCTGGGTCAATTGCTTTACGCCATTTTGTTATAACAACTGATGATGCTAGATCACGAGCTTTAGCATCAATAGATTCCATAAGTTGAAAACGAACATCTTGCTTCCTTGATTCTAATATCATTTCTTCTTCTGTCTGGTCAAACAAATGCGACTTATTCGAAGCATGATGGAGCTGATCATGCATTTCTTCAAGCTTGGTGAGTTTCTCTTTATCGCCAGATACTGCTGCAATTTTAATTTTTTTATTTAATGAGTTTAGTTTTTCAATATTGGCTTTTCTCAGAGTTTGCAGTTGTTGGTTAAATGTGTTGGTTAGATCCTGTTTTTGACTCTGAGAAAATCTTGAAACCCTTTTTCCCTGGAAGTCATAAGTAAGTGGGTCGTTGCAATGGCCCCACTTACTTTTAAACATATCGCCTTCAAAATCCGCGACCCATCTTCCCCAATAAAATCTACCTCTTTTGCCAATTTTGCATTTCTTATCAGAATAATCTTCTATCCATATGCCGGAGAGGTTTTTCGAATTGATTGCGCCAATAACTTCACCGTGGTCATTGTCCGGATATAATCCTATAACTTTACTACCGTCTTGCCTGAGGTGTAAGTTTGTCCAGTCCGTTTCCCAGACTCCACTGATATCGAGTTTCTCAGTGATTTTTTTTTCTTTGACTGGATTATTTGCTGAAGTATTCTCAGGTGGTATAATTGGAAGTCCGGCTCTAATGTCAATTTTTTTGGAAGCATGACTATTATTGTTCAAGGGTGATATTTTTTTTGCCGATTGAGTCGTTGGAAAGTGCCTGCGTAGAACAAATTTATGGCCAGTATCTCCTGTTTTTGATTTCACAATCTCGCAATTCATCTGCTGGCTATCTGTTGAAAGGGCGCATTCAATTCCCCCTGCATAAAGTTCGATATCGAGATTCTGGTGCCTTACCCAGGAATTTTTGAAAGAGAAAAAAGCCTTACTGCCATCTACAGTCCCAGTAATAGTGCCTTTTTCATTTTGATTATCAAAAGAACCCGTAACTTTGTTACCCAATTGAGTTAAGTCCCATACACCAGAGTATCCCTTATACTTCCACAAGCCTGAAATATTATTTTGTAGACAGCCTTTAACGGTTAGTATGTAGTCTGCCGTGTTAGTACTTCCCTTTTTACTATCAAAACTACCTAAGGAACCAAAAAGATATCTAGTCGATTTATTATGCTGATCAAAACTGTGTTCCAGTTGTGCAGTCATCCCTGGCATTAGATCCCATTCATGATCTAAAGTGGCTGTACTTTCACCTTTGTCATTTTTAGTAATTCCATACAAACCAAATGATACTTTTGCCTCGCCGCTTCTTAGCCTTATATCAATGGTAATCTTCCCTTTGCTGAGTCCGTGCAGATCAACTGGGATATTATGCTTTAATTGTTCAGCCTCAGGAGGGGGATTTTTCCAGCTACCGCCGGGCGCGATCTCTAGCAATGTATTTTTCTCGACATACTCTACAGAACAACTACCATCACCTGTTACTAGCATCACATCATCCAATTCACTGGCATCTTCTCCAATGCGGTACTCACCTCTGATATGTATTGCGGTGAGCTTGCCCATGACTTGTTTGATCTCAGCCACGGTTGCAGGCTTTCCCGTTCTCTTATTCTGCCAGCCTGCAACGGGACTTAGGGAGACTTGATACGTACTCCACGCGCTGGAGGGGTTTTTCCCTGCATCTACTGTCAGGGTCAATCCATCACCGATCAATCGAATATCAGAGACATCAATTTGTTTATCAGTCAATTTCTGGCGTAGACGAAAACTGATGCTGCCGTTATAGAAGGCTGATTTATCACCAAGGAATTTCGACGGGGCGACGTAGTACCAGTCAATACCCGATTGAGCCTCCTTGCCATACAGGACTCCATCACGGAACACAGGGGTTGTATTAGCCCCATTATCAGTGATAGTCCACCCTTCGGTTCCGGTATCGAAGGTACTTTTCGCAGTTGCAGCCAGCGCAGCCTGGCCCGCAGTTGAAATAGCGATGATTACCAGTAATGTGAAAATTGTGCGGTGCATGTCTTACTCCTGATTTCTATTTAACTTTAGTGTCAATTCGTGAAATTCGTGTCTTTTAAAGTCAGTTATTTTATCAAAAAAGAGGTGTAAAGAGAAGGGATTTAAGGATTTAGGGATTTGAAAGAAGGTTCACCGCAGAGGCGCTCCCCGGACAAAAGACGCCGAGGACAAGAAGAGCGCAGAAGAAAACAGAAGCAAGAGGCAAGATTTACGAATGACTGATGACCAATTACCAATAACAATTACTATTGAATAGTTGTTAAATAAATAGGTGAGATGTCTGCAACTTTAACATGCAGTCAAGAGGAGATTTGACCCCTTTCCTTTACACGCAACCGAAGAGGAAAAGGCGGAGATGATTGCACCATGCTAATAACATCTTATTGTTCGAAAGAGCGCGTCAGCGCACTCCAGAGGAAGCTCTATCAAAAAGCCAAGCAACAACCTGGATTTCGATTTCATTCGCTCTATGACAAGGTTTGCCGTAAAGACGTACTGCAACGTGCTTATGACCTTGTCAAACAAAACAAAGGCAGTCCTGGATTAGACGGGATCACCTTTGAAATAATAGAGCAAGGATGCGGGAAGCAGATTACAAGCCTCCTATAACGCCATTTTGGAAAAGTGTGCATGCTTGAGATGAAGAATATCGGAAAGCCGTATGCGTTAGTAGCGCACGTACGGTTTGATGAGGGAGAGCTGCTGATATGCTGTGTTTGATGGTATTTCAGCTGCTCTCTACTCTATTCCCCTTGACTGCATGTTTACCTGAATATTGTATTTATGAAAAGTGTATCCATCATCTGAAGGTATATCAATTTGGAAGTCGAATAACAATTATTCATTGTTTCTCTCTAATCTTTAAGGTAAAAATTGATACAACTACAATTCCAGCAGTGATAATATTAATGGCAGACCATAGCTCCCTGTGAAAGTGTAATCTAAATATTGGGTTGTAAACCAGGGCCGTGAATCCCTGTCAATGTGATTGTAGCTTTTTATCATTTACTATCGGCACCGAATAATTCATTTATATGTCTAGTCAACTCTAAGTTCTTAAAAGGTTTTGTGAGAATAAAGTCTACCTTCCTCTCTTCTTCATCAAACCGTTTTAGATCTAATGTCCAGCCTGTGATTATGCCAATCTTTGGCCTCCTTTTTAACTTATTTATAGCCTTGGCCAACTCATATCCATTGACATCCGGCATGCCAAGATCACTTAAAACGAGATCGAAATCTTCAGCTTTTATTATATTTATAGCGTCTGCACCATTATCAACAGTTTTAACATTGTGACCTTTTCTGGAAAGAAATTGATCCAGTATGTGATAAAAATCCTCTTTGTCGTCTACCACCAGTATGCGTAGATTCTTTTTGTTTATTTCTTGTTCCGGTTCAGGAGTCACTGTTGGACTGATTTTTTTATTGGTAGTTGGGAATTGCAGGGTAAAGGTACTGCCTTTCCCCAGATCACTTTCCACCTCTATTTTGCCACCATGCCTGGTTATTATACCGTAAGCCATACTCATGCCCAATCCGGTTCCTTCCGGGCATCTTGTGGTAAAAAATGGATCAAATATATGATACTTGACTTCTTTGGTCATGCCCTTGCCTGTATCTGAAATGCTTATAAAAAGAGTATCATCCTTACTCCATGTACAAAATGAAATGCTACCTCCATCAGGCATGGCATCCAGGGCGTTGTTTATTATGTTTATAAATACCTCTCTTATTTCTGTAAGATTACACATTATGGATGGAGCTTTCTTCATACCTTTCTTGTCTATAAGGTAGTTGATGCCTTTCGCCTGTGCCATATTCATCCATCTGGGCATTGTGAATTCAATTGATTGCTCTATTAGCTCTCTTATATCAAATGTCACGTACTCTTTAGTGTCTGGTCTTGTCTTAGTAAACTTAAGCATATTACTGGATATTTCTGCCCCATCATCGGCTGCTTTATCAATAATACTAAGTTCATCAATCAATTTATCGTTGTCTTCATAATCCATCTTCAGCAGCTGTGTTTTACCAGAAATAACGGCAAGGATATTATTAAACTCATGGGAAATTCCTGCGGTTATTGTACCGATAGACTTTAGTTTTTCTGACTGTATAAGTGCACCTTCCATCTTCTTACGCTCGGTGATATCAAGAATGATAGCTACAAATACTGGAACAGATTGAAAGGATGAGAGTTGAAGGTGTACCTCAACATCGTATAATGAACCGTCTTTCCTTTGATGGACTGCGGTAAACTCTATTTTTTTATTTTTGCCAACCCGAAGAGGCTCAATTATTTTCATAAATGACTCGGGCGTAAGTTCTGGTTTTAGATCCAGAGGAGTAAGACAGCTGAGTTCTTCCAGAGAATAACCCAGGTTCAGCCTTGCACCTTTGTTGACTTGAATAAATCTGAGGGTTTTAGCATCGAATATGTATATTTCGTTCAATGACTCTTCAATAATATAGGCAAAACCTGCCATACTTTCTTCTGCTCTCTTGCGCTCGTGAATTTCAAGAGTAAGCTTTGATACGAATTCTTCAGCTTGTATGGTTTTACTAATCCTACTCCACAAGTACACTGAAAGCAAGCCCGTGATCAAGAGACCTCCATACAAAAACATCAGTGGAAACCAAGTCCTTCTCTGTTCAATGAACTCTGGAAGAGCTGTACATCGCACCTCCCACTTCCGATCAGCTACATGGAATGTATGAGAAGCATACATTCCATCATTACCCTTCGCTCCCTGTTGAGTAATTGTTTGATCTATATCACGTCTAAATCGAGATATATGCGTATAAAGGAATTGTTCCTCCTGAGAACTCGACTTGTCAAAAATATGGATATCTATACTTGTTGCTTCCAAATAAGCTAATGATTGTACTGCAATATCTCTAATCCTAAATACTCCTAACGTAAATCCGATCAGATTCTCTCGTCTCTTTTCAATAGTATCTGTTATCACGTCATTACGATAGACTGGCACAAATGCTAAAAAACCATATTGGCTACCTGGCTCCTGTACCAGTGTGATTCTTCCTGTAGCTATCATTTCTCCGGTATCACGTGCTTTATTCAGGGCTTCCAAGCTCACTGGATTAGTTGATACATCGAAGCCTAAGGCAAGCTCATTGCCTTTATATGGTTCCAAATAATAGACGGGGAAATATTCCTCATTTTCATCTACACTAACCATCTTGCCCTGTTCCTCTCGTTTGGTGATTCGGAAACCTGGATATCCGTCGATCTGTGCGTTCCTTTCATAATCCCTCCGTTGGCTGTGAGGAATACGAGGTACCCACTCCAGTGCCTGAATATCATTATGGTGCAAAATGGAAGACTTGCAAAATGTTAGAAATCCTTCCCTTGTCACAAATTCACTGCTTTTGTACAGCCGATAAAGAGAACGAAGTACTTCTATATTCTTTTCTATCTCTTTTTGTATTAAATTAACCCTGTTCAATGCTGCTAGATTAAAGTCGGATTGTATATTACGATATTCTTCGTTTCGCACAAAATTGAACATCGCAATAGACAATAATATTCCAATACAAATCACCACCATAACAGCAACGTATAGCCGATGAAAAATAGTAGATTTAGTGAACTTCATATTATATTAACCCTTTACCCCCATGGGTATCATTCAACAGACAGGATATCTACAGATTATATGTTTAGAAAGAATAGAGGGTCACCCATTAGTAGGCTTTTGTCAAGCACAAAAAACCTCCCTTGCACGAAAAAAAAGATTTTTTTTCGTGTTATCATTTTTAATGATAACAGGGATTTTAGATTGAAGTTTTAGTATTTTGTTTTACACAAATATAATACTTGTTACTTTGTTTTACTTGCTGGAGGATAGGGCAACACTGAAAAGCGACCCGAGCGCCATGCGAGTGACTATACAGATCGGATAAATATATCCTTCTGGCAGAATTCCCAATCTTAACATATGTGCTAACCAGAACGAGTCCCACTTATCATCAGTATATTTCATCCCGGAATACTGTTGCATCTGGGAGGGGTTGGCAAGGTG